>ENA-ORXT01000338-ORXT01000338.1-marine-metagenome-genome-assembly--contig:-NODE-338-length-77198-cov-5.732861_pt1 | contig 77198 bp, 65 predicted proteins | sample MGYA00237868_ERZ511482 | MGnify/ENA metagenome assembly ERZ511482 | reverse complement strand
GGACCGCCGAGGCCCAAGGCTGCCCCGTAGCAAGTGGGTCGATGCGATCGGGACGGATGAGGGCGTCGTTGGTCGCCTTGGGCTCCCTGCGGAGGCGCAGCCGCCCCCAGCGAAGGGAGCGGCTTTTGAAATATGCTCGTGCTTGAAAGATGCCTAACTCTCGAGGGTGTAGGCGGTCTCGCCGTGGGTGGCCTGATCGAGACCGGCGTTCTCCTCTTCCTCGCTGACGCGGAGACCGATGGTGAACTTGAGGGCGTAGGCCAGAATCACGGTGACCAGCGCGGACCACAGGAGTGTGATGCCGACTGCTTTCGCCTGAAGAATGAACTGGGCGCCCGAGGAATCAGCGCTGATGCCAAGTCCGCCAAGTACGCCCTCGACACCGAGGAAGGCGACCAGGAGCGTTCCCATGATACCGCCGACGCCGTGGACGGCGAAGACGTCGAGGGAGTCGTCGATCTTGAGCAGACCCTTGACGATGCCGCACATGAAGTAGCAGACGAAGCCGGCGCAGGCTCCGATCACGATCGCACCCATCGGCCCGACGGCGCCGGAGGCGGGCGTAATCGTGGCGAGGCCCGCAATGGTGCCGGTGACGATGCCGACGAGGCCGCTCTTGCCGGTCTTGATCTTCTCAATGAGAGCCCAGACGAGCGAAGCGGTGGCGGCGGAAAGGTGGGTCACCAGCATGGTCATCCCAGCGTTGCCGTTGGCGCCAAGCTGGCTGCCGGCGTTGAAGCCGAACCAGCCGACCCACAGCATGGCAGCGCCGATCATCACCATGCCCGGATTGTGCGGGGGCGAGACCTTGTTCGGGAAGCCTTTCCGAGGTCCGAGGATCGCGGCCAGTAGAAGAGCGGAAATGCCCGCCGTGGCATGGACGACGATGCCGCCGGCGAGGTCCATGACGCCGCCCTGGAAGCCCCAGCCGTTGTCGGCCCAGATCCAGTGCACCACGGGCGCGTAGCAGATCAGCATCCACAGAGAGCTGAAGATGAGCATGGAGGAGAACTTGATGCGCTCGACGAAGGCGCCGACGATGAGCGCCGGCGTGATGATCGCAAAGGTCATCTGGAACATCACGAAGACGGTTTCGGGGATCGTTCCCACCGGAGGTGAATCGACGCCGACACCCTGGAGGCCGATTTTGGAGAGATCACCAAACCAGCCATTGCCCTCGCCAAACGCGATGCTGTAGCCGAACGCGACCCAGAGCAGCGACATGAGGCAGGCGAGTGCCATGCAGTGCATGAGGACGCTGAGGACGTTCCGCCCGCGCACTAGTCCGCCGTAGAAGAGCGCGAGACCGGGAAGGGTCATAAACAGAACCAGCGCCGTGGCGGTGATCATCCAGGCGGTGTCTCCGCTGTCGATGGTGCTGGCCGCAACGTCGGCTACGGTTCCGTCCTGAGCGAAGAGCGATCCGGTCCCTGCAACGAGGAGAGCGGTCCAGAGAAGGTGTTTGAGCGAAACCATGGCGCATATGAAGCAAAGCCATTGTCTGCATGCAAGACTTTCATTCCCCGAGTTTCGAATTGGCAGGCTTCTCGAGTCGGAGCCGGCCTTCACGGCGCCGCGCGACCAGTGCTCTTGCATGACCCGGAGCGGCGGGATCCAGGTCCGTCCATTCGGTGGCTCTCAAGTGGCTGGTGAACAGCGTGACGATGCCGCCGAGCGGGAGCGTCCCCATGAGACTGAACTGCTCTTTCCGACCGCTCAGCGCGGAATGCGGGCACTCGACTTTCATCTCGATCTGGAGCCGCTGCGTGGTCCTCAGAAAGCGTCGGTGCAGGACCGCCAGGTAGCAGAGCGCGACCTCGCTGCGAAAGGCATCAATGCGGTCGGCGGTCGGGTAGGGGAGTCCATTCCGATCCCCCTCCTCGAGGAGTTCGCCGACGAGGAAATCGACGTTCCGACAGCTGGGAATGAGCAGGGGAAGAATTCCGTCGATCCGCCGAGTCGTGGGCAGGTTGACGGCTTCCTCGAGCGGAAGAGGAAGCTGTTTACGCTCGATCCGTTCGCAGACGAGGAGGCGTCCGAATTGCCCGGCGAAGCTCCTGGGGTCGAAAGTGGAGTGGCCCGCTTCGAGGAACTCCTCGAGATCCGTCGAGTCGAAGCGTCGGCTCCGAAACTTCCTCCAGCGCTCCTTGAGAGAGATGGCCACGACAAGCTCTACGAGGGTGCTAGTTTTCGTCCGGTGCCGAGGGAGGTCGATCGCCGCTGGTGGCGGATTCGGGTGGCCCGTCTCCCGCGCTCGGGCTGCCTGACTCGAAGAAGATGCTCCGGGCGTCGGTATCGCTTGGCACGGAGGCTTCTTCAGCCGGTCCCAGTTGAATGGCGCTCGGCTTGGCGGGGCGAAGAGTTCGGGAGGGAAGGCCTTCGTCGGGGAGCGAGATGTCTTCGAGGGTGATGATGGAATCCTGCCCGGCATCGCCGGAGGCCCTGGAAGCAGAGGCGGGGACGGCCCGGGGTGGAGCCTGCTTCGCCTCGGGTTTGACCGGTTCCACGTAGGGCAGTGCCCGGGGAGGTCTGGATTCCACTACTACGGGAGCTCGTTGGGCCGGAGTTGAATTCTCAGCCGTCAGTTCGGGCACGCCACCTGCCACTGCCGGCGGCCTGGGAGTGCCGTCAGCCTTGGGCGTCGGTTGATTCTCGGGGGCGGCAGGCGGACTTTGAGTCGCCCCGGCGTTGGCGTTGGCGTTGGTATTCGGACCCCTGAGCTCTCTCGGCGCCTTCGGATCCTTTGCAACCAGACCACCATTGTTGGTGCTGGGGTTCTCGTTAGGTGGAGCAGATTCCCGGTTGAGATAAAGGTACCCGCCGTAGGCGGCAGCAAGACCGAGAGCAGCCGCAGCGGTCATTCGCAGCCAGCTTCGCCGTCTCTGAGCCCTGAGAATCGAACGTGCATCGAGACTTGGTGCGGGCGGGTTCGGGTCCGTGCTCGGGAGTCCGGCACTTGCCTGGCGGTCAGAGTTGTCCTGGTTTCCTCCGCCGGCAAACAGAAGCTGGGCGAATCCCCCCTCCTCCGAGTCTCCGTCCTCATCAAGAGAAGCGGAATCTTCGCCCAGCGTAATGAAATCGGGCCGGGGAGATTCCTGCGTGGAACCAGACGGGGACGTCGCCGCTCCCCCCTTTTCGCTGGGAGCGTCCCGTTCGGTCGACTCCACTTTTCGAGTGGGGGCGGGTTTGAAGGGGGTGGGATCGGCAATGGATTGCTCCGGCGCGAATTGGGACGGCGTCGCCTGGGAGTGCGATCCAGCGCCCGCGCCTTCACCCACCTTGCGGAACTGAGAGCCGGAGGCAGAGCTGGCTTTGCCCGTCACCGCTTCCTCGAGTCGGTTGAGAAAGCGACCGGGAGGCAGCGGAGGACCGGCGCGGAACTTACCGGATCGTTCATCGAGGAGCAGTCGCTCCAGTTTGGGAGGCAGACCCCGAGAGCGGACGTCTTCCTCCCGGTCGTCGGGGGACAGTCCGAGGAGGATGAACCCAAGATCCGTGAACAGCCTCGAGGAAAGGGCCGGCGCGAGTCGCGCCACGTCGGAGGCAGAACCCTTTGCCATGGGAGCCTCGGCCAGCTGAGGGACAGGAGACCAGCCGTCGGCGAGGCTGGCCATGCTGGCGTGTGCTCGAATGCGAAGATCGAAGTCAGGCAACTCGTCGATTTTCCTCTTGCTGAGTCGCCGGAGTTCTTCTTCGGAGATCTCCTCGCGTCCCCGGAACTGAAAAATGACGTCCTCGGGCTGCAGACGGGTGAGCAGGCTCCGGGCGCCGGCTAGTTCCTGCAGGCCGAGTTCGATGACATGAAGAAGCCGAGTCGCCTCGGCCGGCTGAAGGCGTCCACCTTGGGCGGCCAGGTAGCTCCCAAGGGTGAACCCGTTGGAACATTCCTCGGCATAGCAGGAAAACTTTCCACCGTCGCCTCGCATCCAGTAGGCCAGAGGCACGATGTGGGGAGAGCGGTCCTTGTTCGGGCGCTCCGAGCGACTCGCGATTTCCTGAAGCGTGCGAAGTCCCTCCGAAGGAAGCACTTTCTCCGCAGGCAGAAACCCGACGTCCACGAGTTTTTTTGTCTCAAGATCGCGGCACCGCATCACGTAGGAGCCCGGCTGCCAGCCGTCCTCGTCCAGAGGTTCGAAGCGGTCGTCCAGCCTACGGTCAAGGGCGGCAGCCCCGCCGAGGACAGATTCCAGAAGCAGCGGGGGTGGTGCGTGGATCGAGTCCACGGTCTTGGCGGTCAGCGCTTCCTCAGTCAAGCAGCGCAACAGATTCTTGAACGGGCGGAGGCACGCGGCGGGGTCGGTCTTGGTGAGGGCGTCGAAGGCCGCGATGGCGTCCTCCGCCGAGACCGCGACGTCAGCATCACCGTAGACGTGTTCGTCGAGAACCGGAAAGGCCTTTACTTCAGAAGATTTATTTTCCCCCGAACTGACAGCCGGCTGTTTCTGCAGCCCAAAGCGGGTCAGCATCAAGCGGATTTGCCCCTCTGAAGTCCGCACGACCTGAAAATCGGAGAGAGCGAGAGTGGGGAGGAGGTGAAAGTGGGGCGCCACGTCCTTGATGAGGCGGGCGTAGTGCGAGAGAAGCAGGTTGAAGATGGGTCGGGGCACCTCACCCAGCCAACGAAGGTAGCTTTCGAGGTTCGGCCCGTCGGCGAGCCGGGTGATGTAGAACGACATGTCGTCGTCCTCGCCCCAGGCAACGAAGCGGCCGAGATGGGCTGACCGCAGTTCCCTTGCTTCCTGGGCGCGCTGCCGGAAGTCATCCCGATTGATGTCGCTGCCCGGAAAGACGTGGAAATCGACGAAATGCCCCAGGAGCCGGTCAAAAGCAAGGAAGCGCCGCTCGACACCCGGATCGTAGAGCTCCAGAGAGTCACCCGATTCGAGTTGGCAGAAGTAGTAGTTTCGGAAGGTCAGCACGCGTCCAGATGTGTTGAGTTGCCGCCTGTGATGGGGCGGGTTTCTCCCAGAAGACCTAAGCATGATCGGTCCTGCTTGAATCTTGTCGAATGGTTTCTCATGGCGAAGGGGCCATTCTGGAAGTGGGAGAGTAGACTCCTCCTATGCGCTACCGGTTCATTTTCTGTTTCATGCTGAGTTGGATGCCCGCCGCTGAGCGCGAGCGTCGCGTCGGGGCTCCTGGCGAAGAAGTTATGGATCTGAAAGCGGGAGATGTCGACGGTGATGGTCGAGACGAAATCGTCGCAGGGGCGAAGCCGGATCGGAGTTGCGCATCAAAAGAGGGGGAGATTCCTCAGCGGGCTGGGCTTCTCGGGGATGTTCTCAATCGGGGCGAAGGGCCGGTGCGGCCTGATTCAAGGGAATGGGTCTCGGAGATATCGACGGCGACGGGTACTTTGATCTCGTGGGAAGCTGCAAGAGCGCGGAGCCACCTCGGCAAGGCCTTCTCTACGGAGATCTCGGAAAGGCGCTCGCGGAGGCGCGCGAACCGGTCTGGACGGGGATTTCGGGGCCGGGGAAATTCAATATGCCGGAATTGATGTTCTTGATCTCGACGGAGACGGCAATCTCGAAGTGCTCACCTGCGAGGAAAGGGGTGGGTCGGGCGTGTTCTGAAACGAAAATCCACTGAGAAGGGTGGCGCCGAAGAGGGCGTTCTCTGTGAAGCAGGGGTGATCACGTTCACACGGGGGCATATTTTTGTTGCCTTGCCCCCTCTCAACCGCTTTACTCGGCTCAGCTAACTCCTTGACTCTCACTGGAACCCCACAAATCCTATCATCATGCCCACATCTCGGTTTACGAAGACCTTCCTCGCTACCTGTCTCCCAGGCGCGCTGATCTCCCCCCTTCTCCTCGCGCAGCACGGTATTACTCCTTCTCTGACCGGGTCGTATTTCGACGACGCACGCGCTCGCGCTCAGGACGTGCAGCAACCTACGGGCAATGGCGGAGCAGATCCCGCGTATCGCTTTCACCGCGGCTACTACCGGTCCCTCGGTCCAGAGGGCGGAAATCGCGAGTTGGCTGGCTCAGCTGGAACAGGTGCCAGTTCGGCGTACCCCGAGATCGATCTCTATTCTCACTCACAGCGCTACGGTCGCGAGTTTGGTCGCTACTCTTCCGGGAGTTTCAACCGAGGCAGCATGTTTGCGCCGACCTACCAGACCGATCCTTTCGCCGGCGGATATCACAACTTCAAAATCGGTCCCGTTCCTTTCCGCATTAGCACGGGAGCCAGCGTCGAATACAACGATAACCTGACGCGGGCCGGAGAAGGTCAGGAGAAACTCGAGGACGTCATCATTGGAGCCCAGATCGGGCTGAGCGGCACCTACAACCTGACCCGGTACAATCGGATCACTCTCTCAACGGGCATCGGATGGGACTATTACGTCGATCATCCCGAGGCCAACCCTTCGAACGATGAGGACTTCTCCCTCTACATCACGGACGGGTCGAGCATCTCCTTCGACATTCTCCTCGGGGACATTCTCGTCACGGTCTACGAAAGGTTCTCCATCAACCGTCTCACGGTCGATGATTTCGCGCTCGATGATCTAGATCTGTACAGCGCCTTCCAAAACAACGCCGGCATCGTGGCCAACTGGGGTATCAACTCCACGCTGTATGCCACACTCGGTTACGACCGGGCTGACGTGATTGCTATTGATGACGAGTTTGACCGGTTGGATCAGGGCACGAACTCGCTCTCAGGCTCCCTCGGATGGACTCCTACCGGAATCTGGACCGCAGGTGTCAATTTCAGCACGAACTGGGTGGACTACGATCAGCAGGTGCAGAATGACGGCAGCGTCTACAACGTCGGCGCCTTTTTCTCCTCTCCCATTACCTCGAACACCAGTATCCGCGCGGGTGCCGGTTCGCAAATCTTTGACTTCGAAGAAGGTGGTGCCAATGGTGATACCAATAGCAGCTTTGACGACTATTACTACAATGTCGCCCTGCAAAACCAGCTGAACGCCCGCGTCAGTCACAGCCTGACTGTCGGCCACGAGTCCTCCTTGGGGACCCGTTCCAACTTCACCACCACCGATTACGTTCGTTACGGAGTCGGAATCATCGGCTACCGTGGCAGTCGGATCTCAGCCAGTGTCTTCTTCGAGGATGAGCAATCTTCCGGAGGATTTCAGGAGGAGGACTACGAGCGTTACGGCGTCGATCTCTACTGGGGACATCAGCTTACGGAGTGGTTCCATGTTGGTCTCGGGTACAACTACGGTAACACGGAGAGCAGTCTGCCCGACCGCGACTACGAGCAACACAGCTTCTCGATCGACACCAGTTATCCGCTGACTCCCAACGCCATCGTGGGAGCCGGCTACCGGTTCTGGACCGTTGATGGAGACGGTGCCACCTCGGATTTCGATCAAAATCGGATTATCTTGAACCTGAACTACCAGTTCTAGGTCAGAGAAGGAATCCTCTCGTCAGTATCCAGATCGTAGGACCCTGAAGGCGTCCGGAGCAATCCGCCGCCTTCGCGTTCGTTCTGCTTTCCATTCGCAAACCCCCGACCAAACATCACAACATGAAGACCGCGCTTCTTGCACTCTTGTCTCTCCTTGCCACTCTGGGAGCTCTCACCGGACAAGAGCAGTTCGGCTACCCTCCCGTCACCGAACCGGGATACGCCCCCGCCCCTGGTGCAGGTGCTCCTGGAGGATACCCCCAGCAGGCACCCACCTACGGTTACGGTGCTGCTCGGCAGGCTGTGCCCGAGGTCAGTGATCAGGCCGCTGTCATCGACGACATGTCGAAGCTCGACGACCGCCGCATCATCAAGCTCGGCGACGTGCTGAGCTTCCGGATCGTCGAGGAAAAGACCCCTTCGAAGACCTTGCGCGTCATGTCTTCGGGAGAAGTGTTGGTCCCTCACGTGGGGCTCGTGGTCGCCAAGGACCAGACCATGAAGCAGTTCGCCTACATCGTGAAGCGCGAACTCGAGAAGGAGTACTTCAAGGAGGCGACGGTCATCGTGGCGCTGAACACCTCCGCTGCCGAAAGGCGGCCCATCAACCCGCGCGACCCTTACAATCAGGGTGGGTACGTCGATCCTACTGGCGACATCATCGTGGTTTTTGGTCAAGTTGGGCGGCAGGGTCGAATGAACCTTCCCCGAGAAGGTGCCATGACCATCAGCACGGCAATTCTTCAGGCGGGCGGTTTTGCCCGATTCGCCAATAAGAAGAAGGTGCGGATCTACCGTACCATTCCAGGCGACGACCGCAACCGTCGGGTGATCATGGTCGACGTCGATCGGATCATGCGAAGAGGCGACCTGAACAAGGATATCGAGCTCCGGCCCGACGACGTGATCATCGTCCCCGAAAAACTCATCAACCTCTAGGGTAGAACGAACGAGGCTGATCCCGATCATCGCCGTATTTCACCCTTCTACCTCCTCACGAAGTTGAACCAGCCCCCGAATCCCTCTTTCCAGGGTCCCACCTCCAGTGGTGTTGCCCAGCAAAATCAGGTCAGTCGTCTCAACGCTGCCTCCGCCAGGTGGCAGCGCTACAAGCTTCTTCTCCTCCGCCGCTGGTGGCTCCTCCTCCTTGGTGCCAGCATCGGCGTGTGCGCCATGGCTTGGAAGGTCTACAGTGAACCGGAACGCTACGTCTCCTTCGCCCGCCTCATGGCGGGAGGTTCTTATGAAAACATCACGGACGGCCCTCGATATCGCGAGTTCAATCACGAGTTCTTTGGCACCGCCATCGAAGTTCTGCAGAGTCATGAAATTAGGAGAAAGGCTGCCGAGCGCGTCGAAAGCTACGACCCCGACCTCGTCGCATGCCCAGTTTCCGCGAAAATCGACCGTCCTACCGGGACTTCGATCATCAACATCTCAATGACGGGGACCCGCCCCGAATACACCCAGAAGTTTCTCGACAGTCTCCTCCAGGAATTCATGGCCTACCGCAAGCGGGTTCGGGAGGAAGCATCCACCCAGACATTGAACTTGATCACTGAGGAATTGATCCGCCTGGAGGCGATGCTCGACAAGGAAGAGGCAAAAGTCGTTGAGTTCGCCGAAAGAAACAACATTACTCTGCTCACTCAGAGCAACAACTCGGCGGCGCAGTACCTTCAGGGTCTGGGGAGCCAGAAAGCGGCCCTCGAAACCGAACTTTCTCTCCTGGACCTGCTCGACGTCGATGCCGACATCGAGCGGAGGTCCCGCCGGATCGACATCTCCTCGTCCGAAAGCCTCGAGGCGGAGATCTCAGGCATTCTGAACGCTGGCCTCGGTTCCGCCGAGCTCAAGTATCTTGAAGCGAAGCAGCGGATTCAAATCCTCCAGGCAGAGCGTGACAACCTGCTCCTCAGCCTGAAAGAGCGTCACCCGCTGGTGCTTGAAAAGGATGAAGGCCTTCGGAAGGAAGTCATGCTCCTCGCGATGCACCGGGATCTGAGCATTCAGGAGGCGGAACGACGCCGGGCTTCCCTGGAGCTCAAGTACAAGAATCTTGAGAGCGAAATGGCAAAATACGAAAAGGAGGCGCTCACCGTCGGAGCGGCACTCGCCCAGTACGAGCGAATCGAAGCGGGACGCGACCGTTACAAGAAGCGCTACAACGAGTATTTCGAAATGCTCCAGTCGATTGATGCCAGTGGGCAGCTGACCCCCGACTTCATGAGTGTCCTTCAGAAAGCGACCGGTGCCCAGCGGCGCGCTCTTGATTTTCGGACCCCGCTTCTCCTTGGCCTGCTGCTCGGGACCCTGGTTGGCCTGGTCGTCATCTTCCTGTTCGACAAGTTGGATGACCGAATGAACTCATTCAGTGAGTTCCAAGCCCACTTCCACGAGGACGTTCTCGGTCAAATTCCCGATCAGAACTTCCGAGGTGAGTCACCTCTGCTCAAACTGAATGACGACCGTCACCTCTACGCGGAAGCCTTCCGGAATCTTCGCTCCTCGCTGCTCTTCAAGGATTGGCATGGAGCCTCTCCGAAGCTGCTGGCAGTCGCGAGTTCGGTGCCGAACGAGGGCAAGACCACAGTGACTGCGAACCTCGCCTTCACCATGGCCACGGCAGGTGCCCGCGTTCTTCTGGTCGACGCCGACCTGCGTCGCGGAGGCATGAACGAACTCTATGGCCTCCCTTCCAGTCCGGGACTGAGCGAGGTGCTTACCAAGGTTTCCGACTGGCGCGACTGCCTGCGGGAAACCGGTACCACGAACCTGAGCTTCCTCGCTCGTGGCAAGGCTCTCGACCAGACCTCCGAACACTTTCTGTCGGCCCGGTGCAAGGAGGTCCTCGACGAACTGCGAAACGAGTATGATTTCGTGATATTCGATACGGCTCCGGTGCTTGTCGCAGATGACACGGCAAGTTTTGCTCCACTCGTCGATCAGACGCTGTTCGTGATCCGGATGGGATCCACGACGGCACGCATGGCAGAGAAGGCACTTGGGCAGCTTTACGGTCGCCAGGTCCATGTCGGAGGAGTGCTTCTTAACCGCGCCAGCACGAGCCTCAAGGAATACAGCTACTACAACTACGCCAACTACTACACGGCGCAGCCAATCACGCCGCCACCCGCTTCGTAAGATTCGTGTGGCTCGGCAACTCCCTCGGTCCAGAATACGTCGAGAGCTGTGGTTCGAGAGAGCGAGCCATTCCCTCTCATCTGCGGTGCCTCGGATCGCGATGGCCTACTTCAAAGACGTTTCCCGGAAGGAGATGGAGGCATGACCACGGCTCGATTGAAACCGGCGTGTCGTCAATGACGACAGAGGTTGCGAACGGGTGTCGCCTCAATCAGCGATCTTGAAGCTCGTGGCTGGGAAAGACGACAGATGCACCCTCGGTTGAGTACCCATCGAGAATTTAACATTCGCTTAAAGCCGTAACAAAATAGCTCGATCCGTGCTCTCCTTGCCTGAGGTGGCGAGGAAGTTTTCCCCAGACCTCTGTCGGACTTGATGCGTTCGCTGGCGATGTCGCCGCCTTCGTGAGAAACTGTTGCAGAACCTCACGGAGATTCCCCATGCCGCATTTCTCTAAATCATCGTCTTTTTGGTAGCCGAATTCGTGAGAATTTGGACTCCGTGACCTGGAGGCAGCGCCCTTTTTTCGAAGTGCCCTATAGCGTACGCACTTCTGCAACAGTCTCGTGAGAAGGTGGACGCGTAGGCTTTCGTCCCCACTTGCTCAGGCAACTCCTGCACGCTCTCACGAGCGCGGCTACCTTCTGCCATTTGCTCGCCCCCTTAGGCCGAATGGTGCGTGATCAAGCCAAGAATCGCCTTTTTCCATGCAGGCTGGTGGGGGATATGTCGACCGTGGTAGGGCGTGGGCCTCCGGACCCGCCAAAGGGAGCACCCAGCGACCGCCTCGCGTTGCTTGCTGCCACGACGGCGGGTCGGGGACGCCCCTGCCCTGCCTTTTCCCTTGGTTCGGGGTTCCCGTCCTGGCAGTGACCCCCGAGAAGTTCCCTTACCAAGCGCCATTGCCCCTAGCTAGGCCTCCCATTTCTTGGGCGACCAGTGATCCGGAAGCGGGCTTTGCACTCTTAATGCTTCCAGGTTGTCCCTGCTGGGCTTCTGACTACTTCGCGGCGAGTTTGGCCCAGCTGTCGCGAAGTCCGACCGTCCGGTTGAATACCAGCGCACCGGGTGCGCTGTCGATGGAATCCGGGGTGAAGTATCCGTTGCGAAGAAATTGAACGGGAGCTTCTGGTGCACACCCTGCGAGCGAGGGTTCGAGTCGAGCCTTCGGAATCACCTCCAGCGAATCGGCATTCAAGCAGTCGAGAAAAGCTGCGCCGCCCGCTTCGGGCTCCGCCTCGGTGAAGAGGCGGTCGTAGAGACGGACCTCGGCCTCAATGGCGTGGGCCGCTGAAACCCAGTGGATGACCCCCTTCACCTTGCGTCCGTCGGCGGGATGCCTGCCCAGAGTTTCGGGATCGATGGTTCCGCGAAGCTCGATGATCTCTCCGCCGTCGTTTCGCACCACTTCGTCACACTTCACGATGTAGCCGTTGATCAGACGGACTTCACCCTGCGGTCTGAGCCGGAAGAACTTTCGAGGGGGATCTTCCATGAAATCCTCCTGCTCGATCCAAAGTTCGCGAGAGAAGGGTATCTGGCGCTGTCCGAGAGAATCATCCTCGGGATTCACAGGGCCGGAAAGCATTTCCTCGTGATCTTCCGGGAGATTGGTGATCACGAGTTTGAGGGGCCGCAGCACAGCCATGCCCCGTCGAGCTGTTGCATTCAAACGCTCGCGCATGTGATGGTCGAGCAATGCGACGTCCGTAAGACTGTTCGTCTTGGTGAGACCGACTTCGTCGATGAAGAAGCGGATGGCCTCGGGCGGGCAGCCGCGTCGCCGGAGTCCGGAGAGGGTCGGCATGCGCGGGTCGTCCCAGCCGAGGACATGACCTTCGTCGACGAGCTGGGCGAGCTTGCGCTTGCTCATGATCGTGTAGCTCAGATTGAGACGGGCGAATTCGATCTGCCGAGGAACACTGGGAACAGTGCATTGCTGGACGAACCAGTCGTAAAGGGGCCGATGATGCTCGAACTCGAGCGAGCAGAGGGAGTGGGTGATCCCCTCTAGCGCGTCGCTGATCGGATGGGCGAAGTCGTACAGGGGGTACAGGCACCACTCGTCTCCCGTGCGGTGGTGATGCGCGTGGAGGATGCGGTAGAGCACCGGGTCCCTCATGTTCAGGTTGGGATGCGCCATGTCGATCTTGGCGCGGAGCACATATCTGCCGTCCTCGAATTCACCGGCTCGCATCCGGGTGAGCAGGTCCAGGCTTTCCTCGATCGAACGGTCCCGGTCAGGGCTGTTGCGGCCTGCCTCGGTGAGGTTGCCTCGATACTCGCGGATCTCCTCGGCGTTGAGGCCCTCGACGTAGGCGAGTCCCTTCTCGATCAGTTCGACTGCGCAGAGGTAGATCTTTTCGTAGTAGTCGGACGCAAAATAGATATGATCGCCCCAGTCGAAACCAAGCCACCGGATATCCTTCTGGATCGCCTCGACGTACTCGGTGTCCTCCTTGATCGGGTTGGTGTCGTCCATCCGAAGGTGACAGCGGGAGCGGCCGTCTCCGGGGAATTCCAAGGCCGCGCCGAAGTCGAGGCAGAGCGCCTTGGCGTGGCCGATGTGAAGGTAGCCGTTGGGTTCCGGGGGAAAGCGGGTGACGACGTGGGAGTGCTTCTGCGATGCAAGATCCTGCTTGATGATCTCGCGGATGAAGTCGAGGCGCCGTGGTGCTGGATTCTCCGAATCGGACATGGTGGACCACTAGACGCGGGTTGGAACGAGAGCGAGCGAGTGTTGAAAAAAGGGTGGGGTCCTGCACAGGCCGGGACGGCCATCGATCGAGGGCGAACTCGAAACACTGGCCGTGCTGGTCGCCCCGTCTACCTCAGGAGTCCTCTCGGATCGCCTTCTCAAGAATGCTGCGCTGCCAGGGCAGCAGGGCGGCCCAGCCGGCTTCGGGATTCATCACAATCTCCTCCATGCCGCCCCGGGTCACGATGAGTGAAGGGTCGAGATCGAGGCGCTCGGCGAGTCGGTCGCGCGGGGCTTTGATGCGTGCCACGTTCTCGTCGAGGTCCTCCGGTTTCCGAACGCCGCCCAGACGCCGTTTCACGGGCCACTCCGATTTGGGCAGGTTGGTCGCCCGCTCGACGGCCTCGGCGAAGCGTTTCTTCTGGGCTTGATTGTACCGACCCCGGAGGTCGCCGGTCTTGCCGTCGAGAATGCGGTCGATGAGAAAGAACATCTTGCCGTTGGGCAGGACCTTGAAAGCGGGTCGGTTGAGCCGCTCGGCTTCATGCTCACGCCACCACCAGATTTCTCGGAGGTAGGCCCACCCTTCACGACTGAGTCGACCGAAGCCCTTGACCCGCCAGCTGTCTTCCCGGTCCTTGGGCGGACGGCCCAGCACGCTCCGCTTGGAGGCGATGCAGCTTTGGATGAACCACCCCACCCGATCTTTCTGCTCCAGTTGTTGCAGCAGGTGGTCGGCCAGTTCGAGCAGACGGTCGACGTCTCCGAGGGCATAGTGAATCATTTCCTCGGTGAGAGGGCGCATGCTCCAGTCGGCCCTCTGCGATTCCTTGGACATCTTCACGTCAAAGACTTCCTCATGGAGACTGGCGAGGCCGAAACGCCGGAAACCGGCGAGTTGGGCTGCGATCTGTGTGTCCTTCGCGTCGGGGGGCGTCCAGTCGAAGGTCGACTGAAAAAGGCTCAAGTCGTAGTCCATGCCATGGAGCCAGGTCTCAGTCGTGTCGAGAAACCGGAACAGCGGGGTGAGGTCGTCGATCGCGAGGGGATCAATCAGGATCGCCCGCGTGCCGGCCTGAATTTGGATCAGACTGAGCTTCTCGTTGTAGCAGTGCAGGCTGTCGGCCTCGGTGTCGATGGCGACGCGGCGAGGCCCCTTGGCCTCGAGTTCTCGGTCAGCCTCCTCCAGCCAGTCCACCATCGCGGCGCGGGTGGTCAATAGAAGGTCCTGACTGGTGTTGGGGGTTTCGCGTTGCAAATCGTCTGCTAGAGACCTACAAGGCGGCGGAATGTCAATGGAGTCCTTGCCGAGTTCATGAATCTTCTCGCACCGCGGTTCGAGGCTCCCAGTCTGGCGATTCTTATTCTGGTATTGAGCGTCTTTCTGGTCGGAGGTTTTTTTCATGGGCTGACAGGATTTGGGTTCGCCCTCCTGACGATGAGCCTGCTCGCCGACACGGTCGGTTTCACGAAAATGACGGCGATCGTGGCACTGATGAATCCGCTGGTTTGTCTCGCCGCCTTTCTGCCGCACCGGAAAAACTGGAACCGGAGTCTTGGGAGGAGCCTCATTCTGGGAATGGGAATCGGAGTGTTTGCCGGCTTTTTCCTCGTCTCGGCGATGGAGGAAGGGCTCGCCCGGCGCGTGTTCGGTGCCTTCCTGATCTGCATCGCATTGGCCGAGTACCTGCTGTCGCGGGGAGGGGGAGAGGGTTTGCCGGCTTGGAGCGGCCTTCCTTGTGGTTTGCTGGGGGGAGCGTTTGGAGGAGCCTTCAATATTGGCGGGCCACCCCTCGTTGCCTACTGCTACGCCCGCCCTTGGACGAAGACCGAAACCGTGGCCACCATCCAAGTTGCCTTTCTTGTGGGTGCCTTTCTCCGAGTCGTCCTGATGGGGCGGGCCGGTCATCTGAGTGGGGAACTTGTCCGCGTGTCGGTTCTTCTTTCCATCCCAACGATAGCGGCCATCTGGCTCGGCAGTCGTTTCCTTGGTCGAGTGAATCGCGACGTGCTTCGGCTTCTCGCTTTCTCGGTCGTCCTCGTCCTGGGACTGAAATACCTGCTTGCCGGATAGCCCCGAATCCACCGAGAGAACTGATTCGAGTTGGCTAAAAAATACGTGACAATGGGGCCTCGGGGGCGATCAATACAGTCCGCTTCTGCATCATCCCCCAGCACCTCCCATGGCTTCCTCCACCAAGGCACCCGACTCCGTTGCTCCCGTTTCCTCTTCTGAAGGAGATGGGCGAGACCTCAAGGATGCCGTCATCCGTTTTGCAGGCAACTCTCAGGATGGCATTCAAACCATCGGCGCGTTTCTCGCCAAGATGGCCGGTCGCAGCGCCCGCGAGGTCATGACCTACATGACCATCCCGTCGACCATTTCCGGCGGACCCTCGATTTTCCAGGTGCACCTCGGTTCCGGCGAGGTTCTCTCCGCCGGCGACGAGGCCGATTTCCTCGTCGCCTTCTACCAGCACTCCTACGAAAACCATATCTCCTCCCTCCGTGACGGAGGTGTCTGCATTTACGATAGTGATCAGGTCGAACCCGACCTCAGCGACGGTCGGGTCCGCTATGTTGGCATTCCCATGACGAGCGCCACCGTCGAGGCCCTCGGAGGAAGCGCCAAGGACCGTGGCAAGAACCTGTTCACCCTCGGTCTGGTCGTCACCATCTTCAATCTCGACCGCGACAAGCTTGCCGAGATCATCGAGCGCCAGTTCGGAAGGAAGGGTGAGGACGTTCTTCGCAACGCGATGCTCGCCTTCGACTCCGGTCATGCCTACCAGACAGGTGACCTCGGAAAGTTTTCCCTCGAGATGGGAACGAACGAGGACAAGGACCGAATCGCCACCGATGGCAACATGGCGCTGACCTACGGCCTTCTAGCCGGGGGCGTCCGCTACGGCGCCGGCTATCCCATTACGCCTTGGTCCACCATTATGGAGACGCTCCGCACCGAGCTTCCGAAGTTTGGCGGGCTTTTCGTCCAGTCCGAAGATGAGCTCGCAGCCGTCTCGACGGCCATTGGCTTTGCCTATTCCGGTCACCTCGCGATCACTGGCAGCTCCGGTCCCGGTCTCTCTCTCAAGATGGAGGCCCTCTCCTACGCCACCATGGCCGAGCTTCCGCTCATTGTGGTCAACGTGCAGCGTGGAGGACCTTCCACGGGTCTTCCCACCAGCGTCGAGCAGAGCGACCTGATGCAGGCAATCTACGGCAGCCACGGAGACAGCCCTCGGATCGTGATTGCACCCAAGGACGTCGAGGACTGCTACTACGTCGCCCTCGACGCCTGCCGCCTTGCCCGTGAGGTCAGCTGCCCGGTCATCATCCTCACCGATCAGGCACTCGCGAGCCGCATCGAGGCCTTCAAGGAGCCTGACCTCGACAAGGACTTTGTGCCCGCCAGTCTCGACCAGGACGCGAGAGGCGAAGATTTCAAGCCCTACCCGCTGGACGGAATGACGCGTCATGCGCCTCCGGGCACCGTGATGGAAGCCGGCAAGTACCCCGTCGTCACCGGCCTCGAGCACGACGAGTGGGGCCACCCCACCTCCAGCCCCGCTCTGCACGTTCAGATGACGGCGCGGCGTCGCGAGAAGATCAAGGCGATCGCCGATGAGCTGCCTGCTCCCGAAATCGTCGGCGATGCCAAAGGAAAGACTTTGATCGTCGGCTGGGGCTCCACTTGGGGACCGATCCGCGAGACGACTCTGCGACTCCGTGACTCCGGCCATGACGTCAGCTCGGTTCACCTCCGCCACGTGCACCCGCTTCCGAGTTCGGTGAAGGGAATTCTCGAAAGCTACGAGGACGTCGTCGTCGTCGAGATGAACGACGAAGGATTGTACGGCTACGGCCAGATGGCCACCCTCCTCCGCGGCCACTTTGGTCTCTCCCATATCCGCTCCGTTACCAAGACCGACGGACTTGCCTTCAAAATTCGGGAGATCATTGCCGGAATCGACGGGGCAGACTCCTAGACTCTCACAAACCACCATCTCCATGTCCTCTCAGCCGCTCACGAAAAAGGATCTGCTCGCCGATCACCCGACATGGTGTCCGGGCTGCGGTGATTTCGCCGTCCTTGCCGCCTTTTTCAAGATCCTTGAAAAGCTCCAGTATCCGCACGAAAAGATCTGCACGATCGCCGGTATCGGGTGCTCCTCGCGTTTCCCTTACTTCGTCAACGGTCACGGCGTCCACTTCATCCACGGTCGTGCCCTGCCGCTCGCCACCGGGATCAGCCTGAGCCGCCCTGACCTGCACGTCTTCGCCTTTGGAGGCGACGGCGATGGATTCTCCATCGGTGGCAATCACCTTGATCATGCCGCCCGGAAGAACCCGAATCTCACCTACGTGATCATGGACAACTTCGTCTATGGTCTCACCAAGAAGCAGACGTCGCCCACATCGCCGATCGGCTACAAGTCGAAGACCGATCCCACGGGAGCGATCGATCAGCCTGTGAATCCAATGAAGAAGCTTGTCTCCAACGGTGCCAGCTTCGTGGCTCGGACCCATGCGGCCAAGGTGAAGCACATGATGGACGTGTTCGAGCAGGCAATTCTCCATCCCGGATTTTCCGTCGTCGAGGTTCTCTCCGAGTGCGTCATCTTCTACAAGGGGGCTTTCGATCCCGCAAACGACCGCAAGGGCGGTGAATTCGTCGAGATCGACGAATCCTACGATCCTTCGGACTCCCAGGCCGCCTTCGCGCTTGCTGCCGAGGATTTTCCCGGAAAATTCGGCGTCTTCTACAAGGAAGAGCGCCCCACCAAGAATGACCTCGAGCAGAAATGGATCGACTCGGCCAATCCCGAAGGTGTCGAACCCATCGATCTCCTCAAGGGTCGCTTCGCCTCGATGCGCTAGGGAACGGGCGTAGGCCGAAGCCGCTGTCCGGATTCTGACAAGTTCGGTTGCGATCTTACTTCTTCCGAGGGAGACCCGCGTCGGACAGTCGTTCGTCGAGCGCGATTCGCTGAGCTTCGAGAATGGGCGCCGATTCCGGCAGTCGGGCAAGGTTGATGATTTCTCCAGGATCCTTCTCCATGTCGTAGAGTTCCTCCGCTCCATCCCGGTAGCGCATGTAGTGCCAGCGCTTGCCACGCAGAGAGTAGTTTCTGCCTGCGTGCGAGGAGAAGGCAGTGTCGCGAATGGTGGCGGAGTGATCTTCTAAAATCCCTGCAAAGCTCTTTCCGTCCACGCCCGCCGGTGCCTGGTGCCCCGCGAGTTCAGCGAGCGTCGGCCAGAGATCCGCCAGTTCCACCAGCGATTTCGTCCGCCCTGCTTTCCGTCCCGGCGAGGAGATGATGAGGGGAACTCGCAGTACCTCCTCGTGCAGGTTGCTCTTCTGCCAAAAAGTGTGCTCGCCGAGGTGGTAGCCGTGATCACTTGTGAAAACCACCGCCGTCGATTCTCTCAAGCCGAGGTGGTCGAGTTCATCGAGCACACGCCCCACCTGCTCGTCCATGAAGGTCGTCGAGGCGTAGTAGGCGCTCCACATGCGCTTCTGGTTGTCGGGGTACTGACCGATGGGATTGGTCGCGTTCCTGGTGCTCGCGATTCCGAGTTTGGGGATGTCGTCGAGATCTCCGTCGGGCACCTTGGGCAGTTCCATGTCCTCCCAGGGGTAAGCCTCGAAGTACTGCCGAGGCGCGACCATAGGGTAATGCGGTCGCACGAAGCCGGCGGCTATGAAGAACGGACCCTCACGGTGCTCACGGAGGAGTTCGATGGTCTTCGTCGCGGTCCTGTGATCGGGCTGATCCGATCCGTCGCCCTCGTATCGAACCTCGACAAACATCCGGTGAGGCATCCTCGTCGACTGTCGGCCCTCCAGTTCCGTGGTGAAGACGTTGAGATTCAAGCAGGCGTAGTCCCCCGGCGTGTGCGCCTCCTGTCCGGATGAGTTGAAACGCTCCGTCCAGCTTGAAGGCACGTCAGCTCCATCCGTCCCGGCGATGATGTCCCCCGGCACTCGCATGTGATAGATCTTGCCCACTCGCGCGACGTACCAGTCCTTCTTCCGAAAGAACGACCCCATGTTGGGCCCAGTCGCCTTCGCCTCGTAGCGACTGTGCATCAGGGAAAGCCGGGAAGGCCCGCACGCGGTACCCTGGCTATAGGCCCGATCGAAAACGAGTCCCTGCGCGGCCAGACGATCAATGCCTGGAGTCTTGCAGAACCGGTCGCCGTAGCAGCCCAGCACACTCGCCTTGAGATCGTCGGCGATCAGGAAAAGGACGTTCTCGACTTTGGGCGCCGCCTGCAGGCAGGGCAGGAGAAGAAATAGAAAGACGAAAGAAAGGAAACGTGAGAGCGCCATGTTGAAGAGAACGCAGCTTCGCATCGCTCCTTTCCGTAGTAATCTGAGATAGACTCCGGACCACCGTGGAATCTCCAGACCCATCGCTATTCTCCTCAGCCAGTCGTCGCTCGCTGCTTCAGACCGGCTCGCTTGCTGCGGCCTCCGGCCTCTTTCCGGCGGCCCTGTTCGGCGATGAGGACCGCTTCCGCACCGTATCGATCTTCGCGACGACGGACCTTCATGGCCACGTTCTCCCAACCCACACCTATTCGGGTCTTGGCCCGGTCGGAGGGCTCGGCCGCTGCATCAGCCAGATCCGCAACTGGAAGAATGAAAATCCCCATCACCTTCTCATCGACGCTGGCGACGTGTATCAGGGAACCGAAGTGAGTCAGGCCAGTGACGGGAAGCTGATGATCGACCTTCTCAATCGTCTCGGCTACGACGCCTGGGTCATCGGCAATCACGAATTCGACTGGGGCAGCGACATTCTTCTAGAGGCGATTGCAGGCAGTGACATGCCCGTGCTCTCTTCCAACCTGAGGTACGGGGGGAAACCTGCCGGCAAGCACGGCGACCCTTCTCATCCCTTTGCCAGGGTCGTGCCGTCGATTCTCAAGGCGGTCGGTGGCATGAAGATCGGCCTCGTCGGGCTCACCACTCCCGGCCTTCCCTACTGGCTGCCGGATGCCCTGCTCGGAGGCTTTACGGTTCGTGACCCCGTTCTTCCGGTCAAAAGGGCCGTCACCCGCCTGCGGGCTGCGGGGGCCGACGCCGTGATCGCCGTAGGGCACATGGGTCTGAAGTCGGGGCACGACGACTTTGCCAATCGCGTTCTTTCGGTTGTTGGCGAGGTCGATGGCATCGACGCCTTCGTAGGGGGACACACCCACCGTGACCTGCCATCGAAATGGCTCGACGGCGTGTCCGGGAAAGTCCTCTACGTTCAGTCCGGATACTACGGGATTCATTGCGGCCGACTCGATCTCACCTTCGACCTGGAGACTCGGAAGCTTGTCGATCGCCGTGCGCACGCGACCTTCATGGACGACCGCTTTGATCCGGATCCCCTCGTTCTCCAGGTAGCTGGTGAAGCCCTGGCAGAAAGTGAGGGCCGCCTGGAGGCGAGGGTGGGGGAGACCACGGAGATCTTCTCGTCCCGAGGCGAGAACGGTTCGCCCTCCCCCCTCCATCAGCTTCTGGGCGCCGCGATTCGACAGGGCTTGAAGAAGCGCGGGGTCTCCGTGGACGGGGTCCTTCATGGCATCTTTCTCGAAGGCGATCTGCCTGCGGGAGAGAAGACCCTCGCCGACGTATGGAAGCTGGTTCCCTACGACAACAGTCTGGTGGTCGCTGGGCTTCTGCCTTCCGAGATTCGGACCGTTCTCAAGGAATCTGCTTCGGCTCGCTACAATCGCACCGTTCTGATGGCACTAGTGGCAGAGGTGGCGGGAGATGGAATCCGCCTCTTCGATGAGAATGCTGAGCCGTTGCAGGAAGATCGGCGCTACCGGATCGCCCTCAACAGCTACGACGCACAGTCGGCCGGCCGGCACTACCTGAGACTCAGGGATCTTGTCAGGAGCAAACAGGCAGCCAGCAAGCACCACGCGCTTCAGACCCGTGATCTCGTCACCGATCTCTTTGCGGATCAGAAGTCCATATCGACCGCGACTCTGGCGACTCTGCTCAAGTCCGCGCCCTGATCGTTGGAAGGTCCGGCATTCCCGTTGCTCCCGCGCCGATCCCTCGCTATGTAGCCCCTTCTCACGCGCAGGCGTCATTGATTGATGAAGATTCTCGACCGCTACATCGGCCGCCAACTCCTCACGGGGAGTATCATCGGGGTATTCGTCCTCAGCTTTCTCATCGTCTTCGTCAACGTCTTCAGGAAGCTTCTGCCGCGTCTTGTGGAAGACGACGTGCCGGCCTCCTACGTTTTCGAGTTCATCGCACTCGTCCTGCCTTTCTCCCTCGTCTTCACGATTCCCTGGGGTTTTCTCACCGCTCTGCTCCTCCTCTTTGGCAGACTCTCGGCGGACAATGAACTGATTTCCATGCGGATGGCGGGCATGAGCTTTACCCGCATCTGTGCGTCGGTCTTCGTTCTCGCTCTCATTTTCTGCGGCATCTCCCTCTGGATCAACGTCTCGCTGGCCCCCAAGGCGCAGTCTGCCATCCGGAGCGGCCTCTACGATCTGTGGACTGAGAATCCGCTCTCGATTTTCGAGCCCGACACCGAAATCGACAAGCTCTCCGGGCTGAGAATCTTCATCCGCGAGAAGGAGGGCAACGTTCTGCGCGGCTTCCACATGGTCCAGCTCGAAGGCAACAAGCCAGCGACCGTCATTCGATCCCCCGAGGTCACCGTCACGGTTTCAGACGACGGCGACTGGCTCATCCTCTCGATGAAGGATCAGGAACTTCAGCCAGTCCAAGAACCCGGCGAGCCGACAACGATGAAGCCGGGTATCGTCGTCGGCGACGGTACCCAGAGAATCTCCCTCGTGGAGATCAAGGAGAAGGCGCGGCAAGACCGAGTCAGCAGCCGAGTGACCTCCGTCCTCAAGGACCAGTTGGCCAGCGGTGTCGATCCCTCCACGGGCGATGAATTAAGTGTCGGCATGCGAACCTCGATCCGCACGGAAATCAACAAGCGCCGGAGTTTCTCCCTGGCATGCATCACCTTTGCCTTCCTTGGCATCCCGCTGGGGATCACCGCCCAGCGCCGCGAGACTTCGATTGGCTTCGTGATCGGTATTTTCGTCGCCGCCATCTACTTCTTTCTCATCATCATGGCGGAGATGGTCAGAGAGGACCCAAGTGCCAAGCCCTATCTCCTGATGTGGCTTCCGAACCTGGTCTTTCTGACCCTGGGTCTCTTCATGTTCTGGCGTCTGAGTCGCCGCTAGACGCGTTGAGTGAGTCTGAGTCGGATCGAGGTAAATTCAGGCAATCCCCGATGACTGGCTCGCTTGTGGTCTCGGCCATGCCATCTAGCATCAGCTCATGACGCGGAATCGATCCACATTACTAGCCTCCGGGCTAGCGTTTTTTTCCATAGCTCACGGGGCCGTTGTCCACGACGAGGCAGTCGATGGAGACCTTTCCAGCGTGTGGAACGCTCCCGACCTGCTGGCCGTTGCAGCTGGGTCCAACGAGGTCAGTGTCTCTCTTCTTGCAGCTCAAGATGAGGATCACTTCACCTTCACCGTGCCTGCGGGATTCCAGCTGTCCGCCATCAACCTCCTCGAATATTCATCGGTCTCGCCCTCGAACATTTCCTACCTGCTGATGCAGGAGGGGACTATGCTGAGCGCAGCCCCCGCCACCTTCAACCAGCCGGGCGCCGACCCGATCGCCTACACTGCGTTCAACGCGAATCGCGTTGGCGACGATTTATTGCCGTCCATGCTCCCTGGATCAGGAATCGTCAGTCCCTTGCTGGCAGGGGACTATGCAATCTGGGCTAACGAGACGGGGCCTGACTCCATGTTCCGCCTTGATCTGGTACTTACCTCCGTGCCCGAACCCTCCGCTTCTCTTCTTGCTCTGGGATGCCTTCTCGCGGCAACGCAGCGCCGCAAACGCTCCAGCCAGCCATGAAGAAGTTGGCTCCCGTCGTACTGCTGTTGCTTGCCGTTGCTCTCATCGGCTGGCTCTTGAAAGGAAGATTTCCGGCACCGGCGGACCCGAACTCCACATCCACTCCAGCTACCAATGCAACCGGGGGGGATGTCGTGGACTACTCTTCAGGCGGTGGTCAGGTTGCTGGAAACAGCACCCCTGATCAGGGCCCGCCTCCTCCGACCGATTCCGAAGGCTATCAAATTCTCGAAGTCGATCTGCTAGATGGATTCGGCTCCGATGGACGGACTCCACAGGAGGATATCGAGCAGGTCGTCGGTCTCATCTCCAGCTATCACACCCTGGTGAAGGGGAACCGCGGTTCCTGGGGCGAGAACCGTGAGCTTGCCAAGATTCTCACCGGCGAGAATTCGCACCGCCTTCGTCTGATCTCTCCGGATCATCCAGCTCTCAACGACTCGGGTGAACTAGTGGATCGATGGGGCACGCCAATCTTTTTCCACGCGCTCTCGGCCGAGGTGATCGAAGTGCGGATGGCAGGGCCAGACCGGGCGATGTATACAGGGGATGATCTCTTCTACGGGGAGGCCCCTGCCGAGGACCTTGAAGAGTCAGTAGAGGGGCGCTGAATCAGCCGGTCGACCATGTGGCGACAAACTCCTTTGCCCGCGATGGGTCGTTCAGAGTCCACTCTCTCCCGTCCCACTGATCCTTCTTGAGGATTCGCAGATGGCCTTCCTGCTGGGGTGTGCTTCTCCGGAGAAGCTCCTTCGCGATGCGTCCCATCGTAAGGCGAGCGTTCACCTCGACAACAGGTCGAAGAGCCAGCTTCCCGCCCTCTACTCGGTGAACCATTGCGTCCACTCCTACAGGACCCCGGTATCCAGGGAGAAGTTTGGGGAGCATGGTTGGAATCCGTTCGCGGTACCAGGTCATGACTTCTGCTTCTCGAAACAGAAAGGCCTCGACTTCATCAGGAAAGAGCCGGTTCCACCGCTCACCCACACGGATCCCGGAGAAGCGACCGGTCGCGTCGTTTTCGATCTGCGTCAGACCAAGAAAAACGACGCTGCCGTTGAGGCCGATTTCGTAGCTCGCTGAGAAATCCGTGACCCGGTCAAGCCACGGCTCGACCACGACACCGCCATTTTTGCGGAGAGCCGATTCGAGCCAGGCTCGCTGAGAATCAGGAGAAGATCCGAGGCACGCCCGGTGGTGACCCCGACCTGCGCAGTCGTGCAGTGCCTTGAACAAGGATGGCCCCTGGCCTGCTGCTTCCATCGCTTCCTCGATGGACCGACAAAGGCGCCCGTGTTTCAGACCGAGTTGTTCTTCCAGTTGGAGGCCAATCTCCTTGGAAAGCCAGAGAGGAGGAACGGGCTTCTGCCATGGTGCGGGCAGGTTGGCTGAAACACGATCCGCTAGCGAGGCGAAGAGGTCGCTCGCATCCCGGGACCAGGCCCAAGGCCGGAATCCTCCGAGCTTGCGGTCGCCAAGGTCAGGTAGATTTTCGACTGGGAGAATTTCAGGAAGGGAAAATCCGTCATTCCTGAGGCGGGCAAGGTGCTCGCGCGACGGAGGCCGCCGGACCACGAGGACGTCATCCTGACGACAGGCTCCGAGCATCAGCAATTCGAGATCTTCCTCGAGAGCTCGAGCAAATTGATTCAGTGTGCGTTTTGAACGGGTAGGCCGGGCCTGCCATTCCGCGTTGGGATTGAACCAGTGTACCACTGGCGTCCGGCCCCTCGACTGCTGTGCGAGGCGCAGCTCCGAGATGAACGCTTCATCGAGCCCGGCGGAGAGACGGCCCGCCTCGTTGAAAGGTACGGCGACGCCCTTGGCCCGGGCGGGAGACAGCGGGAAGGAGAATGATTTTCGAAACGCCTCCCAGTCACTTTGCTCAGGATCCTTCCATTGGCGGAACCAGTGAAGCCCGTGCCCGACATGGCGAATCTCATCCTCGTAGATTTTTTCGAGTACGGCGGCGGTCGCCCCGTCACCGGCAGCCCGAAACAGGCCCGCATAGTGCTTTGAAAAATCGAGGTTCGCCTGCTCAAAGGTCAGGCTGAGTCGGCTCACGAACTCCATCGGGCTGGAGACGGGTGCGATCGTTCTCCAAAAGTAGCCGCTGACCGGAAGTTCGCCGAAGTGGACCCCGCATTCCCTCATCCGTCTCAGGTAGAGCTGCACGTGCACCTGCTCCTCCCGCATGGTCTCATAGACTCCAGATCGAAAGCCGCCGGGGGCATCGGGAAATTTCAGTAGGACCAGCGCCATCAGCTCAGCCGCCAGGAGTTCGTGATTGGCGAGAAAGTGCAGCAGAAGGCCGCGTTGCCGCTCATCCTCCAGTCGATGCGTCCGCGGAAACCGCGCCTTCGCAGCATCACGCTCCGAACGAAGTGCGAGCCCTGGAGGGCGGCCCGGCGCAACCGGCGTGGACAGGCCCGGTTCGCGGGCTTGGTCGGAAGCGGTGGCCGCCCCGAGCGCTACCTTTTCTTCGAGTGACTCGGCGAAGAGAACCCGTTCGGCTGCCTCGCGGATCGTCATGCGCTCATGCCGACTCCACCTCGTGGATCCGCTTGGTGTAGCGGGCGAGGAGGTCGTACTCCAGATTGACGGGATCTCCGGCTTGCAGCTGACGAAGTCGTGTGATCTCGCGGGTGTGGGGGATGATCCACAGGACAAAACTTCCTTCATTCACCTCCGCGATGGTCAGGCTGATTCCATCCACGCAGATGGACCCTTTCAAGGCGACAAGGGCCCTGCCTTCGACGGGGAGCTCGACCTCGAGACGCCAGTCGCCTCCATTCTTTACAAAGGAAGTGATCTGAGTCGTGTGATCGACGTGGCCCTGCACGAAATGACCGCTGACCCGGTCACCGACGCGGAGCGAGCGCTCAAGGTTGACCGTTCCCCCGACTCCGACGGTGCCGATGTTGGTCAGGCGGAGCGTCTCCGCGAGGACGTCGAAAGTGACGGTCTTCTGCGAGGTGGAGGTCACCGTGAGACAGCAGCCGTTGACCGCGACACTTTCTCCAAGTTCGAGTTCCCCGATCAGGCCGGCGTCCGCCTCGACAAAAAGCCGTGCACCGTCGTCGCGGTCTTCGATCCGGGAGAGCGTGCCGGTAGTCTCGACGATGCCGCTGAACATGGGTAATAGATCCATGACTACAACTCGAGAGCAAGGCCGGGCTCGACCGGATCACGAAAGAAGCACGAGGGCCGTCGTCGCGATTCCGCCGAGCAGCAGCCCCGTGCAAAAATCCCGCCATGAAATTCCAGGGTGACCATCTTCAGACTGCGCCAGCCAGGTGGCGTAGGCGGCGAGGCCCAGGCCTCCGAGACCAAACACTCCAGCATGAGCGGCGTGGTTCGCGGGACTCGGCAGGAAACTGTGTCCAGCGACCGTTCCAAGAAGGGCGGAGAGGACGGAAAAGAAGGCAGCGTCGGCCCAGTCGGGGAGGCGATCCAGGATGGCGCTCGTCCACCAATGCTGTGACCGGCCCAGCGGAAGCCAGAGCACCCCGAGCAGCAGCAGGGGCAGCGCCTTTGGGACCAGCACGAATGGTCGATGGATCCCGACCGTCGAAAGGAGAACTCCGAACCCCAGAGGGATCATCGCCAGCCAGCCCGGATGCTCCGGCAGGAAAACCAGACCAACCAGAAGGGCGCCCGTCAGCCAGGCGGTCCAGGCAGGCACCTTGCCTGCCTCGCTGTCAGGATCGTCGGCAAGAAGGCGGCTCCCGAGGCGCAGGTGCCGCCGCATTGCGATGAGAACGCCAAAGGAGATCGCGAGAAGGACGACGAGCACTCTCCAGCGCCAGAAGTCCCAGAGGTGCCAGGCGGCCACTGGCAGAGCATTCCCGGCGTTGAGGCCGAGGCCTGCGGCCAGCGAAAGGTTTAGAAAGAAGGTCGCTCGCGTCATTCGACGGAGTACCGCGCCTCCTCCTTCATCGACATGGAGTCTGAGCAGGCGGCAGGTCACGGGGACCACCGCGACGACCGAGGTCAGGGCACCAAGGAGCGGGCCGCCGATGACGAGGACGACCCACCACGCCGTGCGAGTGTTTCCCAACAGTCGTGCGCTCTTCTCGAAGAGTATTTCGACAAGCAACTGCCCCGGCCGAGAGAAGGCGAGAAGACAAACCACGGCAAGATGCCAGATGAACCGGTGACGACCGTCCGCAAGCGCGAACCGCCCAGTCTCAAGGCTCCCGTGGACGGCGAGTCCTGCCGCCACCAGGAAAGCGAGCCAGAGGGCCAGGGGAGCGTGCGGAGATCGGGTGAAATAGGCGCAGACCTGCGCCTTCCAGCCGGATGCCTCCGGTACGGTCACGCGCCGTGATTTTCCTTGCGACAGAACTCCCCACCACAGGTGGAGTCCGACACCGGTACACGCGAGAAGGGCAAGCAGATGAAAGGGATCGGCCTCGATCCGCTGGGCTAGGTCGGAAGCAAGTCCCCGGGACTCGGGGAATTCACTCGAAGGCAGGGGAAAGCGGGCTTCCTGCGGAGGATCGAGTTCAGGGTAGGCTGCAGGCATCGGTCGATTCAGGAAGCGGTCGGCACCTTGGCTCACATTGTGCCGTGGTGCATTGCGGGTGAATGTGGCAGAGTAGCGGGGTCCGACAAGTGATGAAGCCGCTATCCTCCCTGCTCGCCGTCGCCAGCGCACTTCTTGTGCCGGGTGCATCCGTGCTCCCGGGGCAGGAACGCGCGCGGGAGCTTGTTCTGCCGCCCGCGCCGCCCCCTCGCGCCGAAGTCGTCGGCACGCCGATCGTCGAGAAGGGAAATTCCTCTCTTCCGTGGGCACCCACGGCGGAAGACGTCTCCTCTCTGTTTGATTCCTACGCTCCGGGGACGGGAGGCCCACTTCTCCCCGATCTGCTGGCCCCGCCCGAGTCGAGGGTCAACGAGGGTCCCGCCGAGACCCGGCAGCTCCCCGAACACCTGCAGAGGACGGGCCTCGCCTGGCACATGAACCCCTACGCAGCTCGCCGGACAGCGGCGCTGGAGGGCAGATTCCTGCTGATCATGTTCGGAGGATGGGACTGGAGCGAGCGTTGTTCTGCGCTCGCCTGGGAAGTCTTTTCCTCGGAGGAATTCGGCCAACTGGCGGAGCGTGATCTGGTTCTGTGCGTGCTCGACTTCCCGCAGAAGTTGAGCGACGCCCACGACAACCTTGTTCGCTTCAAGGAGTTCTACCGGGTCAAGGGTCTGCCCTATGCGCTTCTTCTTGATCCGTCAGGCGACCCTTTTCTACGCAAAGGAGGATACCTTCCCGGAAAGGCGCGCAGCTACTTCGACATGATCGACGGCGCCGTCCTCGAGGAAAAGGAAGCACGCCTTGGGCGGCGGCAGCAACTCGCCCTCCGCGGCTACCGCGAGTGGCATGGCAAGCATGGCCACTCTCTCTTTGGTCGGCTGGTCGAGGAGGGAACCGAGGATCTCGCCGGGCGAGCAATCATTCTCGATGAATATGGCTACCGACATGCGATCGACCCGCTCAATCTCGGGGATCGCGATCGCAAGCTGCTCCCTCATCTCCTTGAAGTGATTGGGGAGGGCAAGTAAGCAAAGCCAAGCAAGGTCAGTTCAATTCCAAGCACCTCGACCGGGTTCTTTTGCCTTGGGGAAGGAACGTGGCGTGCGGATGCTCCCTAGCTTTTCCGTCCAGCTCAGTGGAAGAACCCTGCGAGTTGCGAGAGCAACTGAAGAAGTCCTACTTCAGGTCTGCAACGGGCTCGCTGGCCTTCTCGATCTGGCGGGCGGCGTAGGCCTCGCCGGAAGCCTCGGAATTCCACGCGAAGAACTCATCCTCGGGCATCACTTCGAGGGTGGCGACCATCTCGGCGTGGCTGGCTCCGCAGAGTTGACCGCAGATGATGTCCCACTCCCCCGTCTTGTTGGGGGTGAACCAGACCGTCGACCGTGTTCCGGGGATCGCATCCTGAGCCATGCGCATCGGAACGAGGGCCAAATTGTGAATTACGTCCTTGCTCGTGATGTCGATGATGATCTTTCGACCCACGGGAAGGCGGAGGACGCCGGTGGCAACCATGTCGTCGGTCCCGGCGGGATCCTCGAGATCCTGCCCAAGAGGATTGCTTCCCGAGAGAAACCGATGGTGGGTGCGCCCGAAGACCTTGTCCTCACCGGGGTAGTGGAACTGCCAGCCGAACTGGTATCCAATGGCGCGGACCCGAACGACGTCAGGCCCTGTGGGGTACTCCTCGGAACGCATCTTCCAGAGAGGAAACGCGAACCCCAGGAGAAGAATCGCTTCGGCAAGGACCACGGCGACCTCGACGTGAGTGGAAAGATGTCCCACGACGCCGTGGTAATCGGCCTTCTCCTGCTTGCTTTCGCGGAATTTCCAAATCGCAACGCCAATGAAAATGGACCAGCCCACACCTAGAACGAGCATGAACCAATGCACGATTTCGAGCATGAGGTCCGCCATGGCCGCGTGTTCGGAGGCGTTCTCGGGCAGGCCGATGATTTCGTTGAGGACAGCTAGAATCATGAAAGTGGAAAAGTGGTGCAGTGGCTGCGAAGCCGAAGGTGGGAGAAGGCAACTTAGGGCGAATCAGGAGTCGAAGAGCTCGCGTTGGTTGCCTCGAGAGCAGCAAAGCGCTTTTCTCGGCGTCCGAAATGAAAGATCAGGCCCACCAGGCCGCCGAGCACAGGCACGAGAAGCGCGAGCATGAACAGAATGGCCATGTTGGCGGCGTGGACCGCCGGGTCGTCGCTGTTTCCCATGCAGGTGAAGCAGGACAGAAGACTCGGAAGGTCGGAGAGGCTGGAGAAAAGGCTGATCACGATTCGCTAAGGAGTTTGCGGTTCTTCCTGACGAACCAGATGCCGTAGATGACAAGCAACACAGAGAGTACGAGACTCACGACACCCATGGTTGCAATCTCCGGGGTCACTCGTCTGGCGGGCGCCAGTTTCGTCCAGGCGAAGAAACCAATGGTCAACAGCACCGCGGCGGTGATGAAGCAGATATGGAAGGATCGCAGGGACATGAGCTAGCAGGTCAGTTCGGTCAGCGTGCTAAGGCTTCGACTTGAAGAAACCGTCAAAAGTCAGTGGGTCAAGTTCGGCGAACAAGGTCAGTCCGGCAAGAGCGAGTGCAAAAGCGAAGGTGAAGACAAGGAACTTGTAGATGATCTTCTTCTCATTGCTGAGGTGCATGAAGATCAGGGCCACGAGGGACGCCTTGAAAGCCGCGATGCCGAGGCCCACCACGAGATCGACGATGTCGATGCCCGGTTCACCGAGATCGAAGAAGGCGATCGCCCATGTAACGCAGGTGAAGATGAGCAGTACTCCCCCGATGAGGAAGTACGTCTTGATGTGGGAAGAGTAGTCGTGGGAGTCGTGGTCGCTCATAGAACTGGACTAGAGAAGGTACATGAGGGGGAAAAGGAAGATCCAGACAAGGTCGACGAAGTGCCAGAAAAGGCCTCCGACTTCGACCCGGTTGGCCATTCGTTCGGGATCAGTGTCGTAAAGTTTCTTGCCCCGGAAGAGGAAGTAGCCCAGGACGACGATTCCGCCGATGACGTGCAGACCGTGGAGGCCGGTCAGGGTGAAGTAGATGGCGTAGTAGGTGTTGTACTTCGGCGTGAGGTTCGAATTGAAAGTCACCTCGCTCGCCGGGAGAGTCATGTGAGGGTAGTGCCCGTCCTCATCCTTTTCAGGATTCATCATGTACGCGAGGCGGAGCGACTCGTGCTGCGAGTGCTCGTCGTGTTCGGGGTAGCTCTCCCGGAACTGCTGGAGTTGCTCCTCGCGGTTCTGATTGAATTCATTGGCGATTTTCTCGGGGAGAAGAGCCAGCGCTCGGGAGTTGTCGACCGCATCACTGAGGGCGGCGAGGCGCTCGGCTTCGGGAAGGTCTTTCGAGACACGCACCACCGGTACCCGGAGATCGACCTGATCGACCGCAAGCTCGTAGAACTCGCCGAGGCGGGTGCCGCTGATCCGAGCGCCACTCTTTAGCAGAACTTCCCCGTCGTTGGCGGAAGCAATCTGTTTGCTGGGAATGTCGAGGCCAACCTCACCGACAGGCACGAGGGTGACCACGTACTTCTTCTTGTCCTCCTGTTCCTCCGCAGGTTCCTGCTTGGCCAATTCCTCCTTATGCTCTTTGGCGTGCTCGCGAAGGGCTCGGGCGGTGACCTGAAAAGGCTCTCCGTCGAGGGTGAACTCGATAGGCTTTGCATCGTCCTTGCTTTCCGCAACGGGGTGGTGGTCGTCGTCACCGTGTTGTCCGGCATCGTGATTCGTGGGGGCTTCGATGGCACCATGCTTGAGGTTTTTCAAGAACGACAGGTCCGGGTCACTGGGGTCAACGGTAATTCCCGTGATCCCATTGTACATGGTGTCCTGGTCGTGAATGTGCGCCTCGATACGGCTTCCGTCTTCAAGGAGGAAGCCGTAGTGGCTGAACTTGCCGCTATACTCGTAGGCCTTGAGACAGAGGAAGGCGATCGCACAGATGATGGTGGTCGCCATGTAGAACTGGAACTGGCGCCACTTGTGCATCTTCAGCGAGGCCCAGGCCATCAGCACCGTCACCGAGGAGGCGATGAGGATGATCGTGTTGATGAAGCCCGGCAAGACGGTGAGGGCGTTCTCCGGCCAGAAGTACTCCGGGTCGTGGTGCGCCTTCAGGCGAAGGAAGATGTAGCTCGAGAAGAGCCCGCCGAAGAGCATGACCTCGGAGGCGAGGAAAAGCCAGATGCCCATCTTGGCGTTGTAGAGGCCGGTGTCGGGGCGGCTACGGACTGTGTAGGGAATTTCCATTTCGGAAGAGAAAGGTCGGTCGTTGCGAGAAGGATGGATTCTCGATGCGTCGTTCAGCGGTTAGGAAAGGCGATCGTCGGGATCTTCGGCCGCCATGGCGATTTCGTCAGGCTGATGCTGGGGAGAGTAGTCGCGCTCGGCGCCGGGCACACTGTACTCGTACGGGCCGCGGTAGATGACGGGCTCCTGCAGGAAGTTGCCGTGTCCCGGAGGCGTGGGCGTGTTCCACTCGAGCGTGGTGGCTTTCCAGGGATTATCCGAGGTCACCTTCCTGCCGCCTCGGATCGAGATGAAGAAGTTGATGATGAAGAAGATCTGGAAGATGCCGAGGCCCCATGCACCCATCGAGATGACGATGTTCATGTCGGAGAACTTCATGATCTGGATTCCGAAAGGCTCGAACATCTGCTCGAAGGTCTTTTCGTAGGAGGCGCCTCCATTGTACCAGCGACGGTGGAAGCCGGCCATGCCCTGGAACATCATCGGAGCAAAGATCACGTTCATGAAGACGAGCGATCCCCAGAAGTGAAGCTTGCCGAGCGTCTCGTTCATCAGACGACCCGTTGCCTTGGGGTACCAGTAGTACACGCCGGCGAAGAGACCGAAGAGAATGCCGGGCGCCACCACGTAGTGAAAGTGACCGATGACGTAGTAGGTGTCATGCAGGTGAAGGTCGATGAGGCTGAAGGCCAGCGGCAGACCCGTGAGTCCGCCGATTCCAAACATCGGCAGAAACGCCGTCGCGAACAGCATCGGCGTGTTGAAGCGGATTCGACCGCCCCAGAGCGAGATCATCAGACAGGTCAGCAGAATCACCGAGGGGATCGAGATGATGACCGTGGTGGTCTGGAAGAACGTACTGATCGCGTTGCCCATGCCCGTGAGGTACATGTGGTGGGCCCAGACGATGAAGCTCAGGAAGCCAAGAACGAGGACTCCGTAGACCATCGACTTGTAGCCCCAGAGCGGGCGGCGGGTGTTGGCGGGGATGATTTCCGCCACGATCGCGATTGCGGGAAGAAGCAGGACGTACACCTCCGGGTGGCCCAGGAACCAGAACAGGTGCTGGTAGAGAAGCGGAGAACCGCCACCCGAGATGTCCATGAGTTCACCACCTTGGGTCAGACCCGCAGGGAGGAAGAAACTCGAGCCGGCGAGGCGATCCATGAGCTGCATCACGGCGGCGACTTCAAGGGCGGGGAAGGCGAGAAGCAGAAGGAAGGCGACCACCAGCATCGCCCAGGTGAAGAAAGGTACGCGCATCCAGGTCATCCCCTTCGCGCGAAGGTTGATGATCGTGGTGATGAAGTTGACCGCGCCGAGCAGGGAAGCGGTGATGTTGAAGACCATTCCGATGAGCCAGAAGGTCTGACCCGTGAACAGGATATTCTTTACTCCGGCAGTTTGCTCGAGGGTCGCGAGCGGAGAGTACATCGTCCAACCAGTCGAGGCCGCTCCGGTGGGGAGCAGGAAGCTCGACAGCATGATCATTCCGCTCAGGAAGAAGAGCCAGTAGCTCCACATGTTGAGGCGGGGGAAGGCCATGTCGGGCGCACCGATCTGAAGCGGGGTGACGAAGTTTCCGAAGGCGGCAAAACCGAGCGGTACAATGCCGAGGAAGACCATGATCGTGCCGTGCATGGCGCCGAACATGTTGTAGACGCCGCCAGACATGACACCGCCGTTGCCGCCTTCTGCCTGTGATCCTAGGGTGTAAAGCCAGTGGTTTTCGGAGATCGGGAGAAAATCGACGATCGAGGCCAGCCAGGGAATCGGCTCGCCCTGGAACGCGATGCTCCAGCGCATGATCATCATCAGGAAGAACCCGAGTGCGAGGAAGATCAGCCCGGTGATTCCGTACTGGATTCCAATGACCTTGTGATCCGATGAGAAGACGTACTTCTGCCACCACGGAAGGTCGTGATGATCGTCGTGGTGATCATGATCGCCCTCGTGATCGTGGGAGTGGGCGTCGTGCCCGTGATCGGTATGAGTGGTGCTGGCCATCGGTGCTTGCCTAGGTTCTGGGATAAAAGTTGCGGTCGCCAAGGGCTGGCGAAGCGATTGCGTACTGGGTCTTACGCCCCGTCGTCGGGAGAAGTTGCTGCTGCTGGCTCCTCTTCGGCAGCAGGAGCGGGAGGCGCGGGGAAATCAGGAGAATCCGTGAAGGCCTTGAGCTGGGCTTCGGTCCACTGCTCCGAGCGCCCTTCGAGGGCGGTGCGGGCAAACTTGACCTGCTCCGGCGAAATAGCGGAGGCGTCGTTGCCCCAGGCGGAACGGACGTAGGTCAGAAGCAAAGCCAGATCTTCATCGCCGAGTGCCCTGTTACCGCCATTGGCTGGCATCTGCTGGGCGGCATAAACGGCGCCATCGACCGTGATGGGGCCCTTGACGCCGTTGTGCACGATGGCGATCAGCCGCTGAGCCGAGCCGGTGACGTACTCCGAGTTGATCAGGGGGGGATAGTTTCCGGCTTCCCCGACACCACCTTCCTTGTGGCAGGAAGCACAGTTGCTCTTGTAGAGGTTGGGGGCCTTCATCGCCTGCTTTCGGGCGAGCTGCTCGGGAGTCAGTTCCGGCAGAAAGGCAAGACGCTCCTTGGAGAAGTCCGCGAGGCTGGGTCCTTTGGAAAGAGCCACTCCATAGACGACTGCCACGAGCGCGATCGCGGCACAGAGACCGAGCACGATGATCGGAAATCCCGTGCGCTGCGAGTAGGGCTCAGCCTTCTCGCGAAGGACTGCGTGCACCTCGGTGACCGTGGGTCCGCCGCGGGTCGAGCTGGTGACGACGGTACGCTCTTCGGCAACGGCGCGTTCGCCCTCGTTCGTGCGGGAGGATTGGGATCTGTCCTTGGAATCGGCCATCTTGGTAAGATCGTGGATCGCTATTCGGCGGCTTCGGGCGCCGGGGAGGGGGCTGGCTCTGGCTCTGGCTCTGGCTCGGGATCTTCGGCAGGAGCCTTGGACTTTGTTGAAACGCCACGCACGACACCCTCGGCCTGTGGAGGAAGTGTCTCGCCCTCATCAAGGGTCACCTCGGGTAGCAACGCCAGCGGAGCTGGCGAATCACGCTTCAGGGAAAGCAGGTACTGGACCAGGATTTCGGCCTCCTCGGTGGGGACCACTTCGTACCCCTCTTCGACGGCGTACTTTTCGTTGAGCTGGAGTGCGTCGCTCGAGGGCTGACCATCGATCTTGCGCAGTTCGTAGAGATGCTTCATCGGGGGCATCGTCGACCACTGAGACTCGGTCCGAGGCTGGTACAAGTGGCGGTGGTGCCAGTCACGGTCGGGACGACGGTAACCGACGTTGCTGAGATCCGGACCAACGCGGTCGAGACCGATCGGGGCGTAGTGCTCCCCGAGGTAGTCCTGAGGCAGCGAGGCCCGTGCGTAGGTCGCCTGTTCCGGCTTTTCGAGATCGAGCCCCTGCTCGCGCCCCCAGCCACGCTTATAGATGTCGTCGCCGGCCCGCGGATCGCGAAGGACCTGCGTGTGGCAGTAGGCGCAGCCCTCACTGCGGTAGATCGCGGCCCCGCCCTCGAAGACCTGGTGGCCGGGATAGAAGTTGGCGGCGACTCCCATGTTGCCTGCCTCGGTAGCCTGGGCGGTGAGTGCACGCATCTGACAGGAAGGCACTGCCACCATGAAAATCCATGGCAGGACGAGAACGCCCACGAGGACAAGGCTGAGATTCTTGAGCTGATCCATGACGCGTAGTTAGTGGGCGGCTCCTCCCGAGACCTGGGGGGCGGTGGGTGCGTGTGCGTGGCCGAGCAGAGTCGGCTCGGGACTCTTGCGACCGAGGCGGAGGGCCATGAGGATGACGTGCACGAAGAAAACCAGATTCGCTCCGCTGAGGAGAAGCCAGGTGAAAGAGACGCCGCGCCGCGTCCAGGCGGTGTAGGAGGTCGCCTGATAGTGGTCGCGCTCCCAGTTCACGTAACCTTCGGGTCGGCCCGGGATTTGTGGGCTGTTGGGGTCCGTTTCGCCATCGGTATAGAGCGCGTCTGCCGCCGGCTGGTACTTCATGTTCGCACCCTGACCCTGAAGCATGCCGCCGAAGAGCATCATTGAGATCATAAAGAGCACGCCCCACATGCTGAGAAGAAAGTGCAGATTGATGAGCCGTGCCGAGGGCCATTCGCAGGCGGAGAGACGAGGCAGGATGAAGTAGAAGGCGCCGAACATCACCATGGTGAAGAAGCCGTAGGCACCCAGCATCTGAAGTCCTTCCTGAGCAAAGCCGAACTGGAAGGTCTTTCCGGACCAGAGCATCGAGAGGAGGAAGGACAGAACCCCGAAGGCGGTAAAGCAGAAGCCGCCGAAAACCGTGAAGCGCATCGTCGGGCTATCGACCATGCGAGCGTGCGAGCCCTTGGTGCTCTGGTGATGATTGACAGCAACCACGACCACCGGGATGAGCAGAAGAATCCCGGCGACAGCCGCGATGGCGGTGATCCATGTCGGAAGGGGTCCGCCGAGGTAGCGCTGCATCCCGCTCCACCCGCCGAAGAGGGCAAGCGACCAGAAGCCGAGTCGGGCGAGTTGATAGCTGTGAATCGGGCGCCCGGTGATCTTGGGGATCATGTAGTAGGCCGAGGCGAGTCCCATCGGGACAAGAAAGAGAAAGAGCACGCCGCTGACGTACCAGGAGTTCGTCGCGGGTCCCATGACTCCGATCGCGCCGGCGTGGCGGATGGCGAAATTGGCGCCGAGGAAGAGGACGGGGAACCAGAGACACGCACCGAGAATGTAGAGCTGGGAGACGAAGGAAGTTCCGGGCCGGCGAATCTGGTAGAGAATGACGGGGGCCACTGCGATCAAAAGGAAGGCTACCAGCATCGGCACCCAGAGCCAGTCGGGGAAGGCGAGCCATTCGTAGGAAGTGCTCCCTCCAAGGAGAATCGAGAGCACCGCAACGGTCACCAGGATGTTCCAGAGGAAGATGCCCCAGAGAATCCAGTGGCGCTTCTTGATGCCGGTCTTGCAGAGACGGGCCATGATCCAGTAGGAGACGCCGAGACCGGCCGTGAAGCACCATCCGTAGAGGAAGGCGGTCTGGAAGGCCGGCTTGAGACGACCGTAGTGAAGGAAGGCGAGGTCGCTCGTGGCGAAAAGATCCGAGGCGTGACCCTTGACGGAAGCCATAAAGCCGAGGACGGACGCGACCAGCAGCCAGGCTGCGGCCGAGACCAGAAGCAGGAGGACAGGGCGACGGGAAGCCTCGTCGGCGAAGGCCCGAAGGCTGCGATTCTCCTCGCTGGAATCGAGAGTGCTGGCGGCTGCGTCGCTCATTGAAAATCGGAGTGGAAACTCGGAACCGGGATGGGCTACTTCGAGGGTTCGGGTTGAGGCTCGGCGGGGGCGTCCATACCGGGCACCGCCTTTTGGGTGGGGGCCGCCTTGCGGCCTTGAAGCCATTCGACGTGGGTGGCGATCGTGGCACCGCGTTCGCCGCCTTTTTCACGGAGATTGAGAGCTTCGAGGTTCCTGGCCTGATCGGCGTCGATGCCCTTCTTGTTGATCATCCGCATCGCCGCCTTGGGGTCGGTGTCAGGCCCCGACCTCTTTGCCCCGCACGAGTAGAGGAACATGAGGCATGCCACGGCGCCCAGGATCAGAAGCATCCAGAAAATAGCGCTGATCTTGTTGCCTAGGTAGTCGTTGGGATTGCCCTGCATCGGTATGAAGTCGCTGAAACGAGACTAGCTGGTGACGGAAACGGATTCCTGAAGGCGCGGGTCGCGCCATGGGTAAAGGCTGTGGCTGGAGAGGTTCCGGAGAAAGACCCACGTCAGGCAGCTGACGGTAGTGATGATCGCGATGATGTCGAAGAAGAGACCACCGCGGGCGCTGAGTTCCTGCCCGGCGCTGAGACTGATGCCGCGCTCGGGAATGACGATCCAGTAGAGATCGACGGCGTGCATGAGGAGGATCCATCCGCAGACTCCGCAAAGCAGAGCGGGCCACCGCTTCACCCAGGAGTGGAGGAGGCAGAAGAACGGCAGGACGAAGTGACCAAAAACCAACAATAGTGAGACGAGCCACCAGCTGCCGCTGTTGCGGAGCATGTAGAACTTCGTCTCCTCAGCCAGGTCGGCGTACCAGATCAGGAAGAACTGCGAGAAGGCGATGTAGGCCCAGAACACCGTGAAGGCGAAGAGCAGTTTGCCCATGAGATGGTAGTGCTCCATCGTGACGACCTTCTGCAGGTAGCCGAGCGAGCGGAGCCAGGTGACGACCAGGACGGTGAGGGCCATCGAGGACCAGGCACAGCCAGCGAAGATGTAGACACCCCACATGGTCGAGAACCAAGTATAGTCGAGCGCCTGCAGGAAATCGATGCCCCAGAAGGTCACGGTGACGGCGAACAGCGGGATGAGTCCGCAGGCGACGCGGCGTGCGGTGAAGGTGTGCTTGAAATCACCGTCCTGCTCCTGACGAAGCGAGATGTGACGAAGCGTCCAGGCCCCCACCGTGACGATGAGGAAGTACAGGAAGAAGCGCACGTACCAGAAGCTCATGTTGAGATACTCGAACTTCTGATAAAGCAGGTAGTTGTTTTCCTTGAGAAAACCTTCCTTGCCGGTGAAGGCGACCCCACTGTGGTCGACGGCCCCTTTCGCGAGAGCCTCACCGGCATGACGATGCTCGGTGATCCAGTCCCAGAGAATCTCGCGGACTCCCTCGATCAGAACAAGCGGCAGCGCGAGAACGAAGAGATAGGGAGCCGTCCAGGCAAGCTGCACCCAGATCCGGCGGACGGAGACGCCCCAGCCTGCGTTGATCGCATGGTGAAGAAGCGACCAGAAATAGCCGCCGAGACATAGAGTGAAGGCAAAGGCAAAAGCCCAGAGGTAGCCGTAGGCCATCCTTCCCTGAGTCGCCGGAATGAACATCAGCAGGATGCAGAGAGCGAACCCGCCCAGACCGATGAGCATCGCCAGGGTCTTCACCCGCGCCACGACCGGATGATCAAGCTTCTCGCCTCCAGCAGGAAGATCGCTCACCGAAACATAGTGATGGTCGTGATGGTCGCTCATTCGGATGCTGCGGCGTTGGATTCTTCCGACTCGCCGGCAGATGCTGCCTCGGTCGCTGCGTGGTCGGCGTTGTCGGCGTTCTTGGCCCGATCCGCTTTCGCGGCTTCCTCGATGTAGTTGGGACGGGAGAGCTGGTCGCGGAGATCGGTGTCGAGTCCCTGCTTCTGCAGGACGCGGAGGTAGGCCACAATGGCCCAGCGATCATCGAGATCGATGTTGTGGCCGTAGCCGCCCATGGCACCCATGCCGTTGGTGATGGTGTTGAAGATCTGACCGTCGGTACGATACTGCTCGTTGTCCTCGTCGGCCTGATCCGGCAGGTGCAGGTTCCGAGTCGTCATCATCCCGTAGTGGGAGGCGACGCCCTGACCATTTCCGGAGTCACCATGACAGACAGAGCAGTAAATCTGGTAGCGCTCGGCTCCGCGGTTCACGAAGGCCTCGTCGACCGTGACCTCTTCGGGGAAGCCGTGACCCCAGAAGCTGCCAAACCGCCCGGTGGCGTAATAGCTGTCGCCACCGCCATAGACCGGCATGCCGGCGATGACCTCGCCCGGCTCGGAGGGGATCGCAAAGCCCATCGGCACCGTGCCCTCGACAGGCATGCGGGAAGCGAGGCCGTCCGCGAAGAAGTCGCTCTCGACCTGGTACTTCAGCTTGGACTGGTGATCCATGTCCGGCAGAAGCTCAAAGGGCGGCTTGGTGAACTTGTGTCCGCGGCACTTGAAGGCACCGAGGAACACGATCGCCCCAAGGACGAAAAGAAACAGAAAGTAGCGGATGACGGGGAACTTGGTCATGGCGTCAGGCGTCGGTCTTGACCAGTTCGACGTTGGTGCCGCCGATCTCCTCGAGGAACGACTGGGTCTCCTCCTCGTCGAAGCGGGGATCCTTCTTCTCGACGCAGAGCAGGAAACCGTCGTCGGTTGCCTTGGCGAAGTTCTCGCTGTCGAAGAGAGGATGGTGAAGGCGGGGCAGACCCATGAGGGCCAGCACGCCGCCGAGAGTGGTGAGCGCCGAGCACAGAATCGTCAGCTCGAACATCACCGGGAAGAAAGCCGGGGTCGTGGTGATGTCGGTCGGCTTGGCCTGGACGATCGTGGGGTAGGGGGCACCACCGGGAAGCCACTCGAGCAGCCAGCCGATCGGTCCCCAGGCACCGAGCTCGGTCTGAGTCAGGCTCGGAAGCAGGAACCCGGCGATCAGCCCGGTGAGTCCGCCGAAGAAGACGAACCAAGGCAGACGCGAGCGTCCCAGTCCCATGGCTGCGTCCATCCCGTGAACGGGATAAGGCGTGTAGACGTCCCAGTTCTTGAACCCGGCGTCGCGCATCTTCTCGGCAGCGTGGAAGAGCTCTTTGGGCCCTCCGAACTCAGCCAGAAGGCCGTGTACTTTTTTGACAGTCGTACTCACGGTTTGCTAGGACTTGCGACCCTCCTTGTACTCCTCTTCGGTGGCGGTGTAGCCATCGTGAGGATGATCCCCGTGATGGGCATCGGACTCGGGTTTGGTCCACTTCACCTCGGCAATGTTGATGCAGGGGAGGAAGCGGAGGAAGAGAAGGAACAACGCGGTGAACATTCCGATGGTGCCCACGAAGAGCAGGACGTCGGCGCGGCTGGGTCCGTAAGAGCCCCACTCGGCGGGGAGCCACATGCGGGGAAGAGTCGTCACGATGATGACGTAACGCTCGAACCACATGCCGATGTTCACGAACATGGAAATGACCATGACCACCCAGAGATTCTTGCGGCACCACTCGAACCAGAAGGCCTGAGGCGCGATGACGTTGCAGAACATCATGGCGTAGTAGGCTTTCACGTGAGGACCGGAGAGAGTGCGCAGTCGGAAGGCGTCACCCTCGAACTTGGAGCCGGAGTACCAGCTGACCCAGAGCTCCATCAGGTAGGCGTAGCCGACGATCGATCCGGTCAGGGCGATGATCTTCGCCATGTTGTCGATGTGCTTGACCGTGATCAGATCCTGCAGGCCGTAGATCCTGCGGCAGGGGATCATCAGCGTGAGCACCATGGCGAATCCGCCGAAGATGGCGCCCGCCACGAAATAGGGAGGGAAGATCGTCGTGTGCCAGCCCGGCACCACGGAGGTGGCGAAGTCGAAGGAGACCACCGAGTGCACCGAGAGCACCAGCGGAGTCGAGAGGGCGGCGAGAAGCAGGTAGGCCATCTCGTAGTGACGCCACTGGCGGTTGCCGCCGCGCCAGCCGAGAGCAAAGAGCCCGTAGAAGAACCGCCGCAGCTTCGTCTTGGCGCGATCGCGGAGAGTCGCGAGATCGGGCACCATGCCGAGGTACCAGAAGATCAGCGAGACCGTGAAGTAGGTCGAGACCGCGAACACGTCCCAGAGCAGCGGCGACTTGAAGTTCTGCCAGATCGCGTTGGCGTTGGGGATCGGCGCGAGATACCAGGCCATCCAGACCCGGCCGACGTGGAAGGCGGGAAAGATGCCCGCGCACATCACCGCAAAGATGGTCATCGCCTCCGCGGCGCGGTTGACCCCGGTCCGCCAGTTCTGGCGGGTCAGGAATAGAATCGCCGAGATCAGCGTTCCGGCGTGGCCGATGCCGATCCAGAACACGAAGTTGACGATCGGCCAACCCCACATTGCGACGTTGTTGTTGCCCCAGACTCCGACGCCGCTGGCGACGAGATAGACGAGACCACCGCCGACGCCGATGCCCCAGATGAGCAGCGCCGGAAGAAAGATGAGCCACCACAGGAGCGGCTGCTTGTTCTCGACGATGCCGGCCACCCGCTCCGTGATCCAGCCGTAGGAGCGCTTGTTGAGCACAAGCGGATCGCGCACGAGGACGCCCGGCGTCTTGCCTGCTTCTCTGGCGGTTGGTTGGTCCATCTAGGGTCGGTGGGAAGGAGAGGTGGAGAGGATCGAGAGAGGATCTCCGGACTTAGTGCATCCAATCGGTGGCGTGACCAACCCGATCCGGATCAGTGTGCGGCGCACCGCCGTGCTCGTAAGCGGGCATGGAAGGATTCGGGAAGGGCATCCGGGGATTCGGGTTCTTGATCCGTGCGAGGTAGCTCGTGCGCGGTAGCGTGACGAGGTACTCGAGGAGATTGTAGTTGCGGATCGAGTTCTTCTTGGCGTTCACCGCGCTCGCGTCGTCGGCGAGGTTGCCGAACTCGATGGCACCGGCTGCACAGGCCTGCTGGCAAGCCGTCTTGACCGTATCGGTCGGCACCGTGACGTTCGAAGAGCCGCGCGCGATGCGCTTCTGATCGATCTTGGCTTCCTCGAGACGCTGCACGCAGAAGGTGCACTTCTCCATCACGCCGCGCATGCGCACCGTGACGTTCGGGTTCTTCTGCAGTTCCGAGGTCGGCGTGTCCGAGCGCTCGCCCAGGGGTCCGAGGTAAAGGTTGCCGTCCTCGAGCAGCGGGCCGGACTTCTTCGAAAGCACGTTGCGCTTGTTGTAGTCGAAGAAGTTGAAGCGGCGCGCCTTGTAGGGGCAGTTGTTCGCGCAGTAGCGGGTGCCGATGCAGCGATTGTAGGCCATCGCATTGAGACCCTCGGGGGTGTGCACCGTGGCGTTGACCGGGCAGACCGTCTCGCAGGGAGCCGACTCGCAGTGCACGCAGGCCACCGGCTGAATGATCATCTCGGGATTCTCGAGCTCGTTGAGCATCGCCTCCTCCCGCTCGGCGTCGTTGCCGACCAGAGCAGCGGCGATGCCCGTGGTGTCGTCATCGACGCTGTCGCGGGTCGCGAAGTAGCGGTCCATGCGAATCCAGTGCATCTCGCGCTGGTTCATCACCTGCACCTTGCCGACGATGGGAATGTTGTTCTCCGACTGACAGGCCACCAGGCAGTCCGAGCAACCGACACACTGGTTGAGGTCGATCGTCATGCCCCACTGGTGCTCCTTCTCGTAGTCGAAGCCGTCGGGGTTGTCGCCCGCCTTGAAGTTGTCGTGCCAGGGGTGGCTTCGGGGAAGAATGCTCTCGCCCTTCACACCGGTCTGACCGCGATACACGGGGACCGAGGGGGGAACGTGAGAGTCCATGCCCTGAGTCCAGGCGGCAGAAAGGAAAGGATGGGCCGAGGCTTCGTCGGGAGCGACCGTGACCTTGCCCGCGCCAATGGCTAGACCCTCGGGTTCGTGGTCGTCCGCACCGTGATCAGGGGCGTTTTGCCCGACCACCGCCGCTTCGGCGGCGTTCTTCCCGGCCGCCACGGCAACGGCGTGCTCGTCAGGGGTGCCGTGAGTGTCGTGAGGGTCGTGGTCGGAATGATCGTCGTGATCACTATGACTGTCATGCTCCGCCTTGCGCTCGGCGTCGGCGGCAAGATCTTCCGCCGTCATCTCGCGGGCAATGGCGCGCCCCTTCATGCTGTAGTGCTCGGCGGTGGTCGCGAGCTCGTAGCTCTCGCCCTCCAGCACCTTGACCTCGGCCGCCATGATGGAGGAACCATCTTCGGGGCGGAGGTAGTAGCCGTTGAATCCGCGGTCGGAGCCAACCAGCCCAGCCGTCTTCTGGCCGTAGCCAAGAGGAATGGTGATCGAATCGTGCGCGTGGCCCGGACATTCGATCGCGGGGATCTCCAGCGTGCGGTCACCGACGGTGACGGCGATCATCGGGTTGTCGAAATTCGCGTACTTCGGAGCCTTGAGACCAAGGTCGCGGAAAGTGCGGGGGCTCATCCAGGCAGCGTTGTCCCAGGTGAGCTTGGTGATCGGATCGGGAGCCTCCTGAAGCCAGGCATTCTCGATGTAGCGTCCGTCCCACATCTTCGCGTCGGGAACGAGGACCACCTCGAAGGCGCCTGTGGCAGCGCCGGTGCGCTCGGCCAGCACCGCGTTGGCGCCGTTCGCGGAAAAAGCCGCGCCCGCTTTCGGGTAGGCGGAGTCGGGAGCAAAGCCGTCGCGAAGAAGCGTGTGCCAGTCTCCGCCCTTGTTCGGGAGGTCCGCGTAGGTCGCTGCCACGGCGGTCTGGGCGGGATCCGCCTCTGGGGTCGTCGAGGCCGCCGGGGTTTCTCCTTCGGCAAGCTCGGTGGCGAGCGTCTTTTCACCGAGCAGGAGAAGCAGGACGTCGATCTCGGAAAGGCCGCCGTACAGCGGAAGAATCATCGGCTGAATCACCCCGTACGTACCTTCCAACGAGCGCGCGTCACCCCAGCTCTCGAGGTAGTGGGAGGCAGGAACGACCCACTCGCAGGCGGAACTGGTCTCGTTCGGACGCTCGGCCACCTGAATCATGTTCGGCACACGCTCCTGAAGTGCCTTCCATCGTAAGTCGCGGGGCGAATCGTAGGACGGATCCGCCGCGCCAAGCAGGAACAGATCCCCGATCTTGCCGTCGGCACAATCGGAGGTGAGCTGCTCGAAAGAGCCGATCCCCTCTCCGGCGAGGGCGCCTTCCGTGGCGCCTTGAACAAGATCGATGGTGTTGCCGTACGCGCCCAGCAAATGATTGAGCGTCGCCACCAGAGCGTGCACCTTGGCGGGCTGATGAGAACCCGCGAAGACGATCGAACGGCCCTTGTTGGCAACGAGGTCGGACGCCGCTTCGGTGACCCATTTCTTCGCTCCCTCGACCGCGCCGGAAGCGTAGCCGGCCAGATCGGCCAGATCCGACGACGCACCCGTCATCCGGGAAATCTCAGCGACCAGCAGTCCAGCCAGAGCGAGAATGCCGCTCGACTTCATCGGCAGGCGATGATCCGCCATGCCACCGGTCAGGGTGTAGCGGTTCTCGGCGACGTAGAGTCGATTGATCTTGGAAACGTCGCCGTCAAAGGCATCGACGTCGCGACCGGACATGAAGTCCTTCATTCCGGTGCCTGAAATCACGTCGAGACCGAGGAAATCGCAGTCAAGCGAGAGAATCCGGCTCGCCTTCTCCAGGTGAGGCACCTGCTGGATGCCCTTGCCGAAGACCGAGTCGTTCACTTTCGCGGCCGCGGCCCCGCGGTTCAGGGGATCGTACTGGAAAAAGCGGATCGCCGGGTACTTGGCCCGAAGTTCCTCGACGAGCCGGGCGCGGGTCGGGGAAGTTCCTGCGCTGAGCATGAGACCCAGCATGGTGCCGCCGTTTTCCTCGGCACGGGCGCGGATCGCATCGATCTCGACCTGGAAATCAGCCGCATCGACGTTCTTGCCACCCGCCGTGAAGGTCTTGACGCGAACCGGATCGTAGAGATCCAGCACCGAGGCGGTCGTGAAGCTGTCGGAACCGCCGCTGCTCGCCGGGTGCAGAGGGTTGCCCTGAAGGTGTGTCGGACGCCCTTCGTGAGTCGTGGCGACCACCGGGACGCAACCCGTGTCGGTCGGACGCGAGGTGGCGTAAAAAGTCGGGCGGCCGGGAATGACCCACTCGACCGGCTTCACGTAGGGAACGATGAACTTCTCCGGGCGACGGCAACCCACGGCCGCGAGAGCCGTCGAGGCCCCCATGAGTTTCATGAAGGTGCGCCGGCTCTCCTCCTGCTCCTCCTCGTCCTGCATCTCGGCGACACCGGGAGCGAACTCCTGATCAAGAGACTTTTCAAAAGCCTCTTCGCCGTCGCGCTCCGCAGCACCACGCCACAAGCGACGACCGCCGCTGTGCTGCGGTTCCTCGGGGTGATGCCATTTGCGTTTCATGGAAGCGTTTGAAGGAGAGGGACTTGCGAGGAAAATCTAGCGATGGCAGGCGGCGCAGCTTTCGGGCGGTGAAACCTGCCAGTGCTTCTTCAGCTGGAGGCCGATCTCCTGCTGTTCGACCGTGTCACCAAACTCGTCGGTGGCGGCTGCCAGAAGACGGTCGAGCACCTTGTCGCCCTCGGTCGCCTTGATGATCTCGGCCATCTCGGATTCAGGCTTGTCCTCGATGACCGCGAGGATCGAGGCCGGCTCGACACCATTCTCGAGGAGTCCTTTGTAGAAATCAGAGCGATTCGTCTCAGCGGGGTCGTACTGGAAATCGGTGATCTTGTCGAGCGGACGAAGCTTGTCCTCCGGGTTGCGGTGACAATCGAGACACCAGCCCATGCTGAGCGGCTGGTCATGCCTCACCACTTCCATCTCGTTGACGTTGCCGTGGCAGCTCTGACAGCTGACCCCGCGGTTGACGTGAACCGAGTGATTGAAATAGGCGTAATCGGGAAGCGCGTGCACCCGGCGCCACTTGATCGGTGTCCCGTCCGTACCAGCTGCCCGCACGCTGGCGAGCTTGGGGCTTTCCATGGCGACACCGTTGCCGTGACAGTTGTAGCAGGTCGCGTTGGAAGGGACGTTCGAATGACTCGAAACCTCGACCTGGTTGTGGCAGTAGCGGCAGTCGAGGCCGACCTGCGTCACGTGAAGCGAGTGATCGAAGGGAACCGGCTGGCTCGGCTCAAAACCGACCCGCGTGTACTTCGGAGTGAAGTAATGCCAGATCACCACCGGCGCGACTGCGCCGAGAAGGCCCACGCAGATGAGAATCTGCAACGGTAGCCAATTGATGGATCGCGGAAAAATATTCGCCATGAGAATCCGAGGCGTACCTTGGAGATTGTGAAAAGTTTCACAAGCGGAAAAACCGCTTTTTTTTGAACGGCTCCAACAAGGGGCCGCACCTACTGGGAACTGGGCCGTCTCCAAGACGAAAGTCAACCGACTTGCCTGCCGCTGGAGACACTATTGCCACTCCACAAGCACTCCGCGCGGCCCGGCATTGACCACCAGGGTGTCGCCGCTTTGCACCTGCCGCCCCCCGCAGTCGTGGATGTGGCCGCAGACGAGCAGCCTCGGGCGACGCTCCTGAAGCACGTCGAGCACCGCCTGACTCCCGGCAGAAAAGCCCGACGAGGTTTCGTCGAGAATTCCCAAGGGAGGCGAGTGACTCACCAGGACGGCGCCATTGGGGCAATCGGCAAGCATTTTCCCTGCTTCCTCCTCGGTAAAGTCGTAGCTCCAGTCTCCGAAAGGGGTCACTGGCACGCCCCCTCCGAGCCCCCAAAATGGCAGGTCCGCGATCACGGCCCCTGTACCATGCAGCAGCGTCGTCTTTTCAAGCCCGTCGCACACTCCGGCAAGTTCCTCGTAAGACTCGCCATTGCCCGGCACGAGGACCGTCTCTCCCGGGAAAGAGGCCACGATCCGCGTGGTTTCTTCGTAGCGCTCGCGCATCACCCCGAGATCGCCGGCGCAGACCAGGAAATCCGCCTTTTCATCGACCGCCTGGTCCACTCGGGCCCGCGCCGCTTTCTCGTTCGCGTGGAGATCACTGCAAAGAAGGAACTTCATGATCAAACGAAGCATGGATTTTCCAGTCAGCGAACGATTAGACCGATTGGCGCTTGGTCAGCGGGGGGTATCGATGGTTTCGTCTCCAATGCCTCGTCGGGCTCGAGCGTTTTGCCTTGAAGGTGGAACTCGACGTCCCCGGCGAGTTGCGGGCGAAGCCCGCTCCTCGTCCTCTGGCAACGCCAGCGCGCCGGGACGTCACGCTCCACCTAAGGCAGGCACGGTCACCGGGGTCTCTTGAAATGCTCCCAAGTCGCACGACCTTCACCATGGACTCCTGCCAACTCATTCGGCTGAGGCCCAGCGAGGCCCCTGCGCTGCTTGACCTGGCGGAACGCATCTGGCGGACCTCCTACGCGGAGATCATCACGTCCGAGCAGATCGACTACATGCTGGGGCGCGGCTATTCGGCCGCAGTCATCGAGGCCGAACTCGCGACGGGCATCGAGTATTGGAAGATTCTCGATCACGACCAGTGGGTCGGCTTTCTCGCGCACGACCCGCTCGAAGCCGGCGAGACCACGTTCATTCACAAGCTCTACGTGCTGCCCGAGCGCCAGCGGGAAGGGCTCGGATCGTCCGCGCTGACCGTACTCGCCGAGCGCGCGGGCAAAAGCGGCGCTGCCTGCCTCGAACTACGGGTCAACCGCAGCAACGCCCGTGCCATTGACGCCTATCGGAAGAACGGCTTCGAGACGGTGGCCGAACTTTGCACGGAGATCGGCAGCGGCTACGTGATGGATGACTTTGTGATGCGCCGCGATCTCTGATCGACGGTTGACCCTCCGATGCCGCGTGGAAGGTTCCTGTTTCATCGATGAAGGACGCCATTCAGAAATACCAGCTCCACCGCGAGGTCGCCGACCGGAGCAAGACCTGCCACGCCCCGTTTCAAAGCCTCTACTTTGGCCAGACGGGCAAGGTCGTGGCCTGCTGCTACAATCGGGAATACGTCCTCGGCGAATACCCGCAGATGAGCATCGGCGACATCTGGCGCGGCGAGACCGCGACCAAGCTGCGCGAGGAGGTCGAGTCGATGGACAGCCTTCCCATGGGCTGTCAGATCTGCGCCAGCCAGCTGCTTGCTGGCAACTTTGCCGGACTGCACGCCGCGAAATACGACAAGTTCGCCGACTCCCCGGCCGCGCTCCGCCGAGCCCGCAACCGCGAGGCTTCCACCGGTGTCGGTTATCCCAAGCTGATGGAGTTCGAGCTGTCCAACTCGTGCAACCTCGAGTGCGTGATGTGCCACGGCGGCTTCAGCTCGACCATCCGCAAGAACCGCGAGAACCTTGCCCCCCTGCCCGACCCCTTCGACGACGCCTACGTCGAGCAGCTGGCGGAATTCATCCCGCACCTCGAGGAAGCGAAGTTCCTCGGCGGCGAACCGTTTCTGGTCGGCATCTACTACAAGATCTGGGACAAGATGATCGAGCTCAACCCGGAGTGCGTGACCTCGATCACCACCAATGGTTCGATCCTCAATCCGCGCGTCCGTCGCGTGCTGGAAAAGCTCAACTGCCAGATGGTCATGTCGATCGACTCGATCGTGCGCGAGACCTACGACAAGATCCGCCGCAACTCGGACTTCGACCAAGTGCAGCAGTCGATCGCCTACTATCTCGAGATCTGCGAGAAGCAGAATCGCCAGCTCGCCTTCGCGACCTGCCCGATGACGATCAACTGGCGCGAGATCCCCGACATCACCAACTACTGCAACGACAACAACATCAGTCTGTTCGTGAACACGGTGGTGTACCCCCGCTTCGTTTCGCTGCGTTTCCTGCCGAGCAATCAGCTCAAGGAGATCCTCGGGTTTTACGAGAAGGCCGAGATCCGCGGCAGCGGCGGCGTGCAGGAATTCAACAAGGGCGGCTTCCGCCACTTTGTCTCACAGATCGCGGCCTGGTATCGAGAGGCTGTCGAGCGCGAAGGCACTCAGGCGACCGGCGACAGCGAGTACGCCTGGAAATGCAAGACCCGCGAGGAGATCCGCAAGGAACACGGCATCGCCGACTGCATCGGCATCGTCAAGGCAGCCTTCTGGAATGACGGACCCGGCGAAGCCGGTGAGGCGATCCGCGAGTACCGCGATCAGAGCTACGACGATTACTGCTTCATGCGGAACTTCCTGTACGGCAGCTTCGTCGCCTACACCGACGAGGTCGAGATGGACGGCGAGGCGCAGGCCGAACTCCGCATCAAGACCGAGTTCATGCTCGAGAGCTGGGAGAACTACTCCGACCGGGTCGCCTTCATCGAGCGCCTCGCCGACACCAACGTCCGCGAGCTCTTCGCCAATCTCGCCGAGGTCGATGCCGACCAGCACCGGCTGACTCCGATGATGGTGTTTCCGAAGAAGGAGAAAGCCGAAGCGGCGTAGCTAAGCCTAGAAGAAAGACCAAGGGCCGAACCTCCTGTTCTCGCACACGGTTTTAGAGGAGAGAGAGGGTAGGCTGCAACCGCTCGCCGACGAGTTCCAGATTCACGGAGTCAGGGCCCTGTTGAGATCTTGAGGCTGTTTTTCGTGGGAGGAACCAGCGAAAACAGAAGCATGAAAAGAAAAAGGGCGCTTGTCCCAAGCCAGTGGTCATCGACCCAGAAGTTGGGATAGTGGCGGATGAATGAGGAAGGGTTCACAAGTGAGTTTTCCACGAAGATTCTCGGTGTAGAGGATCCGTGGAAGGTGCATGGAGTTAGAGTGATCAAGGCTCCGAAGGAGGTGGTTGTCATACTGGATATCAGTGCTGGAACGGTCTGGAAGGACGAGAAGCGGGGCGGTCGCGGGCAGGTGCATGGGTCCTCGCCACGGGATTGGCTTCATCTCGACACCTACGGTTACGTGACGACGATCAAGGCCTCGGTTCCCCGTCTCAAGTGACCCGATGGCACGACCTCCCCTCCTGAAGTCCCATGGGCGGATCGGTTCAGCCGGGTGACCCACTCGATGGAATCGAACGTGATCGAAGCGCGTAGTCATGTCGGCGCATGCCGGCTTTTAGGCATGGGTAGGAAGGCCGTCCATCGGATCATCGAGAAGGCCGTGGGGAGGGGGTTGGATCGCCGAACAGAGGAACCGATGCGCTATGTCGGCATCGACGAGTAGGGTCTGCCACGTTCTTGATCTGCCGACTCAAAGCCCTGCCACCAAGGAGTTTCCGCCCCACCACCAGCGACGGACGAGCCGACGCGCCCTCTCCCAACCTCGTGCTAACCTGCGGCCTTCCCTCAGTTCCTGACCAGATCTGGGCCGGTGACATTACCTACATTCGTTCGGTCAGGGGCTGGATCTATCTCGCGGTGGTCATCGACCTCTGCACTCCAGGCTCGTTGGGTGGTCAGTCGCCGAGAACATGCGCTCGGACCTCGTCGTGGATGCGCTCAACAAGGCCCTCGACGCACGTCCCGCAAATTTGAGGGAAGAGTCTTCCACTGCGACCGGGGCAACCAGGACGGCAGCCGCCTCTTCCGTTCTCTTCTTGATGCCGAAAAGATCGACCAGAGCACGCCTGCGAAAGCCAATTCCTATGACAATGCCTGGAGCGAGTCCGTCATCGGGACCATCAAGCGCGAACTGATCGGAGACGGGCAGTTCGAAGACATCGACGATGCCCGGACCGCTCTCTTTGAGGACATCGACGGCTACTACAACACCCCGAGGCGACATTCTTCCCTCGGATACCTCTCACCGTCACAGTTCGAAAACGAAATCCTATCCCAACAAAAATACCACACTCGGTGGTCCAGAAATCAGTGGCACCTCAGTCATCCACCCTGCAGCCACCCGCTCCTTGGGGGGGCTGTCCTGAATGGTGCGGACTCAAAGGCCTGCTTCACTGAATATTCACACTGCAGCCGTAGGTGGGCCGCGATGGATCACAAAGACTGCTAGACGAGTGCCGCAAAAACGTTGGCGGGACAGGCCCTTGCAGAGATGTTGGAACTCCCTTGCTTTCAAATTCGATTGACACTTTTGACGGTGTTGGCTAGGGATACGTTTATGAACGAATCTTTGGCAAAACACGGTCTTACCGCTGAGCAGTCTCAAAAGCACGTTGGAGGCATTGGAGTAATCGCTTGGTGGAAATTGTTTGAACGAAAGTGCACCCCAGTTCACAGAAATAATATCTGGCACAATTCGTGCAAAAAAGGACCGTTGAGATTCTGGTAGTAGTTCCCACCAGCATCGGAATCCAGCACGGGCCGGCTGGAGGAGCATTGGTCAACAAGGTGTAGGAACTCAAGGACGCACGGCGTCTCGCCGGTTGGGTGCCAAGCAGCTTGCGTCTGCTGACCGATCCTGTGTTTTGGGCAGGGAAACACTGGGCGTCCCGCCGGTACCGAAACTTGCAAGCGGTTGGTCCTTGGATCTCCGCCCCTCTAGCCCGGTTCATGTGATATCGTCCCTGGGGGTGCAGGCCTGCTGAAAAGTGCTTGCCCAGCCGACCCCTTCGGTCGATTCGTCGAGTGATAAGACAAATTATCGACAATTTTTTCCGAAAGGGCTCAATAGATGGAGATGAAAAAATCATTAGAAAGATTTGTCCTTACTTCCAAACAGTCTGAAAAGCACACGGGAGGCTGGCTTGTGCTAGGCGAGAAGCTTTTTGGAAAGAAGCGGTGTACTGCGGAACGATGGGGCCCGAGTCACTGGAACCATAGTTGCACAAAGGGTGTGCTCAACTTCTGGGACTAGGCCCAACCCGCATCGGAACCCAGAATGGGTCGCCGGAGGATCTTGGGTCGATGCCGGGCAGTAATTCACCGGGCAACGGCGTCTTGCCGAGTCGTATCTCATCGGTGGACTCGGTTGGGATCGCAGTCCAATCGATCACTCTCTACGATGAATCCTCACCATCTTCGAACGTCCGCTGGTCGCCTCTAGTTGGCACGGAGAACAGCTACGCCCTTGGAACCTATGGGCTGGGCAGGGAACACCGGCGTCGCGCCGGTGCCATTTACGCGCGGCCGGTTCGGTAGCCGTCATGACAGCGCCTCTTTCGTTGCTTGAGCGATCCGAGCGCGAAGTTAGACGCTTTCTCGGGGCTTGGTTTCTCCTCGCTCAAATCAATGAGTCCGCTCATCGCCGCTTTCATGGAACCGCCGAACAAGGTATCAGCAAGACGGGAACCTCAGCATCGCAAATCCGAAAAAGTTCGCACTTCTCATACTGCGGAATATTTGACTTGTAGCACGGGCCTCGAAAACCCCCGGGCCAAGGCACCCCAGCGCGATCAGATTCCCCCCTGCGCTTCCATGCCCAGCCCAGCATTTTCGGCTACTTGTTCTTCCAGTACATGGAGCGGAAGGGGTGCACGTCGATGACGTTGGCCTCGATGCCGCCGAGCTCTTCGCTGCGGTAGAACTGCACCCCGACGTAGTGATAGAGGGGAATGATGACGGCTTCCTCGACGACGACGATTTCCTCGGCCCGCTGGAAGAGTTGGTTTCGCTCCTGCGGATCGGTCTCCACGGCAGCCTGCCGGATGATCTCGTCGTACTCGGGACTGGAATAGCCGGTACGATTGTTGCCGTTGTCGCCGACAAAGAGGTCGAGGAAGGTGTTGGGATCGTTGTAGTCCCCGACCCAGCTGGAAGGCGACAGGTTGTAGTTCTTCTCCCGCTGCGAGGCGTAGTAGACGCGGGCTTCTTCCTGCGAGACCGAAACCGGGGCCCCGAGGTGACGGGACCACATGTCCTGAAGCTCGCCCGCGATCTGCGCCTCCACGCTCTTCGCCCGTAGGAGCAGGTCGAGACTCGGAAGCCCTCGGCCTCCTTCGTGGCCGGCTTCGGCAAGGAGCTGTGCAGCGGCCTTGGGATCGTAGGGCAGCGAGCGCCCCGAGGGCTGGTAGTCGGCTCCGGCGCCGGGCGGGACAAATCCGTGGGCGACGGGCTCGTTGAGACGGGTGATCAAATCGACGATGCGCTGCTTGTCGACGGACATCGCGAAAGCGCGCCGGACACGGGCATCGTCAAAGGGAGGCCGCTCGACGTTGAGTCTGACGAAGTAAGTGCCAAGGAAAGCACCGGTGTGGAACCATGGCTGCTCGCGCAGCGCGTCCGTCATGCCGGGTGGGATCATTCCCTTGTCCATGATCAGATCGACCTGCCCGCCGATGAAGAAGTTCACGGCGGCATTGGGGTTGTCGGTCGGCAGTAGATCGATGACCGAGAGCGCAGTGTTGGCGTCGTCCCAGTAGTACGGGTTGCGACGGATCCGCATGCGGTTCTCAAGCTTCCACTCGGAGAGCAGGTAGGGCCCGTTGCTGACGAGGCGGCCCGGCTTGATCCAGTCGCCGTCTTCCTGCCCGTTGTCGTCGAGAATCGAGTCGAGGTGCACGGGGTAGAGCGTGATGAAGGCGGCGAGATCGAGAAAGAAGGGCGTCGGGTTCTCAAGCGTGACCTCGAGCGTCGAATCGTCGAGCGCACGCAGCCCGACCATCTCGTCAAACGAGGGGCGAGGCTGACCCGCCTTGGTCGCCTCGGAACAGGCTTCGCTGAATTCCTTGGCGCCCTTGAGGTAGTAGAGCTGGGCTGCGTAGTCGGAGCCGGTCTCTGGCAGGAGGACGCGTCGCCAGCTCTGCACGAAGTGGTGCGCCGTGAGCTTGTCCCCGTTGCTCCAGCGGGCGGCGTCACGGATCTTGAAGACGTAGACCAGCCCATCTTCCGAGATCGTCCAGCTTTCCGCCATGCCGGGCTCCGGCCGGCCTTTCTGATCGAGACGGGTCAGCCCTTCGAAGAGTGATCCGACCGCCCGGCCGCCGATTTGATCGACGACCACGGCCGGGTCGAGCGAGGCTGGCTCGCCCCCGTTGACAAAGACGAGATCGGCACGCTCGCTCGGTCCGCAACCGAGGAGGAGAAACAAAAAGATAAGGGCAAGTGCCGGAAATCGCACGAGTCGATGCTAGCACGTCGATACCGCTTCTGATACAAGGTACCAATGGCATTCCCACCGATCCCTGTCTCCGCAGCTGCACTTCTGCTCGCCGCCGCATCTCCGCTACTCGCCCAGTCTTCCATACCCAAAGCCCTCGAGGAGACGATGGTCGATGATCCCTCGTCGTTCTTCGCCCCCGTGGCGAAACATCTCCGGGTCGGCGGGCACAGCTACTCTTTCCAGGACGTCGATGGTGTGGTCGAAGGCTGGCTCGGGTTCTTCGAGACGATCGCGAGGAGCCCCGCCATGGCGGACGACCCGGAGATGGCGATGATTGCCGATCTCGACCTGCGCTCGGCCTTCGACGAACTCGGACTCCTCGACGTCAAGGCCATCGGGCAGAGCGGTTCCCGAGTCGGTTCGGGAACGGAGACTCGCTCCTTCTACTACGTGCCCGAAGGGCGAAAGGGTCTTCTGTCCATGGCCGGAGGCGCCGCCCAGCCGACTTGGGCACTCTCGGTCGCTCCCGCCGGAGCAGACCTCGTGCTGGAGCAGGAAGTCCACCTGAGCAAACTGCCCGGTGTGGTTGATTCTCTGCTCAAGGTGGCGGGCCGAGAGGATGAGCGCGAGATGCTGAAGTCGATGCTCGATCAGCCAATGCAGCCCTTGTCGATGACCATCGGGCAGTTCGTGAAGCAGGCCGACACCCGCATGCTCGTCGTCGTCGAGACAGACAAGAGCCGCAGGATTTCCATGCCGGACAGCCCGGAGCTGCCCGGCTTCAAGATTCTCCTTGGACTCGCCGACACCGAGTTCCTGTTCAAGGACATGGGAGAGCTTCTCACCCAGCAGGGTTTCGTGGTGGCCGCCAACACCCCGGAGTACGCGCGCATCGTCGCTCCCGGCCCCATGGGCGGCCCCGGAGCACCGCTCGGCGAAAACGATATCATCGGCTTCCACTTCGACAAACAGACGGGCCACACCTACGTGGCGACGGACGTCGACTACCTCGACCAGTGCCTCGCGGGAGCGAACCCATTGACAGCCGATCCCGCCTTCGAGGAGCTTGCCGCGGGTCTGCCCCTCGAGGGTAACGGTTTCCACTTCATCTCGTCAGAGGTTCGGGAAATCATTGAATCGGCCATCGAGCAGATGATCGAGCAGAATCCCGCGGAAGCGGCGGAGGCTCGGATGGGCATGGAGGTGGTCATGAAGTTTCTCCCCTTCCCGATGAAAGGCGCCGCTCTGGGAACGGTCGTCAATCACCCCGACGGAATGCTCGTGATCTCCCGTCGCCCGGGACACGAAAGCATGGCCGGCATACCCATGGGAGGCGGAGTCACGACCGTCGCCATCATGGCCTCACTGGCCGTGCCGGTGTTTAGCAAAATTCAGGAAAAAGCCAATCAGACCAAGGGGATCAGCAATGCCAGACAGGTCGTCCTCGCGTGCAAGATCTACGCGGATGATTTCGACGGGAAGTATCCCGCAAACCTACAGCAACTTGTGCAGGAGGAAGTGATCCCGGCGGAGTCCAGCGATCTTCTAAGCTGGGAGGGAGCCCCCTGGCTTTTGTTCAAAGGACTCAGCGACAGCACGGACGGAAGCCATGTTCTGATCGCCGCTCCGTCTGCGGACGCCACCGGCCATCGAATTGTCGGCTTCAACGACGGGAGCGTCCGCTCGATGCCGGAGGCCGAGTACCAGCGAATCCTGCAACGCAACAAACAGACCGAGCCCTAGCCGAAACATGATCCGACGCAATTTTCTATCCACGGCGGCTGCTGGGACCTTCTGGGCGGCTGCCGGAGGTGTTGCCGACGAACGCGCTCCGGTCAGGAAGTCGGTCAATGCGGGGCGCATCTTCAAGGCGCTCAAGGCACCGAAGGAACTCAGCTCGGAGGAGCTCACCGCGATCAAGGCGCTCGGCTTCGACGGGATCGAGGGCCGTCCGGGCACCATTAAAGATTTTCCCGCCTATCGAGATCGGCTTGCAGAGGCGGGGCTCGCGATGCATGGGATGGTTGGTTCACTGCATTGGAAACAGCGCCTTTCCGACCCCGAGCCGAAAGTCCGGGCGATCGGTCTGGAGGCTCTCCTCGAAGGGATCCGCCAGAGTCGCGTACTCGGCGGCAGCTCGGTCCTGCTCGTGGTGGGCCGCGTCGACAAGAACGCCACCCACGAGGAAGTCTGGTCACGCTCGATCACGGAGATCCGCAAGGCCATTCCCGAGGCTTCGAAACGCGGAATCCGGATTCTCGTCGAGACCGTCTGGAACGGGTTCTGTGAGGATCCGACCCAGTTCCGCGACTACCTCGACGAGATCGGAAGCCCTTGGGTCGGCGCCTACTTCGACATCGGCAACATGCAGAAGTTCGCCCCGGCAGAGGAGTGGATTCGTGTTCTCGGAACTCGAACGGTGAAGCTCGACGTCAAGGACTGGGGCGAAAAGCACGGTTTCTGCCCGCTGGGGGAAGGTGAAGTAAACTGGGCCAATGTCCGCGAGGCGATTGCCGAGACCGGGTTCACCGGCTGGGCCACTCGTGAGGGACAGGACGGCGGGAATGAGAAAACCGCAAGGCTCATGGATGAACTTCTGGATCTGTAGCAAGTCGAAGTGCCCGGCGGGTGGGGTCGTCAGACTTTGAGACCGGCGATTGAGCGACCTCTCTCTCGTCCAAGTTCTTGCATACGACCGAGTTCTCAGCCCAAATCGGGTTTTCGACTCTCTCCGCAGGGAGCCAAAGGCGACCGTCGCGAACGACTTGGGGACCAACGGGTTCTGTCGTCCGTCGACTACGGGCAGCGGCGGCCTGGTGGGACGGCGGTCCGTCGCTTCGCTCCTCCCCGGACGAGGAGGGACCCTCGTCCCTACCCCAAGGCAAGCCGTTTAGAGTTTCCAGCGGTCCAACGGAAACTTTACGCCGAGGAGCACCAGCTCCGGCCATGCTCGGCGATCCACGGGTGCGATCTGGATCGTCTTCGTCGGGATTCATGCATCGTCGAATGGCAGGTGAAGACACAAAATGGGGTCGCCGGAAAAAGCCGCCACGAAAAAGACTGGAAAACCGAGGGGTGCGAGGTGTGGGCTTGCGCACGCCTTGTGTGCCCCCCTTGTCAATGTACAGTATCTCAGGAGGCTTCTTTGCATGGGTAGCGAAGGAGGTCTCGTTCGCCCTATTCCATGAGTAATGAATCACCAGAGACAATTACCGGCGCGGTCTCTTCGCTGACCGTTCATCGTCACAGCTTTCAGACGGGGGTCTTTGAGTTCATCCCGTTGCCGTTTGTGGATGAGTGGCTGATTGTTCGGGAGCGTCGCTCGTTGGTGAAGAAGGTTCTGATGAGCAGGGAGGTGGAATTTGAAGAAGAAGTCCCCAAGCTCCTGGCCGATGGTGGCAGGAAGTCGCTGATGGGGCGGCTGGGAGGCATCGCGCGAGGGCTGGTGCTCAAGCCGCTTCGCAAGGTCCTGCGTACAGTTTTTCTATGGCTGACGATTCGTCGCGCGGTGCTCAACGTCGTCGAGACCTACTTCCTTGCACGCTTCGCCAATCTGCCAGAGGTGAATTCCGATGACGGACCCATTACCGCCGGCCAAGCGGCCGCCTGGGGGAAGCTCTTTCGTCAGATCGTGGACAAGTCGGACCGGCGCTTTGCCAAGGAGGGAACGAGGCGCTTGTGGAGGAAGATGAGTCAGAGGACACAGGCTTCCGAAGATCCTGGCGAGACGCTCTCGCGGGAAGAGGTCGAGCAGGAACTGGAGAGGGAAGCGCCGGGAATTCTCGCCGACTTCGACCGCAGGGCGAGGAAGGGCTTGAAAGCGCTTCCCAGACTGGGATGAATTGGCTGCCGGTGCTGGGGAAGACTTCTTTCCATGAACGGAGAGGAAGCCCTGGCGTGATGGCCAGCGGGCGCGAATGGCAGATGCTTGAATCCCGGCGGCTTTCCGCTCCGCGGCCTACCGACGTCGGCGGAGCATCAGGCTGCTGATTCCAAGAACCAGGAGGACGGCTCGTGAAGGCTCGGGCACAGCGATGAGAACGAGAGCGTTGCCGCCTCCCGTGAAGACGGTGTCCCCGATGTTGCCCGTGCGGGAGAGACGGAATCCGGTGATGCCGCTCTGGCCGACAAGATCGAACTCACCGAAGTTCTCGAAGATGCCAGCTGTCCCGTTGGTGCCAGCGCTGCCGATGTCGACGAGGTCGATCTGAGTGCCGAAGGGGACGTAGCCGTTGCCCCAGGCGCTGACGTCGAACTGGCCGATACCACCCGCAAAGTTTGCGTCACTGCCTACCGTCAGGGGCTTGAAGGAATCGACCGACCCGTCGAGGACGAAGTTGATGATGTTGCCGTTGGTGACGACCAGATTGTTCCCGACCGTGATCATCTGGGTCGATCCGGTGACAGTGAAAGTGTCGGGATTGGTACCCTGGTCGAAGCCGAGATTGTTGGTGACGTCAAGCATCGCGGTGCCGCCCACGCCAAACAAAGTGGTGCCGTTGCGATCGTTGAGGTTGTTGCCGATGGTCATCATGCCGCCGGTGAGGCTTATGATGCCGGAACCAGTCTGAGTGGTGCCGATAGCGGACAAGTTGAAGTTGTTCTCGATCGCCACGGTACCACCGGTCTGAGTGAAACTGGCATCACCCTGCTGAATCTGCAGGTTGCTGTTGGTCCCTGTCTGGTCGCCGACGTTGAGGGTTCCTCCGCTCACGGTTACTGAACCGGTCGAGCGGTTGGCATTTGCGCCGACGTTGGCGATGAAAAGATGCTCGGCGCCGTCGCTGGCGGAATCGCCGACGGTCAAGGTGCCGCTTGAGAGGTTGAGAGTGCCCGTTCCGCCATTGTTTCCCACGACCATCAGCTGATCGACCTGCACGAGGCCACCACTCTGATTGAAGGTGCCGGTGGCGCCCGTGTTCTGTCCGATGAGAAGCTGCTCATTGTTGACGCCGTCTGCCTGGGCGTTCGGAGTGGCTGAATGCTGTGCGGTGGGGGCATCGAGGCCGACCATGAGCTCGCCACCGGAGATGTCGTAGGTTCCCGTGCCGAGAACGCCGACGATGGTGTGGCGGTTGGTCTCCACGGTGCCGCCTGTCTGCACGTAGCTGCCGCTGCTCCCGGCATTGTCCTGAGCGATCCGCAGGTCACGGTTGGCGTAGAGGCTGCCATCCGCCTGGATCACGGTACCCGACGCGTTGTTGTCCCAGCCGACGTAGACGTCGCGTGCGGATGAGACATTGGAAGTCGCGGGTGCCGCAGGAGCAGTGGCAACGGTCGCTCCAAGGGCATCGACGCCAATTCGAAGCTCCCCCGTCGCGCCGTTGTTGAAGCCGACGTAAATGTCGCGGTCGGCGCGATTCTGAATGAGTTGGGCGTCTCCTGTGACTTCATAGATTCCCGTTCCATTGACGCCGATGAGAAAATTATTCGCACTTGTGGTGTTCTGGACCACGCCGCTGCTCTGGCGGACCTGCCCGTAGGAGTTGGCGTTCTGCCCGACGTCGAGACGGTTGCCCACAGTGATGGTGCCGTCGTCGACGTTGAGGTAGCCGCCGGCATTGTTGGCAAGATCACCGTTGAGTCCGACACGGAGGTTGCGGGTGACGCTGAGGTTGGCGCCGTTGCCGGCCTCCATGTTCACGACCCCGTACGAGTTGGCGTTGCTACCGACGTTGAGATCCTGGCCGATGATGAAGAGGCCGGTGGAGCTGGCCCCGACGTTCCAGAAGCCGCCGGTTCCCGCGCCGTTGGTACCATTCACGTTGGCGGTGTTCACGGCACTGGAGTTGTTGCCGATGCCGATATTGACGTTGCGCGCGAAATCACCCGAAGCCCCCGCCGAAGAATTATAGATGCCGACGGTATCGGTATTGAGGCCGACACGGAAGTCGCTGTTGGCGCCGTCGGTATCAAGAATGCCGCCGCTATGATTGAGGGTGCCGGTGTCACCGGCCGCCGTGACGTTGATGCCGACGGAAGTCAGTCCCGGGTTCGTGGCCGGGGTCGCGTTGAGGGTCACTGTGGCACCACCGGTAAGGCGGGTGTTGGTGTGCAGGGCGGAGTTGGGAATCACGCCCTGAGACCAGGTCCCTGCCGCATTCCAGCCTCCTCCCGGAGCCGCAGCGTCGTTATTCTGTGCGCTTGCGACCCCAGTAATCGAGACACTGGGGAAGATGAGAAGAGAGAAGATGGAGTAGCACCTGAATGTCATGTCGGTAGGGAACCGTTCTAAAGGTCTCATAAGGCAATGCAATCCTAATCGTCCGTATTGCCGGACGGGAGATCCCCCACTTCAGCGCCGCACCGTGCCACGCCGTTCTCCTGCGACATGTCCCACTACACCTTCTCGATGTCGGGGACCTCGAAGCCGCTGCGGTTCGAGTCGCGCAGGAGTTCATTGGCGGCATCGGCGTGCTCGCCGATGCAGGTCTCGGTTTCGTTGTCGAACTCGATCCAGGGGCCGACGACGTAGTTCTCGCCGTCGGTGATCCCGACACCTTTGTCCATGACGTCGTGAAGACGTCCGAAGTGCTCGGCCGCGTCGGCGTTGTCGCCAAAGCGCCCGGCTTTCTTCTGGAAAGGCTCCTCGGTTCCGAGGCGGTACGAATTGTTCATGAGATGACCGAGAACGCAGCCGTAGTGGGCGTCGAGGACGTCGCCGTTGGCCATCGAGGGATCCCCCGCACGGATCGCGGCCATGAAGCTGCCCCAGTTGCCGCCCGGCGTGATGTCCGCCTTGGGCACCTTGAAGCTCTCGCCCTTGTCGCTGCCCTTGGCGAAATACCTGCCGCCGGAGATCCGGCCGCCGTCCTCGAAGTAGTACTCGTTCTCGACCTGCCGCTGGTAGCCGTCGTAGTTGACGTTGCGCACGTTGAAGAAGACCTGCTGCCCGTCGGCATACTCGGCGATGCCGAACATGGTGTTGGGAGTCTCGCCCTGGTCGTTGTATTTGAAACGCCCGCCGATCGCCATGGCCCGCTTGGGGTGGACCAGCGGATTCTCGAGAGCCCAGGCCGCGACGTCGAGCTGGTGGGTGCCCTGGTTGTTGAGGTCGCCGTTGCCGGTCTTCCAGAACCAGTGCCAGTTGTAGTGCACCATGTTGGCGTGGCAGTCGCCGACGTCGGCGGGACCCTTCCAGAGGTTCCAGCCGAGATGCGCGGGAGGAGTTCCTGCCTCCTTGACGCCGATGCCGTTGCGGGGCTTGCAGGCGTATCCGTAGGAGATCTTGAGCTTGCCGAACTGGCCGTCGCGGATCGCCTGGCTGAGGTCGGCATGGGCGTGCTCGCTCCGGCGCTGGGTGCCATGCTGGATGACGACGCCGTATTTCCTCTGGGCGGCGACGGCGACGCGTCCCTCGTAGACGTCGTGGCTCAGAACCGATGCTGCTGACAAGCGTCAGCGCACCCGCCGAAGCTCGAAGGTGCCCTCATCCAGACGGGACGAGTAGCGTGATTGGAAGTGGTCGCCCTCGATGATGCCTTCGTGGGAAAAGGTGCCGCCGAGAAACGGACCGAGGTTTCGCGAGCCTTCGACCGAAGAACTGCCGAGACCGGTCGAGCGCACGGAATCCTGCGTTCGGAAGGCTCCCGAGAAGAGGCTCCATTTCGCCCAGTACCAGCTCTCGTGAAGAACCGGTGAGATGGATCCTTCGGGCCTGGCCAACGCTGGGCTCACCAGACACCGGAGCGCGCCCTCGTGGCCGGTGGTCTCGCTGTTCCACTTTCCCCGCCAGGCACCGGCGAACCCGTCGCGAGGCGTTGTGCCTTGCGACTCGGCCAGGGCTTCCTCCCAGGCTCGGTCGAAGCTCCCGCAGCTTGAGATCAATGCGGAAGTGAAGACAAGGAAGAGGGTGCGGAGCGTGGTTGGCATCGATTCGCAGAAGGGTACGCTTCATTATGGCCGCTTCCTACCACATCGCCAAACCCGAAAATCTCGAAGCAGTACGATGCCCCTGCGGCTGGGCGAAGCGGGCTTTCCTGGACGACCCGGATGGGGTCGCCTCCTTCCACGTGGTGCGGATCGAGAAGGACAGCCGAACCCACTATCACAAGAAGATGACGGAGATCTACTTCGTCCTCGAGGGAGAGGGGGTCATCGAACTCGACGGCGAAACGCACCCGCTCACACCGGGGACGGCGATCATGATCAAGCCCGGTTGTCGCCACCGCGCTCGCGGGGAGCTCACGCTGATCAACGTCCCCGTGCCGCAGTTCGACGAGGACGATGAGTGGTTCGATGAGTAGACTAGGACCGGCGACGGCGCAGCAGACAGCTGGCAGCAACGATCGAGGCCAGCAATGCGCTGCCCGGTTCCGGAGCCTGGAAACTAGCCCCTGCGGATTGCAGAGGTGTGATTTGCTGAATGGGGCACACCCAGCTTCTTTCGCCGGTCAGGCGATTGGTGAGGATCCTGCATTCCGTGGATCGAGTGCCCTCGGCCACGAGAGTCCCGCCATTTGCAGGCCCGGAACCCCATGACTTGGTGCCGTCGCCATTATCGGTAATGGCGCCTGCATCCCAGCTCACCGCAAAAGACACCGTCTGACGGTTGGGCGCACCGGTGTAGGCGGACTCGATGAAGTTGAAGAAGGTCGTTTGAGCTGTCGCCGACTCTTGGTAAGTCGAGCTAAAGCCGTAGTTGTTGTTGGTTCCATCCCAGCCGTGGGAGACTCCGTTGACGTCCGTGAAGGAAACCGAGAGCACGAGATCGCTGAAGTCGTTTCCGTCGCCCTGGTTCACGCAATTCCAGTCCGTGGTCGTGTCGATCTCGACGATAAAATCCTGGAAGTTGTCCGTGGTCGGCCATCCGGGATTGTTGGGAGCGACGGAACCATCCGTTGAGAATATGAAGTCTGCCGCGCTTAGATTGCCAGCCAATGCTCCGATAAAGAGGCCGATAGACGAATGGAAGAGAAAGCAATACTTCATAAAAGAAGATATACCACAATTTTTACTTATACCAAATCTTATTCCACGATTCCTGGAAAATCAGGGAATCCCCTACCCTTCGGCAGTCAACGCCTTCATCATGGTATCTCGAACGAGGGCCTCCAGTCGTTCGGACGAATGATCGGATGACCAAGCCTCACCTTCGTGAGGGTGCAGCTCGATGGCGCGGGGATGGGGGCCGGTGTTGCAGGGGAGACAATGGTTGAGCCACCAGATTGCGGTCGCCTCGTTGACGTCGGCGATGCCGTGCTCGCGCTGGTCGTCGGCGAGCTGCCAGCGCTCGCCATGACGGCGCATCCGGAAGACGCTGCCATCGCGGCTGCCCTCGACCTCCTCGAAGAAGAATTCGATGCTCTGGTCACTGGGCAGCCACTCGAGGATTCGGCGTGCGACTTTGGGCTGACCTTTGGGACGGTAGACGAAGGCGAACAACTCGACTTCATGAGGGACGAGTTGTCCTGAGTCAGGGTCCGCCACGTAACGGACCGTGGTGTCGGGCTCGGCGAGTCGGTCGAGTTCTTCGGGAAGCTTGTCGAGCATGATGAAGGGGAGGCAAACCTCTAGGCACGCTCGCTGCCAGATGCCAACAGCAATCGCGGAAGGCGCTGGGCAGGGCATGCCATGCGTAACGGCATGAAACCGCCGACCTCGCCCAATCGGAAATTCAAGGGGTGCTCAGGACTTCCACCACGGACTGCAGAGCCGGCTTGGGGCGGCGCTGCCGGTCGAAGAGGAGAGGATGATTGGTCCGCTCCCAAGGCCAGCCGTTGAGCCAGGACTGCCCGTCGTGGAGGTTCCAGAAGGTGACGCGGGCGACGTTGTCGGCATTGCGATCGATGATCTCGAAGAGCTTGCCATACTGCTCGGCCTGTGAGGCAAGCACGTCCGCAGGAGCGGTAGGGCGGGGATAGGGATCCCAGGTTTTCAGCTCCTCCCGGTGAGCGCCATTGTCGTGGTACCAGCGGGCGCGGGTGGTGACGTCCATGTCGAGTTCGGAGAAGACAACCTTCACGCCAATCTTTCGCATGGCCTTGATGGCGGCCTCGATGCCTTCGTAGGGAATCATGCCGTACTCGTAGTGCGCCTGCAGACCGAGAGCGTCGATCGGCGCGCCCTTTTCTCTACACGAGGAAATGAGACGCACGAGCTTGGCGAGTTTGCCGGGATGATCGCACCGGTAGTCGTTGTAGATGAGGAGGGCGTCGGGGTCGGCGGCCTTCGCGTACTGGAAGGCCTTGACGATGAACTCCTCCCCCATGACGTCGCACCAGGGGTTGTCGCGCAGGTACTCGGAGTCGGCATCGGCCAGCGCCTCATTCACGACGTCCCACATGGCGATCTTCCCCTGGTAGCGACCGACCACGGTCTCGACGTGAGTCTTGAGACGGGCGTCGAGAACCTCGGCGGAGACCCGGGCGTCGCCGTCCTTGAAGAACCAGGCAGGGGTAGTCCCGGGGCGGGCCCAGACCAGGCAGTGACCACAGATGTCGATGTCGCTCTTCCGGGCCCACTCCACGAGCTTGTCGGCTCTGTCGAAGTCCCAGACGCCTTCCTGCTTTTGGACCACGGTGGACTTCATGCAGTTCTCCGGGGTGATCATGTCGAAGTGATGCTTGAGGAGCTGAGCGTCCGCGCCGCGGGAAGTGATCCCCCAGTCCGTGCCGACGCCGATGGGAAACTTCGCGGCGGCCTCTTTCAAGGACGGCCCGCGACCGGGGTTGGCGGTTTCGATGGCATTTGCGAGCAGCTTTTTCCCCTTGGCGAGGGCCTCGGAATGGGCGGGGTCGTCGATGACGTTGGTTTCCTCGCCGGGGTCGTCCTTGAGGTTGGTGAGGACGGCCTGGCCGGTCGGCTTTCCGTCTGGGTCATGCCACTCGGTATAGCGGTAGTTGGCGAATCGAATCGAGTGCCCGAGATCCTTGCGCGCGGGGTAGGAAGAGTAGGCAGCGGACCGGTGGCCGGCAGTGGGGTCGGCGAGGAGCTTGACGAAACTCCGGCCCTGAAGATGTGGCGGGGCCTTGACCCCCGTCAGCTCGCAGAGCGTGGGATAGAGGTCGATGAGTTCGACCAGGCGGTTGGACACTCCGGCGTCGTGGCCGGGGGAGCGGACGATGAGAGGCACGCGGGTGTCGCACTCGAGGTTGGTGTGCTTGCACCAGCTCGAGTGGTCCCCGAGCTTCCACCCGTGATCTCCCCAGAGGACGACGACGGTGTCATCAGCGAGCCCGTTCGATTCCAGAGCCTCGAGGACGCGGCCGATGCAGGCGTCGGCGTAGCTGGTGGCGGCGGCGTATCCGTGGAGCAGACGCTGGTTGAGTTCTTCGGAGAAATCGGTCGGCATCTCGCCTTCGTAGTCCGAGTATTTCTTCATCTCGTACGCAGGCAGGTTGGCGGCGTAGTCGGGGTAGCCCGGCGGGAGGCCGCGATTGTCGGGCATCGCGAACTGCGAGCGGTCGTAGAGGTCCCAGTACTTCTGGGGAGCGACGAAGGGCAGGTGCGGCTTGGTGAACCCGACGGCGAGGAAGAAGGGCTCGCCGGCGGCAGCGATTTCGCCGAGCACGGTGCAGGCCCGAGCGGCGCGGCGGCCGTCGCCATAGGTGTCATCGGAAACGTCGGCGGCCTCGGTGGTGGGGCCCTTGGGAGGATCGTGGGTACCGCCCTTGCCCCCGTCCTTGCGGAAGGCCTCGAGGGCGGCATTGGACTCCGGCAACACGTACTCGGGCGCGTTGACCTTGAGGTAGCTGGACCAGCGAGGTTCATCGACCCCAGGCCCTGAGGTCCCGTGGTAGATCTTTCCCAAGCCGATGGTGTTGTACCCGTTGAGCTTGAAGTGCTGATTGAGGGTGCGCAGGTGCGGGTGGCGCTTCCGCCAGCCATCGACGTGAAAAGTCTGCTCCCGCGTCCGCGTGGGATAGAGCCCGCCCATGAGGGAAAGGCGGGAGGCGCCGCACACGGCCTGCTGGCAGTACGCGCGGTCGAAGCGCATTCCCGAGGCGGCGAGGCCGTCGATATACGGGGTCTGCATCCATTCCGCGCCGTAGCAGCCCAACTGGGGGCGGAGGTCGTCGACGGCGATGAACAGGACGTTCTTGCCTTTCGACTGAGCGGCCAGTGCGGAAAGGGTCGCAAGGCACAGATAGAGAATCGGCAGGGCTCGAGGCATGAGGCACGGTAGCTGGATGAAAGCAGGTGTCTATGAAACGAGGGGCCCGTCAGGCTGCGACTCCGGCCCGATTTCCACGTTGTCGATGAGCCGGGCTTTGCCGAGGTGGACCGCGCAGGCGGCGAGGGCGGGGCGATCCACGACCGTCTTGATTGGCTCGAGGCTGCTTCGATCGACGATGCCAAGATAGTCGATGCGCCCATCGGGCAGGTCGGCGGCAATGGCGGACTCGAAATTCGCACGCAGATCCGCGACCTCGGCGTTTCCACCGGCGGCCGCTTCGCAGAGCTTGAGGAGAGCCCGACGAATGCCCGGCGCCTGCGCCCGCTCGGCCTTGGTGAGGTAGGCGTTGCGCGAACTCATGGCGAGGCCGTCGTCCTCGCGGACGGTCTCGACCCCGACGATCTCGACGGGCACGTTGAGGTCTCTCACCATCCTTCGGATGATCGCCAGCTGCTGGTAGTCCTTCTTGCCGAACACCGCGATATCACAGCCGATCACGTTGAACAGCTTGAGGACGACGAGACACACCCCGTCGAAGTGCCCGGGGCGCCGCTCGCCGCAGAGCCCCTCCGAGAGACGTCCTTCGCTGACCGAGATCGAGCGATCCTCGAAGTAGATCTCGTCCGGGCCGGGGGTGAACACGACGTCCGCGCCTTCGCCCTCGCAAAGGGCCAGGTCACGCTCGAGCGGCTTGGGGTAGCTGTCGAGATCTTCACCCGGGCCGAACTGGGTGGGATTCACGAAGATGCTCGCCACCACCGTGCCAGTGCTTCCGGCCAGAATCCGCGCCTCGCGCAATAGAGTAAGATGTCCTTCGTGGAGAGCACCCATGGTGGGCACGAAGACGAGAGGACGCCCCACTGCGGCCAGTTCGGCTCGCAGGCCTTCGATGGTGGACGGAACGATCATCCCCTACTCTATCGACTCTCCGTGGCGATGAAAGGTTGCCGTTGGCGACGACGCCCCTTATTCAAGAGTCATCGTGAGCAAAGCCACCGACGAAGATCTCATTGCACTCTGGAAGAACGAGGACTCTCCTCTTCTGCCCCTCCTCCACGCCTTCCACGACCGGGACGGACATCTTTCCGAACCGGCGCTCCGCCTCGTGTCGAAGGAACTCCGCATCCCGATCGCCGATCTCTGGGGAACGGTCACCTTCTACCACCACTTCGCCCGCGAGCCAGGCGGCCATCAGGCACCGCGTGTCTGCACCGGCCCAGTCTGCTGTCTGCGCGGCGCCCACGATCTGGTCGATGCGCTCAAGAGCGAGGGTGCCACCGGCATGGCCTGCTCGGGCCGATGCGACGACCCCATTCCCGTCCTGCGCGGCAACGAGACCTGGGTCGGCCTTTCTGCGGACCAGCTGGAACGCCGCAGCTCGCCGCTTCCCGTTCCCAATCCCGGCCAGCTCGAGGAATGCTGCTTCCGCAGGATCCGCGAACCGAACCGGAACAGCCTCGAGGGATACCGGGCCAGCGGCGGCTACTCGGCTCTCACAGCGGCATTGCAAGGGATGCCCGAAGCAGTCATCGAGACGATCACCGAGAGCAAGCTCGCCGGCCGCGGCGGAGCGGGCTTCCCGACCGGAGTGAAATGGAAAGCCGTCGCCGAAGCCGAGGGCGAGCCCAAGTCGATCGTGTGCAATGCCGACGAAGGCGAGCCCGGCTGTTTCAAGGACCGCGCCCTCATGGATCACGATCCGCACGCGCTCATCGAGGGCATGATCCTCGCCGGCTTCGCGACAGGCGCCCCTCGAGGATTCATCTATCTCCGCTACGAGTACCCCGAGACCGACCGCAAGCTGCAGCAGTGCCTCGATGAAGCGGAGAAGGCCGGCCTGCTCGGGGACGACATTCTCGGCAGCGGCTATGGATTTTCACTGCAGATCCGCCGGGGTGCGGGCGCCTACATCTGCGGCGAGGAAAGCTCGCTCCTCAACAGCCTCGAGGGCAAGCACCCCTTTCCTCGCAACAAGCCGCCCTTCCCCGTCACCCACGGCCTCGACAATCTGCCCACCGTCGTCAACAACGTCGAGACGCTCTGCTCCGTTCCCCACATCCTGGAGAACGGTGCCGAATGGTATCGTGATCTTGGCCTCGGCGAGCAGTGCGGCACCAAGCTCATCTCGCTCTCGGGCGACATCCAGCGGCCCGGAAACTACGAGGTGCCCCTCGGCTTCTCGCTGCGGGAGCTTCTCCACGAATGGGCCGGCGGACCTCTCGAAGGGCGTACGGTTCAAGCCGTCACCATGGCAGGTCTGTCCGGTGGATTCCTCGGTGGCGAAGACTTGGAGGTCACGCTCGACGAGCCCTGCATCCGGTCGAAGGGCTCCTTCCTCGGCGCCGGCGGGATCATCGTCTACGACGACAGCCGGGACATGGTCGAGGCCGCTCACGCCGCCATGGAATTCTTTGCACACGAGAGTTGCGGCAAGTGCTTCCCCTGCCGAATCGGCACGCAGCGCCTGACCGAACGACTCAACGGATCGGCCGGTGGAATGCTCAAGGCCGACTGGCTCAGCGAAGTCGAGGACATTGGCGAGGCCATGACGGCCACCAGCGCCTGCGGACTCGGCATGGCGGCGCCCAACGTCACCAAAAGCCTGCTCAAATACTTCCCCGAGCAAGTGGAGAAGCACCTCGCGGCGGGGAGCTAGCTCAACCGCGACCTTCCTCAGCCGTGCGGCCGCTCCCAGGAAGCGGGAGCGGTTGCAAGGTCGTCGCGAGCCTGCCGCGAACCAGGGCGCACGCCCGAAGCACGGTCGGCTGACCATCGCCGATTCGTCAACTCTTCCGAACTTTCGGTTGCGGAACTCTTGAATTTTGCGAAATTTCACAAAATGACCAAGGAAGAAATCCCGCGCAAGGCCATCTATCGGCTGTCCATTTACCACCGCTGTCTTCAGGCGCTAGAGGAAAACTCCATCGAGACCGTTTCTTCCAAGGCCTTGGCCCGCGCTGCTGGCGTGAAACCGACCCAGCTCCGCAAAGACCTCGCCTACTTCGGCCAGCTCGGCACTCGCGGGCTCGGCTACAACGTGAACACGCTCGCCGAATTCATCGGCGACGCCCTCGGCCGCACCAAGTTGCAGCCGGTCATCCTCGTGGGTGCCGGAAACCTCGGGACCGCCCTGCTCCGCTACCGAGGCTTCAACAAGGAAGGATTCGAGATCATCGCAGCCTTTGACCGCAACGAATCGAAGTGGGGCAAGAAGGCCTCGGGCGTCGAGATCCACGCCTTCCACGAGATCAAGAAATTCGTCGAGGAAAATGGCGTGCGCATGGTGATCCTCACCGTTCCCGTCGAGGAAGCGCAAGGGGTCGCCAACGACCTCGTCAGAGCCGGCATTCAAGCGATCCTCAATTTCTCTCCGACCGTTCTTCAAGTCCCCGACGGCGTCGTGGTCAATAGCGTCGACCTTGCGCTCGAACTGGAAAACCTGAGCTACTTCGCACGCTAGTCGCAGTGCGCCTCGAGGCAGGCACGAAGCCTGAACCTCGCCCCGACCACCGCATCGCAGTTTTCCAGGCCACTCCGGCGGGAATGTGAGTTTGCGAAATTCGGACCATCGTCCAGACTGTGCCCCGGATGAGCGTGGCCAAGGAAGAGCGATGGATGGTCGGCGCCGCAGCGAGCGGCGCAGCCATACTCCATGTCGCCCTCCTCCTTGTAGTCGCCTGGCAGATCTCCAGAACGGCCGCCTTGAAAATCGCCGCCGAGCCTGAAGAAGAAGAGCAGTTCGTGCTGATCAGCGCCGACCTCCTCCAGCCGCGCTACGTCCGCACCAGCGTCGAGCAGGAAAGCGAGGCCGAGCCGGAGCAGCAGCCCTTCTTCTCCGACCGAAACACCCTCGCCGCCGCCGAGCTCGCCCCTCCTCCCGAGCCCGAAGAACAACGCCCTTCCCAAGATGGCGAAAAACTTCCCTTCACCGAAATGGCGAATCGGGAACTCAATGAAGGCGAGGTCCCCGCCGACCAGCCTGCCGGAGCCCAGCCCAGTCCGCCGACCCCGAGCCTTCCTCCGACACCCCCCACCCCACCGGTCTCCCAATCCACTCCTCCTCCGGGAGAAGAGACGCCGGAAGACCGCCAGCGCGAAGACCTGCCTCCCGAAGAAGACCTTCTTGCCAAGGTCAAGGGCATGGAGGCCGTCCCCATTCTTCCGCCTGTCGAGGATCGCCCGCCCCAGCCCGAACGGAACCCGGCGACTCCCACTCCTCCTCCGGCCACGCCAGGGGCCGACGTCTTTACACCGCAGACCCGCAAGAACGTCGTCCACGGCACCCTATCCAACCGCGGCCCGTCCGCCGTCAACGCGGTGCGCACCGCCCGCGGCGAATACACCAAGGCCGCCAACACGGCGATCGAGAAGCGCTGGCACTTATACCGGCGGCAGCATCTCGACTTCGCCACTTTCGGCAATCTCCGCCTGAAGTTCATGCTGGTGCCAGAAGGCGGTGTCCGCGATCTCTCCATCATCTCGCAGGACGCCAACGCCGTGATGGCGGACTTCACGCTCCGCGCCATTCGCGATGCCAAGATTCCTCCGATGCCCGCCGACCTTCGAGCGGACCTTGCCGGAGAGCCCCTCGAGTTCGTCTACGATGTCCTTATCTACTAGCCTCCCCTCTCCTCTGCTTGCCCAATCCGCGCCAGCGCCCGCACCCGCACTCGCACCCGCATCGCCTGCTGACTCCGACCAGGCGGTCGAGGAGACCGGCGGAGGCGGCATCAGCGCCGTCATGGACTATGTCATGGCCGGCGGTTTCTTCATGTTCCTGATCATCCTCTGCTCGATCTTCGCGATCACGCTGATCCTCTTCAAGCTCCTCCAGCTGCGCCGCTCCCGCATCATTCCCGCGCGGCTTGAGAGCGACCTCGCACGGCTTCCCGAGGGCGACGTCGACGTCCGTGACCTCGAAGCCGCCCTGCTCACGCCCTCCCCGCTGGCCACCATCACCAAGGAAGCCCTCGACGATCGCCACCACACCGCCGCCGAAGCACGCGAGGCCGCCGAGACGGAGGCGCGCTCTCAGTTCAGCCGGCTCGGCTCGGGAATCTCCCTGCTCGAGACCATCGTCACCATCGCCCCGCTACTCGGACTCCTCGGCACCGTCGCCGGACTGGTCTCCGTTTTCGCCGTGCTCGGCAAGGCCGGCGGCGAAGCCCCCGAACACGCCCAGCTCGCCACCGGGATCGCCCGTGCCCTCGGCACCACCATTGCCGGACTCGCCGTCGCGATTCCCGCCGTGATCGCCCACGGCCACTTCACCTCGCTGCTCGAGAAGACCGCCGTCCGCGTCGAGCAGCTGGTGGGCCGCGCCATCACCGCCGTGCACCGCTCCCGCTGATGAAAATCTACGCGACCAGCGCCCGCAAGCGACCCGAGGTGCCCATCGTTCCGCTGATGGACATCCTCGTCATCCTGCTGATTTTCTTCGTGGTCACGACCACCTTCCGAGAGAAGAAGAACCTCCTCCCCGTTGATCTGCCGAAGGCCGGATCGCTCGCGGCGAAGGACGACACCACCGACCGGGTCGCGCTCACCGTCACCCCCGACCTCGAGATCTTTCTCGGCGAAGATCCCTTCGATCTGGAAACCCTCGCCCAGGGCCTGCGCGACCTGAAGACGGCCGATCCCGACGTCAAACTCGAACTCAAGGCCGACTCCACCATTCCCCTCGGGTTCCTGGTATCGATCTGGGACGCATTGACCGAGGGCGGTTTTGAGATCAAGGATGCGCCTGCCCGCATCCTTCTCGAGAAAGAGTAGGCCGCGAACCGCAACGACCCACCATCCATGGCCCTTCCCATCGTACTCTACGGCGATCCCGTCCTTCGCGTGAAATGCAGGCGGGTCGAGAAGATCACCAAGGAACTCGACGAGCTCGCCGACGAGATGATCGAGACCATGATCGATGCTCAGGGCGTCGGACTGGCCGCGCCGCAGATCGGTGTTCCCATCCAGATGGCCGTGGTCGACGTCGCCCATGATCCCGAGTGCATCACCTATCTCCGCATCGACGGCGAGGACGCCGATCTCGAAGACTGCATGCCGCTCGTTTTCGTGAATCCCGAGCTCACGCTGCACAAGGAGAAGGAGCCCTGTGAGGAAGGCTGCCTCAGCATTCCCGACTTCCGCGCCGAAGTGACTCGTCCGATCGAGATCACCGCCAGACTGGAGATGCTCGACGGCAGCTTCATCACCGTCGAGACCGATGGCCTGCTCGCCCGCGCCATCCAGCACGAGGTGGATCACCTCAACGGGATCCTCTTCGTCGACCGCCTCGGCACCACGGGCAAGATGCGCGCCAAGCGCGAGATCAAGAAACTCGCCAAGACCTGGTAGCAGGCGAAACGGTGCTCGTGCTTGCCAGCCTTGGCGCTGGTCTTCAGGATTCGGCCATGAAGCCGAACGCCGAACTCAGCCTCGAAAACCTGTTCCTGACGATCAAGCTGATGGGGGCGGGCATCATCGCTTTCGTGGGTCTCCCTTCGGCTCTCAGTACCGCCCTCATGGCACCTCGCATGGAGATGATCTACGAGGAAATGCTGGGCTCCACCTTCAAGCTCCCTGGACTAACGAAGCTCGTCATGTGGAATCCGAGCCTGACCGGCGGAGCTCTCCTTCTGACGTGCGTCCTTTTCATATTCCTTACCCTGACCACCAGGCACCCTCGACGCCTAGGCATCTACGTCGTCCTTGGAATCCTAAGCACAGTACTGCTAGGCTCCCTCTCCAAGGTGGCTCTGTGGCTGCCCCTGTTCGAGATCGTCAAGCAGATGGCCTGACCGGCTCGAGCCAGCACCTGATACAGCCAACGCCTGCACCATCATCGAGGTCGCCATCAACGGATCGTTCTCCCGCATCTCCCCCATCGGATTGGCCCAAGAGCCGCTGGGCAGCACCAAAGAGGCCGCCTCGGCCTTCCGCTCGGAAGCTCGATCCACGAAGCCCTTCGGACACCCCGCTCGGGCTGCGATGACCGCCGCCTGCCACCCGATCGATCGGAGCTTTCGGTAAAGCCTCGGTAAACGAACTTGGAGGTGGTAGCCGAAGTCGTAAGACTTAGGGGGCGAAACCCAAGGCGGATCACGAGCCCACCACATACTGGCCCAAGGCATCGCCTTGGGTAGACGTATGCACAGGACGCAGGCTGAAGGCCTGCCTCAGCAGCCGCACCAAGCGAACCTCAAATACTCGAACCAGGTTCTTCTCGCCAGTGATTGAGACCGTCGTCACGGACAGCCTATGCCGCAGACCTTCAGCCTGCCCCTCTTGCCGTCAGGATCCCAGGGCGCTGCTTCGCGTTGCCCAGGGCTAGCATCGACGAGCCCGTTGGGCTGAGAACTCGTTCACATCGTCTCGTAGACCTTTGGTCGCGCTCCAAAGGCAACCGCAGGATCACCCCTCGTCCACCTCTGCCACCTCATCCTGCAGATAGTCGCGGGTGCGATACAGCATCGCAAAGGGCACGAACAGCACGGCAGTGACGACCATCAGCTTGGTGAAAAACCAGAAATAGGCTGCATCCTCGAGCCTGACTCCTCCACCCGCCGTGGTCGTGCGGGAAATCGCCACGCTCGGTTCCGTATCAACGGGCGTCAGCATTCCGAGTCTTTCCTTCTCACGATAGAGCCAGGTGTCCCTGTCTTCGGCATCGGCATCCTTCACTTGCAGGGTGATGCCAAGATCCCACTCAGTGCCCGGCTCCCCATCGGGGCCTGCCGAGAGAACGCGCGCCTGCTTGGCGTGGTCCAGCTTGTACCGGAGCGAGTTGCCCCACGGGTCCTGTGGCAAGTCAGCCAACTCGAGTGGAAGGGCTTCGCCCGTTGCGTATTCGTCGGCGACGCGATCCGCCACCTCTCCGAGCAGACCCGATACGGGAGACTCGATCACCCCCTCGAAGAAGTGGAGATCGTCGTCGGTGCCCTTCGTTCCGTCGAAACCGGCATGTGCGTCGTCCTCAAACTCAATCGCGGGGATCTGGATCACGTGGTTGATGGCGCCCGTCACGAAGTTGCCAAGGAACACCGAGAGCAGAAACAGCCCCAGCATGAGCGACTTCATGCGGCGCGGCGCCTGGGTGTAGAAGAATTCGAGCGCCACGATCGACACCAGCACCTCGGCGGCGGTCAGGATGACGTAGGCGAGGATCTGCCAGGTGACGTGGGGAGTCTCCCCGCGATCGATCGCTTCCTGAGCGATCGCGACCACCGCAAAGGATCCGATCATGATGAACAGGCCCGCGCCGATCTTGCGCAGCGGAGTGAGCCTCACGTGCCTCTCGATCGCCGGGTAGAGGGCGAAGGTGAAGATCGGGATGAGGATCAGAATCAGGAACGGATTGAGAGCCTGAACCTGGGAGGGCAGAACTTCGTGACCGAAGAAGTTCCGGTTCATCTTCTCCGCCTGGAAGACAAAGGTCGATGCCGTCTGATCGAAAAGACACCAGAAGACGGCCACGAAGGCAACGAGGGGAAGTAGTTTCAAGATTGCGCTGGTTCCCTCGCGACTCAGAAGCTCGCCGAGAAAACGTTTCCCCCCCGCCGGCACGTGGACAAATTTCCGCCGGCCCATCCAGAACCAAAAGGTTGCAAGGGCCATCAGTGCCCCGGGGATCCCAAACGCCCAGTGGGGGCCGTAGCGGTGCAGCACCACGGGAATGAGCAGGTTTGAGACAACCGCTCCGAAATTGATCGAGAAGTAGAAGATGTTGAAGATCTTCGTCAGCAGATGCTGGTTGCTCCTGCCGAACTGGTCGCCGACGTGAGCGGTGACGCAGGGCTTGATGCCGCCCGCTCCGATCGCGATCAGGCCAAGGCCCGCGAGAAACCAGAGCTCGACCACACCGCCGATCCCCGCGAAGGCGAGGCAGAGGTGACCGAGGCAGTAGACGATCGAGAGCGTGATGATGATCCGGTACTTGCCGAAGAAGGCGTCGGCGAGAATCGCCCCGATGATCGGCGTCGCATACACGGCGGAGTTGAAGAAAGAGACCCAGGCCGTCGCCTCGGCCTCCGACTTGTTTTCACCTCCCAGAACGCCCAGATAGCCCACGAGAAAGACGCCGAGGATCGCCTTCATCCCGTAGAAGCTGAACCGCTCCGCCGCCTCGTTGGAAATGATGTAGGGGATGCCCGGCGGCATCTTTTCGGTCTCGTGGGGCGTGCTTCGGTACGAACTCATGGCGCGGGCGCATCATGGCGCGCGGGTGCCGACGTTCCAAGCGCGGAAACAGCCGAGTGACGTCACTCCCCGATCTGCCTGCGATCGCAGCATGCGCTTCCTCATCCTTTCATCGCCGCGGCTTCGCTCCAGGCTCCCCCTCGAGCCCAGGAGAGACAGCGGCGACGAGATTCGTCTCACCTCGGTGAGCGATTCGTCCATGATCATCGTGCGTCCAGCAGCGAGTCAGCCGAACCTCCGAACCGCGATCCTGCTCGCGCCGGGCGGCGGATACGGGTACCTCGCACTCCACGCCAGCCGCGACGTCGCCGCTTGAATGAACGAGCGAGGGATCACGATCGTGCTGTTGAAGGACCGCGTCCCCAGGCGCGGCGGTAAGTTGTCCAGAAATTATCAGCCGCTCAAGGACGCCCAGCGAGCCATGGGAATCCTTCGGGCGCGGGCCACCGAGTTCGGGATCGATCCCGGGGAAGATCGACGCGGGCGGTTTCTCCGCCGGAGGACACCTCGCCGCCTCGCTTTCGATCAACCACGCCGAGCGCAGCTGCGAGCCGGTGGACGAGTTCGATGACAGCTCCTGTCGGCCTGTCGGCCTTATGTCCAGACGTTGCTGCAACTCTTGCAGATGAATCCGTGCTCGTTCCCGGCAATCGCGTCCATGACTTTATCGACGAGGTGCATGGTCGGTGACGCCTGCGGCGCGGAAGGGTACTCGACATTCGCCGATTCGCAGGAGGGACAGCGAACGATGTCGGTCGTGAGTTGATTCTCCTCCACGAGTTTGACCGCGTTCGTTTCTTCCGCCTCGTCCACGCTCACGCACGACATGGTGCCCCCGTCGTTGGCGGCGTGCTCGCTGAGATGCGCGTGGATCTTTTTGGCTGCCAGCGCGTCCAACGCCTGTTGTGCCGCTTGATGAGTCTTGTAGCAGAGTACCGGTATCATAGGTGGCCATCATCGCAGATACGGTGCCAAGAGCAACCTCCGCCGCTTAGCCCGATCACGACGAATGCCTGGTGTGATTGAAGGCGGGGGAACTCAGTTCAGTTGGGGTTGGATCTTGCCATTGGCACCGCTCCCCGAGAGGGCGCAACTGAGTGAGTTGGTAATTTTTTCTTGGGGCTCATCGCACTCATGTGCAGTCTTCATCGTATGGACTCGACTCATCGCTGTATTTGCTCTCGTCACTTTGACTTGCTCGTGCTCCGGCACGAAATCTGCAATTAAGGAGGGCTACGCCTTCCAAATGACGGAGGATGAAACGTCTCTTCTGCGATCCGCTCCAACGCCGCGAGCGACCGGATGCTGCCAGCAGGACGGCTGGTGTCATCAGGCTATGATCGTCTTCTCACCGACACTCAAACCTACACTGCGACTGCGATTCCGGTGCCGAAGCTCTCCGCCTATGGCTTCAAGGTTGGCCACCGAGGATCGTTGTTCGTTGTTCAATAGGCCTTCGAAAGCGGCAAGGATCCATTCAACGATCATCGAGCGCGCCACGCTGCTCGGTCGCAAGGTGTCACCCGCTGAGGTCCCCTGGATGTCTAAGCCCTGAAGGGGCGTGTTATCATAGCGACCAGAGCCCTGTAGGGGCGACCTAAGGATACTAGCTCACGGGTGGTTCGTGACGACGGATTCGGACCAATGGCGCTTGTTTAAGGGCTAGCCTTGTTCGAGGTGGGGAGGTCCTGCCACCGAGAGGGGCATCTCAAGAGACACCGATGAACGTGCCGTCTTGAGGTGGAGCGTGACGTCCCG
>ENA-ORXT01000337-ORXT01000337.1-marine-metagenome-genome-assembly--contig:-NODE-337-length-77386-cov-6.060730_pt1 | contig 77386 bp, 57 predicted proteins | sample MGYA00237868_ERZ511482 | MGnify/ENA metagenome assembly ERZ511482 | reverse complement strand
TGAGAACGCTCTCGATACGTTGATTCCTATCGCAGCGGACTACAACGTCCCATTAGCCATCGAACCAATGGTGGGTAGCGAGAGCACCGATTGGTCGTCGTTAGGTTCCTATCGAGCCTTTTTTGGTCTGTTGGATAACTTCCCGTCTGAATACTTAGGGTGTGTGCTTGATCTCTTCCATTGTGGTTTGAATAAAAAGCTTTTGCCCCTGTTCCAAAGCTATGCAGATCGCATCCGTCTGATTCAGATCGCAGATCGCCAGCACCAATCTGATGCAGAGGTGGCGCAGCGGTTGCTTCCCGGCCAGGGGGACGTTGACTTGGATTTTTGGATAGATGGACTGGCCGCCGCGCCGGTTGATTGCAGCGTCGAACTGGAAGTCTACGGGTATAAAAATCAGTCGATTGAATATGGGCAACGTTTGGCCGCGATGGAGAGTTGTTTTGCCGAACATCCTCTAGTTAATTTCCGTAAAGCCACTGCTTAGTCGGCATGGTCAGGATCAACGCCAATATCGAGATCCCCCGCCGAGAGATTGAGTTTACTTACGCGCGTTCGCCAGGGCCTGGCGGCCAAAACGTGAACAAGGTCAATTCGAAAGCGATTTTGCGGTGGAACGTTTCCAAAACGACTTGTCTTCCAGAACACGTCAAGCGTCGATTTTTGATCATGTGGCAAAATCGAATTACCAAGACAGGTGACTTAGTTCTCAACAGTCACCGTCATCGCGATCAAGCAAGAAACACATCAGACTGCTTAGACCGATTGCGAGACATGGTACGGGCGGCATTGACTGTCCCCAAGAAACGCAAGCCCACGCGACCATCGTTGGGTTCGAAAAAACGTAGGCTCGAATCCAAAAAACGGCAATCCCAACGCAAGCAAAATCGTCGGGTCGATTTCGATTGAGGGCCCGTTGATAGCGTCGTTAAGCTAACAGGGCGCGTACCACACTGCCGTGGAGGTCAGTCAATCTGAAGTCGCGGCCGGCGTGGTGGAAGGTCAGACGTTGGTGGTCAAATCCTATAGTGTGAACAATGGTGGCTTGAATGTCGTGAACGTGGACCTTCTTGTCGATGACGTGGAAGCCAAATTCATCTGTCGATTCGTAGGACATTCCGCTTTTGATACCGCAGCCTGCCATCCACATGGAAAATGCTTGTGGATGATGATCGCGCCCCGCTTCGCGGCCAAACGCGGGATTGGTCTCTATCATTGGGGTTCTGCCAAACTCTCCGCCCCAAATGACCAACGTGCTGTCCAGAAGCCCTGTACGTTTCAAGTCTTGAATCAGCGCGGCACATCCTTGGACCGTTTCTTTGCACTTGGTTTCAGTGCTTCCAACGACGTCGGTGTGAGCATCCCATCCTGAGTGATAGATGTTGATAAATCTAACGCCACGTTCAACCATGCGACGGACGAGCAAACATGCTCGCGCGAAAGAAGGCTCTGCAGGATCGCATCCGTAAAGATCCAGTGTCTCTTAGCTTTCTTCATTCAGATTCATCAGTTCGGGCGCCGAAGTTTGAAGTCTTGCTGCCATTTCAGAGGAAGTCATCCGAGTTGCGATCTCAGGATCTCCGACAACATTCAACCGTTGTTGATTGAGCTTTGAAATGAGAGCAAACGTGTCCTGTTGTACGTTCGAAGAATATTTGCTTGGCGTCGCGACGTTGAGAATCGGAGTCGCTCCACTTCGGAAACGAACCCCGTTATATATATGGTTGGCAGAAATCCGCTGGACCAAAGTGACGTTCCGCCGCTGACGCCAGCGCTCGTATTTATCACAACAAATGCGGGAAGGTTCTCCGTTTCGGCTCCTAACCCGTACAAAGCCCACGAACCCAAACACGGACGACCGGGCTGCGAAAACCCTGTATTGAAAAACAACTACCCCGGAGCGTGGTTGAACTGGTCTGTCGTCACGGATTTGATTACGCAGATATCATCAACCACCGCGTCCAGCGGTTTCATGGAATCGCCTAATGCAATTCCTGATTCTCCATGCTGTGCGAACTTAAATCGTGGCCCCATGACCGCAGCGTCACTTTGGATGAATGCGGAGCGCTGATCGCCGATGATTGATTTCGGCAAAGGCTTCCCTTCCAGTTTCGCCAGCGTTGGTTTTTCATCGAATAATTCCAACTGGCTGGGGGCTCCGGCCATGAACAAGTGAATGACGGCTTTGGCTGTTGGGGCGAAGTGCGGAGGTTTGGGCGCAAGGGAATTGACGGGCTCCGATGCGTTAGCGACCCCTGAGAGTTCGTTGGCCAAAAGACCTGCCGCTGCGATCTTTGCGACACCGATCCCACAATCTTTGAGGAAATGACGCCGGGCGATGTTTAAATTTGAATTCATCATAAATCAGTTCTTGGTAATCGCTTCGTCAAGACACAACAGCACCCGTGCAAGCGCGGGCCAATCGTTGTGTTGTTGGTAAAATTTGGTCAACATTTTAGTTTCCTGCTCAGACGACTTTCGCGTCATCAGCCAGCGGAAACCGCTGGTGATCTTTTCTTGCGTGTCTCCATCGACCGATGCCATCCGTTTGCCTAGCGCGTCCGAGATCTCAATGAACATAGAATCATTCATCAACGTCAGCGCCTGAAGCGGTGTATTTGATGCGTCGCGCTGCGCAAGACAAGCTTCACCTGAGGATGCGTCAAACGTTGTGAACATGGCGAACGGCGCTGTGCGTTTCTGGTAGGTGTAAATGCTCCGCCGAAAACGATCTGGCCCCACGCTTGTCTTTCATTGTGATTTTTTATAATTCGCTGCTGTTCCCGCGGGTTGGGGAGGACGCACTGGCGGGCCATACATCTTACTAACCAACAAATTTGACGAAAACAAGCTCACATCGCGAATAAACTCTGCCTCCAAACGCTTGGGGGGAAAACGCTGTAATAATCGTTCGCCTTTGTCGCCCTCAAAATAAGTCAGCCCCGGACCTCCACCTGGAAGACGTTGGTCAGCCAACACTTCCAGACGGAACGAACGGATGGGGAAGTTTGCCGCAGGGAATTTCAGCGTATAGGTATTGGACTTTGTTGTGTAACCAAACGCGAAGACACCCCCGTCATGCCCCTTGATTAAATGCTGCGAATTGGACGAGATCCAATCGGGAACGATGGTTTGCCAATCGACCACATTCTTTTGCTGGTTCTCCAGCCAACTTCTGAACGCCATTTCGAAATCTGTTTGTTGGTTTTTCTCGGCCGACTCTGGCCAATGCGACTCGAGATCATCAAGCAAAAGCTCGGCTTGCCTGAGGTAACGCGGCGAGCCTCCTCTGTCGCATTATCGGTGAGATAAAGTCCGGGTTCCTCCGTATTGTTCATGCAAGCCATCATGCCGAAATAGTCTTCGTGTGTGATGGGATCGAATTTGTGTGTGTGACGCTGGGCACATCCGATTGTCAAACCCAACTATGTTGCTCCGGTCGTCGCCACTCGGTCGGTCATCGCATGGTATCGAAATTCGAGCGGATCGATACCGCCCTCTTCAATCAGCATCGTGTTGCGATGAAAATCGGTCGCAATCAATTGATTTTGTATCGCATTGGGCAACATGTCGCCGGCGAGCTGCTGGATCGTGAACTGATCAAAAGGCATTGAATTATTGATCGCGCGAATCACCCAATCGCGATACGGCCACATGTTTCTGTCTCGATCTTTTTCGTAGCCATTGGTGTCGGCGTAACGCGCCAAGTCCAACCACTTTTTGGCCCATCGTTCGCCATAGCGGGGTGAAGCGAGCAGCCGGTCAACGATAGCTTCGTAATTCGCCTTCGAAGGATCGGCGATAAAGACGTCGGCTTGCTCGATCGAAGGAGGCAATCCAATGAGATCCAAGTGGATTCGACGGATCAAAATCGCGGGATCAGCTCTGGTCGATCGCCTCAACTTTTTAGCAGCGAGTTTTCGTTGCACAAAGAAATCAATCGCGTGCTGACCATCGGGGGCATCTACTTTTTTAGCAGCGACGAACGCCCAGTGCTTTTCGTAGATAGCACCAGAACTAATCCATCGTTCTATTAGTGATCGCTGAGCGCGTGCCAAGGGTTCGTTGTGGCTTGGAGGAGGCATGACATAATCGTCGTCCTCTGAATTGATGCGCTCGAGCAAGTCCTCCATGTCAACGGCGCTTGCAATATCCAGCCGAAGTTCCGGTTCTCTGGTTTCATTGTCTGGGCTGTGACAGGCATAGCAATGATTCGAAAGAATCGGCCGGACGTCCTTGCCGAAGGAAGTAGGGCCTTCGGCGTGCAAGCTTTGGGCAAAGAGACTTATCGAGAGCAACGGCAGCAGATAGAATTGTTTCCCCATTAATGTTCGCCTAAGGCTTAAGGTAAATGTTTACAAACCTCTCTCTAACTCTCTCTAACTTTGATCACTTTTCACCTGAAATAGACTCCGCGATATTTTCTGAATGATCTCGGACCCGCGCGTACGCATTGAGCGTGGCCAAAAATGCGACCGTTACGGCAGGTTCTAGGTTTCCACCGGAGAGTTCCTCGAGATGCTTTCGTCGCAATAATTTGATTTCGTCTTTGATCCGTTTAGAACTCGCCGAAGTTTGTGTCACCACGTTGGAGTTATCCGTAGCCAATGACTGATTGATTGTGCCAAGATATTCGATCACGTGCTTGTTCAGTGAGGCCAGATCGGCGCGTTGCGACTCAGTAAAACGATGGCCGTTACGCCGCAGTTTATGATCGAACTTGTCCAAGTTGACGATGTAGTCACTCACCGATTCGTACTCGTCCGCCATCCTCAACTGGCGCCGGGCTTCGTCGGCGACAGAATGGGGGATGCTGCCCGAAAGAAGGTTCGTCACAAAAGCGGCGATCTCGTCCTGAATGGAATCAAGTACCTGCTCGCGCTTGCGTAGTCGATCCGCTAGGACTTTGTCCGGATCGTCTTGTTGACGAAGCGTCGTTAACCAACCCAGCATCTTTTCGCAGCCGTCACCCATCCGCTCGAGTTCCTTCCGCGATTGTTCGATGGCCAAAAGAGGCGTCTCAACCATGTGAACATCCAAATCGGTCAATCGCGGTTTCTCTTTGTAGCCTTTGCCTGGCACCATCCAAACCAACAGCCTTTCCATAATTCCCATCAGCGGCAAAAACATCAGCGTGTTGGTGACATTGAAAATACTGTGCGTCGCTGCGATCGCGGCGGTAGTGCCAGGAAAAGTCTCATTGCCATCGACCATCGTAACGGCGGAGACATCGCCTTCGATGATGTACTGGATGAATTGAATGTACCAATGAAAAATGGCGGTAATCCACAGTACGCCAATCAGATTGAAGATCACATGGAAATATGCGGCCCGCCGCGCATTTGTTGTTGCTCCCAGCGATGCGAGAAAAGCAGTAATCGTAGTGCCGATATTTTCACCCAGTACTAGGGCAGCGGCCGTTTCGTAACTGATGATTCCCTGCGATGCGAGCGAGATTGTGATGCCGAGCGTCGCTGAGGAAGATTGGACCATCGTCGTCATGATACAGCCAACCATCGCACACTTAAGGACACCGATATAGCTGTCAGCTTTGAATGTTTGGAACCAAGCTTCAAAGTCAGGCATCGTTTTGATGATCGAACAGGCATCCTTCATCAATTCAAGTCCGAAGAACACCATTCCAACACCCATAATCGTCATGGCCCAGTATCGCCAACGTTCGCTGCGCGTGAAAAGGAACAAGAAGGCGGCAGCACCAAGCATGGGCAGGCCATACTTACCGATTTTCAGAACGAGGATCCAACCTGTAATCGTGGTGCCAATATTAGCGCCCATGACAACGCCGATCGCCTGGGACAATCCCATCACGCCGCTGTTGACGAATCCCACGACCATTACGGTTGTAATTGAACTTGACTGGACGACGCACGTCACAAAAATACCTGCGACGACGGCAAAGATCCGGTTGTTGGTGACTGCTGCGATGATTCGCCGCAGACTATTACCGGCAACTGCTTGCATGCCATCGGACATGTTTTTCATGCCCAGAAGAAAAATTCCGAGCCCGCCTACCAGCTCAAAAACTAAAGTCGTAATTGAAGATATATCCAACGTTAAGAAACTTTCATACAAGGACTTAGGGTAAATGATTAAGCCACTAATTTTATGCCTTTGGGGCCAGAAGGGTGGTTAGTTTGATTACCAAAATCTTACAAAATTTGATTGTTTCCACTTTGTTTTGGTCGCAGATTCCGATTGCCCATGAATTCGGAAGGATTCGATCCACTGACCGTGATTCGCTGACCGTTTCAGACCCCCAGAAAAGCCCAGTGTATGTTAACTGCTGAGGGTTGGATGGCTGGGGCGATGCTTTTCAAATGTGTGTTTCTCCATGAAAACCACAATCCAGAGGCCCTCTCCAGAGGCCCGCAATGGATCACAATTACCTATATTTTGGGGAAGCTGACGCCTTACCGCAGGGCGAAAACTGAGCATCTCGATTCTGTGTCGGAAAATCTTTTATTAAACCCTTGTCAACTTCCTCTGCATTCATATTGTTAGAGCCATGAAGCCTAAAAAAGACCAAGCCATAGATGATATTCTCAACCAATGGCCCTTTGATCCAATGAATGTTAACGTCCGTATGCTCGAATCCAGAAAGCGTACGATCCTCCAGATGCGCATCGACATGGGCGTCCTGCAGATGGAAATCGAAGGTAGGCCTGACGGATACAATCCCTATGGCGCCAGCAGCTACTACGATTTTCTAGTAACGCAATCTGAGAAATCCGGCGACGAAGATTTTGAGTTGGACGAAGAACATTGTTTGGAAATCGACCGCGAGTTTGTTCAGTATTATCACCGCCGCGTTTGCTGGCTTCAGCTAAAGGAATTTCAACGTGCCGTTCGGGATGCCGACCACACATTATGCCTAATGGATTTCTGCAAAATTCACTCGCCAGATGAAGAGTGGACTTTCTCGCACGAACGTTATCGACCCTTTGTTATCTATCACCGAACTCAAGCTGCTGCTTTGGGGTTCATGGCGGATGAAGAAAACGTCGAAGACGCCGAACCCGAGAAAGCAATTGAGGAAATTAATCGTGGGTTGGAAACGCTGAAGAACCTGTTCATCGAACACGAAGCCGAAGATCAATTTGAAGAAGATGAACTGGTCGTTCGGCTGATTGAATTTCAAAACAGCATTCGAGAAAACTATGACGTTGGACTGACTTTGATGGAACGTTTGAACAAAGCGATCGCAAACGAAGATTACGAAAAAGCCGCTCGGCTGCGGGACGAAGTTGATCGTAAAGATGCGGGAGATCCTGATGCTGCTGACGACGAAGTCTCAAGTTAATACCGCCATAACGTCAGTCAAAACGCTAGCGGTCCTTCGCATCCCCGCCATTGCAATGTTTCAAATGTCGTCTTATTGAGATCAGTTGTCGCAATTTGAATAATTTACGCGGGGGCGTTGCAAACGGTGTAAACAAAGTTTGTGCTTGCTAGCTGCCCTAAACGCGAGACTTGTCGACATATTTGATACTTTTTGTTTTTCGTTCAAGATTTCGATTCCTGCGGCACAAAGATTGCATTAGTTATTGTTGATATTAGGCAATCTTCTCTTTGGCAAAAGGAATTCGTCATGCTAGTTCTCTCTAGAAAGATCAATCAGGAAATTCTCATCAATGGAAACATCAAAGTTTCGGTTCTTAAGATAAAAGGTAACGTCGTCCGCATCGGTATTGAAGCTCCTGCGGAGGTCGGCATTAAACGAGGCGAGTTGGTAACCGAAGAAATTGACTTGCCCGTTGGCCAAACGTCTGACGCGTCCACTGAAGCAGCAACTTTTACGCTTTCTATTGATGCACAATCCATGGAAGTCAACGAAGAGCCCGCTGGATTTCAGTTATTGCCTCTACCGACGCAAACCTCTGTGGCAGACCATAAGTGTGCACAATCGGCGCACATCCAAACTCAGTTTGCAGAAACGATGCAACGGAACCTTTGTTGCGGATTGGCCAGTCCGAATCAAAAATCGGCGTAGCAAAAGTTACCACTCAAGGTTGGGTAACTCTGCTGCATCGGGAGACAGCGGTTGTTCGTAGTTCACAGGCGATACCGGAAGTAAAACTTCCTTGATCCGGCGCTGTTGCACCAAATGAGACAGAAGTATGCGTCTCACCTCTAGGATGCACTGTGGATGAAAGTGGATGTTGGAATGCTCTTCAGGAACGAAGACGTTGGATTGAGCAAACTTACACTGGGCACTGGCACATGACACAACGCCATCGCTACCGGTGTCGGCCGGGTTGTGCCCGAAGGGAATAAGTCTCTTTTTCTCCAGCCTTCCAGTGATCGTATGGAACTTCGTGGTGGACTGGGGGGCAATTCGATTGAGCGCCATAAACGAGGGCGCTGTCGGAGCCAAAGAATCTATACTGGTGCCAGTCAGAATCTGGGGATTGACCAATACGTGTGGATTCTCTTTAGCAAGTTTAAGAATCTCATCGGTCGCCAATTCAGGAAGTGAAATAAATTTTTGGCTCAGCCAACGCGCTGTGGCACTCGCGAATTCGCTACCATGGTGCGGCGTCGCGATCGTTACGACTCTTTTGATCGCTGGGTTAGAGTCGAAGAACAGCGTCTCTTGGATGCGACCGATGGCTTTTTGATCCCCTTGCAATTCATTGATATTGCCCTGCCCCACGAGATTCCAAAATTCGTCCCCGCTGTCGATCACTTGCATACGCGACAACAGCCCGCCCATGCTGTGCCCCACCAAAACCATTTGATTGAGCGCTTGCGAACTTCCGCTAGGATCAAATTCGCGGCGGATGGTGGCTAAATCTTCACGCATTTGCCCGGCGGAGATCGTAAACGGTTTCCCCGTCGCATAAGAGTAAAACCAGAACTGATAGTTGTTTTGAATGTCGGGGATGGCCCGGAGATCGTTAAACATCTGGGTCCACGTCACTGGACTGGACCACAGACCATGAACCATCACGACAGGGATTTTGTTTGGGTTATAGGGTTCCAGCATGTACATGCCGTGGATTTTGTCTGCCAGTTTCGCGTTAAGCAGCGTCGCGGTCGCCAAAACACTTTGGTTCAGCAAAGGATCTTTTAGATGGTAAGCCAACGGCGTCGTGATGTCGCTTTCTAAGGGAATCGTACGATTGAGGTGTTGAATCGTCTTTCGCTCTAGCGGATCAAACATTCGGATGACCGCTGCGTGTTGGATTTTTCCCGAATCATTGGCGAAATTTGCTTGGGGTTGGATCTCGCAAAACGCGGTCATCGGTAGTGTTAACGAAGGCGGATAATACTTCTGAGCAGGCCCCGAAGAAGCCTGCTTTTGTAGAACGGCAATCAAAGGCACACCCAATCCATACGTGTGGTATAGGTTCGCTAAGCCTTCGGTCTTGTAGTCGCTGACCAACTCGAACCTTTCGAACGATTGATCTGTCCAGCGTCCTTCGAAATGAACCTCTGCCAACATGCCTAGATCCTCATCGCCGACCATGATTGATGCGCCATCGGTGAGCTGACCACTTTTGCACAATTCGCGCATGATGGCCTCGAGCGAGCCGTTGTAGATGTCGCAAATCTGGCGGAACTGTGGATCGTAAGCGTTGCGTTTTAGGTTGAGTTCGCTGTCAAAGAGGAATTTGTGTGAATGCAGTACAGCGCCCGCGTATAGTTTGTTTGCTTGACGGTAGTTCCCGTTTTGCTGATGCCAGTCCGCCTGCAATTTTGAAACTTCAGCTAGCGCGTGGACTTCATCCATGCGCGGGGCACGAGTGACCAATTCCTGTAGCCATGCGATCACGTCGCCGGGCCGCGATTGCAAACGCTCTAAAAGGTTGTAGCTTCGGAGCAGCTGTTGAGTGCGTTCCGAAGGAGGTTTCGGTGAAGAGAAATATTGAACGACGGGATTTCTGTAGGCCAAGCGGTTGCGAAGTCGTTTGACCGGTTTCACTTGCACCATCGAAGGGGCACCGTAGCTGAAAATTTCTGCCGCTTTTCTCGCGGATTGGATATCGTTGACGCGGCATCCGCAGCTCAACGCTACCAGCAGACACGCCAGCCCAACGACCGAACCCAAAGGTCGGCCTGGCGATTTTTCTGATGGCCGGGCTGAGGCGAACATAGGAGAATTTTGGCAGCGGAATGACTACAGAAATGCAGTAGGCCATCACGCTGCGCGGAACGGGAATTTATGATGTCCGAGGCTGTCCGTCGTTACGTACCGGCAGACAACTAGGGGCATGGTAAATACCAAAATTGACCAACACGCGTCAACAGCAACCGTCAAAAGAGGTGGTTTTGGTGTTTTGGGCGGGTGGCAAAGTTCGTGAAGAGGCCCGCGAAGGCCTACCCTTTTTCTTCATTCGGCTGATTCAGTAGCGGTACCGGAGACTTGCCGATCTGTCATGCAGCCCACGGCTATAACGGGATCTACAAATCTCGGGATGCTGGCCAAAAGCAGCGGCAGAAATCGCGTCGGGAATACGAACGGGGTGATCTCAGATTTGCAATATTTTTCGTCAGCCTTAATACGGTTTGTTTGGCCATATTGTTTCTTGATAAATCCGTTTCCACCTCAACAAACCTCATCGGAAGCGGGTCGAGCCAGTATCACGGAATCCAAGCGTAGGTTGAGGGGTTAGATACTGTCGGGACCAGTTGAAAATACACCCAGATACGCTGTGATTGCGTTGCTAAATATTTTTCCACATACGGAATCGCTTTCGAGACCCCGAATTTGCCCACCGTATAATCCGCAACATCATAGACACTCTCGCGAACTATTCTTTCCCCTTGGGAATCCGAGCCCGCGACGCCAATGATCGTCTTGAGGTACGTATCGGACCACCCCACATCGGTAAATTGCCACTGCAAGATGTTGTCATCGAATCTTGAGATCAACTTCTTGAGCAACTTGACGGCCTTCTTGCGATCGCCATTCTTGATGGCATTCCTACATTTCTGCCGTAACGCAAAAACGCTGGCTGGAAATTTTTCTTCGAGTTTGTCGACAAACGCCGGTTCGAGTTGGGAAAATGGAATCACGTTTGGGGTTCTCGCCGATAATTTTTCGGTGGAGATTTCTTTGTCTGATGCAAGCCCGGCAACTTCCAAGGCCATATCAAATTCCTTGCTCCCAATCAGAGCCGCAACACATTCATTGAGTGGACTGGTGTTGGAAAGCATTGACTTGGGAAGCCGTTTCGCTGTTTCCCAAGTCGCCGCTGCACCGTGCTGGGCTCCAACGGTCGCCAGTAAATTTCGCCTAAAATTGAGATCCGAAAAATGGGAATTGTCTTTAGCAGAAATAAACTCTCCAATCGCCTCGGCGATCCGATCAGGCTTTTGCCCATTCAGGTTTGCGATCAACTTTTTGAATTCGAGTTTGGTTTGCAAAGGCGCTCGCACTTTCGCTTTTTTGATCGTTTCAACCCATCTTTCCGCCGCTTCGAGCTGCATCAATTTGAGTAAAACGTTGACCAAGCTAGATTTTATTGGATCCTCAGACGGCATATCTGCAGGGTTTGGAAGCAGCTTTACCAGGCGGGCGATAGAAGTTTGGTCCTGTCTATCACCGGCCTCTTCAAGACCTTTGCGCACACAAATCGTGTAGGCCCGCTTATCGCTGGACCGATATCGGCCAGACAGCTTCTCGAATCCATCGACATCGCCAGTCGCGATCAAAGGTTTGATTAACCCATAGACAGTGTCCCGAGCCTCTTTGTCAGATAGTTTCTCGATGCACTCGAGACAGCGAGTGATCAGGTCATCTTTTTGGCTGCCGGTGGTGATTTCCGAAGAGACAATTTGTGCGGCCAGCTCGCACTCAACACCGTTGGTCAACACTTTTGGAAGACTCTCAATCCCATGAGCAACTAACGATTGGGCGTCATAGTCTTCACGCGGTTCACGTGTCGCCAACCAGAACTCGTGCTCAAATGCTTCAACATGGTCTGGCAGCAGAGCAAAAAGAAGTGGATTCTCTTGATTCTTGCGACTTAAATGAATTACCGTGCTGCGGAGCAAGCTTCTAAATTTGCGTTCGTTTTTACCAGAAAGTGACTCAAGGAATTCTATGCACTTCTGGGCACCGAGAACGTGAAACACTTCAAATGCGGTTGCCGAGATGACGTCGCTGTGTTCACCTGAAAACTGCTCTAATTCCTGCAAAGCTTTGAGCCGATCAATGGCCGGAGATGTTTCACCCTGGAGGACGAGGCTGATGGCGGTGCCGTGGAGAGTCGGACGTTTGCAAAGGTGCTCGAAATCACATTCCTCGTCACGAAGGCGACTTTTGACAGATGGTGAATTCCTAAAGCAATCAACTTGAGCCGGAATTTCGGCGGCGCGACCAGCGATTGCCATCATAAAGCAGTAGTGCTCAACAAAGCTCGTGCCGAGCCTTGAGTGAGCGTCATACTGCTTCATTAACTCAAAAGCTTGGTCGCACTTGCCTGCCTTTAAAAGACAAGAAATATAATTTCGATTGAGTTTAGCTTGGTCGCCCATCGGCGGCGAAATTCGTTTTACGGCCGATTCGGTTTTCGATAACAAAGTCTTGCTTTCCGCGATCAGTTCTTTGATCGGAAGCTGAGCGACAGCAGAATTTCCGGCGAAGACGATTAGTGATCCGGTTAGCAAGACCGTCGTTGACACTGATCGCCAACAGATACATTTCCTCAACGCCATCACGGCTCCTTGCTTTTCGAAATTTCAATTTGGTACCCATTGATAGCTAACAAGCCGATGGACCAGTTCACCTTTGATAATTCTAGTGGTTTAAAATACGGCATAGCGTTTCCGGTACAGTATTCCGAAAATATTTCAGGTTGCGAGCTCAATTGGGCCACTTGAGTTGAATTTCTGTTCTTCCTTGGGTTTGCTCCTTTTGAAGTGGATTGTTTATGGCGGGGGCTTGTTTTTTTCGTCTGAACCATAGGCCTTGGTGCTCTGCGATCGACGCAATCTCAGCCCAATCGTGGCGAGCGATAAAGTCAGACATCACCCGTAGAATACCCTGTGGGGTATCTCGCTTCCCAAGCTGGAAAGATTCACTAGACAACATCGTCCGACTTTCAATTTTCTGTCCGATGCGTTGGCGTTGGCTTCGCGGGACGGAAGGACTGAACGTTGCTCAGCTGCAGCTTGATCCCCAATTTTAGTCCCACCGATGTTGAGACCTCGGCCACCGTTTCTTCCAGCTGCTGCGGACTGGCGGCTACGCGCGCGTTGACGACCAATTCAGCCTTGCCAATGGACACCTCACTGGCCAGGCTCAGCTCCGATTCTCCGCCGGAGCTGACTAAGTTGGCCACCGCGCTGTTGTGCATCGTCTGCCCGATGACCTTCAGATGAGCCACTTCGCAGCCGAGGGCGCTGATCTTGGTTCCGATGTTGTTGACCAGAGCCTGCGTAAGATCGTCCAACGAGAACTTGTTTTCCGATGATGCGTCGATCTTGCAATTGAACCAACCCAATTCTGCTTCGCCAACCGCGTAGGTCTCATAATCGACGTCCATCATGGCGGATCGTTTGCGGGGCGCTTGATCGAAGAGCGCTAAAACTTGATCCATGTTGGTCTCGTCACGCACACTTGCACTGATTGCCGGAATGTCAGGGAACTTTTCGTAGACGCTTTTTTGCAACTCAGCCTGTTCGTCCGAAGTCAGTTTGTCGATCTTGTTGATGACGATCGCATCCGCCTCTTCCAGCTGTTTCAGAAAAATATACGCGGCTTTGGGAGAGAAACCTCTGCCAGTGGAAGATCCTAAAATCTTAATTCCGTGCTCCGGTTTTAGTAATACTACCAATGGGCCCAGTTCGAATCGGTTACCGAAAAGTTCCTTCATTGGTTCGATCACCGTGGCGACCAGATCGGTACAGCTTCCGACGGGTTCGGCGATGACGATGTCGGGAATCTTGGATTCCGAAAGTGATGAAATGGTGCCGATCAAATCATCAAAATTGCAACAAAAACAAGCGCCGGGTACTTCACCAACTTCAAAACCTTTGGAACGCAAGGTGTGGGTATCGACAAGATCGTAGGCTTGATCGTTGGTGACCAGCACGACGGATTTCCCTTGAGCTGTGAAATGCGATGCTAATTTGGCAATTGCCGTCGTCTTTCCGGCACCCAAGAAACCACCAACCATTAAAAAACGAATCGTTTTCATCAAACAGCTACCTTCTAATTTGATATATTTTAGGACTCGATTTGGACAGCGCCACGTTTTAATCAAAACACGGTTTTTTTTAACGCGATAACGAAATTGTGAGCGGCTAGCGCCTTGCCGCTCACATAAGTGTCACTGTCCAACTACAGCGGGTGCTTTCTGCCCCGCTTCGTCCAACACATGATAACAGATCAAAGTTTAAGCCATTGAATCAAATCCGTTTAGCGATCCAAGGTGGAGATCCAACCTTCCCCCAAGGTCCGCCAAAGTGGCCTGTCGCCGACGAAGCCATTGCTAAATCGCTCAATGATGCGTTGGAGTCTGGCCAATGGGGCGTTTATGAGGGGGACTTAACAGCTCAATTGCACAATGGTTTGCAAATGGAATTTCAATTGAGCGACAGCCTGCTGTGTAGCAGCGGTACCGTCAGCGTTGAACTCGCGCTACGAGGCGTGGGCGTAAAACGGGGTGATGAAGTCATTTTATGTGCGTATGACTTTCCGGGTAACTTTCGTTCAATCGAAGCGATTGGGGCCGTTCCTGTGTTAGTCGATGCGATCGCCAATAGCTGGGCGATGAATCACGAAAATGTTGACGATGCGATATCTGAGAAGACCTCCGCCATCGTGGTATCTCATCTCCATGGCCAGACCGGTGACGTGAAAACGATTGCGGATATTGTAAGACCCGCGGGTATCAAGATTGTTGAAGATGTCTGCCAGTCGCCCGGAGGTTGGGGGGATGGCCAAATGCTGGGCGCAGTGGGAGATGTCGCGACTTTCAGTTTCGGCGGCAGCAAATTACTAACGGCGGGGCGTGGTGGTGCGATCCTCAGCAATGACGAAGCAACGATTCAGCGGGCAAAGATTTTCGCTCATCGCGGCAATGACGCGTTTCCGCTTTCTCAGATTCAAGCCGCGTTGCTTTTACCGCAAATCAAACAACTGCCAGTCCGCAACCAACGGCGACATCAGGCCGCGCGGAAGGTTGCCGATTCTGTAAATCGTTTAGGCGGGCTAATGTCGTTGGCCATTTCAAATGCGAATGACGCGATCGGGGCCTACTATAAATTGCCGATTATGATTCAAGCAGATAGCCCATTTGATCGCGGCAAATTTTTGTCGGCGATTCAGGCAGAAGGAGTGGCGATGGATATCGGTTTTCGTGGTTTCGCCAAACGTTCGACCCGGCGTTGTCGTCACGCGGGATCGCTGGCAAACGCGGCATGGGCTGCCGAGAATACAATGTTGTTGCATCATCCGATTCTGTTGTCCGAGGATGAGCAAATTGACCGATTGACGAACGCGATTGAGCGCTGTCACAAATACTGTTTGGAAGAGTAATGACCCCAAAAAAAATCGAACCGCTGGTTTTAACCGCTGCGATTGTACTGCCCACGATCGTGACTTGGATCTATTTCGTTTCACTCAAAGACAGCGCTCCATCGGTTCAGCAAGCGGCTTATGGTATCGGGAAAACGATTCAATTTGCGTTGCCGGTGGTGTGGGTATGGTTGTTCTGCCGAGAGAAATTAAACAGTCTGTTACCTTGGGCGGATGGGAACTTTAAGGCGAGTGTCGAACAGGCCGATATGCTGGAGCGATCGCAAGCGACAACCATGGCAGTCAGTTTTGGTTTGTTCGTTGCTGTCAGCGTTTTTGTAGGTTTCTATTTTATCGTAACGCCTATGGGTCTTGCTGATTCTTTGATCGTGAAGGTTAACGAAAAAGTCTCAGGAATGTCTTTAGATTCGCCGTTAAAGTTCGCGCTGTTGGGTTTGTTTTACGCGATTGTGCATAGTTTTATGGAAGAGTACTACTGGCGCTGGTTTGTGTTCAAACGTTTGCTGAACCACATGCCCCGCTGGAGTGCCATCACCATTTCCAGCATCGGATTTATGGCTCATCACGTCATCTTGATGGCAACGTTTTTGGGATGGAGTTCGCCGTTGGCGTATCTAATCTCCGCAACGGTTGCAATTGGTGGCGTCGTTTGGGCGTTGCTGTATCAGCGCGGCGGAAAACTGGTTTATCCTTGGCTAAGTCATATGATTGTTGACGCCGCCATTTTCGCGTTGGGCTACGTGTTGGTGTTCGGTGGCAATTGATTTGAAGTCGTATTTCACGGCGAGGCTGTATATTTTTAAAACATCCATCAGCCGCCACGCGATAGCGTCCGGTCTCAAGCGCGTAATTCCGGACGCTTTTCCGTTGGCGGCTGATTGGTTCTGCGAACCTTTGCCATAGATTCACAACCTCGGAGTGAAATACGACTTTCTAATTTCTCAAACGAAAAACTGGAAGTTACTTCGTGACTAACTCTTGGTCATTCACCAGGTTCGATGAAGAAGGCGCGCTTCTGATCTGGTAAGGAGTAATCAAAACCGCAGGATCGAAACATATCTTCGGATGCAGAGATGGCCAACACTTCTTTTACCTTCTGTTCACGGGCACGCTGGACGCACATTTCTACCAGCTTTCCGCCAATACCTTGGCGTCGCAATTGAGCATCTACAGCCAAGCATTGAATTTCGCCAAGTTTCTTAGAATACATTTCAAAGGCCGCGAAGCCAACGATTTGATTCTGCTGTCGGCAGACGAATCCGTGCTTCAGCAATAATTGCAGCTCCAGGGAAGTCCTTGGCAGTAAATGTTGGTTATCCATAAACGGTTGCAAAAATGCTTGGACGTCAGCTAAATCGTCTTGGATGGCGTTTTCGAATTGAAATTCAGAATCAGGCATAAGGTTTGTCAAAGGCTTGGCAGCGGATGGTCAAAGATTGGTCGCTTTCAAATACTGGTTGTTTAATTGCAGCACCAGTGTTGAATCAGTTTTGTGTACACTTCGGATCCTCGATGCAATTGTTCCAAACTGATCCATTCGTTTTTTGTATGTGCCTGCGCAATGTTGCCTGGGCCGCAAACGATCTTGTTCTCAAGTTCCGTCAACACGCCGCCATCGGTGCCATAGGCTACCGTCAGAGCCTTTTTCTTGTGCAGCAATTTTAGTGACGCTGTAACGAATTCTGAATCGGGCTCTGCCCAAAAAGGATCACCGTAAGGATGCAAGTTCAACTTCAAGTCCGCTTGTGCTGCCAACTGTTTAACCTCCTCTACTAGAGGTTCATGGTCGATATCTGGCATAGGGCGAAAGTTGACATGGCAGGTGGCTTTGGACGACGTCACATTGGGTGCGGTTTTATCACCCTCGATAGAGATGTTGAAGCTGAGGGTTGGCGGGTCAAATTTGTCGTTGTGAAATAGGGTGTCAGTCTCCGTTCGGTCACAAATCTCCTTGAGGCCGCTAAGGAATGGAATCAGTTTCATATTTGCGTTGACGCCATCACGCGAACTGCTGTGAGCCGCAACTCCAGACGCGGTTGCGGTGAATTCGTAGCAACCTTTGTGGGCATGGACGACCTCCAACATTGTCGGTTCGCCGATGATGGCGTTGGTCTGATGCTGAACCATCTCGCGATAGAATTTGCTGTCTGCAGCAACAACGCGAGCGCCGTCGAACCCTACCTCTTCATCGGCGGTGATGACAATGTAAAGTGGACGGTCAAGATCTTCCCACGAGAAGTTTTGAGATGCTTCCAGCATGCATGCGATCGGGCCTTTCATGTCGCAGCTACCGCGTCCGTACAAACGATCCCGCGCGACAGCCGGTTCGAAGGGACCGAACTTTTTCGAAAACCAGCGTTTTGCCGGAACGACGTCACTGTGGCCGAACCAAGCCAACCCACCATATCCGCCACCCTTCTTGGCGACGATGTTAACCTTGCGAACTCCCTTTTTGTCTACGTATCCCGTTTTCTCTACAACGAAGCCATGTTTGGTCAGCTTCATTTCGAGATACTTTGAGATCGCAGCATTGGAGAGGTGGCTGGTTGTGTTGAACGCGATTAACCGTTTGGCATAGCGCAGAGCTTTCATAAGACATTTTCCTTCGCTTTGATTATAATACATCCTGAGGAAAAATTTAGGCTACATGTTCACCGATAAAGCAAAAGCAGGTGACTCAATTTCTATGACACGGGTATCATGGAGCGGTCGGAGGCGGTCGCACATTCTTTCATTTTTAGTGTCTTCTTGATTCCCCCATATGTCCACCGAATCCATTCACTTTGTCACCGGCCGCCTTGCTGAACCTGCGCTGCGAAACATCCTTGATCAGGTCGCGGAAAAAAGTGGATTCCAGTTCACGGTGGATGTGCTACCAATCACGGTGGCGGCGTTGATGACGCCTGATTGGATCGCGAAACGAATCTCAATCCCACCTGGCACCGATCGAGTCGTTTTGCCCGGGTATTGCCAAGGAGATTTGTCGATGATAAAAAACGTCGCGCGAGTTCCGATCGAAATTGGCCCCAAGGACTTACGGCAGTTACCCCAGTTCTTCGGCCAATCCGCAATCAAAGACAGCTTCGGCGATTGGGACATCGACATCATTGCCGAGATCAATCATGCCCCTGAACTACCAACGCAGCAGATCCTGATGATGGCAGAAGCGATGCGGGCTGACGGAGCGACCCTAATTGACGTCGGGTGTTTGCCCAAGTCAACTTGGAATGGCGTTGGCGATTGCGTCAAAGCCCTCAAAGATGCGGGGCATCGCGTATCGGTAGATAGTCTCAACCCGAAGGAGATTGCCGCGGCCGCAAAAAATGGGGCCGAATTGGTTTTGTCGGTTAACGCAACCAATCGGCAGCACGCGGCCGATTGGGGCATCGAGGTTGTTGCGATTCCAGATGACATTCGGGATTTTAGTTCGCTTGAGCCCACGATTGAGTGGTTGGCCGATCATGATGTCCCTTTTCGTATTGATCCCATTCTGGAACCGATTGGTTTAGGATTCACGATGAGCCTGAAGCGTTATATGGACGCTCGCACGCGTTGGCCCGAAGTGGAAATGATGATGGGCATCGGGAATTTGACCGAGTTAACAGACGTTGATTCGGCTGGTGTTAATATGTTGCTGATTGCGATCTGTCAGGAGCTTGGTATTCGCAGCGTGTTGACGACGCAGGTCATTAATTGGGCACGGTCAAGCGTTAAAGAAATTGACGCTGCCCGGAGGATTGCTCACTATGCGGTCAATGAAAAGGTTCCCCCCAAGCGCGTGTCGGATGAGTTAGTCAGTTTGCGTGATTCGCAGTTGTTGAAGTATGATTTATCGCAGATCGAATCTTTGGCCAGCAACATCAAGGACAACAACTATCGGATCTTGGCGGAGATGGATCAGATCCACTTGCTGGGTAGCCAACTCCATTTTCGAGGAGAAGATCCTTTCGAATTGTTTGATCAACTGGCCGATACGCAGCCTAAGAATCTAAATCCATCCCACGCTTTTTATCTGGGCTATGAGATGTGTAAGGCTATGATCGCATTGCAGTTGGGAAAACAGTATACGCAAGACGAAGCATTACGATGGGGCCATTTGACAGTCCAAGAAAAAGATCGTCATCGCTTGCGAAAACGGAAATACTAATCCTGCTGCCAACAAAATGCCTCACAATTAAGCCCTTTCGTTAGCCCGCCCTAATGCAACCCGTTGTCCATAAATTAGATACAGTGCCCCGCGTTGATGACGCGCTCCTTGCACTGAGGTCCCTGCCTGGCTTATTGCTGCTTGATAGTGCCCGCCAAATTGAAACCGTATCCGGAAAGCCGCTAGGAAGGTACTCATTTTTGATGGCGGATCCGTTTGATTGGGTGGTCTTGGATGAAGCTTCCGAGGATCCCTTTGAGAAAATTCGGACGCTGCTCGCGCTGTGTAAATCCGAAGCGGTGGTCGACCTCCCGCCGATGCAAGGCGGCGTCGCAGGGCTTTTAAGCTACGATTTGAATCGTTCGTTCGAAGTAATACAGCAGGCGGAGTTTAATACGTTCCCCGTCCCGGCCATCGTCATGGGTGCGTACGATACGGTGATTGCGTGGGACCATCAGACAAATGAAGCGTGGATCATATCGCAAGGGTTTCCCGAGGTTGAAGAAGATCGGCGTTTGCAACGTGCTCAAGAAAGAGTCAGCTTTTTCCTCAATAGTTTGTCGGCACCAACGCAGGCTCAGCCGGCGTCCATCAGCGCTCAACCGGAGCCATTAGGACATTCTTCGTTTCGTTACCCGGTGGCAGGACCGCGTGGGCTGACCAGCAACTTCAGTGCAGACCGTTTCAAAGAATCGGTACAGAAATGTGTCGACTATATCTATGCGGGTGACGTCTTTCAAATCAATTTGGCCCAACAACTTCGAATCGCCGCCAACTGTCATTCGCTAGAACTCTACCTAAGATTGAAGGCAGCCAACCCTGCCCCATTTAGTGCGTACTTTGATTTTGAAGTCAGCGGTTGCCAGCGAACACAGATCATTAGCTCTTCCCCCGAACGCTTGGCTGCTGTCCATCAGGGCCATGTCGAAACGCGGCCGATCAAGGGCACTCGTCCACGCACCGGCAGACCAATGGTCGATATTTGGGCTCGAGAAAAACTCTCCAGCAGTGAAAAAGACATCGCTGAGAACACAATGATCGTTGACCTGATGAGAAACGATTTGTCGCGCGTTTGCACCGACGATTCGGTGACCGTACCCCAACTGTGTGAGATGGAAGAGTATGCAAGTGTGATGCATCTCGTATCATCAGTGGAAGGGCAACTGCGGCCGGAATGTAATTTGACTGATCTTCTGGCCGCAATTTTTCCTGGCGGATCTATCACGGGAGCGCCTAAGGTACGGGCGATGGAAATCATCGCGGAATTGGAACCCGATTCGCGCGGCGCCTATTGTGGTTCGTTGGGGTACTTAGGTTTTGATGGCAACGCTGACTTGAACATACTTATACGAACGATCACAGCGCAACGCGGCTGGTGGCAGTTTCCCGTCGGCGGTGGCATCGTAAGCCAGTCCGATCCCAAAGAAGAATATGACGAAACATGGGCAAAGGCCGCCGGGATTCTTCGTGCTATCGACGCTCAAGAAGCGGAGGTTGAGGGTCAGGCTCAATCGCAACAACAGCAGTAAATTGGTGCTTGCCACGAGCAATTGGGGAAATTGAAATATCAATGGAACTGCGAAGTTCATTTCAATGTTAGCGTCACGGCGCAAGCCGTACGTTGTTTTACGGCCGGTGAGACGTACGCCTTACTTCTACAATATGATAAAACTATGATTCTCGTTATCGACAACTACGACAGCTTCGTGCACAACCTTGCCCGGTATTTTCGGCAACTGGGGCAGACGACGTCTGTATATCGCAACAATGAAATATCAATCGAACAAATCCGGCAACTTTGCCCGGACGCGATTGTGATTTCCCCTGGGCCTTGCTCGCCTGACAAAGCCGGTGTTTCTCTGGAGATCGTTACGGAATTGACAGGAGAATTTCCGATCCTTGGGGTGTGTCTAGGTCATCAAGCGATTGTGGAGGCGTTGGGCGGAAAAGTGATGCGCTCTGGCGGGCCGGTGCACGGGCGTAGCAGCAGCGTCAAGCATTTAGAAACCAAACTGTATACAGATATTGCCAATCCATTTCAGGTTGGCAGGTATCATTCCTTGATCGCGGACCAATTGACATTGCCCAATTGCTTAACCGCGACGGCGACCGATTCCAGCGGCACAATTATGGCGGTTGAACATCGGTCGGAAATAGTCGTCGGCGTGCAGTTTCATCCAGAATCAATTTTGACCGAAAGCGGATATCAAGTGTTGGCTAATTTTTTGCGATTGTGCGACATCAGTGTTGCCGAAGGAGGCGTCCTATGATTCTCGAAGCGATCGTGACGACGATCAATGAAGATGGAACGTTGAATATTTCCCCCATGGGGCCAACGGTGACTGACGACCTCAGCCAATTCATTCTGCGTCCTTTTGACAGTTCGACGACGTTTGCAAATTTGAAGCGCCGTAAGTCCGGCGTGATGCATGTGACTGACGACGTGTTAATGTTTGCGCGATCGGCCATCGGTGACAAACCGACAGAAGCGCGAACCAAAGATGCCGACAAAGTCGACGGGAAGATTCTGCTGGATGCTTGCCGGTACTACGAGTTCGGTGTCGAATTCATCGATGAAACGGGAACTAGGATGAGTCTCAATTGCCAGACCGTTGGCAGTGGGAGATTGAGAGACTTCTGGGGGTTCAACCGCGCAAAACATGCGGTGATCGAAGCGGCCATTCTCGCGACGAGACTTGATTTTTTACCCAGTAGCGAGGTCGAAGAATCCATGTTGCGGCTTCAAACCATCGTCGACAAAACGGCTGGGGCAGATGAGATCGAGGCGATGAAGTTGATCTCCGAGTTTATTAGATTGTCGTATTTCACTCCTGGGCTATGAATCTATGGCGAAGGTTCGCAGAGCCCATCAGCCGCCACGCACTAGCGTCCGGTCTCAAACGCGTAAGACCGGACGTTAGCGCGGGGCAGCTGATGACGTTACAAAAATTCACAGCCTCTCCGTGAAATTACGTTTGCATGACGGGCGTTATTTCACAGTCTCTCCGCGAACGTAATGCACTTTCGCGGAGCGAAAGGCGACATTACTTCAGCGCACCGATAAAGATGTTCATTTGACTTTCTAGTGCTTCGATGTCTTTGCCGAAATGGTCGATGAAGAATCCGACGCGGTCTAATTTGTTGTGTTCGCGAAAGCTTCCGCGCTTGGCATCTCGTTTCAAATAACTCATGTAATCGCTTTGCCGATTCTCGTTCAGATAGAAACTGATCCCCCAGGCAATTGCGTACGCCATGTCAGGGGTCGATTCGAACATGCGATCGTTTTGGATCAACTCTAACAGTTGTCCTTTTGTTTTACCTGCTGCAATTAGTTTGCGAAGCGTCTTTAGCCGCGTGCGGTTGATTCGTGAGCTAATACCGGGCGACTTTTTATAGTCATAGATACCGGGCGTCTCGCAAAGCATCGCCAGACCTTCGGACGTCCATTTCGGCACGGTGCTGAAACGATTATGAATTCCACAATTAAATGCAACTTGATGAGCCGTCTCATGGATGATGGTGGACGATGAGTACAACCAATTACGATCTGGATTTTCTCGTTGGATCTTTAAGGAGGCGCGCGTAGGATCGTAGGTCGTAATGCGATTGGAAATTCGTGAATAATAACCCACGACATTTCGCCTGTATTCGGCTTCGGCGTCCAATTTTCTGTCAAATTCACTGCGGCTGCGGAGGACAATCGCGATCATGGGAAATTCAGGTGCGGAAGTCTTGAAACCGTGAGCGTTGAAGTAGTTCCGCAATCGAATGTAATACTGTTCGAACGGCTGAGCCCAATACTTTTGACCGTTACCGCCATTGTTGGGATGAATGACGACGAAATGGTCTGTCGTCGAAATGGCATAACGTTTGCCGAAGTGTTTCTGCAGGCGAATCTTCAGCTCCGCAGTGCTATAGGGTTCAAACCCCTTACAATACAGCGAGACCTTCGCTGCTTTATCGTTTACAGGAAATGTCGTCATGCGTCCGTCCCATCTGACGACCGCCAAGTTCTTCCCATCAGTAGCCATGGGTTTTCCGTAAAACGTTTTACCGTCACGGACAATTTTCAGCGTAACGACGCCTGCGGCTTTATTCTTCGAATTTGCGGCAGGCGTTTGTGCCGCTGCACTTTCGAAATTGGCACAAGTCACTAACGCAGCAAGAGTCGCCACAGTCGCAAGGCGCCTAAAGTTACGTATCAAATGCTGCAATGTTTACTCGGCGTTGGCTTCGCTGACGTTATCAGATTCCTCTTTGGGGGCGTCGGATATTGACGCATCGGTTTGCCCATTGGAGTGAACTTCCTGCTCGGCGTGTTTGACGATACGCTTCGCTTTACTTTCCTTGCGCTGCTGGAAGACCGAGGGCCCGATCAAATCGGCAATCTCCTTGCGATCAAGTTCTTCTTTTTCCAAAAGCCCTTTCGTCAGCGTTTCCAATTCTTCGCGATGCTCGACCAGCAAAGCATTGGCGTCGCTGGCAGCCTTGTTGAGGATCTTGTGAACCTCTTCGTCGATGACTTCCATTGTATGTTCGCTGAACTGTCGACCTTTTTGCATCTCTCTACCGAGAAACGGATCTTCATCACTCATTTTATAGCTGACAGGGCCTAATTTCGGACTCATCCCCCAATGCGTCACCATCCGCCGGGCCATCGAAGTGGCTCGTTCGAGATCGTTTTCGGCGCCCACGGTCATTTCTTTATAGATAATCCATTCCGCAGCACGACCTGCCATCAACATGACTAGGTGCTCGTTGAGTTCTTGACGAGACATGCTGACACGATCTTCGTCGGGTACAATCTGCGTGACACCCAATGCGCGGCCACGCGGAATAATCGTGACCTTATGAACTGGTGGAGACAGTTCTTGATACCAGGCAGCCAACGTATGGCCAGATTCATGGTAGGCCGTTCGTTCTTTCTCTTCGTGCGTGAGCACTTCCTCACGCGCCGCACCCATGAGAACTTTATCGTGTGCAAAGTAGAAATCGCTCATTTCAACCTGTGTTTTATCGTGTCGACCGGCCCACAACGCAGCTTCGTTAACCAAGTTTTGAATATCGGCACCCGTCATCCCTGCGGTTGCTTGAGCCATGATTTCTAGGTCGACATCCGGGCCAAGTGGAACCTCGCGGACGTGGACCTTAAAGATCTCATGTCGGCTTTTTTTCGTGGGGCGCGGAACCACAACGTGGCGATCGAAACGACCAGGACGCAGCAATGCCGGATCCAGAATATCGGGCCGGTTGGTCGCAGCCAAAATGATCACAGAATCGGTTTTGTCAAAGCCGTCCATCTCCCCCAAAATCTGGTTGAGCGTTTGTTCTCGTTCATCATGCCCACCGCCCAAACCGGCACCGCGTTGGCGACCGACGGCGTCAATTTCGTCAATGAAAATAATTGCCGGAGATTCTGCTTTGGCCGTTGCGAAAAGATCACGAACGCGGCTGGCTCCGACACCGACAAACATCTGAATGAATTCGCTACCGTTGACGCTGAAGTAAGGAACGTTGGCTTCCCCAGCAACGGCGCGAGCCAACAGCGTTTTGCCGGTTCCCGGTGGTCCGTTGAGCAGAACACCTTTGGGAACTCGTCCTCCAAGTCGTTGAAACTTGGTGGGGTCTTGTAAGTATTCGACGATTTCCATCAGGTCGGCTTTGACACTTTCAAGCCCAGCGACGTCTTTAAACGTTACTGGTTTGTCGGAGGCTTCATACTTCTTGGCGGGACTCTTGGCGAAACTGGAAAGGAATCCGCCACCACCCATCATCGGGTTGTTAGACCGACGCGCGAAAAAGATCATAAACAACAGGCCTGCCATTAGCAGGAACATCAGCAACGATGCGTAAGTGCCCAGCCAATCGTTTTGAGGATTGATGCGGACGCTGACGCCTTTTTCAGTCAACGTTTGAATGAGACGGTCAACGGACTCTTGATTGCGTGGAAGTTCAACAGAGAACTCCTTTTCAAGCAATTGGCCTTCCTTGATCGGGATCAGTTTTCCATCTTCGCCACGGATCGGTTCGGGGCGCGGAGGATCGATAAAACGACCGTGAGCCGTGAAGTCGATCAGTTCCACTTCTTCAATATTAGTCGGTATAGGATTGTCGTTGTCATCCTTTTTTTGTTCACCGTAAAGGTCTTTGCCTTCGATCAAATTTTGAAAGTACGAGTAGCTGATCTTTGAGCGATTGGGGTTGAACAGCATGAAAGCTGCCATCATCACTGCGGTCACCACCAGCAGCACCACCCATGCATTCCAAACCCGTGGCGGTCGAGCCTTTTTGTCTTGACCGTCTTGATTGTTGGATTGATTATCGTCCATTGAGTTCCTCATTAAGGCTCGTTCAAACCAGCTATTGCCAGCTCAAGCGAACCCTAGGTTGTTGTTCAAAGCAAGCGCTTGCTTTGTGGGTTGTTTGGTCTGATTCAATTCGCCGTGCGCCGAATCCCTGACGCATATCCAAGCGAAACGGCGATTGTAAACGACTTTTCGATTCTTCGTAATATCGTGTGAGCCGGAAAATGCGGCTCTTAGGCCCAATAATATGCGTTGCGCGCTCCAAAGTGAACAGGAGAGGGATTAATCGTATAAATCCCAATAACGCCCGCCCACGATTCCGTTCGCGATACAAATCCGTTCGCGACACGAATGCGTGTCGTGTCGTTAGCTCTCGGTAAGGCAATTTGTCCTAGTTGAAATATTAGCCTCGATGGGCAGTTGGGCGCAATACCTTTGGGTGCGATATCTCTCAAGCACTTATGCCTCTCAAACATTTCAGGGTTTTAAAAACGTGATTCAATTCATGCCTGCGGTAGTGGCTTGTCAGCATTAGCCTTTAGGATCAGCCGTTTTGGCGTTAGCTCCGTTCCTGCGGTGACGAAACCGGTGCTTTCGGTTTTGCTTCGCAATCTTTCCCACGGCTCATGCTGCGGGCTAATTGCTGCCGGCACTACCGTGGCTAACAGTCGAAAGTAAGTGCCATTGATCTAGCGCCCAACCGGTTAATGCCTTCAAACCACTACGTCGATTTGAGGAAATAAAGCAGTTCTTCCATGTGAATCGTCTCTGGCAAACCGGCCAGCAATCGAGGCGTCCGGTCGCTGCCATCGGATTCTGTAGATTGCTTGGAAATGTATTGCTGCAACATCGCGATTTTCTCATCGCCGAGCAGCCAGCCTCGCCGCGCCTCCATGCCTTCCTCTGCAGCGCGAATCGCGTGGGAAAAGATTGTTGCGGTGTCTAAATTTCGAACTTGTTGGACATGTTGCCTCCGATAGCCCTCTCTTAAAAGCCGCCATGTCCAATAGTAAGAGGGTTTTAATTCATCCGTTGCTGGTAGATCAACTGTTTCCAATTGGGAAGCAACGGTCTGCTGGGCCTGCGTTGAAGCGTCATTTGGTTGAATGCCGGCATCATCGGCCGGTTCGGCAGCGATGGGTTCCGCCAGCAATGTTGCCGCATGCCTAGCTGCGCGTCCGCTTTCATCGGCAGATGGATTACTTTTCTCACCGTCGACATCAATAGCGGGTGCGGAATCTGATTCGTTCTCAGCTACTTGCTCATTGGTTAGGTGTTCTTCAAATTGCTGGTCGAGTTGTTCCTCAATTGGTTCTTCGAGTTGGTTCTCGGGGCGATCCTCAATCGTTGCTGCGGCGAGATCTTCCTCTGAGATCGGATTGGTTGTCTGTTCTGCTGAATCGTCTTGCTCACATTCCTTGGTTTCCTCTGAAGGCGCAAGAAAAGGTTTTTTGCCGCAGAGCTTTGTTGTTAGTACTTTGACCAAGGGCGGCGTAAGGTTCTTACTTAGGTCAACATAGCTTTCACCCGAAAGCAAACTAGCGCCCGTCGGCGACAGACGAATTGTGGGACGATATTTTGTCGTTTCAATTTGCTCGACGAACCCCGCTGAGATCGCGAAATCCAACAGACCCACAATGTCCGATTGTCGCAGGGGTTTGAGCAACCCGAACGTACTTAGTCGATCGAGTCCCAGCCCGGTGACCTTTTTTGCTTTAGAGCCTTTAAGCATAGACGCGATGATCGTTTTCCCCAACCGACCATGCGTGCGAGCGATGCCGCTGAGGGTAACCTGAACGGCGTACAGACAAGCATCCGCAGTGGAAGAACGCTCTTGGGTAATGTCGAGAGAAATCGTGCTGCCGCAATTATCGCAATTACCACATCGACGGCGATCAGGATCTCCAAAGTATTCCAAGATCTCCAGTTGCCGGCATCGCTTGGTGGTCGACAATTGAATGACCGATTGCAGTTTCTGTAAATCGGCTTTTTGACGGCGGCCGAGTTCTGCAAAATCAATGTCCAGTTCAGCGAAGGCTTTTTCGCGTGATTTTAAATGGATCGCGCGACCTCGAAACGGAGGCACGTACGTGACCGCATCGAGTTTTACGATTTCACGAAGCGCCCGATTGACGGCCTCCCATTTCATATCCAATCGTTTGGCGAGTCGTGGCGGTTGAAACATCACCAATTCACCGCGGAAGGTGCCGACGATCTTTTCGAGCTCGCGCATCACAAAACGTTGAACCGAAGCGTCGCGCGGAAGCATGTCGATCAGCGTTGGTAGATCCGAAACGATGCGAATCGCGGCGGCGTTTTGTTTGGAGTCCAGTCGTTCGATTGCGCCCGCTTTTTCCAATAGGTTTTCGCATGTTGCGATGCCAGAGGTACCAGTTTGCAAATCCAATTCGTCCTTGATCTCCTGCAAGGTCATCTCGATCGGATCTTTAGGAATCGATCGGAGATAATCGTACACTTCCTTGATGGTCTCGCGCGACGGGTAGCTGTTCTCGATGAAGAACTCTTGGATGAAGCGATCTTGGTAGGAGAACAGCATGAGACACTCTGATGGCTCTCCGTCGCGCCCTGCCCTGCCTGCCTCCTGATAATAAGCTTCGATGCTGCCGGGAAGATTGTAGTGCACGACGAATCGCAGATCGCTTTTGTCGATGCCCATCCCAAAAGCATTGGTGGCGACGATGATCTCGATCTCGCCACTCATGAATTTCTCTTGGACCTTGCGACGTTGGTCCGATGGTAGTCCGCCATGATAAAACGCAACCGAACGATCAATCCTCTCGTCTAACAGCTCGACCAGATGTTCGCAGTTCTTACGCGTCGATGCGTAAACGATGCCGCACCCCGGATGGGTCTGAAGAAACTCGACAAGTTTTTCGTCCTTCTCAAAATTGCCGTTGGGCGTTTCGACCTTGAGAAAAAGATTGGATCGAGCAAATCCGGTGACGAAGATCGCGGGATTCTCGAATTGCAAAATCTTGGCGATGTCGTCTTGAACGATTTTGGTGGCGGTGGCCGTGAGTGCGACCGTTTGAGGGTTTCCGAGCATTTTCCGGAACTTTCCCAATCGCGCGTAGTCCGGCCGGAAGTCGTGGCCCCATTGGCTGATGCAGTGCGCTTCATCGACGGCCAGCAGCTGGATATCCACTTTGTCTACGGCACGCATAAAGCTGTTGCTGCGGAGGCGTTCAGGCGCGATGTAGACTAATTTGTATTGCCCATTTATCATGCCGCCGATGCGAGACTGCTGCTCTGAGGGGGCGAGGCTGCTGTTAATAAAGGTTGCGGGTATGCCGTTGCGGTTGAGCCCGTCGACTTGGTCTTTCATCAGCGCGATCAAGGGAGAGATCACGATTGTGAGACCTTCACGCGCGATCGAAGGAAGCTGATAACAAAGGCTCTTGCCACCGCCGGTGGGCATGATGCAGAGCGTATCTTTGCCTCCGGTGATGGCATCGATGACAGCGCGTTGGCCGGGGCGAAATTTGGCGAGCCCGAAATTCGGCAGCCATTTTTCCGCATCAACGGTTTTCGCGGTTTCCGTAGTCACGATGCGCACATTCGGGGCGAGGAAGTTAGGTTAAAATCTTTCGCCGATTATAGAGAAGATAGAGATGCGACGAAAGCGTCACTGGAAATTGCCGCTTTGCAGCGTGCAATGAACAAGAGCGCTAACAGCAGGCTGAAAACAGGTACCACGTGGGGCAGGTTTTTTACCTGCCATACACTGCACCCCGCAAACGGATAAACGGAGTGAGATTCCATTCTACAATCAGAAAACGCTGCCTGCTTCAGGTTGACTACTGCGCCGCAAGTTCGTCAATAAAGGGAGAAATATCTAAGAAGGTAACAACACCGTCTTGGTTCATATCCGCTTCGTCAAGAAATCCACCCGCTGACAACAGCGAAATGAAAGGCGAAATGTCTAAGAAATCGACGATGCCATTTTGGTCTACATCACCGGGAAGAAACATCGGAAGTGACGTCGCCATGCCGGGCGACGGTGCGGCGGCGGTCCAGTTTGCAGCAAGATTGCCATCGCTGTCAGAATCCGTGAGAACGAGCGATTGCCCGGAGCCATCTGCATTGGGCCACGGGAAGGCGTCGCTGTAACTGAACTCAAGAATCATCTCGCCAATGACATCATCGACGCGGATGGTCTCACCGCCATTGCTGAGGTTGCCATCATACTGTCCGGCAATTTGAGTGGCCGGTACTGATGTGTAAGTGGTGGTGAACGCAGCGACGTCTTCCACGACCACTAGGTATTGTTGAGACGCCAACGTGGTGCCCGCTGGAAACACGAACTCAGTGGCGAAGCCATTAGAAACCGTTACGCCGCTAAGATCGAGCGTGATGCCGGTTGTATTTTGATTGAAGAATTCAACAAACTCCGTGCCTGGCTGCGCGGCCGAGGGGTTGTAGTTGACTTCGGTGATGCGTAAGAAATTCTGATTGTCTGTATTGGCAATGACCGGCGTATTAAGTACGTCAACTGATTGTCCAGCGTCGGTGACGAGGTTGATCGTTTCACCTGTGTTGGAGATCTCTCCCTCGTATCCACCTTGGATGAATAATGATTGATTGCCGCGTGGGCCGGTTGTCCGCGCTTTAAAGGCCGCGATATCAGCGACGACGTAGAGGCTACCGCCAGCAGGAATGACCGTCCCGGCTAAGAACTCATGTGAGATGCCGCCGGTCAATTTCCACCGCGAAATGTCGGCCGATAGGTTCGTAGGGTTGTCGATGCGAATGTATTCTTGAGATTGCAGGCCCGAAGCAGGACTTACCTCCAGATCCGTGACATTGAACTGCACCGCTGGGATCCCTGTTTGAGAGCTGGGCACTCCGCTGCGATTGCCGATATAGTTGCGCCGTGCATTTGCGTAGACGCCATTTAGCTGTTGGATGGCTTCGGAGGGGTTACGAGGGTATGCCGCAGCATAGTTCGCCTGCTGTCCCCATAACGCGAGGTCCTCAATCGCTTCCGCAGCAACCAGCGCTGCCAGCTGCGTGACGCGCATATTGAAGTAGCTATCGGCGACGTTTGTTCCCGGAGCACCGTAAATGGCGTCAGACATAGACCGTAATCGGCGATTAAACATAGACCGTAATCGGCGATCAAACATTTCGTCCTGCGTTGAGTCAGCGTAGACGCGCTGGAAAATACTGTTAAAGCCCCCGTTGACCGTAGTGTTCGTAAGCAGCGCGTTGTCAAAATACTTTGGATCTGCTCCGCCCCATTTATGACCGAAAGAAAGATCTTGGTCCCAAGGTAGCACCGACCACAATCCGGTTCCTTCTGAATCTAAGTACCAGTACATATTTTTGTGACCAAAGTCGCCATTTCCAATCGTATTGTGAACGGCCAAGTAATTGATCAGCGTGGAGACATCAATATTGTCAAAAATCCACGCCGAGAGCGCGTTTCCCGTTAATCCTTGAGCTGCATTGACCAGTTGCTGCAAGTCGTTGTTGTTTTCATACTCGCGGCTCTTTTTATCTATGTTGTTGGTCGAACTATCCAAGCGGTTGTTGACCTTGTAGAGTGCTCCATCAGAATCCAGTCCCGTACGGTCAAGGAACTCCTCATCGCCTTCCTCGATCAGATCGTACAGACCATAGAATTGACCGTTGCGTTGAACGTAGACTGAAAAACCCGTCAGCGACGCGGGATGGCCGGAGTGTTCCCAGACATCGTAGGCCAACGGGTGACGGACTTTCGTTTGATCGGCGTAGTTGGTCAGCAGGTTAAAGTCGCTGGCCCGGCCCACGTCGTCACTAATCAGAAACTTCTCACCAGAATTCGAATCGAAGTCGAATGACTTCTTAGGAAAGTCACTGCCTCGAGTTGATTGACCGTGAGCGTTGGTATCAATGTTGTCATAGAATTCACCGTTAAAGAATAACGATCCGCGAGCACCGGCGTCGGTGAACGTGCCGACAGTGTTCTGCACAAACCACTGCAGCACCGGCAGATCGGTGTTGATGCTGGCGTCATTGACGACCGTTCCAAAGTACTCTGCGGAGTTCAGAGGGTCGGCGAATCTGGGGGCACGAGATGTATTGCCGGAGGTATCCGAGGCAGTGAAATACCACCGGAACAATTGTCCCGCCGCTCCTACGTTGCTGACCGTTGCCGAAAATATTCCGTCGTTGGCGGTCGCATCGCCATTGGTGCCATTGTCGTTCGCGATCAGAGTCGTCAGCGCTGCGAAGTTTGAACGGTAGTGCAACCGAACACTCGTATTGTCTACCGGCAACGTAAAGTCTGAGACACTGGCCGACACAACCAGTGATTGGTTGGGGTTCACCGAAACGCCAGACTGAGTTACAGATTCGATCAACGGACCCAGCGAAACTGGTCCGCTGTTCGCCGATCCAGGCGTAGTCGTAGCAAGGTAATTTGCGGTGGCGCTGGACACGTTGCTGGTCAGTCGAGGGACCATGAGAAAGTCGCTACTGCCAGATTGGTTGAGGGCGTGAATCGCCAATACATTGGTGCCGTTTTGCAACAGATTGATATTGTTGTTCAGCAAAAACGGAGCGTAGGCCAACGCGAGGCTATCATTGTGCTGAGCCGTTGCCGTCGAGTTGAAGGTTGGCGTATTTGGAGAATTTGCTTGAGCAACGAGGGTGTTGTTTAGATACGCGACGAATCCGTCATCATATTTAAGTTCTAAAAGCAGATTGCTGACCGCGCTGGCATCGGTGATGTTGAATTCAGTGCGCAGGTAAACGCTTGTTCTGCCCGAAGTACTCTCCTTGGTGAACTGGCCGACGTAACTTGTGTTGCTGCCGGGATTGTTCTCATAACCGATAGCGCTGGATGATGGCGAGAATCCATTTGCTGATGCGTTAAAGTTGATGCTACGCCAAACGTTGTCGACGGAATTGTTAGTCGGTTCAAGGTAGTAGCTGGCGCTGTTTTCGTCGACTAACGATCCGCCCGGTGAACCGTAGGAAATGTCGGTCAACTGAGCCGGATAGTCTGCTCCATTGCTGCCGAATGACGATAACAAGGTTCCCGATGGACTATAAAGACCAATGTACTCCCCGCCGGCACTGAGCTTGAAGTTTGTGTGTTGATAGCCTGCTGGGTCAACGACATCCTTTCCAGATGCAAACACGACCATGTATCGGTTAGGAGCGATGGAGACATTGCCTTCGAAAGTCCACGCCGTTGGATCCGATGCATTGTCAGACAACGTGTAGCCATTGAGATCGACGGTTGCGGTGCCGTTGTTATACAGTTCAACCCAGTCCGGATTGGAGCCAAAACCATCCTCAAACGAGTTTGTGTTGGACGCGATGAATTCGGAGATAACGACAGCCAACATGGAACGTGGTTCCAGTTTGCCGTAATCGATCAAGGACCGAGAAGTACGCTTTGACTTGCGGCATGAGTTGCGTAACGGGCGGGGCAGTCTCAAGAGGATTCTCCGGCGAAACTTCGGTGCATAAAATGAACAAGTTCGTTTGTGAAAACTCAGTCGGTCGTCATAGAAAGATGACTACGAAAAGCGCAGTTCGCGGTAGTTAACAATATTCATGTCAGTCGTTTATTGCAAGCCTGAAAGCGATCTTCGTTTGAAAAACGAACGTTATTAGCTGTTTTAGCGCTCACCACGTTTCTTTCGCACCACGGAACCGTGGCTAGCGACAAAATGGCTAATTAAATCGGGAAAAGAAATCGTTCACGGCGTTGCCAAGCAAGGCCTTGGTTGCCGGGGACCTAGGAAGATTAAGAGAGTCCCCTGATATCATGCGCCGGCGATTCCATCTTTGCCAAGACAAGAATTGAGATCGAACTTACGATTAACGCCGGAATCGCCCAAGTCATCGGGATCGATTCACCTTCGGATGGGAACCATGAAAGTTGGCTCAATTGGGGTTGGTAGTAGCCAAGAAAAACTAAGCACGCGTTGTGCAGTGAATGCAAGATCGTGCTCGGCCATATCGAATTTGAGCGATAGCACACATACCCCAACAGCACGCCCATCAAAGTTGTTGGTATTAATCGGTCCAGCGAAATCGCGCTGTTGGACAACACGTGAAAGAAACCAAACATTGCCGCCGAGAATAAGATCGCTTTCCAAGGGGAAGTATTCGGCTTGGCCTTAAGCCACGTCTGCATTACCATGCCGCGAAAAAACCACTCTTCGCAGAACGCAGGAATAATCGAAAAAGCAAACGCCACGACGATCGGCGAGAGCTGACGGAACCTTTCGACTTGTCCCTGAGTCAGATGCAACAGTGTTTTTTGACGTGTAGCGGCGGCTTCTTCGCCGACCAGCAACCCGGTCAGTTCGTACCAACCGTCTACCAAAATGGCTAACAGCGGCCACATGCAAAGGCCCAGCATCGTTGCGGGAATGACAAAACGAAACTTAGGCAAACGTGCGCCAAATGCAGATTTAAATTGGACGCGCTGTTGCCAACCGACCACTGAAGGCAGTACAAAAAATGAAACGACGGTAAACACAGCCATTAAGATCACCAACAGCGCGTAGTCATCGGCCAACGGTTCGGCTAAACGTCCCAGCGCCCCAATCGCGATAAGGTTTAGGGGGAAAAGCATCAACAATGTGAGCATAGCCGCAGGCGTCGTGAAATGTTTTTGCACAGATACCGGCCGCGCGATCAAGTCGCTAAGGCTACCTTGGTTAGAATACAAAATGTTATCCGCACCAAATCGTTGGGCCGCATAATGAATCGCGACTAACGCATAAAGTAATGTTGATCCAACGGCAAAAATCGCCGGCAAAACCTGAACGTGCTGGCTGATCACATCGCGTCCCAAGAGCAGTACATTGACCATCGGTACAATCGTCCACACGCCATTAAGAGATAGATTGGGGTTCATGGCAAGTAAACCCGGTCCCATCGATAACAAGATGATGGGAATTAAGTAGGCTTGGGCTTCTTTAAAAGAGCGCGCAAAACTGCTGACCGCCAGCATGACCGCGGAAAAGAAAGCCGAAAATAAAACCAACAGGCCAAAAATTTTCAGAAGGACCGGGCCGCTGAAGCCACCCGCACCGAGCAAAATCGTCTCCAGCTGAAACGTCCAAACGGTGATCGCCATCCCGATTAAGTTCAGCAACGCCGTGAAAATGGCAACTGTCCAGACCGCAAAGAACTTCGCCAATAAAATGCTGACTCTTGGCACCGGCGCCGCCATCAACGTCTCCAGTGTTCCTCGTTCTCTTTCACCAGCGGTCAAATCAATGGCGGGATAAACGGCCCCTGTTACGGTCATCAAAACCAAGATCAGCGGGATCAACGATGCCAAGGAAAATGACTGAGTTGCTGGCGGTGCATTGGCATCCTTGGCGATCATCGTTGGTTTGAGTACAACCGGTTGAGTATCTGGCAGACCTTTCTCTCGAAGGACAGCCGCGATTTGTTCCTGATTGATTCTTTCGATTTGTTTTCTGAAATAGACGGCTGCCTCGTCCCCAAGTTCAGAATCCGGCTGCACGATTGTGATCCCGCACAAATGCCAGTGGTCTGGGGGTACCGCGTCGGGGAAATCAAGCCTAACGCCCAGTGAGATATCCGAATGCAGCACGGTGTCTTGAAGCGCGGTTAAATCAGATTCGTCAGAAAACAACCATTCATGTTCCGAGAACCGAGCGAAACGAGTTTTCGAAAGTAGATTCTTTACGGGGGGCGCAGCGGAGGAAGTATCCAAAGGTACGGCTGGTGTACGTTCATTGGCTTCCGCCAATTCGTACGTTCTGATGCGGTCCCGCATTTCACGAATGAAACTAGCGCTGAATTGTTCTGGCTTATTGCTTTGCAAAACGATCTTGAGCGCGACCGGTTTGCTGCCCGATGAATCTTCGATCGACGACATCAATACGGTGCGAAACACGAGGCTGAGTATGGGATAAACAAGCAATGGCATCAACACAAGCGTGATGATGGTCCGGCGGTCTCTTAGCGTTTCCCGAAGCTCTTTAGTGGCGAGCCGTTTTAAACGAGCAAAGCTGAAACCTTTGACTCGTTTTTTGGAGGTGTCAGCGATCAAGAGATGACTCCACTGACAGGCGTGGTAGCCTCGTCTTGAGCGATCAAGTCGATGAACATTTCTACTAGATCATTGCGTTGTGTCTGTTGCTGCAACTCTTCCAACGATCCTTCGCATACCATTTCTCCACGATGCAGCATGCCGAACCGATTACAAACCCGTTGTGCTTGTTCAAGCCGATGAGTGCACAAGATAACGGCTTTGCCTTTTGATTTTAAAAGTTCTATGTAGGAGAATATTGTCTGGCTTCCTACTACGTCCAACCCCAATGTTGGTTCGTCCAGAATCATCACCGGTGGATCATGCATTAAAGCGCGGGCCAGATTGATTCGTTGTTTTTCGCCTGTGCTCAGCGTCGTGCAACGCTGGTCGAGAATATGTTTGAAATCCAGTAGTTGGGATAGCTGCTCGATCTGATGTCGAGATTCAGCAACGGTGATTCCATAAATGTCTCCGAAGAAACTAAGCAGTTCGCGGGCCGTCAGCCATTGGTAGACGCCTGCTGCGGCAGAAACGAAACCGACCTGACCCTTGACTCCGTCTGAATCAATGTCCGACCGTATACCGGAGATCTCGGAATAACCCGAATCCGGACGCAACAAACCTAACACCATCCGCATGGTTGTCGTCTTGCCAGCTCCGTTGGGACCCAGCAGACCGTAAACGGTGCCCGGACTAACAGAGAAACTCACATTATCAGCTGCAAAGAACTTACGTCCGTTTACCTCGAAAGCCTTTGAGAGCTGATGGACTTCAATCATGGACGGGCGAACAGAATTTATGAGTAGCGAAACAGATACTTGGTTGTAACCCAACGAATCGCCAGAACGTAGCCTTGGGGCCGCAAAGAAGCCAATTGAATCATTAAAACAACAAAATCTGATTTGAGCAGAATGAGCGTTCCAGTATAGCCCGACCAATCCTGCTTTTTCAGTCGTGCTAATCAATTCTTCGAAAGTTGACAGTTTTGTACGATTTAACTAATATACTGGGGTCTCCCGATTCATCAAACCGGCGATCGGCTTCGATCAATTGTGGACGATCGCGGTTACACGTCAAATTCTCTTTCGAGTTTCCTTCCTATGACTTTTTCTAACCTTCTCCGTATCGTTGGCTTAACTGCTTTGACGATGATGTTGTTTTGTACAAACGCAGATGCACAAGACGACATGCGGCTGCTTTACAATAAAAATACTGGAAACGTTCAGATCGAGATCATCAATCCGTTGATCCAGTTGTTTTCCATCGAGACTTTAGGTCCAACCGGAAACTCTGGTTCCGGGTTCTTGCTGTTTAACAATGTCGACAATTCATCGGCCGTGGGAGCACCGATCACGACGCCTCCAGCCAATCAGGATACGATTGCTTTTCTTAGCCCCTCTAACCCAGCCCCTCTTGGAATCGTCGACCTTGGAAATATTCTGCCTCCGGGTATTACGTTTGTCTCGACTGATGCGACCGACACGCTTTCTTCGGGCACCGACGCAGCTGGAAATTCGGTTGGTTTTGGCGCTCTTGCATATACCGTCAGTGGTACCTCCGGAAATCCCGGATTTTCTGACCAGACAGCATTCACAACTGTTATGGGTGGGATCTGTGGTGACGTTGACCTAAATGGTGTCGTGAACTTTTTAGACATCTCTCCATTCATTGCGTTACTGTCCGGAGGTGGATTTCAGGCCGAAGCGGACTGTGATGAGAATGGTGTCGTGAACTTTTTAGATATTTCTCCATTTATCGCGGCGCTGTCTGGTAACTAGTTCAATGCGAATGATCTTGCCTTCGTTCAGTTTCGACCTACGTACGGATGCTGGATTTCGTCCAGGTCATAACCTATTCAACACGCTTATCATCTAGAGATTGAGAATCATGAAAGTCCTATTTCGGCTATTGTTTGTTGCGCTAACGCTAAACATCTGCTCTTCTGCCCAGGCCCAAGAAGAGACGATTGCGTTCTGGGACTTCGAGGCCGTCTCCGGTCAAGATGAACAGCCTCAGATTGTAGTTCTGCCGAGTATAGGTTCAGGAACGCTATTTCAGCAGCGCGCCGACACCGATGGAAATGGCAAAGGTGGTGCTCCGTTTTCGTCTGCGGCTTTAGGGATTAACGTGGCTGAGAGTCGAGCAATCGCTTGGGATGACTTTGGAAAATCGGGCGCCAATGATGGTGAGTTTTTTGCGGTGGTGTCTACGACCGGATATGAGAACATTCAAATCTCCTTTGACTACAAAGGTAACGATGACAATGCCGACGGAGATACCATCAACACCGATGATGGATTCACTCAATTTGACGCCAAGTACAGTTTGGTAGACTTAGTCGACGTTTCTTTATCTTTTGATGGTGACATCACCTTTGTCACGATAAAAGACTTCGACGGTGATTCTATCGACCTGTTAACAAACGTCAGTGTTACAAATAATTCTTCGATCTATCAAAGAATGGTTTTGAATGCTCCAGGGGCTGCAAGTAATCAGGCGGTGTTTGCATTTCGGTTGGATGACTTTGAGGGAAATGATTCGGTTCGGTTCGACAACGTTTTGATTACGGGGACTCCTATTACCGGTGCCCTCTGTGGTGATGTCAATCTAGACGGTTCGGTGACCTTTTTAGATATTGCCCCATTCATTGCAGTTCTGTCCTCAAATGGGTTTCAGGTCGAAGCGGATTGCGATAAGAACGGAACCGTTAGCTTTTTGGATATAAGTCCGTTTATTCAAATTCTGGCCGGCAACTAGGCAACTGTATCCCGCCTGGGTGTTGCACGAATTTGATGGACTTGCGACGGCCGAGCATCTTCGCCGCCGTTCATTTATAGTGGACCCGTTGGTATGGGAACTGCGAAGTTGATTTCAATGGTAGCGTCACGGCGCAAGCCGTACGGTTTTGCACCGACCGGGAGGCTGGCGACGATCTGCTGAAATTAAACTCTGCAATTCTCCCGGATGAGATAACAAAGTTGAAGTTTACCACTCAGTAAAAAGACGCCCCCGGCGGTCGTCTTTTTTTATTGGTGCTGTTTCTGCGACCACCGCCGTCGCCAATCCAATTTCTAGTTCAAACGGACCGACTTTGCATCTGGCAATAGGTTCCCTTCGACCTAGCGATAGCGATGGGATGTCCGATGGAAGTTGCCCTCAAGTTGCGTAAATAAACTTCCCAAAATGTTTCGGAATCCGTAGGTTGAATGCTAGGAGGAAGTTACGTAAGATGTTCGCAGCAATCGTATCGGGCTGTAGCGCAGTTGGTAGCGCGCTACACTGGGGGTGTAGAGGTCGCTGGTTCAAATCCAGTCAGCCCGACTGAACAAGCTTCGGGAAACATAACGTTTTCTCGGGGCTTTTCTTGTTTTTGCTCCGTCGCTGTATTGTCGCTCGGCTCTTCATTTTCGCTGTAATGTTGACTAGTAATCTCCCCCAAGCAGCAGGGATTTGGGGGCATAATGTTTGAGGCTTCCTCGCTTGGCTGAAGTCTAGAAACGTCTTTGGTTGCCGCCGAAGGCAACCTGCGTCGGCGTGAACCCGAAGTGGAGATCCAAGTTCAGGATGTTCATTTTAAAGCATGTAGCTTCCACTTTTGTGCTCCGCCGGAGCAAGACCGAACAGAAGTATGGCAGAGGCCTAGCACATTCGCGAGCAAAACTTTTCCTATCTAACGCGCACCGGTCACCACGACGAATGGCTCGAATGGCTTATGCTAAGAAGCCTCGGAGTGAAACGCCGAGGGGACTTGGCGGCTACGTTGGGGCGATGAAGCCGACGCAGTTTCGGGAATTCTTTTAGAGTGAACATCTTGGACTAAACGCAGTTTGACGAATAGGTTGACAAACGCAGTCTATTGTTCGAGGCCGGCTGGGACAGGAAGAATTAGAGCAGGATCAGCTTGACCATTCGGCGGCGTAAAGTCTTCGGTGTCCGTGATCGTTACTCTTTCAAACGAAGAGGGATTAACTTCGGGCAGCGCTGTTTCCATGGAGCTACCAGGCTTGATGCTCCCGTTCATCGCTGACTCCGAGAACACGTAAGACAAGGGTTCTGCTGATGTCGTTGCCAAAATTTGACCTTCCGCCGAAGCCGTCGCGGCTCCATTGTCGAGCAAGTTTTCTCCGACAAACTGCACGGCCGTGTATTCAAATAACGTCCCTTTTTCGAAGTGGACGTTTCGAACGGCCAATGTGTATTCGACTTGCGAACGATAATACTGAACTTGCGCGTCAAGCACGCGTCGCTGGGCTTCAAGCACGAGGTTAAACGGCGCTTTCTTCTGTAAGTTTGTTTGCTGCACAGCCGCATATTGAGAAAGTGCGCTGTCGAGTCGGTTGTATTGCAGTTCGTGACTTTTTCTGGCACGCTCGACGTCCTGAAATGCATCACTCAAGTCATTGATGACCTGCCGCTTTTGTTCCCGCAACAATTGTCGCTCACGTGCCAACCGATTCTGCGTATTGCGCAGCGATGCATGGGCTTTGCGGTAGCCGATGGGAACGTTTAAATCCAAACCCATTTGCCATTCGTGATTTTCGTTATCCAGCATGTCTTCCAAAGCACCGTCGGACGGATCGAGATCTGTGCTGCCAATCAAATTTTTGCCGAATCCGCGGACGGTGTATCGTCCAACAAAATCGAGTTGTGGCATCAGCGAGGCGCGTGTCGCAAGCATTTCCATCTTCACACGTTTGATACGTTGGAGCTGGCGATAAATTTCGGGCCGGTTGGTAAGCGATTGTGAAACGCAAACTGACCAATCAAATGAAATTGGTGCTAGGCTTGGTTCCTCGCTGGGGCGAATGAGTTCGGCGCCATTGGCGGGCAATCCGATCAACAATCGCAATCGTCGCTCAGAAATCCGTACGCCCGCCGAAGGGCGAAAGGTTCCGCCGCCGCTGCCGTTGTTTGATCGAGTGGCGTCGGCGACTCGTCCGTACAGCGCGTCGTTGACCTCCGCTTCGAATCGATAGTACTGTTCGCGCGCTTGACCTTCTTTGTCGGCTTCGCCTCCAGCTTTCTTTTGGTTACCCAGCGCCTTGATTCGTCGCCAGCTTTCAAGTGCGTTGTCTCGAGCCATTTTCTTCGCTTCAAGATCGCGATAAGCGTAATACAAATCCCAATAAGCGTTTTCAACATCCGCAATATAATTTCGTATGGCTGTCTTGAAATCTGCAGCACTCACATCAGTGCGCGTCTTAGCAATTAACACCCCGTTGAACACGCCATCGTCACCATTGGGGCCCGCAATCCGATTGAACATCGCGCCGCTGCCACGCAACAGCGGTTGGCGGATGTCGCCTTGAATAGCTTGGGACCAGCTTGAACTTGGGTTTCCAAATCGGTTACCAATCGAGTTGTTGAAGTCATACTCTTGAATGGTACTCATCGAAAACAGACCACCGTTGATCGCACGCTTGGACACGCCCGTTTGAATCTCACCAAGGTCTTGAACAAGCACACCATCAGTCGCCAGAAACTGATTGTTGACGACCCGGTCATTTTTCTCGAAGAAGGCTTGACTGAAGAATCGCGCGTCAAACTCGCTCAAAGCTGCTTCTTCACCTGTCTGCGGATCGGTGAAGGCGATCGCTTGGTCAAATACCGACGCCACGCCGTCCGGGTTATTCAGCGTGTTGCCGCCGAGATCCCGAATGATTTTTGAGTTTTGCATTCCGGCGCGAATGGCGTCCTGCAGCGACATCGGCGCGTACTGGGCAGCTTCCAAATCAAACGAGTTGGGTGCCGGTGGTATTTCAACCGAGAGATCTTCTGCGTCCAGAAATGACTTGTCGTTGACCGGAGAATCAATTCCTGCGCTGCCCAATCCTTCCATAATGCTGGCGTTGGCTGGCAACCCAAGCTCTGGGCGCAGCGACACATCACTCGTCCTACAGCCTAAAAAAGCTGCGAAAACGAGGCTTAGTGCGCAAAACGCGTGTAAAATGAAACAATGTTTCATTATCTAGAGCCGTAAAGGATTCGTGGGTGAGGGTTAAAACAGGCAAATTTGCATAGCGTATAATCGTTCCAACCCTTATATCTTTCGGATGAAAGTTGCCCGTGAATGAACTTCAATCGAGCTCTCCCCGTTTGTTTCCGGTCTAAATCGAATTTTGTTTCTAGAAAGTTGAAATGACAGCGGAGAAACGATCGCATTCGCTCGTCTTCCACATCGATCAACTGCTGGAAGAAGTATCCGAGCTAGCAAAAACTGAATGCAATGCCAGCACTTTTCTGGCCACATTGCTCCAAAGAGCCGCATTCGCGGTCGACGCGCAGGGGGCCGCGCTGTGGATGCTTGGCCCCGATTCGACGCCGGTGACGACGTCGTCGTATCGAATGGGAGAAGTGTTTAAATTGGGAGCAAAGGCAGAGCGTTCCGGTTGGCCTTCTTCAGCCCAAGCGGCGATTGGTGAAACCGTCACCAAGTGCATTGAGTCCAATCAACCTAAAAAATTGACCGCCAACAGTAAATCAAAGTCGATTTCAGTGTTCGTGTGGCCGTTTTCGTCGACGTCGGATTCAACGACCGCATCAGACTCATCCGGCGCCTCGAGTGATTCAGCGATCGCAATTTATTTCACGTCAGAACTCGATCCACGACTGGCGACGGTCTATTTGAATTTTGCCGAAGCGATTGCCGAACTGGCCGCAAACTTTCAACAACGAAACAATCGAATAGGGCCATCTGATGCTCAATCGAGTTGGCCAAAATTCAGAGCCTTCTCCGATGCGTTACACGAATCGCTCAACGTGGAAACAACGGCCGTTTCGCTGGTCAACCACGGTCGTAACTATTACGGTTGCGATCGAGTCCTGTTGGCAAAACGAACTGGGCGAACTTACAAAGTCATTTCGTCCACGGGAGCCGCATCGGTTGATCGGAAATCACAAACGGTGAGCTGTCTTGAGCCATTGATTGCCAACGCTTTCTATCGCAACACCAAGCCCGTCATTTTTCATGGAGAAGTCGATGCGTCGTCAAAGCTGAAACCTTTGTTCGACAAATATCAAGAGATTTGCAGTAATGAGTCGCTGATTCTCTCACCAGTCAATGACAAGAATGCTGTCGTTCGATTCGTGCAAGTTATTGAATGCAAATCAGCTGAGCATCTTCCACGCGTAATCCAAAGGGTGACAACGGCTCAGCGGCAAGTGCGAACTGCCCTGCTCAATGCGCAGCAGTATCAATCAATCCCGATGCGAGGTTTGCTGAGGGCCGTTGGTGGCACTCCGATTAGTATGTGGTTAAGAAGTGTGGCGCTTCCACTCGCACTGTCAGGCCTCGTCGCACTCGCCATCATCGCCATGATGATTTTCAAAACTGACTTAATGATCTCCGCAGACGGCATGATCATGCCTGAAACCGAGCGGATCATTTATGCGCCTCAGGAAGGCGTCGTTGACAAATTGCTGGTGGATCATGGCACGCACGTTCAGCAAGGGGAGGATTTGATCGAATTGAAATCGGTTGAATTGAATTCCAAGATCAGCGCGCTGCAAAGTGAAATCGCAACCGAGGCGAAGAAAATCAACGCTATTGAGGCGTTAAAGAACTCACTCAATCGTGGGACTCAGCAAGGGCAGGCGGAACTTCGGAAATTGGCGAGCGACGAAATTGAGTCCGCACAGCGAACGCAGAACCTCGAGACTCAACTAAATCTGCTACTCGACCAAAGATCAGAACTCACTCTCACCAGCCCCATCTCTGGCACGATCGTAACGTGGCACGCGAAAACGAAACTTGATTCCCGACCCGTTCGGGCCGGTGACGCGCTGTTGAGGGTTGTTTCCGAAGACGGAAAATGGTTGGTCGAAGCCCAAATTCCAGACACACGAATTGCACACTTGATCGGACAGCAGTCGGAGAACGATGACCATTGGGAGGTTCCGGTTTTAGTTTCCGTCGCAACGTTTCCGGGAAAAGTGTTCATTGGAAGAATCAAAACAATTTCGCAAACCGCATTGACAGACCCGCAAACTCAGCAGGCGGCGGTTGCGGTGGTTGTCGAAATTGAGCACGACGACAACATACAGTTTCAGCCTGGATCCTCAGTGATGGCAAAATTCAATTGCGGCGAATCGTCGTACGGCTATGCTTGGTTTAACGAATTCATTGACTCACTTTATTATCGCTTTTTCTGAATCGACATGAACAAAACGAATTCAATTCAAATGTTTCCGACGTTGCTTCTGTTAATTTTTATGGGATCGGCACTCGCACCACAATTGGTCACTGCACAGGAAATCACGCTGACATCAGCGGTGACACAGATCGTGGAGACGGTGAATGTCCCAGCTCAGCGCAGCGGCGTTTTGGAAGTCGTTAACGTACGCGAAGGACAGGTCGTCTCGCAGAACGAAATGCTGGGCGCGATTCTCGATGATGGGAGCCAATTAAATTATGAACGAGCTCGCACTGAATTTGCGATCGCAGAACGTGCAGCCAAAGACGATACTCTCGTTCGTTTCGCTGAGAAATCTTTAGAAGTCACGCAAGCCGAACTGGCGCGCAGCGAGAACGTGAATCAATCGGTTGATTCTGCTGTCTCCGACACCGAGCTTGATCACCTTCGATTGCTTGTTTCCAAAGCCAAACTCGAGGTTGAGAAATCAAAAATTGATTTCGAAGTCGCCAAGCTCAACGCGGGTCTGAAGGAAATCGACTTGAAAGAGACGAAGTTTGAACTAAGCAAGCACGAAATCCGATCTCCTATCGCCGGGCAAATTGAATTGGTCGAGCGTCGAGCCGGTGAATGGATCGAATCCGGCCAACCTGCTTTTCGAATCGTTCGCATCGATCGCCTCCGCGCTGAAGGGTGGTTGGGTGTGGAAGAAGCAAGTCAAATCAAGCCGAAACAACCTGCCGAAGTCACGATTCATATGCCAAATCGCGAAGACGTCACGATTGCCGGCAACCTCTCTTTCGTTTCCTTGAATTCGAATCCGGTCGATGGAAAGATCCGCGTCTGGGTTGAGTTTGAAAACCCCAATAAGTCCTTACGACCAGGTTTGCTGGCCGACGTTGTCATTGAAAACTAATAATTACGTTGAAACAACAAAATGTCATCTTTTATCAATCTTAAATCGATCCGCCCTTTGCGACGCAACGACCTAGAAGTCGTCTGCCGAAGCGCGCCCGATGAGATTGACCGATCAGAGTGGGTAGTTAAAGACCCAATTCAATTGAACTATTTTTTTCTCGATCAGTTTCAACATTGGTTGTTCGAACGACTTGACGGAATAACCAGTCTCACGCAAACACAAAAGGAGTTTGAGCAAACGTTTTCGCCAGCAAGAATCTCGGACTCCCAGCTGCTGAATTTTTGTATGCGATTGAGTCGCGACGGATTGCTTTGCGAGAATCTGTCCGGTGAACAGCTTCGCGCACGTGAGCATCAAAAGAAAAAGTTTAATTTGCTCAAAGTTCCGGCTTTTCTGTTGTCGATCCGATTTCCAGGAGTCAACGCCAATGCGGTCATTTCGGTTGCGGAATCGATTGGAGGTTGGGTTTTCTCGCCGCTGGCTGTTGCCCTAGCATCGGTATGGCTGTTGTTTTCTGTCTTTTTTGGTGTCCAGGTTCTCAATGATGTCGTGTTGGCGTTGCCAACGATGAATTCGATTCAGGGTAGCGATATCGTGTTGTTTTTACTTGGCGTTTCCGTTGTTAAAATCATTCATGAGTTGGCGCATGCGGTTTGCTGTCGGCGGATGGGGGCTGAGTGCAAGGAGATTGGGATGATGTTTCTTGTCTTTTCTCCCTGCCTGTACTGTAACGTGACCGATTCTTGGATGTTGTCCAGTAAGTGGAAGCGAATTGCAATTTCAGCTGCGGGAATTTACGTCGAGTTATTAATCGCGTCGGTGTCGCTTGTGCTTTGGTGTTATGCCGCGACGCCGTTTCTGAAATCACTATTTCTAAATCTGTTTATCATTTGCTCCGTCAGCACGCTTTTGATTAACGGAAATCCACTGATGCGGTACGACGGGTACTTTGTTCTGTCCGATTGGGTTGGGATTCCAAACCTCAGTCAGCAATCAAAGAAGGCTGCGTGGGATTTCTTCAGCCGGATGCTCTTTATCCATCCTCAACGGGTAGAACGTTTTCAAAACACCTCGACGACAATCTTCCTGATTGGCTATTACATTGCGTCGTCGGTTTATCGGATTCTGATTCTGTCTTTCATTTTTTTCGCGTTGTACTTGATTCTGGAGCCGACGGGTTTAGAGAACATCGCCGTTTCTGCCGGAGCGATCTATTTATTGACGCTTCTGACTGGGTTTTTACTGAGTATGATTCCATTCATCCAAGACAAAAATCGCCGATCTAAGAAGAACTGGTTTGGAATTCTCACTGCTCTGATTTTCGTGGGCCTGATTGGTTATTTCGTCGCCGGCATCAAGATCCCACACGTCGTCGACTCGCAAGCTGTTATCGAGTTCAAAGAAATAGCGTTGTGTTCAGCCCAGACAAGTGGAATACTTCAATGGGCATCACCCGGTGGGACTGACGTAGAACAAGGTGAAGTCGTGGCTCGTTTGAAACGATTCGACTCCGACTTTACTCGCATGGAGCTGTTGGGTCAGATCGAAATGGCCAATCTGGAGATTAAGAACCTCGAATTGCAATCGACTTCGGACCCTAAGGCCCGAATCTCAATTCCTTCAGCTCAAGCCGAATTGGATTCTTTGGTAAAGCAAATGAAGATGCTTGACCTAGAACTTGAGCAACTCGAGATCGTCGCACCCTCTTCCGGTGTGGTGATCGAGGCGTTGCGGGTAGCTGAGATGGATGCAAATTCGATGAAGCTCGCATCGTGGGATGGAACGCTGCTTGACCCCGTCAACCAAGGCTGTACGGTCAAAGAAGGCGAAACTGTTTGTTTAGTCGGGAATCCCAATCAATGGAGAGCATATCTTTTGATCGGTGAGAGGAAAATGGATCTAATCGCGATTGGTCGTCGGGTTGAAATCCGGACGTCGACCGAGCGAACGAGAACTTACACCGGATCGATTAAGTCTATTTCGTCAGAAGTCGTTTCGAGCAACTTGAACAATTCAACTCAACCACAATCACGACTTGCTCGAAAACAGCAGCGATTTTATCGCGCGGAGTTAGAGTTGGACGAGCCAATCCAAATAGGATTCCATGGTGCGTCAGCGAAAGCGAATATCATCATTGCTGAGCAAACTCTTTTTGATATAAGCAAACGTTTTCTGGTCGAGTCGTTTCAATTTGGATTTTAACGCTGCCCTGAGTGATCGTGACCCTATTCACCACAATGTTAGAGTTTATCTCAGGAACACGTATCGGACAGAAGTGCCCAAATTGCGGCGGGTTTAATTGCGAATCAAATTTGGCTGCGAATATCGTAGATTCTGATGATACTCACACGACTTCGGGTGCGCTTTGCGAACTTTCCTCGGTAACTTCAGCACATCGCCCGCGAACTTTCGCGCTGAAACAATCGGTTGCCTGAGACATTGATGCTCCCCCCCACGTTCGGCAGACCGGTCCTCAAAGTACAGAGGGTTGTGATAGATGTCTGGCGTTTGGTACCGAATTCCTGTGACCGAATAGCCTCGAGATGCAACTGGCATCATCGGCGGTATAATCTTCATCGGGACATCGATGCCTTCTCGGCTGGTGCTTGGCGGCGTGTACGTATCGATGGTCAACGAGTTGATGCTGTTAAGGTAACCTTCGATCGTTTGACGCGGCGCAAGTTTTTCTCGATCAGCATCACTTTTGTCGTCGGTATCCGAATCGTTATCGTTATCTACGCCTGAGAGCTTTTTCGAATCTACGTCACTCTTACTCTTGGCATCGTCATCACCAAACAACTCTTTGTTCATTTCCTCTTCGGTCATTCGGTCATCATCGTCGAGTGCCCATTTGTCTTCTTTCTCTTTCGTCAGAGAGGCTAAGGCTGGCTGAACATCATCCGGTTCTTGAACTGACTTACCATCAAGTCGTTTGACTTCGACGTCTTGAACACGAGGCTTGATCGGATCGTAAGATACACCCTTCGCTTGCTCGACGTCTGAAGCTTGGTTCGGACTGTAATCCAGGTGCTGGTTGAGGCTGGGCGCGTTCAATTCTTGCGGCATCGCTCCGAGCGCACACGTCGATGATGTTGCTGGCAAGGAGAGGCCTGCAAGGCAACTGCCGACAATGGCAATTATGAGCGTCGTGTTCACTCTGCGAGAATTTCTCAATGCAATGGTGCCTACGGTCGTTATTAATGAGTGTCCGCTTGGTTTACTTTGTAACGTTCGGCAGAGTGTCAGCCCATTAGCAAGATCTCACCAATTATTGCAGGTTATACCGACATTGGGCGAGGTTTGACGTGTTAAGTGCAGGCATCAAAAATCCAAAATCCTATTCAATGACGCATGTTTTGAGGAACTGTTAAGATATAGGGGGCAGATCAATCGGATCGACCCGTGCTAACTTTGCACGCATCGCGCCTTTACTGTTCCGCAATCTCAGTCATCAAAAACTGACTTCTGTCAGCTCGATTCGTCTCATTGTCGCAAGCGTATATTACAGATAACGAATGTCGCTTTTTTCCAAATTTCGAAGACGCCGAAAGTCGCAAGCGGCCCGCGATGAAGGTGTGCACGATCAGCCAAAAGCCTGTGTGGCAAACAACAGGGAATCAACAGAAATTAATGTCGATTACTTAGCGTTGGAACCAAGACGTGTGTTGAGCGCCGATTTTACGTTGCTGGGTGGTTCTTTGGATCTCGGCAACTTCTCCGAGATTAATGATGAAAATGTGACAGTCGACGAAGCCTCGACGTTTTATCGTTTTCAATTGAGCGAAGGGACTTGGTCGGGAACCAATTCATTTAATGCCGTCGGCGCGGGAACGAGTACACTGCTAGTTAACAAAAGTGCAGTCTCCGAAATTAATCTCAATGACGACTTCGAGATCGGGTTCGATGTAACGTTTGACGACGTCGACTTCAGTCCGCTCAACAACATGAACATTGTGACAGGCGGTGATATCGACCAACTGGGTGGGACGTCGGTGCATTCGCCACAGCTTTCTTTGACGGCTAACAGTATTGATCTGAGCAACGCAAGCAACGACTTTGGATCAATTTCAGCGACGTCAGTGAATGATATTTTGATATCCGATGCGAACCAAGTGGTGATTTTTGGGGCCGATGCTGAACTTGTTGACGGGAAAATTGAAGTCCAGGCCGACGGAATCGTTGTTGCTTCATCGATGAGCGCTGATTCGATTTGGCTTGATAGTTCGCAAGGGATTGAGCAGGCGACCTCCGCTGGAATTGAAGCCAACGAATTGGTTTTAACCGGACAAGGAACCTTTGAACTCGACAGTGTGGCTAACGATCTTCATGATGTTGCCGCAGATATTGATGGACGATTGGAAATCGTTTCTGCCACGGGTCTTACTATTTCCGAACTGACATGTGCAGCACAGGTCACTTGCGGGATCAACGTCACGGGAGACCTTGATCTGCAAATTGAAAACGGTGACTTAACGCAATCAGCAAACGCCCCGATTATCGTGGGTGGCGATGCTTTTCTCACAACCATCTCGGGCGACATTTGTTTAACGGGCGGAGACTGCAGCGGAGGTGGCGGCAATAGCAACATGATCGTTGGAACGATCAGTGTTTCCGCATCAGGCGATGTGGCTTACGCGCAAGAAGGCGACTTGGACATTGACGGTCTGACCGTTGCCGGCAATTTGAACTTTTCTGGAAACGCTATTGAGTTTAATTCAAACTTCTTAGCAGCTGGCTTGTTTCTGCAAGCTACCGATGGCGTTTCGCTTAACGGAAATTCAATCGACGTGACCAACTTAATTGTCACCGGCACTGGCGATTTCGATTTCTCGGCCACGACCAATTCGATTCGCAATATCGCAGCAGACGTTACAGGAACCTTGCGAGTCGGCAGCAATGTAGATCTGCAAATTGGCACGATCGCTTTGGCGTCCTGTGGTGTCAGTACGCAAATCTGCGGCGTCAGCGTTAATGGTGATTTGATTGTCAATCTTAATGACGCGCAGCTTTCCCAATCTTCCAGTGTTATCGTTTCAGGGGCAGCGACTTTCGATGTTGGAACTGGCGACATCTGTCTAGCCGGTGGCGACTGTGATGGTGATGGGGAAAACGACAACGACTTCAATCGCGTCACGGTTGCGTCGGCCAATGAATTCGAAATCGCCGACATCAACGACATTATTATCATTGGCCTAGATGTTATCGATGACGCAGCGATCATTGCCGGTAACTCCATGTCGACTGGCCAAATTACTTTAGATGGAAATCTTGCCGCCAGTGCGCTGCTGCTGCAAGCGGATGACGGCGTCGATCAATTGAGTGGTGCAATTTCGGCGGAGCAATTGATGCTTGAAGTTGACGGCGACGTCCATCTTTGTTCGGACAACCAAATCAGTTCCACCACAGCGGCCGGACAAGTCAGCGCCAACATCGACGGCGAATTGTTTGTCCGAAACACACATGCCGTCGAGCTGATTGATCTTGATTTTACGACCAAGTCAGGTGCTGTTCTCTCGCACAATCAGTTTAACATTATGGGCGATTTGAGTGTGGTTTCGTCAGGTGGAAACGGGAATGCGATTTTTGATTCGACCCAAGTCAACGTAGGCGGCGAGACGCAGTTGATTGCACTGGGCATTTCTGGCGATATCGAAGTTGATGATTTTAACGTCGTCGGCGCGATTGGCGTTGCGACTGCCGATGGCAATGTGAGATTGGTCAACGCCCATGTCAACGGAGTTGTGTTTCGTGGCGACGATGATCTCAATGCGGACGCGACTGAAGTCTGTCCACATTTCGAAGCCAGCACCATCAACGGCGATTTACGAGTTCAAGCTTTAGCTGGAAACATCAGTAACGAAGCTAATGCGCTTCTAAACGTCACCGGTCAAACGACTTTGTTTGCCGGCACCGACAACGCGTCGAATGTTTCTGGCTCCGACAATGAATTTGATTTGAAGCTTGGACTCGAGCAAAACGACGACATTCGGTTTTCAGATACGCTGTCATTGATCGGACGTGATGCTTCGTTGTCAATCAATGATTCGGTCCAATTATCAGACACGTTTATTGGAATCTCAACAGTGACGGCAACCGATGGCGGGACTTTGTTCATGGAGGTCGATGGTTCGGTCACGCATGAAGCGGGTGCCCATGTTTCGGCGGATAATGTTTCAATCTCTGCAACTGATTACATTTTTTTTCAAGAAATTGATGCCGACCGCGTTGCGTTTTCGGCTCAGGGTTTCGTCGACACGAATTCGCTAATCGGTGTGCCTGTGAATTTGCCTGTGGATGTTGACGATGCGTTGGCGCCAATACAGACCGACGTTGATAATGAATATGGAGTCATTGTCAGCAGTCAAAACGATCTGTTGATCGGCACGGTTAGCGATGCTCTCGGGATTCAAGCAAATCAGACCGGAATCTTTTCCAGCGGAGGTCACGCCTACGTGGAAACGACCAACCGTAGTGATATTCAGTTTGACGGCACCTTAAACACCGACACAATTATAGCTAATGGGACAACCTTTGGAGCGGCAGCCGAAATGCAAGATGGGCATGTGTTGACGGCAATCGCCGGCGGGGATCTAACGATTTCGGATAATACGATTTTGTTGTCGACAACCGGTTCGGTGACTGACATCAGTTCCTTTACCACTGACGAAGGCGCCGACTTTGGAACCGTCACGAACGAGGGGCCGCAATTTCAGGTCTTTCTGCCCACACCAAGTGACAATCCGACAACCAAGACCGTCAACACCGACGACACGCAGTTTATCGGAATCGAATTTGGCCGAAGCGGCGATCAAAACTTTATCGTTGAAGTAGCTTGGGCCGACGGCGTCGTCGACGTATTGTCTTTTGATAGTGGTGCTGGAAATCGTTTTGAGCGTATCTCGCACACATTCAGCAATGATTTTCTTCTATTGAATTTTGAATTGCCAACAAATCTGTCATTTTTTAGCGATCCAGCCATTAACCTTTTTGATCTTGAAGGTGCGACCGAAATCAATTCGGTCAACGACCTAAATACAAATGATAACTTTGTGCTGGCATTCTCTGATTCGCGACCGCAAGGCGATCTTTTAATTTCATCCGTTGACCGACCTGTTGGCGTTCCGCGAGAGAGTGTGGTTGTTTTTAGCGAGCAACAAGTTTCCTTCGAAGCGGACTCATCTGGCTTTGGCCAGTCTGATACTCTGGCCGAAGAGAAGCTTTCGGATGCGTACCTTGTCAGGTTGGATGATGCTGGATCCGAATTGGAAGAGACGACTCAGGATCTCCCTGATTCGACGGTGACTCAGGATGTTGTCACGGAGTGGAAACTTCGTGTCGAGGAGGGGACTCAATATCCTCCGGGGACATATCGGATTAAATGGGTTGAAAGCGGCGTCACGTTTTCGATTGATTTTGAAAAAGGAGCCGAAGAGGACTTGGAGCCAGACGAGTTGCGCGAGGTAAACGAAAAGTTTTCGCCCCCGACGTTCGATGATCCGCCGGAACCGGATATGGACGGTGTCGAAGATGAGCTTTTTGATGATGTGCGGTTCGGTGGCGGCTTAGGTCTAATTGTACCCATTGGCGACAAAGCTGGAGCAATCGAAGCAACAGGCGATGACGAATTGGAAGAGGAGGTTGAAATTGTTGTTGAGAATTTGGCAGACTCGACATCTCGTTCGCGCTTCGGTTTGTTGGCGACGGGAATTGTCGCGATTGAATTAATGCGGAAAAATGGAACGCGAAGTGACCTCAAAATGGAACAGGAAGAATTAAAAGCGACTGCGACCGAAATCTCCTTTGTTAAGTCCGCACGTTCACGCAGGCGGATGCAAGGATAAGCGACTATGGCCAAGAAAAAACAGAACGACGATGAAGATGAAGGCGATGGCTTTTTCGATTTTGAGGAGGAGTCTATTGATGAAACGGTTACGCCAATTGTTTTAGACAAGACATTCATTCTCACAGATGATTCCAACGAAGTGAATTCGCGTGATGATTCTGTAGATGAAAATCAGGAGAGTGAAGCAATAATCGATCCTTCGAAAAAGACTGTTGTCGTCAACGCGAAGTCATCGGCGGCGGATGCTGTTAGCGATGGGGACGCCGAGGATGGTGGTTTTGAAGTTCTGCTTCCGTCAAGAAAAACGATTCTACATGGTGAAGGCAACGAATTGCTGACGAAGGAAGATTCGTTAACTGTTGAGGATGACTTTCCCGACCTCGCTTCAGAGGAGGTGGGGATTTCCGATGTTTTTGGTGGCGTTCCCAACGTAGGACACACCAAAAAAACGGTAGGCGATATTGGCGCAACGGTAGACGGATACGGCTGGGCTTCGGAGCTTGGTAAGAGCCACGTGGATGGCATTTCCTTTAGCAAGAGCGTCACTGGTAGAGTTAGAGGTTGGGGCAAGCAAAGCCCGGACGCAACTCCACTGTCTTCGCTTGAGTCACCGACCCAGTCGAAGCGAATGATGGTTTCTCCAAAGCTCAATGATCGTTTGGTTGTTGCTGATGGAGAGGCGGAAGAGGTCGGGAATCCCGACTATTGCATCATTTCCTTCCTTGGCGAAGGGGCAATGGGAAAAGTCTACACCGCCAGACAGACGTCGGTTGATCGCGACGTTGCCTTTAAAAAGCAGATTCAGAAAGAGTTTAAGTCACGCCGAAAGCAGATCAGCAATCGTAGTAAATTTCTGTTTGAAGCTCAGATTACCGCCAATCTTGACCATCCGAACATCGTCAGTATCTACGACATGGGTCGAGATCAAAATGGCGACGTTTTTTACTGTATGGAGTTGGTTCGGGGCAATCCATGGGGTGAAGTAATCGGCACCATGTCGCTTGAAGAGAACCTGGAAGTCCTGAAAAAAGTGATGAACGGTATAGCGTATGCACATTCCAAGGAGACGATTCATCGCGATCTAAAACCCGAAAACATCATGCTCGGAAGTTTTGGTGAAGTTCTCATCATGGACTGGGGCTTGGGGGTCAATCTAGGTCACGGTCCGCCGACGAGCATGGGTGGAACTCCTGGATTTATGGCTCCGGAGATGGCGCGACCGCCTTTGAAGGATACCGGGACACACAGCGACATCTACTTGCTCGGTGCAATTCTGTTCATGATCACAACGGGCGAATCTCCGCACATGGGTGAAGATGTTCGAAATTGCCTTGAAAATGCGGTAGACAACATTATTGTTGATCCGCCCGCCGAGCGTAAAGTCGACAAGCGGTTGCTTAGTATTGCTCACAAAGCGATGGCGACCAATCCGTTGGACCGATACGTTGACGCGGAACAGATGAAACGGGCGGTCGAAAATTATCAGTCCCACTTATTGAGTATTAAACTTGCTGAACGTTCCGAAGGAGACCTGAACAAGGCGATTGAAGAGCGGGATTATGAATCGTTTTCCAAATCGTTATTTGGTTTTCGTGAATCGCTCACCTTGTGGGATGAGAACAAAGCCGCAACCGCCGGCGTTCAACGTGCCCGATTGGCTTATGCGGAATGTGCGTTGAAGCGACAAGACTTCGAGCTAGGGATGTCGTTGCTTAACGAAAGCATTCCCGATGAGGCTCCGTTGTACCGACAACTTCAAAGCGGTGCCAACGCTTCTGATCGCCGCCGACGAATGGTTTGGATTGCAATTGCGTCATCGATCTTGTTATTGGCCGCTCTAGTGATAACTTCAGCGCTAAATGCGCGCGTCCAAAGCATCTACGCGGCGAACCTAGAAGTCGCCGTCAAAAAAGAAAAAACTGCCAGGAATGAAGCGGATTCGGCGAAAATGACTGCGTTGTTGGAGAAAGAAAAAGCTAAGTCCGAAGAAGCGAGAGCGAAAGAGCTGGCGGCAAACTTGGAAGTTGCAGTCAAAGACGAATCGGCGGCCAAAATGGAAGCAATGGCGGAAAAGGACAAGGCCGATGCGGCCAGACGCGATGCAGAGATGGCGAAAACCAACGCCGAGAAGCAGCGGGCGGAAGCCGAGAGGCAAAAAAAGCTTGCAGATGAGCTGGCATTAAAAGAAAAAGACGCTCGTCGGAAAGCTGATGATGCTCGTGTGAAGGCGGAGCAAGCGACGGCGGAAAAAGAATTGCAACGAAGCAAAGCGACGCGGCTTGCTGGCGAGCTTCAGGCCAGTGAAAAATCTGCCCGCGAGCGATTGTTTCAATCAAACATCGGCCTGATCGATGGAGACATTCGCGACAACCAGGTCGAACAAGCGATCAATGCGTTGTTTGATACGAGGCGAAACGATTCACGGTTGCTGAATTGGGAATGGAATCGTCTCTATCATCTGTGTCATACCGAAGTTAAATCGGAAATGCTCGAAGGCGTGACAGCGCTCGACCAGAGTGACAGTGGAGCTTCAGTCATGGTTTCCGAAACTGGCATGGTCAAGTTTTGGAACCCGCGCACCGATGTGAAAGCTTTTGAAACAAAAGCCGTGGGAGCAAAAGCACTTTGTGTTTCCCTTTCACCCGACGGGCGGTACGCGGCGATTGGTTCCTCCGATGCTCAGCGTAAATTGACGATTTGGGATGTCAACGCCAGACAAATGGTCGCGAATTTGAGCGACGACATTTCCGCGTCATTGGTTTCAGCCGTGTGTTTTAACAACGCCGGTACGCAGTTGGCGGTAGGTGATTCGGCCATGGTGATCACGCTGTTTAATGCGCGGCGAACGAATTGGCAAGCCTCCAACCGTTTGCGTTTTCATTCACGGCGACCGACAGATCTTGATTACTCGAAAGACGATCGCCTACTTGCCTCGGTTTCGGCTGATGGGCTCTCTGTGGTTTGGGATTCGCAAACAGGACATCCCTACTCCGCGTTTGAGTATCCGGCACAACTTCGCGCCGTCGCATTTCATCCGGGGGGCAAAGGATTGGTTGCGCTTGCCACGGCGGATCGAGAAGTTGTCTTTTGGGACGCGTCAAAACCGAACGACCCGTTAGAGTGGCAGACGCTTGAATCGGCAAGTTTGAAACAGGCAAAGGCCTCCGCGTATTCGGGATCGATTGTGACGCATGAATCCGGCGTCAACGATGTTAACTTTTCCAGCGACGGAAAAGTGATGGTGACCTGTGGTGATGATCGGACGATTGCCGTTTGGGATTTCGTGGAAAAGACTCTGCTTGACCGGTTCCGTGGACACGTCAATGCGATCATAAGTTGTCGGAGTGATCGAGAGGGGCGTGGCGCGGTTTCAGCTTCAGTCGATGGGCAGGTTCGGTTCTGGCAATTCGACCAATACGAAGACCAACGCGTGTTCACCAAAGACGGCTCCTCGGCAGTTCATTGTGTGGACTTCAACAGATCCGCCACGCAACTGTTGACGGGAGATGCTGAAGGCGTGATAAGCGTTTGGAATCGCGATGGTTCCTCAAGTTCTCAAGGAACACTTAAGTTTGATCGTAAACTTGGCCGCAATGCCGTCTATCTTCCAGCGTCAGAGAGAATCGTGACCAGCAGTCCCGGCAATGTGTTTGTCTGGAAAAATGGAACGCTGGAACAGAGGCAAACTGATGTTGGCGAAGCGGGCATCGTCGCTTGTACGTCGGATGAGCGCTTGATGATTACCGGCGGCGATGTGGACCAGCCAACGATTGCCTGGGACCTTCGAACTGGGAAGAAAGTTGCGACGCTGCTTGAGCGCGGAGGCCGCAATCGTGTAACGGCGATGGCGGTCTCGCCAGACAATCGGTATTTGGCGATGGGAACGGGACAAGTCGAAGCTTTGGTTTCCGTTTTTGATTTAACGACGTTCGCATTGGTCGACGAAGCCGAATCTCATCGCGGTTGGGTTTCCGATCTGGCATTTTCGCCGACTTTCAATCAATTTATTTCCGCCGATTCAATCGAAGGCTACGTCAACGTCTGGAGTATTGTGGGCGATCGGATTGAGCGCGATAAAAAAGTCGATGGCATTACCGGAAGTTATATTCGAATCGCCTACTCTGCCGACGGCCGTCAATTTGCGACTTCCGCCAACACGGAAACCAACAAGTCAGAGTTGCAGGTTTGGGATAGCAAGTCGCAACTGCAAATTTCCAAAACCCAGCTCGCGCGGCAAATTGACTTCATTTCTTTCATCAAAGACGAAGTTGTGTTTCGTTTGACAAACGGAAAAGCCTACGGTTGGCAGCATGCCGTTGGTCCAAGAGCAATGCGGTCGGTAGCCGCCTATTCGAACTCGTCTTATGCAACGACGCTTAATGGATGGAAGTACTTGTCCGAAAACAGGAGCCTTGTCTACGGCGATGGGTTTGTGAAAGTTATTGACGCCAATGCGAATGGGAGTGACGGCAGCAGTAAAGACAAGGTTGCTTCGAGCGTTTTTAAGTCGGCGGGTAATCCGGGCCCGTGTGTATTGGCGAAATTCGCTGATCAAGAACGCCAGATTGTCGCACTCTATGAAGACGGTGCGGTGCGTTTTTGGGATCGCAAAACGAATGCGGTCGTCAACGCGATACAGTCCGGAGATTCAAAAATTACGGGCCTAGATGTGTTGGCTGGCAATTCGAAGCTGGTCGCGTTGTGTGATTCTCAAGGCGTCGTTCGCGTACTGGATGTTGAAATGGCTCAAGTTCAAAATGAAATTGAAACCGAGCTTGCGTTGAAATCTGTGAAGTGGCTCGATGAAACGACGGTTGTCGCGTCGGGGGAAACAGGAGCGATCCTGTTTGTCGATCTTGAAACCAGCGACGTGCAGAAACTCGATTCCAGTTTTGATGAGATAAGTTCGGTTGACGTTTCGGCAGAAGGCACTGTCGTCGTAGGTGTCGGCACTGACTCCTCGGGCGGTGGCCAGGTTGTTTTATGGCAGCAGGTCGAAGGTAAGTTGCAGGAAAATCCTAAAACGTTCGGGCTTCAAGTGTTGGCGGCGCGAGTATCACCCGATGGCGATCGTGTCTTTTCAGGAGACGCGTCGGGCGCGGTGACGGTTTGGTACATTCCCCAACCGGGTTCGACCGATGCGCCGCGGAAGCTGATTTCGCTGCTTGGTCATGAGAAGGGTGTTTCGTCGATCGCGATTTCCGAAGACTCCAGTCAGGTCGCTTCATCCAGCGCAGATGGCACCGCGATTCTTTGGCTGGCTGCAGAAACGCCAGAGTAACGCTAGGTACTGTTTGCTAATTATATTTCCAAATACTTTCTTGCTCTAAACTGAGCGGCAATGTGCTCGCCGTTGGTAAACGATGCAACGAACCGGCGGCCAGCGCCTTGCCGCTCACCGTTACCAACCAAGTTGTTAGGCGAAGGAAGTCGGTCGACTGTGCGGGGAAAGCTGGCCACTTCAGCTGCAAAATATGAAGTCTCCATAGAACCAAGACGGCAGCCTCCAGACTTTCGTCATTCGGTGCTGCATTTCGCTAGAGTTCGATTGTAGTAATTGAGCGGGCTATCCCATCGGTTTGCTGTAGGTAATCGTTAAATTCTTCGTAAATCGTCTATTTCCAAGGTGGTTTCCCCACTCGCCTCTAATTTTGTTCTACGTTTCTCTGCCAATTCTTTCTTGGAGAGCATTGACACAGCACTTCGGTTTGTCGGAGTGTGATTTCAAGTCGCTGTTCCATCAAGAAAATAGACTTTTAGTTAGTCGTTATGACTCAATCAGAATCAAATAAAACTTCAATCTCGATATTGTTAATCGAAGACATGCCAAGCGACGCCGAGATCGTCAAACGGCTGTTGAGAAACAATTCGATTTTGTCGTCGATTGAATGGGCACAGTCGCTGAGCGAAGCAAAAGACCTGATCCAGCAAACTCAATTCGATTTAATATTGACCGACATGGGTTTGCCAGATTGCGACGGAATCGAAACGGTAACTCAGCTAATAGAAATCAACAATCGCTTGCCAATCATTGCTTTGACCGGCAGAGACGATGATGAGATTGGATTGGCATCAATTCGCGCCGGAGCGAGCGATTTCATTCCCAAAAACGCGCTCACTAAGCCCGTGATTTCGCGGGCGATCAATTACACGATTGAACGCGATCGTTTGACCAAAACGCTGAGAGAAACCAACGGCCAGCTTGAAAAAAACAACGAACGTCTTGCTCAGATGTACAAGATGTCGCAGCAATTTGTTGACAACGTTTCGCACGAATTCCGAACTCCGCTGACAGTCATACGCGAATTCGCCGCGATCGTTCGCGACGGAATCGACGGACCGGTAACCGAAAAGCAGTCAAATAGGCTTTCGACGCTCATCAGTCGATCGGATGATCTGGCCCGAATGGTCGATGACCTGTTGGATACCAGTCGTCTCGAAGTCGGTTTGTTGAAGGCTTTTCGACGAGAACATGACTTGTCCGACATCGTCAATCAAGTCGAAAGAATGCTAAGGCAGCGTGCCCTTACCAAAAAAATTAAGATCCAAGTCAAAGAGATTCCCGCAAACACGATCGTCTTTTGTGATGAAGAAAAATTGCGGCGTACGTTGATCAACCTCATCGTTAACGCAATCAAGTTCACGCCTGTCGAAGGCGACATCGTGATCTCAGTGGACCCTTCCGAAAAAGATCGTTTTCGAATTACGGTATCTGATAGTGGTCCTGGCATTCCGGCCGACGAATTGAATCGAATCTTTGAGCGATTTCAACAAATCGAGTGCCACCATCGCATGGCGAGTTGTCGAGGATTCGGATTGGGACTAAGCATTGCCCGAGCACTTGCTTCGATCAATTTGGGAAGTCTCGAAGTCGCCAGCGTCGAAGGGGAAGGCAGTCAGTTTTCTGTTTTGGTTCCTGTCGCAGACATGGATTCAATCCTGCGTTGCTATTTAGACCAAAGAGCAACTGACCTCAACGAAAACACTGAAAAAGCTGAGATCAGCGTTGTCGAAGTTACGACGGGTGAATTCAATATCGAAGACAAGCTGGATGTTCTCGAAACCGTGGATGATTTCTTGATGACAAACGTCAAGACGTTTGATTTGGTTTTGCAAACTGCCAAAGATCGCTGGTTGATTTATACGTGCAATTCTGAGTCGAACTTGCCTGAACATTTGAATCAGCTTACAGAAGAATGGTCAAAGCTTAAACGAAATCATTTCGGCGCTGTGCTTCCAGAGCTTCAGTTTGACAACCCAATCACGGCCGGTCTTCAAGGCGGACGTCAAACTCTGATGAAGTATGCTGGTGCCAGCCAAACTGAGTCAGTGGCTCCAGTGCCCGAGAGTCAAAACAAACGCGTATTGGTCGTCGATGACGAACTTGAGGTCGCCGGTGCTCTGGAATCACGTTTGCAAGCCAGCGGGTACGAAGTCTCGACCGCCCACGATGGCGAAGCAGGTCTGCTGGCCGTAGAACAAACCAATCCGCACGCGATTCTATTAGATGTTCGCATGCCCAAAATGGATGGACTCTCAGTCTTGAGTCATTTGAAATCAAATCCGTTGACGTCATTGACGCCTGTCATTGTTTTGTCCGCGAGTTTGCAAGACAAGCAAAAGGTTTTGGATTGTGGCGCAAGTTACTTCATTCAAAAACCGTTTCAATCAAATTCAATTCTGTCTGCCTTGGATGCTGTGATGCAGCAACCGGTCGGTAGTGAAAGGCTAGATAGCGAATGTTAGATTAATTCGACCATCACGCGCATTGCCTACTACGTTCACAAATCGAAAGAAGCGTGGGTCAACAAAATAGAAACATTTATGCATGGGCTGGTTAATGTCAACGCCAGTTCGACTAACGAATCACCAAACGACGATACCCCCTTTAAACTTAACGACGGAGAGAACCAATGAGTAACGAATCAACAACAACTAAAGAAGCTGAATCAACGACGAAACGAAACGTCATCGATCGTGTTTTTACACAGGTCGGATTTGACCAGTTCTTTCTTGACGATTCCCATACACCGCGAACGCCACATATCTTAGTCAAAAAATCAAGTGCTCCCTTGGTGCTGCACGTGGATGACGATCAAGATCTCGTTGATGCAGTGACATCCAGATTTCAAGCGTCTGGTTTTCGCGTCGCAAGCGCTTTGGATGGTGTGTCGGGAGTCCAGGAAGCCTTGTCCCATCCTGCCGATGCGATAATTTTGGACTACGACATGCCAAATGGGCGCGGTGACGTCGTAATTGATTTGCTTAAGGGCAATGACAAAACCAAGAATATTCCGATTGTCATTTTGACCGCGGTTCATAAAAAGGGCTTGAAGCGTGAATTGTTGAGCAAGGGCGCCGATGTGTTCATGACAAAGCCGTTTGACTTCGAAGAACTGCAAGCGACTGTGACAGACTTGATTGGTTAGGATTTCCAGCCGTTTCGCGCGTGTTAATTCCTTGCATAGAACCAGGGCTTGAGCTTTTACGAAAAGTGATTGGCCAAACGACCGAGACCTACTTCCACTTTGCTTCCGCTAACTATTTTCACCGCTTAATTCTTAGCGGTTTATTGAGTGCAAAAATGTCCACAGATGAATCTACTATCCTCCCTGCTATTCCAACGATTCAAAATCGCTCCTCGCGTAGGCTTTCGCGGCGGGTTGTGCCAGTTCGTCGAAACGCTGCACCAGACGCGACAGCGCGGAGCAAAACGCTTTCTACGGTTGAACTGCTCACGCAGCAATTGCAGGACAAATCAAGCCAGCTTGAGTCGACGCAGGAGCAGCTTGCGATGTCCAAACTCAGTTTTGTTGAGTTTACCAATGCGATTTCGCACGACTTGCGAGCCCCACTGCGTGCGATCTCAGGATTCTCGCAGTACCTCAAAGAAGAGTACGAAGAGAACCTTGATGAAACGGCAAATCACTACATCAATCTTGTTGTAGATGGTTCGTTGCGAATGGAACAACTTATCACCGGGTTGGTCCAATATTCTCGCGTAACGTCGAAACCCTTGCCTAGCGACATAGTCGATTTGAATGAATTGTTTGAAGACGCAATGATGGAGTTGCAGAAGCAAATTGGCGAAGTCGGTGCAGTCGTGACCTGCGGCACGTTACCGAAGGTTCGCGGTGACTTTGTTCAACTAACTTTCTTGCTGCAAAGTTTAATCGAGAACGGATTGAAGTTTAACAAGTCCGCAACTCCGACGGTTCATATTGAATCTCAAAAGCTTGAACGCGACTGGGCCATCAGCGTTAAAGACAATGGTGTTGGGATCGCGGATGAGAATTTGGAATGCGTATTTGATATTTTTCGTCAGCTCAGTCCAAAGCAAGAATTCAAAGGAGTGGGAGCCGGGCTGGCAATATCTCAAAGAATCGCTGAGCATCATTGCGGCAACGTCTCGCTCAAATCAGAAGAGGGAAAGGGAACACTGGCCGTAATCAGCCTTCCAATCACTGATGCTGGCCTTGATTCTTAATTAAGAGGGTTCAACGCTTGCGGGGCTTAGGTGGAGGAATTCGGGCATATCCGTGGTCTCTATTGATTTCAATCAGCACACTCTTTACTTTATAACTCCCCCAATACCGCCAAAGACCGTGTCGAGGCATTGGAGTACTTACGTTGGCAATGCCGGTTTAAGGACGCACCTCGCCCCGACTTGCTTTTGCTCGACCTCAAATGTTTTGGCCAGCGTAATGTCTGATAAAAAAACGAGAGAAGGCCCAATTTCAGATTTGACTCTTACCCGCAGTTTCTATGCTTTCAAATTAGGCTACGTTACGCCAGTACTTTAACGACTGATGGTTTAGGACCGTAAAACATGGAAGCCGAAAACGAAACTGAATTATCGGAAGGTGATCTAAGTGCCGACTACGGTAGTTCGAAGTTCAATTCTGGACTTCATCTATACCATTGGTTGATCATCGTTGCCTCGTTGTTGTTGTCTGTGATCGTTTGGCGGTACACCCAGCACGCTCACGATCAAGAGCTTGAAGCTCGTTTTACGCGGGAAGCTGAGCGTACGGTTGCACTTGTTGAAGAGCGCATGCGTCACTATGAAGTTGCACTCCTGTCAGGAGTTGCGATGATCAACACTTTGGGCGGTGACGCAACGTTCGCACAATGGAAAAGTTACGCCAACAGCCTTGATCTCGTGGCAAGATATCCCGGCATCAATGGAGTCGGAGTCATCCATGCTGTGGAAAGGGAAGATGTCAGCGAATATCTGATTCAGCAACGCATCGCTCGTCCAGATTTCAGAATTCATCCTGAACATAGCCGCAGTCAACTCTACCCAATCACCTATGTCGTGCCGACTGCTGGCAATGAGGAAGCGGTAGGTCTTGATATTGCGTTCGAAAAGATTCGTTTTCAGGCAGCCACTGAATCCCGTAATACTGGCGACACAAGAATCACAGGGCCTATTACATTGGTGCAAGACAGCCTGAAGACTCCCGGCTTCCTGTTTTACGCCCCCTTCTATCGCAATCGTGAGCAAAGCAAACTAGGGGACGACCACACTAAAGATAAAGAGTTTGGTGGTTACGTTTACGCACCGTTTGTGGTTCGAAAACTCATGCAGGGTACGCTTGATAAAAGTAATCGCCATGTTGGCATTGGATTATATGATGGCGACGAAATACTTTACGACGAGCATCTTGAATCGGAGCCGAATTTCGACAGCAATCCACTGTTGAAGCGGGATATGACGATCGAGTTGTTCGGACGGGTTTGGAAATTTGAAATCTGGACGACAACCGAATTTCGCGACGCCTCGTCCGCCTCGCAACCAGTCTTCATTCTATTGGCCGCAATCATCATCGATGGTCTGTTGCTGTATCTCTTCCTGTCGATGAATCGTGCCTCGAGAAAAACGGCATCGTATGCGAAGGAAACGTCGCGACAACTTGCGATCAATAAAGGGATGACGAGTAAGCTGAAACGATCGAATGCGGAACTAGAGCAATTCGCCTGCGTAGCATCGCATGACTTGCAGGAACCGTTACGGAAAGTTGCTACGTTTTGCGATATGTTGGGTGAACAGTATGCCGACAAACTGGATGATCAAGGACGTGTTTACATTCGCTATGCGATCGATGGTGCGCAGAGGATGCGTCTACTGATAAATGATCTTTTAATGTTCTCGCGTGTTGGCTCCGAAGAAAATGCAGGTTCTAGCTTTCCAGTCCAGGAAGCTTTAGACGATGCGCTCGCGAATTTAAAGGAGGCAATGAATGCGGAGGGTGCAGAGGTTACTGTGGATCCACTACCAGAAATCATTGGGAACAAACCTCAGATGAGCCGCCTGCTACAGAACTTGGTGGGCAATGGTCTCAAGTATCGAAGTGATGAACCACCAAAAATACACGTCGGGGTCGTCTCTGATTCAGCCGATCACACGTTTTTTGTGCGTGACAACGGTATTGGAATTGAACCCAAGGACCATCAGCAAGTATTCGGCATCTTTAAACGTTTACACAATGCGAGTGAGTACGAAGGAACTGGAATCGGTTTGGCAATTTGTCAGCGCATCGTCGAGAGCTGGGACGGTAAAATTTGGATAGATCCTGAAGTCTCATCTGGTACACAGTTCTGCTTTACCGTTGCAGTCAAACCAACGGCTAATTCACTATCAACCAAGAATTGATTTTCAAACCGAGATGGAGAATTATGCGGTACAATCCCGCAGTCAGTTTTTAGTCGAATCCATCCAAAAGATATTCCCTTGGGGTGGGGCCGGACTGGCAATATGCCGACAACTCGCTGAGCACCATTGCGGTAATGTCTCCCTTCAATCGGAAGAGGGAAATGGAACACTGGCCTTAATTAGCTTGCCGATCATTGATGCTGGCCGTGATTCTTAGTTGAGTTAGTTCAACGTCAGCAGAAATTTGGTCAGGAAATCCCGGCATGTCGTGATCTCTATTGATTTCAACCAGCCACCGGTTCTAATGATATTTCCTGTAAGAACGGTCGTAAGATGTGGGATTTCTTTTGGGCCTATATTCAGTCGAAGTGCCGAAGAAGGACTCTGGGTAGGCTCTCTTGAAAGTGACAAAGGGCTTTTCCAACTTCTCTCTTCTCATCACGTCTCGTGAAAACAGGTGCACTTATGCCCAAAAATTGGATCGGTATGGAACGACATGCGTCCACCAAAACAACCCTCCTCAAATATGCAGATATTCCTTCGGTTAGCCCTCGTTGGATGCTTAGCGCTGCTGGCGGTTGCTGCTGTTGTCTATTGCCTGCCATCGTCAATCAGTGATTCCCCGCTGTTTTCGTGGCCGCTGCTGCTTGCAGGCATGCTTGCTACGATCTGGTTTACGTTGCGGACGGCGACAAAGCCACTCGAGCGAATGCTCGAACAGACTAAGGCTTCTCAGGAAGAGTTTCGTACTATTGAAGAACGTCTTGCTGTTGCGATCGCGGGAACCAACGATGGCCTTTGGGACTGGGATATCGAGACGGGGAAAGTATGGTACGCACAAAAATTTAAAGAGCTTCTTAGCTACAACAATCATGAGTCTAAGTTTGCCGATACGATAGAAAGTTTGAAAGAACACTTGCATCCTGATGATCGGGAAGCCACGTGGGAAGCGATCAACAAGCACATTAGTGCTAACAAAGAACTTGATATTGAAAGGCTTATTAGACGACGGCGAGGAAGTTATCGGTGGTTTAAGATTCGTGCCGCTGGAGTCTGCAGTCCATCTGGAGAGGTGGTTCGGATGTCTGGTTCGATTCGAGATATCACGGAAAGGAAAAAGTTTGAAGAAGCGTTGCAGCAAAGTAATAGTGACCTTGAACAATTTGCGGTCATTGCATCCCACGATCTCCAGGAACCACTCAGAAAAGTATCTTCATTTTGTGGATTGCTAAAGCAAGACTATTCGCAGCAACTTGATGAAGACGGACGACGATATCTTGACTTTGCTATAGACGGTGCAGCTCGCATGAGCACCCTAGTTCAGGACTTGCTTCGCTATTCAAAAATTGGCTCGAAACCGCGCACCAACGAAAGCGCTGATGCCGAAGCGGCGGTTGAATTAGCCATTACAAACTTAGGCGACGCGATCACTAATTCAGAAGCCGACGTCACTTTTGATCCGCTTCCAGAACTGCTTGCGGAACCTTTTGAAATGACGCAGCTCTTCCAAAACCTGATTGGTAATGCAATAAAGTACCGCTCTGACGAACCACCAAAGATTCATGTCAGCGCTTTGGATGCGGGCGAACTTTGGCAGTTTGCAGTTGCTGACAATGGGATTGGAGTCGAGCCAGAATTTCAGAATCGCATTTTTCGAATTTTTCAGCGACTGCATTCTCGCAATAAATATTCGGGCACCGGAGTAGGGCTGGCGATTTGCAAACGCGTTGTCGATCGGCTTGGTGGTAAGATTTGGATGGAGACAAATTCTGCTAAGGGCTGCACCTTCTGTTTCACAGTACCAAAGAAAAAATCAACAATTTACGACTCAATTCGATTGGATGACTACTATGAACAAGTCTGAGCTGGACTCTCCCGTGAAGCCGATTGACATTTTGCTGGTCGATGACGACGAAGGCGATATATTGCTGACGCAGAAGGCGCTAAAAAGCGGCAAGATTTACAACTCTCTTAATGTTGCCAAAGACGGTGTCGAGGCAATGGAGTACTTGCGTAAACAGGGGCAGTTCAAAGAAGCAAAACGTCCGGACTTGATTTTGCTGGACCTGAACATGCCTCGTAAAAATGGGAAAGAGACGCTTGAGGAGATCAAAAATGATCCTGATCTTAAATCGATTCCGGTCGTCGTGCTGACCACCTCCGATGCCGACATAGATGTTTTGCAAAGCTACGATTTGCACGCGAGCTGTTATGTAACCAAGCCCGTTGATCTTCAGCAGTTTACCACTGTCGTAAATTCGTTGAAGGAATTTTGGCTCTGCGTGGTCAAGTTCCCGCCAAGGTAACTGTGCCTAGTTGGACAGCGCCACATTTGAATCAAAACACTGGTTTAACACGGTAATGAAACTGTGAGCGGTAGGGCCCTAGCCGCCGGTTCTCCCCGCCATTAACGGGCGGCCAGCGCCTTGCCGCGCACAAAAGTGGCGCTGTCCAACTAGGGTTTTTACCCGTCAGGCGAGAAAGTGGTGTAACCAGGAATCGGTTTACGCTTGGTAGCCGTATGATCCAGTGCAGATCGTGGAGTCGAATGCGTTGAGGGCGATTGCGTTGAAGATCGACAAGAAATTCGCCCAGCGGTCCGCGAGTAAAACATCAATGGATGGCGGAGCGTGGATTGGCGTGATGCCCCACAGTGCTAGAGCAGTTTTTTAATCGAAAAGCAAAATACACTTCCGACACCGTGTTCGGATTTGGCCCAAATACGACCTCCAAGTCGGTCAACGATGCGACGGCAAATTGCCAATCCGATACCGGTCCCCGGATATTCGCTTCGCCCGTGCAAGCGTTCGAAAATGTCAAACACTTTTTCTAGGTTTTTGGGCTCGATTCCAATTCCGTTGTCGGTAACTGAAAAGATCCAATGGTCACTAACTGACTCCACCGCGACATGTATCTTTGGTGAGGCGTCGCTCCGGTATTTAATGGCATTACCTATAAGGTTCTGAAGCAAATGAGTTAACTGGCCATGGTTGGCGCGGACAACGGGAAGCTGGTCGTGGGTGACTTCAGCTGCTTCTTCTTCCATCGATGTTGCCAAGTTCGCAAGAGCGTCGTTCAACGCGTCCTCAACCGGAGTGTCCTCCTCCTTACGGTCGCCTGAACCGATACGCGCAAATGTAAGCAATTCCCCAATCAACGCTTGCATCCGGACGGCGCCGTCTTGAATGTAATGCATGTATTGAGCCGCTTCGTCGTCAAGGTTGTCACCACAGTGTTCCGCCAGCATGCCACAGGAGACCGAAACTTTCCGCAGCGGTTCCTGTAAGTCGTGCGAGGCGACGTACGCAAATTGCTCCAATTCACGATTACTTCGTTCTAATTTGTTGGCCGTCTCCGACAGCTCCGTCATAAGTTTCTGTCGTGCTGATATGTCGCGCAGTGTTGTCAGAAGTACGGGTTGGCCTTCCCATTGAGTCTCCACGACGCGCATCTCAGCGACGCTGGTCACTCCGTCTGTTTGAATGACGTCTATTTCAGCAGTTTCGCCAGCGACAACGGGGTACCCGAACGGCTGATCCATCATTTCCGTCACGGCGCGACAAAAGAGCCGTTCCGCCGCAGGGTTCAAGAAGCGCACTATCCCGTTTAGATCGACAATCAGGATGGCATCCGGGTTACTGAGCACCAGGTTTTTAAGTCTCGTCTCGCTAGCCTGAAGAGCTTGCTGTGTTTGTTTAAGCTGCGATTGCAATTTGGCATTCATAGGCGATCACTCATCAGTAAACATCTCCCCGAGCCGATCCTGTTCCCCAGGGGCAACGTAGGTTGGGGTGCCCGAGATGATCCCCGTCACGTTGCGGAATGGCCGGCCGATGTGCATGCCGTCGCCGTCGATTTTGTACTCCCGGATCTGTTTGTCGTGGGCAGATCCTCGCATCTTCAAAACCGCGATGCCGCGGCTGATTTCGCCGAACATTTCGACGTAACGCAACAGGATTATCGAGTCGGTGATCGTGGAAATGTGCGCTTCGGTGATCGACGTGCCGCCCATCAATGAGGGCGTAACCGACGTGAACAGCCCGGCAATTCCCTGCTTCTTAATGTACGATGTCAGGCCAATCACAAACTCGCGAAAGCTCTTAATCGTTGACACGCGTTCTAGGGCCGAGAGGCTGTCGACCGCGATCCGTGTGGGATGGAATTCTTCGATCAAGTCCTTCATTCGTACTAGGTGATCCTCCAGTCCCAAGACTTCAGGATACTCGCAAACGATCTTCAATCGGCCTTCTTCTTCCATCTTTTCAAAGTCAAGGCCCCAGCCGGTGGCGTTGCGAATCAGTTGGTCGCGGCTTTCCTCGAATGCAAATAGCAAACAGCGTTCTGGTGCCTTGGCCGCTGCCAAAAACTCGGTCGACATGAGCGTCTTGCCCGCCCCAGTCGCACCGGAGACAAGCACGATCGAATCGCGAAAGAATCCCCCTTCGCACATCCGATCGAGTTCATCATTTCCCGTTTCGATACGCTTTAACGATGATTTCTGATTTAGCTTCACCATCGAAAGCGGCACGCCGATGATCCCCCGTTTGGAGGAAATGACAAACGGGAATTCCCCTTTCTGATGATTGGTGCCGCGGAATTTGAGAATTTCTATTGTGCGGCGGCGTCTCTCGCCCTCCAGTACGTTGCGGAGGATGATCACGTTGTCGGCCACAAATTCCTCAATTCCATAACGGGCAATGTCCCCGTACTCCTCGGATCTCTCGGCGGTCAGGATGGCTGTGACACCGATTTGCTTTAGCGCCGAAGCCAGCCGCAGTAACTCTCGGCGGATGATTGCCTGTTGTTCGAATTTACCAAAGACCGCCGCAATGGAATCCACGGAGACGCGTTTCGCTCCCACCTTCCGGACAGCGTGCTCGATACGCGCCAGCAATCCGCCGAGGTCGAACTCGCCACTGACGACTACTTGCTCATCCGGCCGGGGAGAAACATCTACAAAGGCCCACTTGCCCGCTGCCTCAAAGGCGGAAATGTCCCAACCAAATGCCAGCAGGTTCTTGCGTACATCGTCGGGCGTTTCTTCAAAGGTGACGAACACGCCGCCTTCATCCGCTTCGGTAATGCCCCGCACCAAGAACTGTGCCGCGAAAACGGTTTTCGCACTGCCTGCTGTGCCGGCAACCAATGTAGTGCGACCTTCTGGCAATCCGCCGTTAGCAATGTCATCGAAACCGACAATTCCAGTTTCTAGCTTCTCAACTACCGTTGTTACATTATTTGCCATTATGAATTGCCCTCTTTTTCATTGTGAGAGCCTGAATCAGAACGCAGGTCCAGGCCCAGTAATACTTGTTCTCGGTTAGAAAGATCGCCAACAATGCGGCGGATCGGGACGGGTAACTTCCTAATTAACGTAGGCGTTGCAAGAATTCGTTCATCCTCGGCAAGCTGCGGTCTCTCAAGAACGTCAATCACTTCCAAATCGTATTGCTCAGCCAGTTCTTTGTCGAAGAGATCTTTCAAATTCCCCATCGCCGTTTCGGTTCTAGCCGTTTGTCCGGTTACATATAATTTCAATTCAAATTTTTTCATCTATTTGTCCTAGTTGTTTCCTGCTCTGCTTCGGCGGCAGCATCTTTGGAAGAAACTTCCGAGGGAACGATTGAATATCTGCGATAGAAAGAACAGAGATGCCCCATGATTTCCAGCAACATGTACTGGGCTTCTTCACGGTAAACTTGGATTTTTCTTGAAGGCGCTGCAGCAGTCTTGTTGGTTAAAGCAGCGCTGTGGACTTTCACAACGTCGCGCGGCGTGGATTTCAAAAATCCCATGCGTTCGGCTAAGTTACGCACCAGCCCTGAGAGATCTTGATCCGTCTTAAATAGCCTTTGCTCAATCGCGAGTTCGATCAAATCCGCATAACGTTGAATCAGTTCAGCGAATGCGTCCGGTCGGCTTTGTTGAAGTGACACTTGTCCAAACATACTGGCGGTCGCGAGAGTACCAGCGGTCACGCCCGTGCTTTCGAGTATCCGCAAATCGCGTTCCATTTGTTCGCGTTGGCGAGTCTCTGCAAGCTCCTGAAGCAGTCGTTGCCGTTCGATCGCATAGCCCATCGAACGAAGCAACAGCCCACCTACGTTTAGGAGCTGTCCTTTAACTAGGTAATCCTGCGCTCCTTGCTGCATCGCACGGTTGCCATTTTTGTCGTCATCCATACCCGTCAAAACGACCACTGGAATATGGGGGGCAAACGAGCGGATTTCCATCAATCCCTCCATGTCTTGAGTGTCCGGAAGATTTAAGTCGAGGAGGATGATGTCGAATGCACTCTCGCCAAGTCGCTCGACACCTTCAGACAGTCGCTCTGCAAAAACGCATGTGCATGCGGCTTTGTTCGTCAGTAGATGGGTAAGAATAGCTTGGTCGCCCTCTGAGTCTTCAATGATCAGAACTGACCACGTCGCTTGTAGCATGTTGTTCCTTCGACGGCAGCGGGGCGAGCGGCAGCGGGATTTCTGCGACTCGAATACTTTGGGCAAGGATTTTGAATGTAGCCGATCAACGGATACTACGCAAGCATGGCCGTTTCATCATCTTTTTCCACGGTAAGATAACGCTGGAAAATGTCCCAGCAGCTTCATGAGCTCTGAAAATGAGTTGCCAACCACGGCGATGCGGAGGTTTTTGTGAAGCTAAAGCGGTTGGGCAGGAGTGGGGGAAAACTAGCTACAACTTGGTAACCAAGCGCGTTATGGCTCACCAAGGCGCAGTGAATAGAGATCGCGTTCTGCGCATGCTGGCTCAAATTGCGCGGACTTGCCGCTACCATACGCGCTACACTCAGACCGACCAACCATCGGAGCAATTGAAATGAAGTCCGCCATTCATTCCCAATTTCAATTCTCTTGCGCGTTAGAGTTTCGTCAGAGATAGGGTGCTAGACGGTACTAAAATAGCCAACTACGTGTTGCGTTGGCCACGGTTTTTTTCGTAAAATCAAGCTTTCGCCTGTCACTGTGGGTGTAGAAGTCGCTGGTTCAATTCCAGTCAGCCCGATTTTATTCAACGCCGAGAATCTGAGCATTTTTAATCGTCTTGCTGATCAGACGTGCGGCATAGTCGGACGAGCAAGTGTTATAGTGCTAAAACAATTGCTCCTAGATCAGGGCAGCCTTGGTGGAAAATTCTAGCGGCAAACGCGGGAAATCTAATTCAGCTCGTTCTTAGGGAATCCAATTAAGTTTTGAGAAGGCGACCAGTGCGGTGAAGCGTTTGATCCGTAGCAAGACCGCCTTTATCTTAAAGTGACTTCGAGTAGGTCCAGTATCATCTGATACTGGAAAGAGTTCACGGCGTAGTGCCTGGCATCTTTGACGAGCCGCATTGCCTGGACGCGATAAAACTCTCAGTCCATGCAGCCAGCCAGACCTACGCAATTGCAAACCTGGATTGGAGCGTCTTCTTAAAAGATTTCAGATCCATTGTTTGCAGGTGCTGCATCTGTCCTTACGGCAGCAATCGAATTTTTATTTTTCGAAAGTCGATTGGAGCGTTCTCAGATTCAAGACATAGAAAACCGGTCGCGGGGTTACATCGGTTCCCGCCAGAGCCCTCATGTCCGTTGACCCACAATCTGACTTCGCCATTTATTTCGCGGATGAAATACCGATTCCATTCTCCAAAACCTTTGGAGTGATCTGAGGAAGGAAAACTGCGGACACCGTCAGAAGACAATGGTTCGAACGGCCTCATCTTCGCCTCTCCGACGGGAAACCCGTCTCCGTTGGTAGAAAATCCGTCCGAATCAGCGTATTTAGAAGATTGTTCGAAAAGGGTACTCTTCATCCTCGTTGATTTGGGCAACGAAAACGTCCCACGTCGAAAGCACGTTTGGATTGATGCTTGGTGGTACGGCCAACGGTGCGTTTCCGCCAAAGTTTGAACGAATTGCGTTTGAGATTGGATCGCATTAATTTAATCACTTCACCAGGTTCGAGGCCAAATTGAACGCGGATAGCGTCGAAGGTCGTGCGGTCTTCCCAAGCCATCATGATGATTCGGTCGACTTGAGCTACGGAGAGTCGCGATGCTTTGGATGTCTTAGTCAGCATGAAATTCGCCTGTGGGTAAAATTAGTTTTTTCGCATAGACAACGCTCCCAACAGTTTCCGGCTTTGTCCTACACCTTACGACGTTGCCTCTACCTCGTGAATGTTCTTAAGTAAGTCGGACTCAGATGTTGTGGAAGACTAGGTTTGGTAGTTTGGTGCTTGCCATGGGCGAAATTTGTCTTCCCTAGGGTAAATGGGGAAAGACTAATTGGACTGTGCTTCTATCGCCTCCAGTTGCTTCAATACCTCGACTGCTTCGGCTGCCTTGAGGTCGCTCTTCGCGCGATCAACTGTCGATAATTTGAACGACTCCTCCGATAGCTTGGCGTATTTGGCTTCGAGTTTCTCTGTTTTGCTTTTCATGCCGAACATAGATTTTTGCCCTATATTTAAATGATATTAACTGATGAATGGGAGTTTCTTTTCCCAGCACTGCCGGTTTTCGACGCGCTATCGACGATTACAAAGTTTTGGTTGGCCCCTGCAGGAACTTTTAAACCGTCAGGAATCTGCGTCCTTAACCGCTTTCAACTAGTCGCGTTCCCAAAGAGTCCTTCTGCCAATTAGGCAAATAGCCCATGGGTGTGGCTCCTCTTCCGCACTTGGAAATGAAGTTGTTCTGTTTCAAGCACGTCCGGTCATAAGGTGTCTTCGCTTCCGTCGGGCTTGCCCCGGACGGAAGCGATGAATTTTCGCCCGGGTGAATCGTTGCTCCCGATCGGGACGAGCCCGACGGAGAGCTCGTTGTCGTGTTGATCTGGGTAGCTAATCACTTGTAATCCGTCCGGGGCAAGCCCGACGGAAATCCACCAGGAGCAAAATCCTACAGTAAGCGAGAATATATCTTCAAAACGGGCGAGCTGCGTAGGGCGCTAAGGGAGCCACACCTATTGACCATTTTCCAAACCACCTTGCCAAACGAACTTGCGTTTCGCGAGACTTGCGCCGACCCCGTCCGGCAGCAAACTGAGTTTAGTACCGCGGCTTTGTCCAAGCGATAAAATGAGTTGGTCAAAGCGAAGGATCAGAAGATGACGCTTAGACAAGTCCAGTCATGATAAGTAATGGAAGATTTGAATTGCGATCTAATTCTTGACGGCGGGATGCCATTAGGCGTCATCAAATATCAAAATGGTTGTGATTTGGAGGTGGGCTTCTCCTATTCGCTAAAGTTCGTTCTTCGAAAACGTTTTGAATTTGCGAGGTTTACATGGGGTGTCGTGATGGGAAAAAAGAAGTTTGTCGATCTGGTCTGTGACCTGGAAGATGCGTGAGTTGCTCTGCGTTTTAAAAAAAAAGATGCGTTTCTTTCAGATGTCAATCCAAACGCCGAACTAGGTGGCACCAACGGGCCAACGCGCAACAAACAGGTGTGTCTTTCCAGCGGGACCGACCACAGGACTGGACCCCCAGACATGATAGCCCGGTTCTTCGACGGCAATGCCGACGTACTCTAGCCTATCTGCTCAAATTCGGTTTGGTTTATCTTACCCCATTGTCGTGTTGCTGACTGTCAACGATAGCGCCACGATCGTAATTAGGATTCTGTTCATGGATTTTCTTTTAAAATTTGTTGAGTCGAATCACAAAAGGTTCAAATATAAATGAACTCTGCCGTGAAAGAATTTATCATGTCGTATTCGATTTGTTAGTAGCACCTATTTCTCAATCGCATCGTAAATCACCTTTTTCAAACCGAACTCGGTCAGCCAGCGGTAAGGTCGGATTTGCTCTAGTGTGATCACGATCAGATCGTCTTTGGGGGAGACCCAGAAGTGTGTACTTGCGGCACCACCCCAACCGTATTCGCCAACCCGTCCGCCTGGATCCCATTCACTCATTTTGTCACGGACGTTAAATCCAAATCCAAAACCGACGCCTTCGCGAACTTCTCCAAAATGCACCCAACCGGCCTCTAGCGGCGTTCGGTTGGTTGTCATTAGCTTTACTGTTTCAGGTTTAAGATATCGACGGCCCTCTAGTTCACCGCCTTGTTGAATCATCATCAAGAAACGCATGTAGTCACGCGCCGTTGAAACCAGTCCACCACCGCCTGATTTAAATACGGGAGACTTCAAAAATTTTTCATTCTCTTGTTCCTTCAACTTAAAACCGCCGTCCTTAGGTTCGTAGCAGGCCGCGAATCGCGCCAATTTTTCGGCGGGAACATGAAAGCCGGTGTCGCGCATATCAAGCGGGCTCAGCAGGCGTTGGTTGAAGAATTCTTCCAGCGACTTGCCGGATGCGACTTCGATGACGCGTCCCAAAACATCTATTGAGATTCCGTATTCCCATCCCGTAGAAGGCTCAAATGCCAGTTGGATTTTTTTCAGCCTTGCAGGCATCTCGGACAACGTAATGTTGTGATTGGTTGGTTCGTACTTTTTATGAAGCAGATTGTGAGCTACGTTTTTGGATCCTCCGTAAGTCAGCCCCGACGTGTGTCGCATTAGATCGGCGATTGTCATTATGTTTTGAGCCGGCTTCATACCATCATTGGTGACGATCTGAGCGTCGGCCAACTCGGGAATGTATTTGCTGACCGGATCGTTGACGTTTAGTTTGCCTTCGTCATGCAGCATCAGTGCTGCTGCTGTTGTGATCGACTTGGTCATTGAATAGAAACGCAGAATCGAGTCCTTCTTCATCGGCCTATCGTTCTCCTGGTCGGCCAAACCATAGCTTTCGAAGAAGCAGACTTTTCCTTTACTCGCAACGATCACGATACCGCCCACCATCTTTCTGTTCTCGACGTAGCCCTGCATGATTTCGTTGACTAGGTTCAGTTTTGTTGATGACATCCCAACTTCTTCGGGGGCGGCGGTGGGGATCTCCTTTGATGTCGACTGGGCGAGCGCGGTTTGCGTCAACTGGCAAGTTGAGAACAGGCAAAATGGAAGGGAGATTTTAATCAGTTGAGATAACAGATGCATGATCGGGTTCCGGTAGTTGATTGGGAGATTACGACGTCCGTAGTCTACATTCAGTTGCTACTTTGGGATACGAATTGTAACTGCTGTGTAAACCGTCAGTTTCTAGTCCGGGACAAATCTTTTTCATGCTCGTTTCATGAAACCTTCTTTGGTCATACAATTATGACTCAAAGTGAATCGCGATTTACCAACTTTAGGATTAGCCGTTTGGGCGGCTAGTGGCCTGTTGATTAAGTCAGCTTTCGATATTTAATGTGAGCCGTTTGGGCTAGCGCCTAATGGCACTTACTTTAGCTTGATGCAGCGTATCAATCCGTCAGCCGCCACGCGATAGCGTCCGGTCGTACGCGCTAGAGACCGGACGCTTTGCCGTTGGCGGCTGATGAACGTTTTACAAACTCACAGCCTCGGAGCGAAAGGCGACGATCCAATTGTTGCTGTTTCTGATCCTCGACAAAAATAAAACTGCAAGTAAGCTTTGTAATTGACATGAGTCAAGAACAACCCAAAAATCCACTTCACGGAATTAAGCTAGCCACGATCGTGGAAGAGTTGGTTGAGATGTACGGCTGGGAAGAGTTGGGGCAGCGGATTCGTATCAACTGTTTCAACAGCGATCCGTCTATTAAATCAAGCCTAAAGTTTCTGCGCAAAACGCCTTGGGCAAGGGAAAAAGTTGAAAACTTATATGTCTGGTCAATCCGCAAACGATAAAGCTTCTGCGTTGAGTTCGTTAAGATAAAAAGGTCGCGTAATGCCGGGCAAAATTGGAATCGGGCTGGCTGCTTTGGGACGGCCGGGATACATCAACCTCGGACACGCTCAGGACATGGGCGCAGACTATTCCGTCTCCGCGATGCAAGACAATGCTCACGCTGTGCTGGACGCGGCATGGCGACAGGGTGTGCGATACTTCGATGCCGCGCGGTCCTACGGCCGCGCCGAGGAATTTTTGGCCAGTTGGATTCGCGCTCGTGGTTTCTCGCCGGATGAGATACGTGTCGGATCGAAATGGGGATACACCTATACCGCCGATTGGTCAGTACAGGTGCCATCGGGAACTCAGCACGAAGTCAAAGAACATTCGTTAACCGTTTTGCAAAAACAATTGGGTATCAGTCAGCAGCATTTTGGCGAATACCTAAATCTATATCAAATTCACTCCGCGACAATTGAAAGTGGTGTCTTGGAGAACAGATCTGTTCTTGAACGTTTAGCCGAAATACGAAAGACAGGAGTCGAAATTGGACTTTCGGTTTCGGGCGTCAACCAATCGACGGTGATTGTGAAAGCGATCGAAATTGAATTCGGTGGCCACCGTTTGTTTGACTCGGTGCAAGCGACATGGAACCTATTGGAAAGATCCGCTGAAGCAGCGCTGGCGAAGGCTGCTCAAGCAGGGATGGCTGTCATTGTCAAAGAAAGTTTGGCCAACGGACGTTTGACGGTACGCAATGACGCGCGAGATTTTGCGGCGCGTGGCGACGTTTTAAACGGTATCGGCAATGAACTTGAGGCGTCTTGGGATGCGATCGCAATCGCGGCAGCAATGAATCAGCCTTGGGCAACAGCGGTGCTCAGTGGAGCTGCTTCGGTGGAACATTTGGATTCGAACTTGAAAGCGCATGACATCGTTTGGACGGATGAGTTGGAACAACAGCTCAAAACGATTGCTCAGCCTGCCGAAGCCTATTGGCAGCAGCGAGCTGGTCTCGCCTGGAATTAAAGGTGTTAGCTGAAGGGGCGCAAGCCTAATGGCACTTACTCTAGCTTGATGCAACGCATTTGCGCATCAGCCGCCACGCGATAGCGTCCGGTTTTTAGCG
>ENA-ORXT01000336-ORXT01000336.1-marine-metagenome-genome-assembly--contig:-NODE-336-length-77672-cov-9.195889_pt1 | contig 77672 bp, 52 predicted proteins | sample MGYA00237868_ERZ511482 | MGnify/ENA metagenome assembly ERZ511482 | reverse complement strand
ATTCTACTTTCCGGATGGATGGTTCGGTAAGCCGTGGGATAATTTTTATAAAATTGATGAAGCATCAGAAGTTGAGAAACATTTGAAATTGGGTGGTAGAAATTGGAAATGGCACCAAAATCTCTGGAATTAGATGGGTAGAACTAAGGAGAGTTGCTGGTGAGGAATGGGTCGTTTACCAAGAAGGAACGTTCGCACCGGATGATGGATTGGATCGTTTTATGTCTTCTATTAGTATCGATAAATTTGGAAATATTTGTTTAGCATACAATGTCACTTCAGCGGATACATATGTTGGTATTCGTATGACTGGTAGAAGAGTAGAAGATCCTTTAGGAGTGATGACTTTAGAAGAAACAAAAGTGATCGAAGGAAGCGGAGAGATTGTGAGTGGTTCTAGATTTGGAGACTATCCTCATATGTGTATTGATCCAGCCAATGATTTAGATTTTTGGTTTACATCAGAATATGCAAGTTTGAATGGAAATTCCAAAACAAGAATAGTTGCATTAGATATTGCAAGGGATACCATAGATTTGGGAGTAACAGCTCTAAATCAACCAGTGTCGGCCGTTGACCTTACAAATGCAGAACAAGTAAGTTTTATTTACAAAAATGTAGGGGTAGAAGCAGTTAATGCTTATGCGATTGGATACTCAATAGACGGTGTGATCCAAGAAGAAAAAATGATTGAGGAGATCATCGAACCTTTAGAAGAGCTGAATTTTACTTTTGATAAAACGGCTGATTTATCTGAAATAAGAAGCTACGAAATAGATGTATTTATAAATTTTCCTGAAGATCAAAACGAGTTTAATAATTTAAGAACGACCACAATTTCTAATTTACCTAATATAGATGTTGGATTACAAGCATCTGAAAATCAAACTATTTGCAGTAGTTCTACCACAATAGAAATAGACGTAACTAACTTTGGAGGGGATACTATTACTGATTTTATTATTGTTGTAATGAACAATTCAGCGTTAGTCGAAGAAGTCATGTGGACAGGAATGCTAGAAAATAGTGAAACTGCAACTATTGAGTATACCATAGAATCCCTCGACGAAGGTGTGAATTTTATAGAATTAGAAGCCACCTTATTTAATGGTAATTTAGAAGATTTTAATGAGGAGATTACAGATTTAGCAAATGGAGTTGAGTTTTTCGATAATGAAGTCTTCATAGCTGTAGGTCCCGATCTTTGGAGAACAAAAGATACAGACAATGATGGTGTACCAGATGAGGATGATTGCGCACCTGAGGACCCTAACGCTGCTACTAGATTCGATGCCTGTGATGATGGTGATGCCAACACTGTAAATGACCAATATGATAGTAACTGTAATTGTAGAGGACAAGCAGAGGTAGAAGAAGTAGATTCAGACAATGATGGAGTATTTGATGCGGATGATTGTGCGCCAAATGACCCTACGGCTTCTAGCAGATACGATGCTTGCGATGATGGTGATACCAGCACTGTAAATGATCAATATGATAGCAACTGTAACTGTAGAGGACGAGCTCAAGACTCAGATAACGATGGTGTGCCTGATAATGAGGACTGTGCGCCTAATGATCCTAGCGCTTCTAGTAGATTCGATGCCTGTGATGATGGTGATGCTAGTACAGTAAATGACCAATATGATAGCAACTGTAACTGTAGAGGACAGTCAGATGATGCAGACAACGATGGTGTGCCTGACAGCGAAGACTGTGCACCAAATGACCCTAACGCATCTAGCAGATACGATGCCTGCGATGATGGTGATGCGAGCACCGTAAATGACCAATATGATAGTAACTGTAATTGCAGAGGACGAGCTCAAGACTCAGATAACGATGGTGTGCCTGACAGCGAAGATTGTGCACCAGATGACCCTACGGCTTCTAGCAGATACGATGCCTGTGATGATGGTAATCCCAATACAGTAAATGACCAATATGATAGCAACTGTAATTGTAGAGGACAAGAAAAAGCTACGACTGAAGCATCTGAAACTGTAGTGTTTTTTGATGTAGATGCGTGTTTCTCAACAGTAGGTGAGGCTGCGCATGACTATAGTGAATTAGTAGCAAACTATCCTAACACCCTTGACTGTGCAACATTCACGAGCTCTAATTTATATAGAGAGAATCCACAACAAAATGGACACTCATGTACTCCAGGAGCAGAAGGATCAAATGCAATTTGTATTTCTTCGAGAACAGCGTGTAATTATTCTAAGGATGATGACAAAGCGCTGGTATTCGAAGTTGAAGTTGATGCTAATAATCCTGTGTTCATTACTGGGCTCAAATTCTTAGAAAAAGCACCTGAACGTTATGAATGGATAAATGGTGCTAGTGGCGAAAATAACTACCCAACCAAATATGGTATTTACATAACTGTAGACGGCGAAGGAGTTTATTTTGAAAAAAACATAGCAACCACCCGAGAGTGGACAGAAGAATCTTTTTCATTTGATGACATCAAGATAAGTGGTACTTCGACAGTAAGAATCGAGCTATTAGCATACTGCACAGTAGGCAATGGTTCTTCTGTAACTGCTTGGGATATCGAGAATCTCGAATTAATAGCCGCATGTGGTATTATTGGTTCTTCTGCGTTTGTTTCTTCAGACAGTGATGTTTTATCCAAAGAGATGAGTATAGTCAATGATGCTACTAAGCCACAAGAGTCTATCAATGTTTATCCTAACCCATTTAGTGAAACGGTATTTATCGAGTTTGACCTTGAAGTTGCTGAAGAAGTAAAGATCGAGATATTTGATTTGAATGGAAAACTGATAAGCAAGTATACTAATAGACTGGCATCAGGTAAGAATATAGTGGAGATGAAAGACCTCCAGAATATTACTTTATCATCAGTATTGTTATCTAGAATTTCCATAGGGAACAATGTTTATACGAAGAGAATTGTAAAGCTGTAAGTATAAAAACAAATAAGCTACTTGTAGAGGCTGTCTCAATTAGAGGTGGCCTCTTTTTATTCTTAATTAAATCAATTGACCAATGCATTGAAATGTATGTAGTGGGACTATGCTATTACTGGACACTGATGTTAGAGATTTATTCGGTTGGGTTTGTTCGACTGATGGCGAGTAGGTAGCGTGTGACGAACGAGCATGATATCCTTATCGTAGTATGTGTGCCCAGCATGGGCAGCTATCCTAAAAGATAGCTATATATTCTAAAGTGTGCAAATCCACTTCGACTATGCTCAGTGCAGGCTCTTGTGCGGTGGTCTGATAACTGGAAGCACTAGTAAGCTGCAAGGGCGTAAGAGGAGACTCTTGGTCTAAAAGTCTTGGATACCGACATTTATCGTCGGTGAAGCAGGACTACAAAAGTCGGTTCTAACGAATAGTTGAATTACAAATAGATATGGGATACCTATTTGTCAGAGTTGATACAGAGGCTAGTAGAGCTGGGTAAGCACAACTTGTCCTGAGTGAAATCGAATGGATCATTGTAAAGCCCAAAGAATACCAAAAGGTTCTATTAGTAGATCAAGTAGATATCGATGGAATGAATTTCTCTTACCTCGAGGCAAGCTCGAGGACTCATGGCTTATAGATCTTTTTCGCTCGCTTCTCTACATCCTCCCGATAAAACGCCACGTCCTTAAACTTAACATCAGCATAGTCCTGTGCCTGATCGTAAAAGTGTGGCGAGTCAGGATCTCCCGATTGCCCTCCTGCTAATATCGTTTTAGCCTTTACCTTGTCTCCAAACTCTACTACCGCTACAAAACTGTTTCCTCTAGTACCATATAGCTTCTTAGTCGAGTGGTCTGAGCGATCACCATATGCTGCAAGTGCACCCCATCTTCCTGAAGCAAGGCCAACAGGAATACTCGGCTTGCTGTCATCGAACTTCAGATTAACATCTCCGTTTAATCGCTGGAATCTATTAACTTCTCCCCATGGTTTTTTCCAAGTACCGAAGTCGGCAGTCAATTGATCTATTGTTTTCGTGAATATCTCTAGGCGTTCGCTTTCTGGAGAGTCTGTCCCAAAATAATTTAATCGTTCCATACTAGTATATCCATCTGGCACTTTACCTAAAGCATTGTAGTTGGTCGCATAAAAATTTGCAAGTGTCATCGCTATCGATTCCTTTGAAGTTCTGAGGTCCCAAGTTCTTAAAATGTCTATGGCTTCTTTGTGATCAGGATCTGCAGCAGATGACTTATCATAAGCGGCCACAAGTCCTGGAATCAGTTGCTCGAAGGCTGGTAGCTCAGCATCATAAGCTACCTCGATCAACTTATCTAGCGTGTAATCCTTAGTCTCCGATAACAATCTTATCGCATGCACTCCTCTAAAATTTTCTCTATCGATAGACATGTACGCGGGATAGTCTTCCCGCTTAGGGCTATGCTCTGCTGCTGAAGTGAATGGCGTAGAATTGCAGTTCTGGATCCATCCATTCGGTGGATTCTTGACCACGATCGCTTCATTCATAGGATGTAGCCCATTCCAATCCGTCGCTGGATCAGCACCGTCTACTGGTTTGCGATAATCAAATTGCTCATCTCTCACTGGGATAAAATTACCATGGTAGTAAGCTATGTTCCCACCCGCATCTGCATAGACCGTATTGTTAGACGAGTTGGTCAGGATGTCCATCATCTCATCGAATTCGTCTATACCGTTTTTCTTTGTTCGCGTATAGGATTGTTCTAGGGCTTTTATAGGCTCCCACATCAGTGCGGTTGCCGTCCAATCACCATCTACCGTGTGCGTGATCGGCCCGTGGTGCGTCCTGTACATTGGGAACTCTTTTTCTTTTATGACCATTTCATCTAGGTACTTCAGGGTCACCTTTAATTCTTCTACTGGTCGTAGCTCTTCACCATACTTATAGACTAACTTGCCATCTTTCTTTGCAATCGTCTCGACGAACTCATCTATGACATCCGTATAGGTAGAGGTATGCATCCACCCCGTCTTCTCATTGAATCCTTGATAGACAAAAAACTGTCCCCAGGTCACGGCTCCATAAGCATTGAGCCCTTCCTCGCTTACCACATGGACCTCCCCCCTAAAGTAAAATGAGGTATGCGGATTTATCAGTAGCATCGCGTTGCCGCTTTGTGTGAGAGCGCCTGATATGGCGAAGCCATTAGAGCCGGCAGGCTCCTCATTCCATTCGGAATGAATCAGGCTGGGGTTCTCGTCTGCTACTGACAGGGATGTAATGTTTTCATAAAAGGCTTTAATCTTTTTAGTAGATACACGTTCGATATCTCCACCAATAGACCCTTCACTAAAGTACATCGGCATCCACGGTTCAAATCGGGTGAGCAGTTTTGGCTTTACTTCTGGATGAGTGTGTAAATAATAATTGACTCCGTCTGCGAAGGCATCGCAAAGTTCTTTTAGCCATTGTGGTGATCGATCATAGTTGGCTATAGCTTCCTCTTTGGTCATGAATAATCTAGCACGCAGATCGCTATAGAGCATCTCTTCTCCTTCTACCTCTGCCAGTCTTCCTATCGCCCAGATATAGTTGCGCTCTACCCTATTGAAGTCATCTTCGCACTGGGCATATAACAATCCGAATACGGCGTCAGCATCTGTCTTACCATAGATATGTGGCACTCCGAAATCGTCTCTTATGATCTCAATATTCTGGGCTTGAGTTTCCCATTTTTTAATTTCTGTATCGACTTGTTGTGTACGACAAGAAGTTAGCATTAAAACAAGGCAAATCACTATATATCTCATAGGGCTAATATTTAAGAGCTTATACTACAAGGTATACATAGTTTAGAAAGAATAGATATCGATAGCTTGTTGTTTATGCCAAAGTTATGGACAATTTTGAAAGAATCATATCACCGTACTTCAATAAAGTGAACTGATGAGAAAAAAGTAAAGTTGAAGATGTGTACACTTCTGTGTCAATTTTAATTCTAAAGCATTACTTATTGAAAACGGCTACAATTCGTAAATTAAGCGTGAACATGAAAACCTATTTTGATTCAAACACTTAAAAGAATAGAATGACCCAAAAATAAAATGGGGGAATTGAAATTATCTAAAATAAAAACCAATGGAAAAATCGTTTCCAGTAATTTAAAATCTAAAAAAAGAAAATGCAAAACTTATTATTTGACTTTATCTCAAAATATATTTCGCTTACAGAAAATGAAAAAGAGACTATTACATCATTAAACATTTTCCAATCTGTAAAAAAAGGTTCTATTTTGTTAAAAGAAGGTCAATATTCCAAAGATGGCTATTTTGTTTTAAAAGGCTGTATTAGAAATTATTACATCATAGATGGAGAAGAAAAGACAACTGGTTTTTATACCGAAATGGAGGGTATAACGCCACAATGTGTTCATGATGATAAGGCTTCTGAATATTACATAGACTGTATCGAAGATTCTATAGTGACCATTTCCAACCCTGCTATGGAAATCGAAGTTTTTAAGAAATTTCCAAAATTTGAAACACTTTGCAGAATATTATCAGAAGAACTTTTAGCAAAGCAACAAATCAATTTTGACCAGTTCAAAACGTCTTCACCAGAGACACGTTATTTAAATCTAATAAAACAAAGACCTGATCTTGTTCAACGAGTACCTCAACACCAATTAGCAAGTTTTTTAGGAATGAAGCCACAATCTTTAAGCAGAATAAGAGCAAGAATTACTAAAAAAAAGGAATTAAAGTAATTTTATTCACTTAAGTGAACGTTTTCTAAAGGGCATTGGATTTAGTTTTGCACTCTTAACAATCTTAAAAAAGAGGATCATGCAAAACAAATTTTTATTTATAATATCACTACTTCTGTTTTACAGTTCATTGGATGTTAAAGCACAATATTCAGAGGAAGAATTGGAGTCCAACAGGTGTTTCATAGGTAGTACTGGATTTATGTTGTTCAATTTAAGCTCTAATGAAAGACCAGATTTTTACCAAATCAATTTAGGATATAGGCTATCAGAAAAGGATGTTATCTCTTTAGAAATAAAAACGTGGCGGTATTTTGAACCCCTTGGGATACCTTATGGTAAATCAAAAACAGACCCAGCCGAAAATTTTCCAGGCTATATTAGGGAAAGAGGTTTTGCAATAGCATACCAACGGTTTTTATGGAAAGGTCTTTACACGGCCATACACTCAATGGCTGCTTGGCAAAGCTTTGTTAATGAGGAAGGACGAAAATTTGACGATGGATTTCAAATTTTTAATACTTATAGACTAGGGTATCATATTAAACTATTTAATGGCAAGTTTTTTATAGAGCCCTCATTAGCAGTAACACACCGCCCTTATCATACTACAATGCCAGAAGATTTTGGGCAATTGGACGACAAGTGGTCTAAGTTATTTTTTGGAGAACCAGGACTTCACATTGGTTATAATTTCTAATAGAAACAATTTTCCTTAATCTCAAGCTAACCATAATAGAGACTCACTCAACTGTAACCAACAGAAAAATATTAGGTCTATATAAAAAAAAACATCGATATGAAAAGAATATCATTCATTATGACTTTATTGCCATTTTGCTGTCTGACATACTTTGCAAGCTCCCAAAATTTAGCTCCCAAAATTGATAGCCTGTATCAAGTTAAGAATAACGAAACAGGATTTTCAATAGCAGTTTTTGAGGATGATAAAATTATCATGGAAAAACAATATGGAATTTCCAATCTTGATTATATGATTCCTGTTACAAATGAAACAGTTTTTGATATTGGTTCTATTGCGAAACAGTATACAGCGGGAGCAATTTTATTGTTAGAGAATCAAGGGAAATTATCAATAAAAGATCCAGCATATAAATATATCGACAATCTACCTCGCTATAAAAATGGGGACCCTACAATTGAGCAATTATTAAGTCAAACAAGTGGCATTAAAGAAGTTGACCCTTATCTTGAAGTGTTAGATATTAATTGGCGAGACTACATAAAATCTTCAATGCTATTGAATATAATTTTAAACGTAGATGAACTTAACTTTACCCCTGGCGATTACTTTTATTACACCAATGCAAATTATATTTTATTGGCTTCTATAATTGAAGAAGCCTCGGGAATGTCATATGAAGATTACCTACAAAAAAATATATTTGACCCACTTAAAATGACCCACACCATTGTAAATACAGATATTTACAGAACTATTCCAAATAGAGCAATCGGATATACGGAAGATGAAGGTAAGATTTATAAATCCCATCAATACGGGTTGATGTTTGCAGGAGATGGACAAATATTAACAAATTCAGAAGATATGTTTAAATGGCATCAAAATATAAAAAATTCAACCATAGGAACACCCGACGTTTGGAGGAAGATGTGCTCAAGATCAAAATTGAATGATGGAACTATCATTAACTTTGGTTTAGGTGTGGAATTTGAAACACACAACGGCTACGAAGCAATGGGATTTGATGGTATGATTAGTAGCGGATTTGTTTCAAAATACCTTTATTTCCCAGAATTAGACCTTGCGTTTTTTACCACTCAAAATACCTTTGATTGGGATTTTAAAGATCGTTTTTTTAAGCTTATTGACTTATATATTAAAACCAAAGAAGAAGCTTCACCCACTTATAAGCCAGTTAAACTTTCAAATAAAGAATTGGAACAGTATGAAGGTTACTATATTTATTATGACAATGACGATTACCGCAAAGCTAATAATGTAAAACTAGTAGACAATCAGTTAGAAGTTTTTACTTTAGATGGAGATAAAATCACAGAACTTATTCCATTAGGTAATCGTAAATTTTTATTCGGAGAAGAAGGAGAGGCCATCGTAGAATTCAGTTTAGAGGAGAACCAAAAGCAGTATACTTATGATGACTTAGAAAATGAAAAACCCTGGGTATTTGAAATATACCATCCTTACAATCATTCAGAAAAAGATCTAAAGGAATATGAAGGGGACTATTTTAACAGAAAGTTTCAAATTGGTAAAAAGCTTAAGTTAGATAATGGTAAACTTTATTATAACTATAAAAATGGTGCTTGGAAAAACGAAATGAGTTCACTTTCAAAAGATTTGCTTGAAATACCAATAAGCCCTATTGAATTTATTAGAAATAAAAATAGTGAAATCGAAGGATTTAGAATTATGGGATTATTATTCGAAAAGTTATAATTACTATTCCCAAAATATTCTATAAAGGCGCTTTAAGGGCAATTGTTATAACATAAAAACGGACTAGGGGTAGAAGTGATATGAGGCGTGGCAGATACTTAATGAAGGAATGGCTGGAGGTGGATGAGTGACCGAACGAATACGCCTCCAGCCATATCCTGAATAGGTATCTGCAAGCCGAATACAAACGGATGACCCGACCCAGACAAAAGAAAGAGTGCCGATTTCTATCGTCACTCTTTTTTGTCTGGGTAGTCCCAAAATAAGAATAATTAGTTCTCTCTGCAAATAGATACCTTTCTAGCTGCTCTCGGCAGGGGCCTCGGTTTCCTCATTATTTTGATCCACTGGATCAAAATTGCTACGCATCATAAAGTAGTTAATTACATTTTAGCGGATAGATTTGGATTTTTATGTTGATCTTGCATGCCTCGGCAGGGGCCTCGGTTTCCTCATTATTTTGATCCACTGGATCAAAATTGCTACGCATCATTCGATCACATCCACCTCAATACGTTTATCTCGATTTGCTAATTCCCAAGCAGTAGCGAATACTAACCTTCCGATTCTCTCCATTTTCTCGAAATTAATTTTCTCGACAGTGTCGGTGATCATATGGTAATCGTCGTGTGTGCCATTGAAATAAAAAATAGCAGGAATACCCTTCTCGGCAAAGTTGTAATGATCCGATCTGTAGTAGTAGCGATTAGGATCGCTCTCCGCATTGTAGGTGTAATCCAGTTCCAGTTGCGTAAAGTTCTTATTTGCGGCTTCGTTTATTTCGTGTAGTTCGGTACTTAGTCTATCAGCACCAATCACATAAATATAATTGGGATCATCGGCGTGCTTTTCATCTACTCGTCCTACCATATCAACATTGATATCTACGACTGTGTTTTCTAGTTTGAAAGTCGGATACTCTACATAATATTTACTTCCTAACAGTCCTTTTTCTTCTCCAGTTACAAGCATTACAACTACAGAACGTCGAGGGCCTTTGCCAGCTTGCTTAGCCATTGAAAATGCTTCTGCTATCTCCAATGCGGTTGTAGTACCCGAGCCATTATCATCGGCACCATTAAAAACATCGTCGCCACGCTTACCGAGATGATCGTAATGTGCTGATACAACAACGATCTCTTCCTTGAGGACAGGATCTGTGCCTTCGATATATCCGACGACGTTTTCTCCTTTGAGTTTGCTCTCTAATTTCTGCATGGTTACATCCAACTTAGTAGATAACTTTACGAGCTTAGATTTACCTTTCGCTTGAATCTTTTTTCTAGCCTTTACTACTTTATTGAATTTACGGCCGATCAACTTTTGCGCCATTCCAGGTGAGATAAAAATGTTGTTTGCATACTTACCTTTTGGTTGCTCCCCATCACCTAATTGTAATCTGGAAGAAAGTAAAGTATTTCTATTTTCACCGATAGTCTTTCGGATATCAGCGTCAATAATTAACACTAGTTTTGCTCCTTTTTGATGAGCGGTCTTTATTTTCTCTCTGAAGTCAGACCACTTAGAAGTTTCCTTCGACTTTGAAACGTAGAAGTTTCCTGCTGCATTTTTAGGTTCTCCGTTGTAAATCAGAAGCACTTTGTCTTGTACATTTTTACCAGAGTAGTCGCTATAATTCGTGTCCTCTATGCCGTATCCCAAAAAAACAATCTCGTCTGATTGGATACGAGGCATGTCACTATTGGTACTAGGAAAAGCAAAAAAGTCATTCATGTTTCTTAGCGTTTCATCATTGGCCATGACGCTCAGTTTCTCCCAGCTCTCTTTGATGAAACTCACGTTTTGAAAATATGAATAAGCGTCTCCGATACGTGGTAAATTCATATTGGCGAACTGCTCTGCGATATAATTTGCAGCCATTTTATTTCCTTTTGTACCTGTCTCCCGACCTTCAAATTCATCGGAGGCTATAATAGTTAGGTGCTTACGCATGTCCTCGGCCGAGATGCTATTCATGTATGGAGTCATATCTATATATGGACTTCCATCTGTAAAGGATGTTGGCGTTGTAACTTTTGCTGCCACAGATTTATTGGGCTGCGTGGAGGTAGGTTTCTGTGTAGGCTGGCTAGTTGCTTTTTTATACCGTTCCGTAGCTGCTTCCTTGATGGAGGGTTGACTAGTCCTTACTTTGCTGGCTGGCTGACTAGTGGCAGGCTTTGTTATTTGACCATTTGCTAAAATAGAAAATAGCATAACAAGGTATAAGAAAAAATACTTCATATCTGTTTATTTGTTAAAGATTTGGGCTTACTGGGAATTTACTCTAAAGGTAGCGCATGAAAAGCTATTGACAAACTTTATGCGCAGGCGATTTTGCCTACACGTCTAGCATGCCGACCGCCTTCAAAGCTGGTGTTTAGGAAAACGTCTACCATAGCGATGGCTTCTTCAATGGAAACGTATCTAGATGGGATAGATATCACGTTGGCGTCATTGTGCTGTCGGGCAAGGGCTGCTAGGTCGTTATTCCAGCACAGTGCAGCTCGAATACCCTGATGTTTGTTAGCCGTCATAGCTGCACCATTACCGCTACCACAAATGATGATACCGAGATCTGCTAATCCAGCATCCACCGCATCTGCTACTGGATGCACGAAGTCTGGGTAGTCTACGGAATCTGGAGAATCTGTCCCTTTGTCAAGGGTATGAATATTTTGCTTCTCCAGCAACTCAATGATACTTTCTTTATATTCAAATCCTGCATGATCACAGCCAATAGCTACGGACAACTTCTTCATAGTAGGTATTATTTTATTGGCTATGTTTCTAGTGTTTATTTTCGTTGGAGAGACAAAGATAACTTTGCCGCTCCATATTGCTTATTGTTTTGCTTTATATTTTGACAGCATGTCTGTTATTTCCGTTTGGAAAGCAGGATCGCTGCACTGACCAGATATTCGCATAACTTCATCTTTGGTACGCCCAATCATGTATGCATATTTTTCAATCCAGCCATTTTCTCTCATCTCAGTTACAGTCATAGGCTCAAAAAAGTCTAGATATTGTTTAGCTTCATTTGCTAAAGTACGCATAAGTGGTTTAGCAGTATCGCAATTGCCAGAACCAATGAGCACTCGGATTAAAGGAATAGATTGTTCGTCCAGCGGAAAGTTCTTGTGTGGGAAAGCCTCAAAATATTTCTTTGCTAAGCTGCCTGCTTTTTCCTTTTGACCTGTATTCATCATAGTTTCACAAGCACGTAGTATAGTCAGACGGTGACTTTGTACACTTGGTAAATAAGAACGATCAACAAATAACTCATGCGTATCAAAATTGCCCCACTTAAATTTATTCATTACATTATCGTAAAGCTTATCGGTAGCAACGGTTCCTTTTCCAATAATACCTAAGCGTGCATCCCCATTGTTTTTCTTTGGTACAATTCTTAACGCTAATCCTTCCAATTGTAAATAATCATCTAACCCTAATAGAGATTCCTCTCTACAAGTCACTGCAAAATAAATAGGTCTATCATTAATATTGGAAGAGATAATATCTAATACGGCCATATCACCTTTCATCAAGCCAGGTTTATTGCCTAGCGTAAAGGAAATTTTGTCTACTGCGCTTGTATCGCCTGGGCTGATCATACCAACGGCTTGTGCCTTTGCTTTATTAATCGGAATGTATAAATTCTTAGCTCTGAAGTAGCTTTCAATTTGTCCATTTTGTTGCGGATGATCCTCAGCCGCAAATTTCAAGGCTGCGCTTAGTGGTTCTTCATTTTCATTTCTAGTATCTACAGGTATATAGCCACGCTTATAGCCTTGTATGGCTTCAGCAGGTATAGTCATTTTTATAGGAGGAGAATCATTAATTTTTCTTCTTTGCTGATTGATATACCAATCCACTTGAATCAAACTGAGGTTGACTACTCTAATGTCTGTGCGAACACCTTCTGTTTCCTGAGCATACCACAGTGGATAAGTATCGTTGTCCCCATAAGTAAATATGATGGCATTGGGTTCGCAGGATTCTAAGAAATTGCTCGCATAATCACTAGCGCCAGTATGGTGTCTGCGCGTGTGGTCATCCCAGTTTTGTACACACATGATAGCAGGTGCTGTCAAGGCTAGTACACCGGCCACGATAGCAGGTGTAGCACCTTGCATTTTACTTCTTAGCATATCAAAGATGGCTAAAACCGATAAGCCGACCCAAATAGAAAATGTAAAGAATGAACCAGCCAACACATAATCCCGTTCTCTGGGTTCATTGGGCGGTTGGTTAGAATAAATAATAATTCCTATGCCGGTAATGATAAAGAGTGTAAACAATCCGAGGAAATCTTTTGGACGTTTTACAAGGTGAATAAGCATGCCTAATAGGCCCAATAAAAAAGGCAGCATGTAGTATTTATTGAGTGCCTTATTTTCTTTGACGGTATCTGGTGCGTTGGTATAGTCAAATAAACGCCAGTTGTCTAAGGGCGCAATACCTGAAAGCCAATGGCCCCTTGTTTTATCGGTAGGGTAATATCCCTGTACTCCGTTTTGACGACCAGCAAAATTCCACATTAGATATCTGCCATACATCCATTTGATCTGATAATTCCAGAAGAAACTTAAATTGTCGCCCATATTTGGTCTGCCCGGTGGCAAAGGTTCGTCAGGATCTAAGCCCATCCAGATTTTGTGTTGTCTAGGCCTTCCCATCTCGGCATGTCCGATACGTGGGAATATAATATCTTTGCTCTTATCGTATTCGTAGCTGAGCTTTCTATCGATTACTTTATAACTATCTCCTTTTCTTCCTTTTCTATTTTCTGAAGCGGTACCTGTCCTTTTGGCATTGAAAGTAGGGCCTTTTAATAAAGGTCTTTCCCCATACTGTTCTCTGTTTAAATAAGGTATCAACCTTAGTGGATCAGAGGGGTCGTTCATGTTGATAGGCGTATCTGCATTTGCTCTGATCACAACCACACTTATAGTCGAAAATGCTACCAAAGTGAGCACCATACTCATGAATACGACTTGCATAGTTTGCTTGCGCTTAGTATTAACGTATCTAAACCCAAAAAATACTATTGCACCTAAGATGATAAGTAATGGAAAAATTCCGCTCTGGAAAGGCATCCCAAGTCCGTTGACCATCAGGACTTCTAATTTCGCCCATAAGGTAGGAACACCCACAATAATTATTTTTTGCACAAAAATAAGTGCTGCCACTCCACCTAGTACGGCGGCTAAAACACCACCAACATTATGGTTTTCGTATTTCTTCCAATAGTAGAATAAGCCTAAAGCAGGGAAAGTCAATAAACTTAGCAGGTGTACTCCTGTGGACATGCCTGCTGCGTATACTGCAAATACTAGCCATCTATCTGATTGTGGCGTATCGGGCAGTATATACCACTTCATCATTGCCCACAAAGTTAATGACGTAAAGAAGGTAGACATGGAGTAAACTTCTCCTTCAACTGCTGAAAACCAAATACTTGTACAAAAGGCAGCGGTCAATCCAGCCACTGCACCCGCAAAAGCGAGTGCTAGAGTCTCCGATTGAGTAGGCATGATTTCACGACCGTCTTTGAGCATCATACGACCTAGTATGATTGTTACCCAACAGACCATCATAGCCATGAAGGCTGAGCACATCCCGGAAAGCAGATTGATGGAGTGAGATATAGTAGATCCTTCATTAGAGAAAATATCTGCAACCATGGTAAAAAGTCTACCAATAAGTAAAAAGAGTGCTGCCCCAGGAGGGTGAACCACCTCTAATTTGTATGCCCCTGTGATAAACTCTCCACAGTCCCAAAGACTACCAGTACGCTCAACGGTAAAAAAGTAAACGGTGAAAGCAATGGCAAATACTATCCAACCTGCAGCATTGACTATTTTATGATAATAATTATTCATATCCAGATGTAATAAATGGTTTTTAATTTCCTACGCTGATGTAGAGTATTAGTTTGTTAATTCTCAGCGATTGCAGGCAAATGTACATAATTCTTAGCAGGTTAAACAGCTATTCGATAATGCTTTGAGGCTTATTAACAGCGTATTACAAAACAGTTAACATGCTATGTGAATATACATTGTTAGATTCGTACATAAATGCTGATTTTATAAGTGATTAAAAAGTAGCGAAAAACTTGCATACAACCCTAACTGGATTTATATTTGCACTCCCAAATAAAAAAATTGGGTGATTAGCTCAGCTGGTTCAGAGCATCTCGCTTACACCGAGAGGGTCGGGAGTTCGAATCTCTCATCACCCACTAAGAGGCAAACGTCGAAAGATGTTGCCTCTTTTTTTATATGGCTATATTACTAACTATATATCGGTTAGAATATTCTTTTCAAAACCTACAGGGATAAAAAATATTAGGGTAATTATTACGTTATATATAAAATTTATATATTTAACATAATTTGTGACTGTATCATTATAAGTGTCATGGACATTTGGTAGGTTATAGCTGATAGTGCGACTACAGTCACGGAGTTTCAAAGCTTACGATAACTTGTCTTACGTCTCCCTTTCTCATACAGAATTGTAACAAAACATTGTATTCACGTAACAACATTGATAGAAATGGAATCTCCTTTATCTAATATGCCTCCTCAATTTCCTGTGGAAGAACCACAGGAGAAATCCAATAACTGGTTGCTACGTGTTGCTAAGTGGGCGCTTGTTGCATTGCTCCTACTTGTGATGACCTCATTTATTATTGGGTATATATTTGAGGATGAGATAAAGGCGAAGTTGGTCGAAGAAATAAACGACCAGCTTAAGACGGAGCTTACAGTAGGCTCCTTTGACTTATCGCTGCTTAGCAGCTTTCCTTACATGTCAGCTAACTTTTCTGACGTGGCGCTCGAAGGGGTCTTTTCTTCTGAGGCACCCTTTGTAGAGGCCACTACTATCTCTTTTCGATTTTCATTGTTGGAACTGCTCAAGTCAGAAGTTACCGTTAAGTCCGTTTTACTCAAGGATGGGGTGGTTAGTATTTATATAAATAGCAATGGCTTGCCCAACTATAAAGTGTTTAAAGCTAGGACGGAGTCGCAGTCTGGAGCGGATGATTTTCAGCTTGCAATCGAGAATGCCATTTTAGAAAACATAGAGATAATATATACGAATAACAATACAGATATTTTAAGTCGCGTACACGTGGATAAGGCAGAATTAAGCGGTGATTTTAGCGCTGACCACTATGCGCTCCAAAGTAAAGGGGAAGGAGTGAGTCATTATATAGAAGTTTCTGAAAAGCGGTTCATTGTGGGTAACCAGCTGGAGTTTGATTTTATCTTGGATATAGACATGAATAAGAATCTTTATGCATTTGAAAAAGGGGATCTACTTATCGATGATAATCTTTTCAATATTACGGGTGACATTATTGCTGACCCTGATGGATTTATCTACGATCTGAAAACAAAGTCAAAGGACGGCAATTTGGCCTCGGTGCTTACGCTTCTTCCTACGGAATATATTGAGTCCTTTAGAGGGGTTACTAGTACGGGCAGATTTTTATTTGATTTTACTTACAAGGGTCAAAAGACGGCCAAGAAAAATCCAGCTCTTAATGCCAAAATGATTTTAAAAGAGGGACAAATCAAAAGCCCGTTGTTTGCTGCGCCTTTGAAAGAGGTTTCGCTTTCTGCTAGTTTTACCAACGGAAAGTACAAAAATCTAAAGTCCAGCAGTTTAAATATTTCCAACTTTAAAGGCTACTTCAATCGGGAGTTGACGGAAATGGAATTGCGAATTTCCGATATGGAAGATCCTTTTATAGACCTTGAGCTAGATGGTACAATTCCTGTAAAGTCTGTCTATAAATTCTTTAAAAAAGAACACATTACTAAGGCTAATGGCGAGTTTGAAATCAAGGACTTGAAGGTTTCGGGCAAGCAAACAGATATGGCTTCTATGTCCAAAATTTCTAAAGTAAAAGTTAGTGGCGAAATAGAATTTGATGATGCTGGACTGAGTATCAACGGTTATCCATTTCTAGCTGATCGCGGATCTCTGATGCTTAGGGGGAATAATATAGCGGTCAAAGAACTATACCTAAAAGGTGCAGATAGTGATGCGTTGTTCTCTGGGGATTTTAAAAATCTAATTCCAGTGCTTTTCGCTGATTCTACGAACTCGCAAAATGCACAGCTTATTTTTGATGCACAGCTTACTTCTGAAAAAATGGATTTGGATCAATTAGTAGACGCATTTACCAGCGAAGAAATGTCAGAGGAAGAAACGGAAGAGGACATGGGTTGGCACTCCAGGATCAGTGGCTTTTTAGATGGTAGTTTCGAGGCATACGTTGAATCTCTGCATTACAATGAATTGGAAGGGCAAGAGTTTGAGGGCAGTCTTGATTTCGAAGACGAGGTGCTTACCATTAGCGGAGACGTTGATGCCATGGATGGTTCTATGAGTATAGAAGGGGAGCTTTTCCTAATCAAGCAACCCAAGTTGACCGGAGAGATCGCAGCGAAGAATATAGACGTATACAAGTTTTTTGAGCAATCAAATAATTTTGGGCAAGAGGTCATCATCGCAGATAATCTGAAGGGGAGAATGAATACCAATATGATTATCAAGGCTTACTTCGATGAGCGGGGTGCATTTCTAACGGACAAATTAAAAGTATATGCTGGACTTGAAATCCATAATGGGGAGTTAGTTGATCTTGAAATGCTGGAGAATTTTTCTACCTATTTAAACTCCAAAGATTTGCAAAGAATCAAGTTTACTAGGCTAGAAAATTGGTTTGAAATAGACAATGGCAAAATCCATATTCCAGTTATGTTCTTGCAGAGTAATGCCGTAAATATGATGGTTAATGGTACGCATACCTTCGATCATGATATCGACTATAATATTAAAATCAATGCTGGCCAAGTGCTGCTAAAAAAATTCAAAAAACACGATCGTTTACTACGTCCAGAAAAAGATCAGCGGAACGGGCTTTTGAATTTTCACTTTACTATTATGGGTACGGTTGAAGACTACGTTGTGAAAAATAATAGAAAGGCTGTACAGAAAGATTTTAAAGCCAGCATAATCAAAAAAGAATATATTCGGAAGAAACTAGAGGAGGCTTTTGGGAATTTTGTTTTGGACGATTCTTCTTTTGCAAAAACGCCCAAACCTAAGAAGCCGCAAGTCGCCAAACCTAAGCAAGTAAAAAATGATCCAATTCCCCAGGAGGAGGTTATCGAAGCTAACCTAGAAAATGTAATCCCAGAGTTTGAGTATGAGGAGGAGAGCGAGGTGGAGTATATTGAGTTTCAGGGGGATGATGGCTAGTCTGTTTTTCTTTTTGTAGGTAACAGGAGCTACGCTTTCACTTTTAAAACACATAGCACACAGTAGTTTACACAGAAACCATAGGAATTACTTCTTCTGTGCTTACTGTGCGCTGCCCATTTATGTACAAAGCAGTGCTGACATTTGAGAGAAACACATAGCGCACGATAGTTTACACAGAAACCATAGGAATTCCTTTTTCTATGCCTTCTATGGTCTGCCTATGTTTTTTTATGACTAAGAATATTTAACTCCCGAAAATAGGGACAAGCTAATATGCGGTTATCTTCTCTTACTTCTGAATATGCCTTTTTTCGTCCCAACAAAAAAAAGCCCTTCATACATCACTGTATGAAGGGCTTTTTATATTATCACTCGGTAATTATTCCGCTTACTTTACTACTGAAGTTTGAACCTCACTGGCAAGTTGAACTGAACTTTTACTGGGCGACCACGCTGCTTACCTGGATTCCAAGTAGGCATCATTTTTACTATTCTTAAGGCTTCTTCACCTGCTCCTGCTCCGATATCTCTTACTACTTCTGGAGCAGTAATCTTACCATTTTTATCTACTACGAAACGAACAACTACATTACCTTCTACTCCGTTTTCACGGGCTATAGCTGGGTATTTGATGTTACCATAGATAAACTCGAGCATCTTTTTCTGAGCACATGCTTTCTTAGCTGCTTCATCTCCAGCGCTTTCGCAACCAGGAAACTTAGGCATCTCTTCAACCACCTTAAATATTTCATCCACTTCCGGCTCTGGCGGTGGTGGTGGTGGTGGTGGCGGCGGTGGCGGTGCCTCTTTCTTAGGCGGTGGAGGTGGCTCATCTACCACAGTCTCCTCTTCGACCGACTGATCAATAAATTCTGGCTCTTCCTCTTCCTCAATTTCTTCCTCAGGAACCTCTTCGATTACTGGCGGCGGCGGTGGAGGTGGCGGAGGTGGCGGTTCTGCAGTTCTCGGCGGTTCTACCTCAATATCATCATCAATTTCCATGGCATCGTCCGGTATGAAAAATGTTTTTTCATACTGCGTCCAACCAAAGGCTATCGTAGTCAGACCGAGCGACAAAGCCAATCCCAGTAGGGTCAGCGGCGTACGGTAACTACTCAAAGCGTTTACTTGAGGATACTTAGTTCGAGACCCCAATAGAGATTTTGTTACAGAATCTTTGTGGTCTTGAGAGGCAAAACTGCTGAATCTGCTTCTCATCATAATGACGAGTCCTACCACCAATAAAAGCAAAGCGATGACCACTCCTGTGAGGGTGCTTCCTTTTAATGCGATATCAACTAAAAACAGCATATGTTAAAAAAATTTAATGTACAAGTATTTGAAAAGAACAAATCCAAAGATTGCTCCGATAATATTAGATATAATATCTAAATATTCAAAATATCTACCCGGGAAAAAGTAATACTGCATGAACTCCATGCTTATTCCGAAGATAGACGCTATCAAGATAGCTACAAAGGCGGTATTTTTATTCAAAAACACGCCGTTTTTACGATTTCCCCACAATATCAGGATACATAACCCGGCATACACCGTCAAATGACCCAATTTATCCATGGCAATCAGATCAAATAAGGATGCTGGTAGATTTATGCCCGCCTTTGCCGACAACACCAAGATCACTATTGACCAAATAATCGCAGGTACATAGTACTTCAAAGGTATAGATGTAAGTGAAATGAATTTTGGCGTACGCCACCAAAAAATAAATTTAAGCCACCAACTCCTCGTATGCCTTTGCGTCCATCAAGTCCTTCACTTCCGACGTATCACTCATCTTCACTTTGATAATCCAGCCGTCACCGTATGGATCATTATTCGCCAAAGTAGGATCATCCCCCTCATTTTCGTCCAGCTTCTTATTGAATTCTATCACCTCTCCAGATACAGGCATGAACAAGTCCGAAGTCGTCTTCACGGCCTCCACTGTTCCAAACACCTCGTCCTTAGCCAGTGTTTCACCCACTGTTTCCACTTCTACATAGACTAGTTCGCCTAGTTCTGACTGCGCAAAATCGCTGATTCCAATGGTCGCTACATCCCCATCTATCTTGATCCACTCGTGCTCTTTAGTGTATTTTAATTCCGCTGGTATATTCATTATTTCTACTTGATTTGTTAGTATTCCTCAAAAGTATAAAGAAACAAACTTTGCTAGATATTTTATCCATCTGTGGATCATTTTTTATAATTTCGAAGGAGAAGGTTATATATAGTATATTTTTAGCGAGTAAAAGAAGTATTTGGGGCCATGCCGATGTCCCGAATTTAGCATTCGGGACATCGGCACCGGGCTCTGCGTCACTCCACTGCGTTTCGGTCCTTCGGCAGAGAAAGGGCTCTGCCAAAGGACTACTCCTTACAGTCGTCTGACTCCGATCCCTTGTCCGGGGATTTGGGAAGGATTTTTAAATTTAGCTTTCAAAGAATTGGGCTTTAGTGGTAAGTTGAACTATTCTCTTATCTTTTGACAAAGTTACTTCCGTAAGAGATATTGAAATCTAATAAAAATATATGACTATCCGCTATTAGGTACTAAGATAATCATTGAGGTAAAGGTGAGTATTTCGTCCCCCGTAAAAAAGCGGGACAAGCTTTACAGGACTTAAAGGTCTGTTACAGTTTACGAGGGGTTCAAACCCCTCGCTATTACATCTTGTCCCCCGCTCAAAAGGCGGGACAAGCTTTTCAGGACTGCTTGAGAAGCTTTATGGCTTACTAAGGTGAATATTGACTAGCAGGTACAAATAAGTATTGCTATGATTCCGATTCCCTACACACAATGTCGAATTACAATATGGTACTCAAAAGCGGATAAATATTATCTTATTACTGTTAAGCAGCGTCTTCTTTACTTGTAATAAAGAGAATGATGATGGCGGAGTCCAAATACGTGTATCGAATATCAGTATCTTTGACTTCAAGAATGTGATCGTTCAAAATAAAAACTTCGGGAATATCAACAGTGGTGATTTTTCAAGTTATCAAAAATTTAGTTCTGCATATAGGTATGATTACATTAATGTGGAGATAGATGGAATGGACTTTACGATTCAACCAATAGACTTTGTAGGAGAATCTATGCTAGAAGACGGGATCTATACTTACGAACTAGACATCACTGAATTGAGCGAACAATATGGAAGTTTGAAGCTAAAGTTTAGAGAGGACTAGCGTTCCTGAAAAATTAATCCAATCTTATAAAAAATATGACCATGAAAATTATTAATCTATTTCTTTTTGTAGCACTACTATTAACATTCTCTTGTGATAGAGATGACGATGATGATAATGTCGAAATTAGTTATGAGTCCACTGGAGTTATAGTAGGAATTGACTTAACCTTATGTGCATGCTGTGGTGGTTATCTTATCCGTTTGGAGGATAGTGCCGAAAACTTAAACTTTGATGCATTGCCATCTAGCAGTGATATAGAATTAGACAAGGAGGAATTTCCCCTAGCTGTAAAATTAAATGTTACGCGCGGGATTTCTGAAGCATGTACAAATATTATTCAAATAGATGCAATAGAAAAAGAGTAAATAAACTACTTTATTTCGTTGTCATAGACGACAACTTTTTCCCAAAGGTGTTTGCATTTCTCTATAAATGCTAGATGTATGGGGTCAACCTGATACGCATCATGATCTTTAATAGTCTTGAAAATGACGTTGATCGCTATATTATAAGTATGGTCTACGGGCCCTCTGACGGCAGTTTTTGCAGGTTTCCCCAAATAATAGTTTTGTATGGATTTTATCTTGCCTAATTTTTTAAGCTCGTTTTCAAAATCTAATATTTCTGCTGGGTCTGCATCAGCTTTATACCAGAAATAGACGTTGTGAATAAGGCGCTTATTTGCGCTATTTGTAGATTGTATTTCATCTGTATTATCAAAATTGGTCGTTTGTAATTTAGGCGAGCACGATGATAAAGAGATGAGTATTGTAATAACTATTGCGTATGTAAATTTCATTGGTAAAATTGAATACAAGGTAAAGATTTTATTTTAGTAATATAAATATCGATGGTTTGCAAAAATCCAAATTTAAGAACTCTCGCGTAAGGGATAGTAGTGATGCGACTATCAGGAGCAGTCCCTATGATTCCGATATCCATCGGAATCATAGGGACCGGAGCATCAGCGGAGTCACGAATAGCCCGACCTCGCATACGAAAGCCGCATAGCACCTTCAGTGCTATGCGGCTTTCGTATGCGAGGATACGCCCAAAATATTAAGACATTATAGGAAATATATTACGCCCAATAATCCAGCAGTTCCTAATACTATCGTATAAGGAAACGCCATCTTGACCATCTTCATATAAGAAAGATTGATAAGTGGAGCCAAAGAAGATGTCAATAAAAATAGAAATGCTGCTTGTCCGTTTGGTGTCGCTACACTTGGAAGATTCGTTCCTGTGTTAATAGCAATTGCTAAGTGCTCAAATTGCTCTCTGGTAATTCTTTTTTCTAAGAAGGCCGTTTGAACTTCACCAATGTAGACAGTAGCAACGAATACGTTGTCACTGATCATGGACAAAATACCGTTGGCTAAATAAAACATAGCTGGCTGCTGGCCCGGCTCCATTGCTAAAACATAATCAATAATAGGCTTGAACAGATGGTTGTCGTGAATCATAGCAACGATCACAAAAAACACAACTAGCAGGCCCGTAAAAGGTAAGGCCTCTTCAAATGCTTTTCCCAGATGATGCTCCTCCGTAATACCCATGAAAGCAGTTTGAAATATGATAATACCCAAACCGATCAATCCCACCGGTGCCAAGTGCAATGCAAGGCCGATGATTAATAATACCGCTGCTACACCTTGAATAATAAGATGCCCGTTTTCTTTTTCTGTTCGTTTAGCATCCTCTTCTACCGTGTATGCCTCTATAATATCCCTAGCGGCCTTAGGAAGTTTAGCACCAAACTCGAACCAACCTGTCAACTCTAAGACAACTGTTGTAATCATTCCACAAATCAAAACTGGAATTGTAATTTTTGCCATTTGTAAAAAGAACTCTACAAAATCCCAGCCTAATCGCTCGCCGATCAACAGGTTTTGAGGCTCACCTACTAGGGTACAAACTCCGCCGAGTGCTGTACCTACCACACCATGCATAATAAGGCTACGCAAAAATGACCTGAATTCTTCTAATGTTTCTCCTGATAACTCTTTACGATCTTCAACTCCATCTTTATCGTAATCTCTACTACTGGAATGAATTTTATGATACACCCCATAGAATCCAACCGCAACGCTAATCAGCACCGCAGTTACCGTAAGTGCATCTAAGAAAGCGGATAAGACTGCCGAAATAAAAACGAACAAGAGCGATAAAATGACCTTGGATTTTATTTTGGTAAATACTTTACTGAAGATAAACATCAGTAAGGGTTTCATGAAATATATCCCTGCAACCATGAAAACCAACAGCAATATTACTTCTAGATTGGCGGACACTTCTTTGTATGCATGCTCCGCAGTGGTGAGACCTAAAAATAAAACCTGTATAGCTAGGATACCACCTGATTGAAGCGGATAACACTTGAGCGCCATGGCTAAAGTGAAAATAAATTGAAATATTACTATCCAAGCAGCCACCACTGGAGGAAGCGTAAAATATGCTATCACGTTAAAAATAAGAAAACCAATGATGGTAAATTTGTACCATTTAGGACTATGCCCCAAAAAACTTTCAAACATAATTTCTATATTTTTTCCCTATTTACTGGGCGCGGTATTCGTTCTAAAAACGTAAAAATATAATATTAATCATTTTATTACGCCTATTGAAAGGGAAAGATTATACATTTTGTGAATATATCCAGCTTATTTGATCAAATATTGAAGAAAACTTCACTATTTATTGCGTATACCAGAATACAATGAGAAATTTGCAGTAAGAAAATAATTATGGTCAAGATAGGTGATATAGAATTAGGTGAATTTCCGCTGCTGCTAGCACCGATGGAGGATGTGAGCGATCCGCCATTCAGAGCGATCTGTAAGGAGTATGGCGCAGACATGATGTATACGGAATTCATCGCTGCAGAAGGTCTGATCAGAGATGCTACTAAAAGTGTCCAGAAATTGGATATTTATCCAAATGAGCGACCAGTAGGTATTCAGATATTTGGCGCTAACCTAGATAGTATGATGCAGGCTGCGGAGATCGTAGAGGCCGCCAACCCAGAATTATTAGATATTAACTATGGTTGTCCAGTAAAAAAAGTAGTCAATAGATGCGCAGGCGCAGGTATTCTCAAGGATATACCTAAAATGGTCGAACTGACTAAAGCGGTAGTAAATGCTACGAAGTTGCCCGTCACGGTAAAAACTAGACTGGGCTGGGATGCGAATAGTATCAAGATCGACGAGGTCGCGGAACGTTTACAAGATGTAGGTATCAAAGCACTATCCATACATGGCCGTACGAGACAGCAAATGTATAAAGGAGAGGCGGACTGGACACTTATAGGCAAAATTAAAGACAACCCACGGATTCATATTCCTATTTTTGGTAACGGTGATATAAACTCGCCGGAAAAAGCTAAAGCGTATAGAGAAAAATACAATGTAGATGGCATCATGATCGGCAGAGCGAGTATTGGAAACCCGTGGATATTTGATCAAATCAAGCACTTTTTCGAAACGGGTGAGCACTTGGCACCTCCTCTTCTGAGCGATAAGCTAAAGGCAGTAAGACAGCATATACGACATTCTGTAGAATGGAAAGGCGAAACGCTGGGAATACTAGAAATGAGGAGACATTATACCAACTATTTTAAAGGCTTGAGAAATATCAAATTTTTTCGTTCACAATTAGTCCAAGAAAACAATCTAGATAGTATCTTTCAAATTCTTTCTGAAATAGAAAGTACATATTCTGAAGTTCAAGTATAAATAATAGATTGATTTTTAAGATAGAAGATTATGAACGTGAGATACTCTCACTGATTGGAAGAACCGGCAAGTCACTAGGCTTTCCAGTCTATGCTGTAGGTGGATACGTGAGAGATCGCTTGCTGAACCGAGAATCCAAAGATTTAGATATCGTTTGTCTTGGCTCTGGAATAGAGCTTGCTACTGCTGTAGCAAGCCAACTACACCCAAGGCCTCGGCTGAGTGTATTCAAGCGATTTGGTACTGCGATGCTAAAGCACCAAGATTTAGAAATCGAATTTGTGGGTGCACGCAAGGAGTCTTATCGACACGACAGCCGAAAGCCTAGTGTAGAGGAAGGTACGCTACAAGATGATCAAAATCGTAGGGACTTCACCATAAATGCACTCGCCGTAAGTCTTAATGAAGAAAACTTTGGTGCACTTATAGATCCCTTTAATGGCATCAAACATTTGGCAGAACGTAAAATTATCACGCCACTTGCACCTGGTAAAACATTCTCGGATGATCCTTTGAGGATGATGCGTGCGATACGTTTTGCTACCCAGCTTAAATTTGAAATAGATCCAAACACTTTTGAAGCCATAAAAAAATTCAATGGTCGCTTGAGTATTATTTCCATGGAACGGGTCATCACAGAGTTGAATAAAATCGTCTTATCTAATACGCCTTCTACGGGATTCAAGCTACTTTTCGATAGTGGACTACTTGGTCAATTTTTCCCAGAGATGGTGAAACTGCAAGGCGTTGAAATCATAAATGGCAAAGGGCACAAGGATAACTTCTATCACACTTTAGAAGTATTAGACAATATATCTGTGCACACTGATGATCTGTATTTGCGTTGGGCTGCAATAATGCATGATATTGCCAAGCCACCCACAAAACGATTTGAACCTGATCATGGGTGGACATTCCATGGTCACGATGGTCTAGGTGCCGCAATGGTTCCTAAAATATTTAGAAGGTTAAAGTTGCCTTTGGACTCTAAAATGAAATTCGTCCAGAAACTAGTAAAGCTTCATTTGCGACCAATCAGTTTAACCAAAGAAAATATTTCTGATGCAGCAATAAGAAAGTTGTTGTTTGAAGCTGGTGAAGATATCGATGATTTAATGATGCTCTGCGAAGCAGATATCACCTCTAAAAATCCTAATAAAGTAAAAAGATATTTAGAGAATTATCAAATCGTAAAGCAAAAAATGATCGAGGTAGAAGAGAAAGATCATATTCGCAATTGGCAGCCACCAATTTCTGGAGAACAGATCATGAGTACATTTAATCTTCCTCCATGCAGAGAGATTGGTACGATAAAGACAGCAATAAAGGATGCTATTTTGGATGGAAAAATTCCAAACGAGTATGATGCAGCATATGGATTTATGCTAGAAAAGGGACAAGAACTAGGTCTTGAAAAAGCGATTTAATAAGGAAATAAGATGCTGAACTGACTTAGTCTTTCTTTCTGTTGGATGGTTTTCTTCCTTTGTATCCACCTTTGCCGCCAGAACGTCCTTTACTACCGCCGCTGCGATTTCCGCCTCGGCTACCACCACGACCACCTCCGTTTTTACCTCCACCACCTCTTCCACGTGAATAGCTTACATTGGAACTAAAATCCGGACCTTCCGCATAACCATCAGGTAAAGGAATCTTCGGTACCGATGCTTCTATCATCGCTTCAATATCCTTAAACTTTTTGATGTCATATTTATTGATCAAGGTAAGGGCAACACCACTGGTGTTTGCTCGTGCCGTACGACCGATTCGGTGAACATAATCTTCTGCATCATTGGGTACATCAAAATTTATAACCAGATTAATATCTGAGATATCAATACCACGACTAAGAATATCTGTAGCAACTAAGATCTGAGTCTTTCGGTTTCTAAAGCTCAGTAACACATTTTCTCTTTGCTTTTGATCTAGATCTGAGGAGATACCTTCCGCTTCTACTCCTGCTCTCTTGAGCGCATTGACGACTGTACTTACGTTTTTCTTTGTTGAAGAAAAAACAAGCACCGACTGATATTTGTCTTTTTTGCCCTTTAACAACTGTACGATCAGTCGGCTTTTGTCAATATCATTGATGAGATATGCACCCTGAATAACGCCAGCTGCAGGCTTTGAAATAGATAGACTAATTGTTTTTGGTTTATGCAAAATCTTGCGAGATAGATTCCTGATGTTGTTAGGCATTGTTGCCGAGAAAAGCAAGTTTTGACGCTGTGGCGAAATATTCTTTATGATAGACATGATGTCTGATAGAAACCCCATATCTAACATCCGATCCGCTTCATCTAGAATCAACTGCTTTACTTTACTCAATTTTACATAGCCAAGCTGCATATGCGCTATCAAACGACCTGGTGTGGCGATTACTATATCCGCTCCAGTTGCAAGCGCTTTACGCTGTCTTTCCCAATCCTCTTTATCACCACCACCATAAACTGCGATAGAGCTAATTCCAAGAAAATAGGACATCGCCTCTACTTGTTGGTCTATTTGGATAGCCAACTCCCTGGTAGGTACGATAACTAAAGCATTTACAGAATCTCTATCTTTACTTTCCCAAATCGTCTGCAGGACGGGTAATAAAAAAGCACCTGTCTTACCAGTACCTGTTTGAGCACAGGCGATAAGGTCTTCCTTATTCATAATAATAGGAATCGCTTCCTGCTGAATAGGCGTGGCGTCCTTGAATCCCATAGAATCAAGTGCATCGTTTAGCTCTTGGGAAAAATTAAATTCTGTAAATTTCATATTTGTATAAAAAAATAAAGACTTATCATCAATACGGATGATAAGTCTTTATGTTAGGTATAAATGATCAATTGAGCATAAATACTCAATTGATAGTAATTAATTTTGGCTAACACCCAAAGCTTTAAGCGTCTCAAGATTCAAGTTACCTACTGGCAATCCTTTATCCGTTTGAAACTTCTGCAAAGCATTACGAGTTCTACCACCCATTACGCCATCAGCTGATCCAGCGTCATATCCAGCTGCATTTAATGCTCTTTGAACATTAGCAACTTTTGTAGACGTTGTTTTAGCTGCGCATAGAATCTCAGTCCATACAGTGTAACCACCTTCAGAAACTAATCTCTTCTCGTTAACTGATGCATATTCAGCAGGAATAACTTCTTCTCTTGTAGATTCAGGAGAAACTAAAACTTTCTTAGATACAGTTTTATACTGCGCTTCGATAGGCATTTCTTCAACTCTAGCTGGCTGATCGATTACTTGCTTAGTTATTGATTTGAATACAGCAGGTCTTACATCTTCAGTAGTAGAAGCAGGAGAAACTAAAACTTGGAAAGATTCAGTTCTGTAAACTGCAGGTACTTCTTCATAACATGCTACGTAGCAATCATCAGGATTAGAAGAAAAGCAGTTTGGTGACTTCTTTTTCTTTATCCATTTACCTCTTGCTGGAGAAACTAAAACTTGCTTAGAATCTGTTCTGTATTTTGCAGGGATAGTTCTAAGTGTTCTTTTTTCTGGTTCTACCATTACTTGCTCAGACACAGTCTTGAATGTAGCAGGAATAGTTTTGTACTTTGTAGATGCTTCTTTAGCAAGCATAGTTTCAGTTACAGTTTCATAAACTGCAGGCACTTTAGTAAGCTTTGTACTAGCTTCTTTCTTTAGTTTTTGTACTGACACAGTCTCATAGACATCAGGAATCTTACACTTTGCGTAGCATTTTCCATACTCGCTTGTAGGTGGAAGATCTCCAAAAGGTATCCCGTCGATTTGTGCATTAACAAAAACCATTGATAAACAAAATACGAAACTTAGTGCAAGTTTCAGTTGGTTTAGCTGATTTTTCATAAAAATGAATAGTTTTAAAATTTTTAATAAATAGGTAATCTTATGACGACAATAGAGACTAATTGTCACTAAATTCGACGTTTATTGACTTAGTATCCGCAAATGTATAAATATTAAAACTAATATTTACAATTATAAGATGGATTTTTGAAAAGATTAGTTGCTTCTAAAATGTCTTAATTTTATAATTTTAAATTTGTTATAAGCTTGAAAATAAGAACTGTATGGAGGATAAAGTAGAAATAAGGAATGGAGTATTGCACCAAGATTTGGGGTTAATATCCTATCAACAGGCTTGGGATTACCAAACGGTATTAAATAAAAAATTAATTGCCAGAAAACGAGCTCAGGGTGACTCTCCGTCTTATGAACCCATCCATTACTTGCTCACTTGCGAACACAGACCTGTATATACGCTAGGGAAAAGTGGCCACATGGATAACCTCCTGCTAAATGAGAATCAATTAGATGGTTCGGAGTTTGAATTTTTCAAAATTAACCGAGGCGGTGATATTACCTACCATGGGCCAGGACAGCTGGTTGTCTACCCTATTTTTGATCTAGAATATTTTTTCAGAGATATACATCGGTATGTTCGCCAACTTGAGGAAGTAGTGATTCGCACCTTATTAGAGTATAATATAGAGGCTACCCGTCAAAAAGATTTCACTGGCGTATGGATTATCGACAATACTGGCCCCAGCCGCAAGATTTGTGCTATCGGCGTTCACTTGAGTCGGTGGGTTACGCTGCACGGCCTAGCTTTCAATATAAATTCAGATTTATCTCACTTTGATAATATAGTGCCTTGTGGCATAGCCAGTGAGGACAAGACAGTAACCTCCTTAGAAAAAGAGTTAGGTAGAAAGGTAAATATGAATGAGGTAAAATTGAAAATAAAGTCTCATTTTGCCTCACTTTTTAACTACAATTACGTTTAAAAAAATATGAAAAAGGATATCCCAATAAAAAAGGTCGAAGGCGTTGCTATTGCAATTCTTCCGCGAGAAGACGAAGATGGTCAAGTAGACGAAACCTTATGGAATGTGTACCTCATAAATACTAAGCCAGAGAGCTTGACTGGTGTATTGATCAATTCGAAAGGATATGGCGAGTTGGATGGAGAAGAGAAAAAGACTTCTGTATTGCGTCATTTCTTTGAAGAAGTTGGTCCTATGCGCGCTATCCTGATTGAACCCATCCAGTCTGATGTTTTTGAACTGGCTAACGAGTATTGGGTTAGCTTTAAACACGAAGGCCATATGTACGATAAAAAATATGTCTTTGTGAAAGGTAGTATTGATAAAATGAATTTCACCAATATCCCATATATTGAAAAGATGGGTGTAATGATTAAATAGATGCAAGCAAAAAAGACAAGTGATTCTTATACGATCATGTCCGAGATGATCATGCCGAATGATACCAATCCTTTAGGAAATTTGATGGGTGGAAACCTCATGCGCTGGATGGATATAGCTGGCGGTATCTGTGCCGGCAAGCATTGTGAAGCACATGTAGTAACCGCCAGTGTAGATCACGTCTCCTTTAAGAAGCCGATCCTAGTCGGTGATGTCATAACCTTGAAGGCCAAGGTCACTAGGGCATTCAACACCTCAGTTGAAATATTTGTTGAAGTATCTGCCGAGGACATTAAAGGTGGAAATAGCCGCGCATCCAATCACGCTTATTTTACTTTTGTCGCTGTGGACGATGAGGAAAAGAAGCCCACGAAAGTACCAGAACTTATACCTATCTCTCAAGAAGAGCAGGATTTGTTCGAAAGTGCATCGCGCCGTAGAGAAATCAGATTGATACTCAGCGGAAGACTTAAACCAGAGGATGCCAATGAAGTGAAAAATTTCTTTGCTACGAAATAACTTTATAATTAGCGTTAGATTTTTTTGGGCGTATCCCGCCGCAGTTTCGTGAAGAACGAAACTGCTCTAGGTCGGGCTTCTCCAGGCTCCGTGTTCACTGCGGTACCTTTTCCTCCTACGTCGGTTAGGCACTCTTCCCTGCGGTCATACCTTCCATATCCCTTACGCAAAGAATATCCTAATACTGTGGTGAATTTCATAGAGGGGTACGGAAGTAGCACTAAGTCTATGAAATCAACGTACTAGACATCCTCCTGATATAAAAGAGAGCTTGTTTGTTATGCTTGTAGGCAATTTGTCATCAGAACAATATCGGAATTATAAATAAAATATCACGCAAAATTGAATCTTCCCCAGAATATAATTCGGGTTTTCAACCCAGGGCTATAAATATTTCAGGCCCGAAAATCTGGACTGTCTATGCAGTAGTGATGTGCTGATTAATTTTTTACTAATTTGAACGTGGAGTGTACACTTTGATTACTTATGGTAACAAGATAAATTCCTTTTTGCTGTGGAAGCTTCAGTTCAAATTGATTCATATCTTGAAATTTTTCAACCTTTAAAATTTTGCCTAATAAATCATAAGTCGTTACTGAAAAAACCTCAATTTGTTCACCTAATTTAAAAAGGACATTATCCAGCGTTGGATTAGGGTAGAATTCAATGGATTCACTAAAAAGCAAGTTTGATGTATTTAGAAGGATTTCTTCTTTGGCTAGTGAACGATTATAAATTTGTAGTTCATCAATATATCCACCGAAAAAACAACATGGGCTTGAACTTGTTCCGGCATAACATCCAAGAGATAGACTAGTGCATGATGTTTGAGTTGGAGTATATATTCCTTGATAAATAACCTTATGATCTCTGCAATAAGTTAAGCTATCCCCATTTAAAGTTATTAAAATTTGATGCCACTGGTCTGTAAATACTGATTGACTTTGATCAATTTCTAGTTCATGATTTATTGCGCTGCTACCAGTTTCGGATTCCACTTGTAGCCCATTATTTTCGTATTCTATTTCAAAAACATTTGTTAATAAATTTTCTCCAGGACTGCTTAGACTTAAAATGGTTTGTTCGTTTTCTTCTTTTTCAAAGCGTATTTTAAAGAAGATAGTCATTTGCGCTAAGTTATCTCTGTACAATTCACCAAAGGATGATAGATCAATAAAATCATTTATTCCGTTGAGGTATAAAGCTGAATTTAAATTTCCATCTTGATCTTCATCAAAACTACCTCCAAACATAATTCCGTTTTGTTCATTCGGCCCATAGTCTAAAGCATCATTATCGAAAGGATAATATACTAGCAGTCCCTCATTTGATATTTGGGCGATTGAGTTGTAGTTAATTATTAATAATAAAAAGAGTACATAGTTTTTCATGATCTTTAAATTTGTCTCAGTTAGAAAATTTCGCTTGTAGCCTGGTTTTAATATTTACTAAGGTACTATGAATCAGTTAAAATAATAAAATTGTACTCAAAGGATTTGCTTGTATAGTTTATTAGGATTAACCCTATTTCAGTATAAGATAGGATACTCAAAAAAAGGATAACCTGCACAGCCATAAGAAGATAAACGAATTTAAAAGGTCTAGATCGCTCCGTTTTTCTAGAGCGTGCGCTCCGAATGGGTTTATTCTTAAAGGAAGTTTGTCTTCCGATTGCTATCGGAATTTCGAAAAGAATCACGCCAAATTAGATATGCCCTACATTATTAATTATGAGTTGTAAACCCTGAGCTATATTATGCTACCCCACATAAAATCAGGCGGGCTTTCGAATTATTACTACTCTGATTTTAGAATACCCCTTTATACATTTGATTACAATAAAAAAAAGCAGACCTAATTTAATAGTGCCTGCTTTTTAAAAGATCAATTGATCTTAAACCTATTTATTTATCACTTGAAACTTCTTGTTTAGCACTGTACCATCACTGATAGTTGATTTCAGTATGTACATTCCTTCTGGATAAGCACTCACGTCAAGTTGAGCTGATTCCCACTGTAGTTTATCCATTGAAAATATCAACATACCAGACATATTATAAATGGATACATCGTTCATGAATTGTTCACCATTTAAGTGGATTGTTAAATACTGATTTGTCGGATTTGGATAGATAATGAGGTCGTCAGCAGTTGTTAAGTCATCAAATCCACCTGTGTCAAAAAACAACTCTACACTTTGATCCGCTAACTGGAAGAAATTGCCGTTATCATCTTGACTAATTATATTATTCAATTTAACCTCGAAAGGAATGAATCTACTATCTGATCTAATGTCAATATCATCTTCTATAATAAAACTAACCGTAGCGACTTGACCATGACCTGATACAGAATAACCATTCGTTCTGGTCAAACCAACGTCCACACGTTCAAGTAGTTCTAAATTCTTTACCAAGTTTAATACTGGGGAATTATTATTGGTATATATCCATGAGCTCTCTTCAAAATCAACCGCTATAGAGTTGGCATCGATGAAGGTGTTGTTATACCCAAAGGAATAAGAGAAACCGTACATATTTATAGCTTCATTACCGCCTTCTCCAAGCCTAACTTCAAAGCTCACTAAATCTCCTGCTACATAAGGACCCGATGTAATTGGCACAAGATTGATTGGATACGTTTTTTCGTAAGGATTAATTTCAGGATGTACGGTATGAGTAAGATTATAGCATGCATTTAAACCATCAACATCATCTTCGTTAACCTCTCCATTACCATCCATATCAGCATACTTAATATCTAAGTTGGTACCAAAACTCGATTTTCCCCACTCATTAGAGAATTGACCAAACCAATCAATAGTAGGATTATTTCTAGGCAAACCAAATTCTCCGATATTTCTGCCTAACTGCAATAAATCAAGCATATTCGCTATACCATCATTATTAGCATCACCTGGCCATACACAATCTTGTGCGGCACAAAGTTCACTACCCACATCCAAAACATGTACAATAATCTTTGTTAGATAACACGAGCCGTTAACAGTGATACAATAGTTTATTTCAAATTCATCGTCCCCAATAAAATCTATGTCCGGCGTATAAACCATAACATTTTGCACTTGGATGGCTTGTGAACCAACTACAATAGTGGTGTCTTGGTCAAAGTAGTTGAGTTGACCATTATTAGGGTCATTGACTACAGTAAACTCAGTATATTCTATTGGTATATTATAATAAAGTATGAGTGGTGTATTCTTATTTGTGTATAATTCAAAAGGCTCGTCTTGAGGCTCTTGGTCATCCACAATTACCGATACTTTTGCGGTCTCACTGAAACCTCCGTTGTTTTTAACGGTGTATGTAAATTCTGCTGTTCCTGTAAAATCAGTCGCTGGAACAAATTTCAAAACATTGCCATTGACTTTGGATACAGTTCCTTCTCCAAATTTTGGCTGCGTATAGGTTTTTATTTTAAAATTACCAATATCATTATTGGTAACATTGATATCAGTAGTAATATTAATGGGTGTATAACCGAAATCATCAAATGCAACTGTATTCGTGTTTGGCTGTGCAATAACCTCAATAAATATATCTCGATAGTAAACGTCATTGCCAAATTGTTTTTTTACCAAAAACGCATCATTTCCGACAAAATCTTCGTTCGGAGTGTAAGTAACCACGCCTCCAGTTTCAATAAGAGCAGAACCATTTGATGGATTAGTAACTATTTCATAGCCTTCATAAACCAAAGGAATAGTCAGCGCATTGTCTTGAACAGTAGATAAGTAAACGCTGTCATTTGAGGTTGGTGCATTGCCATCTGTAACAGAAATAGTTAGCGTACCCGTTGAGCAATTATCTATTGAATCACATACTACGTAGTTCAAAGATCCATAACCGATGAAATTTGCATCAGGTTGAAAATAGATACTGCTATCTGGTAAAACAAACGCAAAACCATTACTAACAATTGGAATACTAGCTAGCTCCAAAATATTCATACTTGAATAATCATTGCTCAGCACATTTACTTCTACTGCCTGACCAATAGTTGTCGTACTAAAATCACTATTTGCAATTATGATAGAAGGTACTACTTCAACATAAGCTATGGAATGAGTTATATTACCAGGTGAGACGAAATAATTGAACTGTACCGTATCAATTCCTAAAAAACCAGGATCATTTACATAAGTAAAGTCATATTTTGTACCTCCTAAAGGCGTCTTGGCGATAGAACCATTTTTAGCAAAAGCAGTAGGAGAACCCCCAAAAGAGGTTATAGTTGGAAAAGTAATAGACTCGTCTGCAATAGTTTGGTAAACTGGAATATACTGGGCATCACACTTTGTGCTTACGAAGATAGCCATTATAGCTATAATGATGCATTTAGATATGGATGATATTCTCATGTTATTGATATAATTCATTCTTTGGTAAGGATTGATAAGAACAATTTGTACTTATCTAAAATCACTTTCCAGAACAAAAAACGTTCAAAGTAAGAATAATAATCATCCCAATGTTTCTATTGATTGACTTAAATTACTGGTTGTCAATAGAGTTTAGCAAAAAATATAATCCACATTTTTCTTATTGTGAACTTTTAATTACTTTCAAGGAAGAAAAATAAACTGGTTTTTCTTTAAAACGTTTTGCTTAATCGCTAATATACTTATAATTTGATTAATCCGAGCAATAATAAGTTATTTTCTATAATAGATTCATTTAGCAAAGTTGAGCTAAATAGACTTAGTAAGTTTATTGATTCGCCCTATTTTAATGCAAATCAAGATATTTCCACCTTATATTTCCAAATAATCAAAAAATACAATAGAGGTCTAGAGTTCACAAAAGCAGAACTTTGGTCAAAGATGTACCACAAAAAAGCATTTAACTCTCTTCGTTTTCGTAAACTCTTTTCCGATCTCTTGAAATTAACTGAACAGTTTTTAACGCAAGAAGTTTTCCAAGAAAATGAACTTGAAAAGGCAAACTATCTGCTTAAATCTATTGGTGATCGTAATCTTAAAAAGCTTTATAGCACATCGCTTACTAATGCTACTCGTATTTCAAAGCGAGCATTATATAAAGAATCATCTTTTTATTATTACCAATATCAAAGAGAAAAGAACATTTATGAACTTAAAGATTCTGACTTAGATAGATCATCTAGTAGTAATTTAGAACAGATAAATAATAATCTAGATTATTTCTATCTCGCAGAAAAAATGAGGTACTTATGTGAGATGACCAACCGAGAAGACATAATTTCTATGGAATATGATATTTTATTTAGAGATGAAATAATGAAACACCTGAATAAATACAAATATGATGATGTACCCTTAGTATCTATTTATTATCACATGTACCTAACACTAAAAGGTACAAAAGACAATTACTTCAAGCTTAAAGAATTATTAGAAAAGCACATCCACATCTTTCCTGCACACGAAGCTAAGGAGATATATACTTCAGTAATTAATTATTGCATAAAACAAATTAATTCTGGAGATGAAAAATTTCTGAGTGAATTTATTGAATTAAATGAAATACTTTTAGCGAAGAATATCATAGCAGAAAACGAACTATCTCCGTGGAGATTCAAGAATATAATTACAGCAGGGTTGAAGCTTACAAAATTCGAATGGGTTGAAAATTTTATTGATTCTTACAAAGATAAAATACCAGAACAATATCGTGAGAACGCAATAACTTTTAATACTGCACAACTATACTTTTTCCAAAAGAAATACGAAGAACTTTTACCACTATTATTACAGGTAGAATATGAAGATTTCACCTACAGTCTCAGTTCAAAACTGATTACCTGCATCTCGTATTTTGAATTAGACGAAATTGATGCGCTACTTTCTTTTGTCGACTCCTTTAAAATTTATCTTAATCGTAAACGCTCCATATCTGATAGTAGGAAAAAGCGTTATTTAAATTTCATTTCGCATATCAAAAAGCTTATTCGATTTAAATTTAATAGGAAGAAAATAGATCTACTAGATTTAAAAAATGTAATTCTAGACCATGGACACATCGCAGGAAAAGAATGGCTCCTAGAAAAAATAGACGAGCTCCTATACCTCAAGCCTTCCCAAAGAGGAATTGATACCAACTTCAATAAAGGCGCTAATACATAATACCTATTTATACAACCTAATTCGCAGCCACCTCAAATACAGATGTATTGTCTAACTCTCTGAAGTCTACAGGGCTCACTGCACTTACTCCTTGCTCTGCCATATATACCCCGTAAATCACATCTACAGCAGCCATGGTCTGCTTATTGTGGGTAACGATAATGAACTGAGACTCTCCAGAAAACTTTCGGATAATCTTGTTGAACTTATCGATGTTCGCATCATCTAATGGGGCATCTACCTCATCAAAAATACAGAATGGTGCAGGCTTTAATAAGTATAATGCAAACAATAAGGCTGTTGCCGTTAAAGTTTTTTCTCCACCTGATAATTGAGAAATTGCTTGTGGACGCTTTCCTTTAGGTTTGGCGATAATCTTGATGCTTGACTCCAGTGGATTCTCTTCATTATCTAAGATCAGGTCACAGTCATCGTCCTCTGTAAATAAGCTACGGAACACTTCTTTGAAGTTGGTTCTAACTTGCGTAAAGGCTTTCATGAACTGTTCGGATGCGGACTTTTCGATTTCTGCAATAGTTTCTAAAAGACTATCTCTAGCTTGCAATATATCTGCTCTTTGTTCATTGATGGTATCGTAGCGTTCCTTCATCTCATCGAAGGCCGTCAATGCCATTGGGTTGATTTCTCCAAAATTATGAATTCGAGTTTTTAGCTTTTCTAGCTTAGTAGATAAGCCTTCTTCGTCAATTGCGGCAGCTCCTTCTTCAGGGACAAAGCCCTCTAGATCTTTGGCGTCTATATTGAATTCTGCACGCAGTCTCTCCGTGATTGAAGCCAGCTCCAGTTTTACATTTTGTTTACCATCCTTAAGGGTATTCAGTAGATTGAATACTTGGTTGTAATTATTGTCAATTTTCTTGAGCTCGTTTTCCTTTTCCGTAATAATATTCCGTTTTCCAAAATAGGTCTTCTCTACGTCAGACAGATTCTCAGAACGTTCTTTTTTCTTTGCGTAAAGATCAACCAGTTCTGATTTGACATCTTCTATATGCTGTTCTCCACTTTCAATATGTCCTCTAGTCTCTTGAATGCTTTGTTCAGATTTTTCTTTAATAATCTTATTTTCAGCGAGACCTTCTTCGCAAAACTTAAGCTCTCGTTCTAAGAGCTCTGATTTGTTTTGACAACGCATCAGCTCAATTTGCTTTGCGTTTACATTTGCTGAAAGTACGCTGAGCTGCTCGCTGATATTTGCGAATTTCATATCCTGATTGGATACGTTGGAACTGAAGTTCGTTAGCGTCAATTCGTTCTCGGCGATGGATGCAAGGATTCCCTCAATAGAAGATCCATTCTGCATATTGTTTGCCTCTATTTCCTGAACTCGTTTTTGAAAACCATTGATTTGATCTTCCTCCGTTTCGATCTTTAGATTGAAAGACATGCGTTGTTGCTGAATCTTATTGATTTCCGCTTTTACCTCTTCAGAATTAATATCCTTTAATTCTGCATTTATCTCATTTAAGATAGTGCTATTTTCAGTGGCTAATTTGTCCAGTTCGCCGATCTCACTGGTTAGTAAAGCAATTTGGCTTTGTAATTTCTCTAGATTCATCTTTCGGCCCATTCGCTTTCCTTCGAATAGCCCTACAGAACCTCCAGAAAGGCTGTATTTCTTTTGTGTGTAATTGCCTTTTGTGCTCAATAGCACCTGCTCATCATTTAGAGTCTGTTGTTCAGCTGGTATTTCCTCTGTAGTCAGGTAGACCTTCCCGAGAAGGTGCTCGAACAGTTTTGCGTACTTTTTATCGTATTCAATAACCTCCAAGGCGGGCATTCCAAGTTTAGAATCTAGCGTTGGCTTATCTATATTCGATAGAGAATCTAAGATAAAAAAGTTGGCTCTTCCTTTCTGTGATTCTCCTAATAGCTTTACCGCATTGGAAGCGTCGGCAAAATTATCCACAACAAAATATTGTAGATAAGCATCCAAATAGTTCTCAATAGCTACTTTATATTCGTCTTTACAATAAATCAGGTCTGTTAGTAATGGCGAATTAGCCTCCCAGTTCTTTTTGTTGCTTAGAAACTTTACAGATTCCGCAAAACCTTCCATTTTCTCTACTAAGCTCTTGACCAGCTTAAATTCATTTTGCTTTGCATCCAATGATCTATTTCGACCATTTAATTCACCCGATAGGCGTTCTTTTTCTGTTTCCCTTGTCGATTTCTTCTCAGAAAGCTCGATAAATTTTTGCTCAATAACGCTTAGAGAAGAGGATTTCTCTCTGAATTCAGCTTCAGTAGATTCTAGTTCAGCTTTGAAGGTCTGAATACGTGCTTTGGCGCTTTCTACTTTCTCTACCAACTTTTCTCGCTCTTGATCAAGCTGGGTATTTTGGCTGAGAAGTATGGCTTTGTCTCGCTCAAAAGATATAATCTTATCTTGGAATATTTTTTGGCGACCTAAAATCTCATCAAATTCTTTTTTTACTTCATCGTGGTTGTTCTTGATTTTATCAAGATTCTCCTTTTCTGAATTGTACTTTGATTCCAATTCATTTTTCTCTGCAGCAACTTCAGCAATTTGGGTACGATAGCTTTCTGCTCGTGTTTGAAATTCATTGATCTTTGTACGGGCAGATTCTATATTCTGCTCTAGTTTAGATTTATCAGTTCGTAAGTATTGTAGTTTTTGCTCGATGATCTTTAGAGAGTTCTCTTTTTCATCGGTATTTTTGACTAATTCATTAAACTCTTGCTGCTTACCAGAAAGTAATTTTTCGCTATCAAGTATTTCTGTCTTTATATTTTCTAGTGCACTTTCCAAAGTGGACTTGCTCGCTGTGTACTGCGCGATTTTAGTTTCTTCATCCAATATTTTCGTAGTGAAAGTATTCAGACGAGATTCAAATGAAGACAACTTATGTTTAGCTAGCGTTATGCTTTCAAGCTTGTATTTTTCTTTAAGTGCAAAAAACTTTTCAGTTCGTTTCGCCTGTTTTTCGAGGGTCTTAAGATTGCCTTCTATTTCAAATAATAAATCTTCTACTCTATCTAGATCTTGCTTGGTGCTATCGAGTTTATTAAGCGTCTCGTTTTTACGTTTTTTATATTTTGAAATACCAGAGGCCTGCTCGAACATCTTACGTCTAGCATTATTGGTATCCATCAGGATGCTATCAACCATCTTAAGTTCAATAATGGCGTAACTGTTAGACCCAATACCTGTATCCAAGAATAAAGAAGATATATCCTTCAGTCTGCATCTTACATCATTGAGACGATACTCACTCTCCCCTGACTTATATAGAGTACGGGTAATGGTAACTGTATTATATTCTGTGGGTAGAAGATTTTTTGTATTTGTAAAGGTCAAAGCAACTTCTGCGATACCAGAAGATTTCTTCTTTTTGGTACCGTTGAATATCACACTGGTCATTTTGTCCAGCCGTAGCTCCTTACTTTTTTGCTCCCCTAGCACCCATCGTATAGCATCTACTACGTTCGACTTACCCGATCCGTTAGGACCTACGATACCGATTACATTCTCATTGAAGTTAATCACAGTGTCGTTGGCAAAACTTTTAAAACCCTTAATTCTTAGGCTATTCAATCTCATAGCTCGCAAAAATACATATAATCGTAAAGGCTAATAGCAGAATTTAAGACTTTTTTTTCACATTGATTTTACAGGTCTATTTAATTATAAATAAAATGTATATACCCTTTGTATATCAATAACTTACACAAGTTTCCAACACAAAAATAAGCCCTTCTTCATTGCTTTATCTACAACAAATAGTTGGTTTTTCTCGACCAGAGATCGTAGTGAACACGGAGGTTGATAGACTGCTTTACGATAACCCTACCTAGGTGGGCTCAACGAGGTACGAGGCGAGACCGCATAGGTAGCTGGTATCGTAGCAGTATAGTGACCGCAGTAAAACGGAGAGCTCGACCCTACTTGAACGAAGTAGTATCTAATAAAATCGAAAAAATATTAAAGCTACTATTATCTATAAAGTATAGAAAGGGTGGGCGCATAATACTCTTTATTAAAAAACGCATATCAAAAATCTTATTCTGCAAGTTGAAAATAGAACTCTTTGAAGTGCAGGATATCTACTTGTTTGTTCTCGATAAACTTAACTGGCGCAGTCTCGAAACTTTCTTGTGAAAGATCATAAACCGTCTCAAAATTAAATCCTGTGGATAAACCCTGGTAAGGTTCCGCATCCAACTGAGTCTGAAATTGACTGCCATGCTTGATCAGCATTTTACCCATATAAAGCGTCATGTCATATCCAAAATAGGCATCCTCAGTTGGAGATTCTCCAAACTTATAAAAGTAAGCTTTAGCAAAATTTTGAATCTTAGTATTATTTTTATCGAGGCGATTATCGCTGCTGATATGAACGTTCAGCACATCATAGTAATCGTAACTCACTCGCTCAAAGTCTTTCCATTGTGGCATACCATATACCACTACATCATTCTCGCCTTTAACTAAACGAATTTTACGAAGTACGTTATTAATAAAAGATTCACTGGACCACGACGGCACGACAAATACGGTAGGTATACCTTCAATGATGTAGTTTTGAAATTCCATATTTTCAAATTCGTTACCATAGTCACTTACGATATACTCTCTGAATTTTTCTCCTTCTTTTACTTTTGTATGCTGCGCTAATGCATCTTGAAAAATTTGCAACCTTTGCTTTTCTCCTGCCTTGTCTCTAGCCACTAAAACGACTTGAACAGGACTATATTTTTCCATCACATGCTTTGTTATCGCTTGACAATGGGCTGCTAAACCAGGTTTTATTTGTACAAAATAAGGATTGTCCTTAGTGATCCTATCCGATGGATTCATGGGAGACAAAAAAGGTTTTCTGATTTGCTTTGCCAACTCCGCACCTATCTTCAGATTGTCTGAGCGGAATGGGCCGAAAATAAGATCAGAATTATAAATATCCCCTTGTTGAAGAAGACTTCTAGTGACGTCCGTTCTTCCTTTAGTATCGTGCACGTTGATGTTCATGCTGATACCTTCTTTCTCTAACTTTTCAATAGCCAACTTCATTCCTCCATATAACTGAATAGCCCGCATAGACTTAGTCCGCGACAAGTCGTTTTCTGGGTTATACGCATCCGAATAAAATGGAAAAAGTACAGAAATATTATAAGCGTTTAATTTCTGGGATTCTGGTACCATTCCTTCGCTACCGGTGTTTTGCCCATCACTATTTCCACCATTCTCAAGCTCATCAGACTTGATGGGCGCAGGTGCATTTCGATCCTCAGACCACACTACGGTGTCCACTTTCATCGAAGGTATGGGATTCGCAACATTAGGTCTAGTCGGCGGTTTCACAGTCTTTCGTCCAGTGCGACAGGCAGCTAATAAAGCAATGTAAATACAGACAAAGAAAATTTTATTCCCACTCAATAGTCGAAGGTGGTTTTGTACTGATATCATAAACGACACGGTTTATTCCTTTAACATTATTAATAATCTCGGTAGATATTTCTGCTAACAATTTGTACGGAATCTTGCTCCACTCGGCAGTCATACCATCACTCGAATTCACAGCACGTAGCGCAACTACTTGTTCATAACTGCGCTCATCCCCCATGACTCCAACGGAGAAAACAGGTAACAGGACAGCACCTGCTTGCCATACCTCATGATAGTATCCACTACTTTTCAGTTTGCCAATATATATATCATCTGCATTCTGCAAGATAGCAACTTTCTCTGGTGTCACGTCACCCAATATACGTATGCCTAAGCCTGGTCCAGGGAAAGGATGCCTATCTATAATACTTGCTTTTATACCAAGTTCTCTACCCACCTTTCGCACCTCGTCTTTAAAAAGCATCCGTAACGGCTCTACCAATTCTAAGCGCATATAGTCTGGCAGTCCACCGACATTATGATGCGACTTTATGGTCACCGCAGGACCTGAGACAGAGATAGATTCTATTACATCGGGATAGATCGTTCCCTGTCCTAACCATTTCACTTCTGTGTTTTCTTTGGAGACTCTATCGAATACGTCTATAAACGTTGTTCCAATTGCTTTTCTTTTGTCTTCTGGATCGGAAATCCCTGCGAGTGCTGTATAAAACTCCTGCTTAGCGTCAATCCCTTCAATCCTTAAATGCATATCTTGATAAGACTCCAGCACTTCTTCAAATTCATTCTTACGCAACAGACCATTATCCACAAAGAAACAAGTTAATTGATCTCCAATGGCGCGATGAATCAATATTGCCGCCACCGTAGAATCTACACCTCCACTCAATGCCATCAGCACCTGATCCCCTCCTACTTTCAGTTTAATTTCTGCAACTGTACTTTCTATAAAGGAGGCTGCAGTCCAATCTTGGGCACAACCAGCTATGTTAATCAGGAAATTTTCAAGCATGGTCTTGCCGTCATCGGAATGGGTAACTTCTGGATGAAACTGTAATCCATAAACGGGAGCATCATAGCTTTTATCGGTCGCCTTAAAAGCGGCAACTTCAATATCATTAGTGCTCGCTAACAATTCGAAATTATCTGGCAATTCAAAAATAGTATCTCCGTGGGACATCCAAACTTGAGAACCTGGCTTTACATTTTGAATGAACTTGTCATCTGGTTTCGCAAAGCTGGCTAGATTGGCTTTTCCATACTCTCTTTTCTCGGAGCGTTTCACTTTTCCGCCTAACTGATGTGCTAGGTATTGGGCACCATAGCAGATCCCCAGTATTGGTACTTTGCCCAAAAAAGGAGTCAAATCTACTGGCAAGGCATCAGGCTCTAGTACAGAATATGGGCTGCCAGAAAGTATAACTGCTTGAATATGCTCTTGGTGCTCAATGGGGTATTTATTGTAGGGATAAACTTCGCTTCTAATATTTAATTCTCTGACTCTGCGTGCAATAAGCTGCGTATATTGAGAACCAAAATCCAAAATAATAACCCTTTTTTCCATGGTGCGAAGATAATAATTATTTGTCCAGCACGACTATGGATAGAATATTTATAGCGACTTTGATTAAATTTTTATGGCTGTTGTAGTGCGTCTCACCACCTATGATACCTAAGCAGTGCTATCGAGAACAAGGCACTATAGAAAAACTTGGGTATCTTGTTCACTTGTAGATAGTGTAAGCGGTGAAAACGGGTAACAGTTGCTTTTGTTTAGTTAACCACCTAAGATACCTAAGCAGTGCTATCGAGAACAAGGCACTATAGAAAACTTGGGTAACTTGTTCACGTGTAGGTAGTGTAAGCGGTGGATAACGAGTAAGAGCTGCTTTTGTTTAGTTAACCACCTAAGCATACTTAGCCCCTCGATCGGGGACAAGAATCTAAAAATATACAATTGTAACCCCATCTCCTCCAGCCTCTTGCGGAGGATGAAAATGCTCCTTGATGTCTTTATACTCTCTAATCTTTTTAAGAACCGACTTCTTTAGAACACCGTTGCCCTTACCGTGAATAATTTCACAGATGTCAACGTTGTTAATGATGGCCTTATCTAAGAATGCTTCCAATGTTCTGATCGCTTCTTCTCTGTATAGACCACGAATATCAATCTTTGTTTCGAAGGTAGCCGTTGACTTTGCAACGTTATCGGTATTGATGGATTTCTTTTTGTTGACAGGTATAGGTTCATTAGCTGGGATAAGTTCATCTAGGTCTACGGTCATCTTCATGATACCCATCATGACAATCGCTTTATTCTTTTGGATACTATCAACCTTACCTGCTGCACCCCCGCTGATCAGTTTGACGAAGTCGCCTTCTTTTATTTTCTTACCCCCTTCGGTGTTGCCAGAGTATACCTCCCGCTGCAATGCCTTGACCTCCTCTTTAAGTTCTTTCTTTTTAGTGACCTCTTTTTCTTTTACTTCCTTTATGGCATCTACATTTTTAGTATGTTTTAGCTCCTTGATCAGCTTATCTATTTCTTGGGTATCTCTTTGTCTTTTTTGAAGTTCATGCTGCTTCGTATCTAACTTGAGTCGCTTTCTCTTAATATTTAGATCATTACTCATAAGCTCATAATTCTTAATCAGACGCTGCAATTTCACTTCGCGATCTTTCATTTCCTGCAACTGGTCTTCTAGTCTTTTCTTATCATTTTGAAGCTCTATCAGTAAGTCCTCAACAGCTTTAGCATTCTTCCCAGTCTTGTGGCGTGCGTATTTAAGCACCTTATTGTCTAAACCTACTTTGGTCGCTATCTCATAGGCAAATGAACTTCCAGGTCTGCCAATCTTCATGATGAATGTCGGGCTCAGTTCTTCTGAATCAAATAACATAGCACCGTTTACAATTCCCTTAGTTTTAAAAGCAAAAATCTTAAGATTAGAATAATGTGTTGTAATGACTGCATAACTTTTACGAAAATTTAATTCCCTCAGGATAGCTTCCGCAATTGCTCCGCCGAGCTTAGGATCCGTACCCGAACCAAACTCATCTATCAATACCAGAGATTTATCATTTGCCCCAACTAAGAGATTTTTCATATTCTTAAGCCGGCTACTGTAAGTACTTAAATCATCTTCCAGAGATTGTTGATCTCCTATATCTGTAAAGATACTTTCAAAAATTCCCATTTCTGAAGTTTCATCCATGGTAACTAAAAATCCACTTTGGAGCATGAGCTGTAGCAAACCAACAGACTTCATACAAATAGATTTACCTCCTGCATTAGGGCCACTTAGTAACAAGATTCTATTAGGCCCGATCAGCTCTAGATTAAATGGTATGGTAGGCACATCCAGCGGTTTATTCTTTATATATAATAAAGGATGAAAAGCATTGCTCCATTTATACTTCGGTTCTTTTCGCAGCCGTGGTTTATGGGCACCTACTTGAAGTGCTAGTCTGGCTTTAGCTTGTACCGAGTCCATTTTAGCTAAAATGCCTGAGGCAATGGCTATGTCCTCAGTTTGCGGCCTGATCATATTGCATAGGTCTCTTAGGATTTTAACAATCTCCTTCCGCTCCTCCATATCTAAATCAAAGAGGTCATTATTTAGCTCAATGATTTTCTCTGGTTCTATAAAAGCAGTTTTTCCAGTAGCAGATTCATCATGGATGATACCTCGAATTTGACGCTTATGTTCTGCTGGCACACTCAATACTCTACGCCCATTCCTATAAGACTCTTTATTATCCGTCAGCATGCCTTTTCGGTTAAAGTCGCTGATGATGGATCCAAAAACTTTGTCGATTTGCTTAGTTTTCGCACCTTTAGTAGCCCTGAGTCTAACTAAAGCCTTGGAAGCGTTGGATTTTACATGGCCTTTTTCATCCAACACTCTATTCACATGAGCTATAGACGCTTCAAAATCTATAGGTTGATTTATGATTGCATAGACTGTAGAGTATAGTTCAATTTCGCTTTTTCCAAAAAACTTCTTCATTCCTTGGTAAAGCCACATAATATTGTAAATAGATCTTATTTGCTCACTCTCAGGAACATAGTCGATAACATCCAGATATGAAAGCTCTTGACTAACATCAACATATGCACCGAAGGGGTAATCCTTAGCACCGTTAAGGATATTTTTGAACTCGTTAACTTCATCCAACAATTGATTTATTTCTATATATTTCAGCTTAGGGATAGCGTCACATATTAGTCGCCTACCGGGCTCACCGTAGCACTCTTTCGCTGCAATATCTAGCACTTTATTGAATTCTAGAACTTCAAATATATCTACTGCCCCTAATTTCATGTGTCACATTTGTTACGAATTTGCAAAATTTGCAAGATACTATTTTCCAATCTTTACAACATAATACGAGCAAAACATCCATCCCTAGGATAAAAAATAAGCTCGCTCCCACTTCTCCCTTTTCAATTCTCCCACAAGATTTTTAAATAAATCTATACCTCCAAATTTGTAGGAAACTACATTAAAATAATCTCCCTCCCCTGTATTTAATTTTAGCAATCTATTGCCCCTCGTGATATAAAATCTCCCCGATTTTTTAAATCCTCTAAATATTGAGACATGAGAGTATTACAGTTAATTATCATTTTTGTTGCCTTTGTAGTTTTTAATTCTTGCAGCAAGGATGAGCCAATGACCATTGAGACGGAAGATTTTGGCACACGTCTACAATTTGACCAACTAGAAGTAGGTCAAATGAGCAAATACGTTTTCTTTATTGGAGAAAACTATGATCAACAGGGTACAAATTCTTATACCTATGTTACTGATACCATGGTTCTGGAAGTTTTTGACAAAGATGAAATTGGTTTTTTGGTACGGGAGTACTTAACGCCAGGTTCAGCTTCCTTGCACACTGCATCTAATGTAGCATTTGCAGATGCAACAGTAGTCTACTACTTGCAAACAGATGGTAATGAAATAAAGCTAGTAAGTAAAGAAGAGCGTCTTATGACCAGACTCTTTCAGGTGTCTTCTACATCAGATGCAAGCTACGATTTAGCAGAATTAGATATGTTGGAAATAAAAATAAATGGCTGGACGACCAGTCAACCACTATACGATGGTGTCCTAGAAGGATACACAAAGAATTACAGGCAGTTGAATCTAGAATTTGACGATCTGAATGTATTGATTGATAACAGAGATGTGATGCTTGGAGGCCCAGGAAACACGCATGTTTATTCAGAGAAGTACGGATTGGTGAGAGCCACTTCATATAACGCTTCTACTGGAAAAGGTTTTGGCTGGGATTTATTACCTTAGTGCCAAACCTACGATAAACATGCCTGGAAATACATTCGGACAAATTTTTAAAATTTCATCATTTGGCGAGTCTCACGGACTCGCCATTGGTGTTGTAGTAGATGGACTTCCAGCAGGAATACCTATCGATGAAGATCATATACAATCTCAGATGGATCGGAGAAAACCAGGTCAGTCTGCAATTGTTACGCAGCGTAAAGAATCAGATACGGCAAAGATCATGTCAGGCATCTTTGAAGGAAAGACTACGGGTACACCTTTATTTATGCTAATTATGAATGAAGACGCCAAGTCAAAAGATTACAGCCACATAGCTGATAAATTTAGACCTTCACACGCTGATTATACGTACGAGAAAAAGTATGGCCATCGAGATTATAGAGGAGGCGGTCGATCATCCGCTCGTGAAACTGCTGCCAGAGTAGCTGCAGGAGCGATAGCTTTACAGTTTTTAGCGCATTACAGTATCACTATTCGTTCCTATGTACATTCTGTTGGAGATATTTCGGTATCAGAAGATTACAAATCTTTAGATCTCAAAAATATTGAAAATAATCTAGTACGATGTGCAGATCCAGCATCTGCAGAAGCTATGGAGTCGCTCATAAAAGAAGTCAAAGTAGCTGGAGATACTATTGGAGGCACCATTAAATGTATTATTCAAGGCGTTCCAGTAGGGCTCGGGGAACCCGTTTTCGATAAGCTTCACGCTGATTTGGGAAAGGCAATTCTATCCATCAATGCTTGTAAAGGTTTTGAATATGGAAGTGGTTTTGCAGGTACTAATATGAAGGGATCAGAACACAATGATTCTTTTAAGAATGAGGATAATAATATTATTACCACCACCAATCATAGCGGTGGAATACAGGGTGGGATAAGCAATGGGATGGATATATACTTTAAGGCAGCATTCAAACCCGTGGCCACTATAGTTCAAGCTCAGCATAGCGTTGACAATGATGGTAATGCAACGGAAGTTAAAGGACGTGGCAGACATGATCCATGCGTCCTTCCTCGTGCTGTACCTATTGTAGATGCCATGGCAGCATTAGTGATTGCTGATCATTTGCTCCGCAACAAGACTTCAAAATTTGAAAAATAATTTAAAAAATCCCTAAGCCTTCTGATACATTACCGCTTTTACTGCTTGTATAATTTTCTTTGGATTCGGCAAATACTCCGCTACTAAAGTAGGTGCATATGGTAAAGATACATCTGCAGCATTGACTCGCACAACGGGTGCATCTAAATAATCAAAAGCATACTTTTGTACCTCATAAGTAATCTCTGCCGAAACTCCAGCAAAAGGCCATGACTCGTCGACTACAACGATACGATTCGTTTTCTTAACACTATCAACAATCGTCTTATAATCTAGAGGGCGTATCGTTCGTAAATCGATTACTTCTGCGGAGATTCCTTCTTTTGCAAGTTCATCTGCCGCAGCGTACACTTCGAGCATCATTTTATTAAAGGAAACTATAGTGACATCTGTGCCTTCTCTTTTTACTTTAGCTTTGCCTATCGGTATCAAGTACTCTTCCTCGGGCACTTCACCTGTTAGGCCATAGCTACTCTCCGATTCCATAAAACAAACAGGATCATTATCTCTAATAGCGGACTTCATTAATCCTTTTGAATCATACGGATCCATAGTAGAAACTACTTTTAGCCCTGGACAGTTTGCTAGCCAAGATTCAAAGGTTTGAGAATGCTGTTGAGCCAATTGTCCTGCTGAACCAGATGGGCCTCTAAAAACGATTGGGCAAGAAAAATCTCCTGCTGACTGGGAAAGCGTTTTGGCTGCATTATTTACAATTTGATCAAATGCAAGTACCGCAAAATTCCAAGTCATAAACTCGATAATAGGTCGTAGCCCATTCATCGCCGCACCAACGCCTATACCTGCAAAACCTAATTCTGCAATAGGTGTATCAATTACACGTCTTGGACCAAATTCATCTAGCATTCCTTTACTTACCTTATATGCACCATTATATTCCGCCACCTCTTCTCCCATTAGGAAAACATTTTCATCTCTGCGCATCTCCTCAGACATTGCTTCTCTAAGGGCATCTCTTACCTGAATTTCTCTACTCATAAAAACTACTTATTTTGTACCCCAAATGTAAGGATAGATTGACTTTATATCTATGAATGTTACGAAAGAAATCATACTTTGATTAATAATTCCTAAAATTAATTTATAGTTCCCTGTCTTTCAGACAACTGAAAGAAGAATGCAACTTTGTTTTGGATATAATGTGACTAATATTTTCTTATTATCGTCCAAATTGAGCAAATTTGCATGATTTTTGAGTTAACCTACTATACATTAAAATAATCTGTAACCAATCAACGTTACAGCGTTATTAAAAGAAAATACCATGAAGAAAAGTAAAAATCAAATATTCGTACTAGGCGCAATACTAATGGCATCGTTATCTTCTTGCAACAGAGGAGTAGGTTGTCCAAGTAATTTTTCAATAGATGCAGATACTATGGAAGCAGTAAATACTGCTGTTACATCTGTACTTTCTATTTTATTCTAGACAATGAAACCGCACGGGCTGTTCCTAACCGAGGACGGCTCTCATTCCATTTATTCTAATAAGTTTGAAGTTGCATATCACTCTAAGCATGGTGCCATTGGGGAGACCCAGCACGTGTTTATTGATGCGGGTCTACGGGCTAAAATAAATCAACAAGCTGTTAGTATTCTTGATATTGGTTTTGGTACAGGTCTTAATGCCTTCATGACTTTTTTAGATTCTAAAAATTCGTCTACCAATTTTTACTATGAAGCTATTGAAGCATATCCGATATCTGAGGATATGGCGACTAATCTAAATTATGCGCACAAACTAGACGCTACATCAGAAGAATTTATGCAATTGCACACCACTGCATGGAATCAAGTCCACCATCTTCGATACAATTTTACATTTTTAAAGCAATTGGCAAAATTTGAAGAATTTCAAAGTAAACGCCTTTTTGATGTTATCTACTTTGACGCATTCGCCCCCAATGCACAATCGAGTCTATGGGAAGAAAATTTACTGGCCAAAATGTATAGCTTACTTCATCCTGACGGAGTGCTTGTCACTTACTGCGCACAAGGTCAGTTCAAGCGAAATCTAAAAGCAGTTGGATTTCAAATTGAGCCGCTGCCAGGGCCTCCAGGTAAGCGGGAAATGACTAGGGCGAGGAAAGTATGTTAGGTATTAATTCTCTGCCATATAAAAAAAAGGAGAAAACGCAGTGCATTTTCTCCCTCCCTCAAGATTAAAATAATAAATTAATCCATCGCTAAATAAGATTCTAACACCCAGCCTTGTTGACCATTGAAATCAACTTTTGCGAAGCGACTCTTTGTGCCATCTAGTACAACACTATTCTCAGAATATTCTAAGACTTGTAATTTACTGTACTCTGGAATTCTTACTTCATGTACTGGGGCACCCATATCTGGAGCAGCACGCAGCCCTAAGCTTCCACTATTGCTATTGGTTACCGCACTCATCCCAACACTTGATAGATTTGGTTTAGGCATAGAATTTATCGTAGTTGGTTGCGCTTGCGAAGCAATAGTTTTTTTCATTTCCTCCAATTGCGCTTTCATATCTTCATAAACTGATTTGTCAGCGGTCTCCATATTTGGATCAGCAGCGTTAGCTTGTTGTACCTCATTTAGATCATTGCACAAGTCATCACAAAACGCTTCTGGAGCTGGTGTATAACTGGTAGCTGGATCTTCCGCATGGGCTTGTTTTTTCTTGAACTTACTGAGGATGTTTTCAAATACAGCGCCAGGTGCCGTTTTCACATTAGGGTTATTTTTGTTCTTATTTTGTACTTCTTGCACTACTTTCTTTAGCAAGTTTCCCATTACATTTCCAAACATAAACAATATTTTTGATTAGCTTAAAGGTAACAAAATATACTGATATTGTGCAAGTTATGAATGTATACTTGGCTAAGGCGTAGATAGTACTCACTTATCATCAAGTTGTTTAAGATATTCTTCTGCAGCTAAAAAATGACCCTCTTTTTTTGCGATATCCATCTTATCAAATGTTCGAACAAGCATTCCTAGGCGCGGGTTGCCCAGAAAAAAATCACGATGCGTATCCATGAATCGCCAAAAAAGTCCATCCCATGTTTTATGCCAATCTTCTTTTTTATAGTTGCTCATCTTCAATATATAATTTGATCCACTGATGTATGGTTTAGTGGCAAATAAGCCACCATCCGCAAACTGACTCATCCCATATACATTGGGTACCATCACCCAATCATACGCATCTATGAACAACTCCATAAACCACCGATAGACTTCCTTAGGATCGAATTCACAAAGCAGCATAAAGTTTCCGAGTATCATTAAGCGCTCAATATGATGACAATAGCCGGTCTCCAAAACTTTTTTTATTGTCTGATCTATTGGTACAATTCCTGTAGAACCATCATAGAAAGAGGCTGGAATTTTTCTAGTAAAATTCCAATAATTTTTAGTTCTGGAATAAACGCCTTTCGCCTCATACATACCTCGAATAAATTCACGCCAACCTATAATTTGTCTTACAAATCCTTCCAAAGAATTTATCGGTACATCATGTGCAGCCGCATACTCAATCGCCTTATTGATGATATCCATAGGCTTCAGCAAACCCACATTTAACATTGGAGTCAGCACACTATGGTGCAAGAAGGACACCTCCTTTACAATAGCATCTTCGTAGTCCCCAAAGGCATGAAACCGATGTAAGAAAAAATGCTGTAGTGCTTTCTCGGCACCATCATGAGTGTATGGATAAATAGCCTCTGCCGTCAACTTCCCGAGATTCTTGTGAAAGTGTTTTCCTACATAGCTAACCGCCTCTTCCCAGTGCTTATTATCTGCGGGGATGTATGCTTGTGGAACTGCTTTGCCTTTCGGAAACTTCTTTCTATTTTCTGCATCAAAACTCCATTTGCCTCCCAATGGTTCTCCCGCAGGATCTAACAATATTTCTCTTTTCTTTCTTTGTTGCTTATAAAAAGTGGTTTGAAAAAAAGACTTTTTACCCTCTTTAAAAAAGGCTTTTAAGTCTTCTTTAGAATTGATAAAAAGTTCGTTTTCATACTCAACTGGTTCAATCTCGTGCGCAATAGCTCCTTCTCTAATTCTCTTTTCCAGCCAATAGTCTGTGGGATTCATGAAGTGGATATGCGTAACAGATAGTACTTGCAAATGCGGGAATAACTTTCTTATATCAGAATTTTCGTCATGAGTTTCTATGTATTCAACGGCTATTTTTCTCTTCCTCAAGACAGCAGCGTAAGCCTTCATACTTGCACGATGAAAAGCCAACTTCGTTTTATGAAAATTGAATTCTTTAAAGAATAGATGCTCCTCTATTAGATAAACGGGAAAGCCATTATCTAGTAACGGACTTGCATCAAATAACTGATGCGGGAAAATTAAATTTATGTGCTTCATTGGTTGATTTTTATTTGGAGGAGTACCGATGAAAAGATCGGTACCGGGTCATCCGTTCCTACTCGCGTCATCTACTCCTCTTCCGTATAGTACACCATTGTCTCGCCTCGTACCTCGTTGAGCCTGCAGTTGCACTTACGTCATACGTCCTAGCTGCCACTCGTACCACTTCTACCCCTCTCCCAAAAAACTATTATAGTTCATCTCTTGCTGCCATCAAAGCAAAACTTATTATATTTAGGCCCTTCCATAGCAATGGGTTCATACATTTATCTCTATCTTTTGATAACCCAATACCCTAGATTGCATCTCCTGGACTTGCCCTTCACAAGTTCTCTATTTTTTGTAGCTAGTAAATAGTTTTTGAGATGTTGATCTTAAGAAAATTTCGCAATATTTCCTTCCTTTATAATCTCAAATCTATTAGCGATTCATGCCTCCTCATTATAGCCTAATACTTTTCTACCAAACTGTTTCGCTTGAGCAGGTGATTTTTAACTTAAGATATTAACCAAATTTTTCTCCTGCTTTAACAACCGTGCTTTTTCAACTATCATATAATGTTCTGTTGAAAAGTAGGTGACATCTTTAAGAACAAACTTTGTAGACCTCCATTGACAAAGTCAGCTTTGACCCATTTCACCATCATTTTATTTTTGATGTTCCTAGAAAAATAGGAATTTCTGTTTTACTCCTGCTGTAAAATCCTTTCTGGTTTATTCAATTGTATATTTCAAAGACTATAAAAATACTACAAAGTTATAAGCCTAATCTAGTTCCTTCCGTTCAATATTAATTTTATTCCGATTGGGTCGTACATGAGTTGCCAATATTCGCTGCTTTTCTTGTTTTACTTTTATGTTTTTGCGATGACCCCATATTTTGTCGCGAGCCGCCTTGCCTGCTATTTTTAAATCTATCAATGGCGCTGGGTAGTCTTTCCCGATTTGGACTTTATAAATCCCCTGTTCTATGACTGTCATCTTCCAGGGCTCATGGATAAAAGCGGACGGCACGGAAGTCAATTCTGGAATCCACTTTCTAATATACACCCCTTGTGGATCATGTTCTTGTGATTGCTTGATTGGATTGTATATTCTGACAATATTAGTTCCTGTAGTACCGGCTTGCATTTGAAATTGCGGATAATGTATACCAGGAACATAATCTAAGAATAATCTAGCCAAATGGTAAGTCCCATGGCGCCAGTCCTGATCTAGATGGTGACACAAAAAAGACAGCACCATGGCTCGCATCCTGAAGTTTATCCAGCCGGTGGCATGTAAACATCGCATACAAGCATCTACCAATGGATACCCTGTGCTTCCAGTCTTCCATGCCTCTATAAAGTCCTCATTTATTGGGTGTTCTAGCGTCTCATAGCCTTGGTTAACGCAGTAATTCTCGTAGCGACATTCTACTTCAAACTTTTGGATAAAATGGTCATGCCATTTGAGTCTAGTCATCATCCCACTGAAAGCCCGTTTATTGGTTTCGTAATTTGGACTACCGTTGACATGATGAAGTGCTTGCTTGATGCTCAAATTCCCCCAAGCTAAATATGGAGAAATACGACTGCAAGATTTTCGACTTTCAGTAGGTTTTGATATTTGAAAGTGATAACTCTTCCCCCTTTCTTCTGTAAATGAATTCAAGTACCGCCAAGCAAAAGTTTCCCCTCCTGGTTGAAATCGTGAATGTACAGCTGTAATATCAGTCAAAAGAGTGGTCGCAAGTGGAAAATTGTGATGAAAATGTAGATCTTCTTGTTTAGCATACTCGTTGTGTAAAATTGGTTTATTCATAGTTGCATACCAATGCTTATCCCATTTTTTTCTATTAGTAATACCACGTTGGACACCATCTTTTTGAAATTCAGTCCAAGTAATGTTCCTCTGGTTACAAAATTTCTGCACGGCTATATCTCTTCGCCAAGTAATAGCTGTTCCGCTCTCTTGATAAGAATAAATATTTTCAATTTTGAACTGCTGAGAAAGGTTTTCAAAAATCGCTATTGCATCCCCATGAAAAATGTGTACCGATTGATTGTACTGTTTAAGCTTATCATTTAGATCCAATATGCTTTGGTAGATAAACCTGAGATGTCGTTTAGAAGTATCTGGGTAAGCCAACAAGCTTGGTTCATAAAAGTAACAAATAAGATAAGGGAGAGCGTGTTCCTCCGCAGCAGCTAAAGCTACGTGATCTTGAGAGCGTATATCCCTTTTGATCCATACAATATTAATAGATTTATTAAATGCTGTATCCAAGATGCTAGGCTTAGTTTATAGTAGACATACCGCCATCCACATGCATAATCTGACCTGATATCCAAGTAGATTCATCACTCAAAAGAAACCTCGCCATCGCAGCAATATCTTCGGGTGTCCCAATTCTTTTGAGTGGGTGTCTTTCGTTATTGGCCTCTATTTTCTGTTCACTATTTAATAACTTTTCAGCCAAAGGTGTATTAGTGAGAGAAGGGGCTATAGCATTCACGCGAACCGTCGGTGCAAACTCAGCAGCTAGCGCCTTGGTCAAGCCCTCGATAGCACCTTTTGAGACAGATACTTGTGAATGGAAATTGAAACCAGATTGTACTGCTACAGTGCTAAAAAGCACGATGGATGCCGAATCGCATTTCTTCAGTTTTGAAATACATGCCTGAATGATTTTGATGGCACCGACTACTTGTAGATTAAAATCATCAACAAAAGCTTGAGGTTTTAATCTCGCGAAAGGTTTTAGATTTATAGAGCCTGGACAGTATACCACTCCATCTAAAGTGTCTGGAATAAAATCAAAATTATCATCCGATATTATATCTAGTTTGTGCGCCTGCAGGTTATCACTATCCTCAAGCTCCGTTTCATTATAAGTTCCAATAACCTGATGTCCATCTGCAATAAGTCGTTGGCTAAGTGCTTTTCCTATACCCGAAGAGGCTCCAATAATTAAGTAGTTTTTCATAACTAATGGAACAGCATTTTAGGAAGATTGTTTAATCCACCCTTGGTAACATTCTTGGCAAGTCGCTAAAAAGTGGATAACTACCTCAGCCATTCTTAATCGAAACAAAACACCTAATATTTCCTTTGATAAATCGTTCTTGGAAAGCTGCATAGGGTCTTTTTTGGTAGGCAAAAAACTATTAAGCACAGCTGAACAATTAGTATAACATTTTCTCAATCATCCTACCACTAATAACGTACATCTTGGATCAGGACAATACATCTAAAATTTCCTATGAAGATTTCTACGCTTAAGAACTACCTAATCCTAGCAAGATCCAATGCGAAAGGGATATGGAAGGGTCGACTGAAAGGAGACGTGCCACTGGAGGTACGGAAGTGGTACCGAGTGCGCAACGAGCCTGGAAGAGCCCGACCACCAGTTTAGTAATCAAATTGTCAGACCAAAAATAAAATTATATAGAAAGCAAAGCGTCAACACTTACCATCATACCTGGTGGATTCGCCCAAAACAATCCCCTAAAGCGACTAGTCTCTAAATTCTACTATCATATCCACCTCTACAGCAATATTTCCAGGCAGTGAATTCATTCCAACCGCTGCACGAGCATGTTTTCCACGTTCTCCGAATAGCTCCACCATCAGGTCTGAGAAACCATTAATTACTAGAGAATGTTCCGTGAAATCTGGGCTTGCATTCACCATACCAAATACCTTCACTACCCGCACTACTCGATTGAGATCACCGAGCTCAGACTGTAAAATAGAGAGTTGGTTGATGGCTACTTGCCGCGCCGCATCATAACCAGCTTGAGTATCTAAATCCTGCCCTACTTTGCCAATAATGTTTTTACCATTATCCATGGTAGGGCCTTTGCCCGAAAGAAATAATAAATTTCCAGTTCGCACGGCTCGCACTATATTTGCACCTTTGATAGGTTCAGGAGACTTCAGCGTAATCCCTATTTTTTGGATGCGAGCTTCTATGTCATAAGAATAATCCGTGGCGCTAGACGAAATACTTCTTGAGCAGGCGCTCCCTAAGAGCACACCTAAAAGTAGAAATAATACAGTTTTGAAATCCATATTTGAAAGTTAAAATCAAATATAATAAGCTTGCAACAAACTAAATCATTTATGCTACAATTTAATAATGTCTTCTGCTAAGGCTGCTTTAATATTGAGCCAGATATATTTCCAAAAGGAGATGGTGGTTTCTCGGGTTGTTGTCACATTAATTTTGCCATGTTTTTCGTCTGGAATAGTACCATCATCTCGAATGATAAAATTTGCGATAGCAGATACCAGTTTTCTTTTCTTATCCTCTTCGTCAAGCAGCGTGATTTTTAAATCTTGATAGTCAATTTCAAGATCGCAAACGGAGCTAAACTTGTTTCCATTGATTTTTATATTAACTCTGCTTACATTGCCGCTCATTTTTGAATTTTGATTAGGTATGGTGAGTTGATTAAGATCTGCAACAGTTAAGGAGTTTATGGATGCATTAAAAATAAAATTTTCATCTAGATCTGAGTTGACAAATGACCAATCTCCTTCCACTTTAGTATCTTCCATAAATTTTGCTTGAAAGGAAATGTTAGTCGGTTCTTGATTGACGTTGGAAAAATTTTGGATAGTACTATAGATATTGTTGAACTTTAATTTTCCTGGCGTATTATTTATGTCTTTATGAATATCATGATGTAAAAAACCATTGACTACTAGTACGTTTTTGAAATCCAAATCAACAAGGGCATTATTCATTTTCTCTCCATAGAGAATTCTAGGCCGCAGATCGTCAGCAATAGTTTTATCTCTATACATTTTTGCAAATGGATTTTGCAGATGGACAGAATCAGCAGTAAAAGCAAATCTTCGTTCAATGCTATTTTCAAAATTAAAATTAGTAAATCTTATATCGTCCACTGTAAGTCGTACATGATCTCTTTCAAGGTCTAAAATTTTACTATAGGTTTCTTTAGAGTACTTGGTGAAATAGCTAAGATTATTGAAAATTAAATTTTCATTTTTAAGCTGACTGTAGCTACACACAAGATGCTCGTGCTTTCCTGCCTTTAGCATCAAGCTATCATAACTACAATAGGAGGCAGAAAAATGGAAAGGCAAATTATTGCTCAAAGTCTGCTCGTTGACTTCTACTTCCCTTAAAATCAAATTTAGATTGTCAACTTTTAGGACTGTGGAATCCCCCGTATTATCTACTATGTGCAGATTTGCAGCATCTAGCTGAAACTTATCAACGGTTATGTTTACAGGGATTTGCTGCTTTTGGGCTGCCTCAGTATTTTTCTTCTTTTTGTTTAACTTATGGTGTATAATAGTGGAATTTTTAAAGATCAAATCGTCTAAAACTACCTTATTGTTTGCCCACAACTGATAGTAATTAATTCCTTTAAAATCAATGTTTTCGATAATCAGCTTGGTGGCATAGTTATCTGTAGAGTCCGCGTCGTATATGATTTGCATAGGCCTACATGAGATAGTCTTACTCCAAAGTTTGAATTGAACATTGGACTCATTTAGCTTTACTGATGGGGGTAAATCATTGGCAATGAATGCATTAATCTTATGTTGTACCCACTGTTGAACACCCAAACCGAGCACGAGTATACATACTATGCTTGCTAAGAATATTTTAAACCATTTCATTACGGATTCTGACATATCAGTATTCAAACTTCTCTATGCAAAAAATGTTCGATAATGGTTTAGACAAGTGAATCAAACAATAATATTCAAATGTATGTTTGATACCATTTGAATTGAAGGGACTATTTGTATACTTGTGTAATAAAGAGGTATTTCAACTATGACTCTAAGTATTTTTATTCTTTTCGCTATCATTGGTGTAGCTACACTGCTGTTTATCACAGAGATCTTTACTGTGGATAAAACTGCATTTCTAGTAATGGTATCGTTAATTGGATTTGATCTCATCGAAGGCAAAGATGCGATTATGGGGTTTAGTAATCCTGCCGTGATTACTATCCTGTCGCTAATGATAATTTCCGCTGCTTTAGAAACAAATGGCTCTATTGCACTTCTAGCTAAAAAGTTAATTCCATTATTGCGAAAGCCATTGATTTTTGCACTCCCTTTAACGATGCTGATTGTAGGTAGTGTATCTGCATTTATAAGTACGACCGCAGTGGTAATTATCTTTGTAAAGATAATGCCTACTATCTCTAAAAAATATAATATAGATATTACTAAGTACATGATGCCAATATCTTTTGCAGGAATCATGGGTGGATCTTGTACATTAATGGGCACAAGTACTAATCTAATTGTGAATCAAATAGCTATTAGTCGAGGAATAGATGCATTCACGTTTTTTAAACAGACTCCATTAGCAGTAATGTTGCTAGGCATTGGCATTTTTATCACAACCTGTATGGCTGTACTTGTATTGAAAGTACTACCAAGTAGGCAAAGGAAAAAAAGTCTCATTTCTAGAGATAATTTTATCTCTATGATCCGTGTCAAGGAAGGCAGCAGTATGATTGGAAAGCAATATCGATCAAGCTTTATCTATAAAGATGAAGACAGCAGACTTTTACAAATCAGAAGACAAAATAGGATTATAAATAATCCAACTTACTGGGTAAAGTTTAGAGCAGACGATGTACTCGTCATAAGAAGCAATCTTGAGAAAGTCATAGATCTTAAGAAGAATCCTTATCTAGAAATAATAAACGAAGTGGACGGGGTAAACAAACCGATCGTAAACGGAAAACTAATTGAGATATTAATTTTACCTGGCTCGAAATTAGTTGGAAAAAGTTTGGCTAAGTTAACCAGCTTTGACCTAGATAGTGCTGTACCTATAGCACTCCAAAAACACAAAAATATACTAAATCCGAGTGAGCGATTAATAGAGAATAGACTGAGTAGAGTGCGGATAGATGTTGGCGACAGATTACTCGTTGAGCTAGACCCCTTAGTAGAGGAAAGCTGGTCTCTACAAGATAATGGTGAGGTATTAAATGAAATAATAGTAGAAAATGAAGAGAACAGCAATAAATATCTGTGTCTATTAATTTTGCTAGGCGTAATTATACTTGCGGCTTCAGGTATACTACCTATTTTATCTGCCTCGCTCATAGGAGTCGCTGTCTTATTACTTATGCGCTGTATATCATTAGAACATGCTTATGATTCTATAAACTGGTCTGTCATTTTTATGCTGGCTTGTCTACTACCATTAGGGGCTGCGATGGATACTACCGGAGCTGGTGAATATATTAGTGATGGCCTTATGACCTTCCTTAGGGATTATAAGCCCAGCACAGTCTTGAGTTTGTTGTTTTTTATAACTATGATGATCAGTTCTGTCATTTCAAATAATGCTACCGCGATAGTAATAACACCCATAGCAATTTCCCTGGCGACTGGCTTTGGTCTAAATCCAGTCCCCTTTCTGATAGTGGTAATGCTAGGTGCCAACTTTAGCTTCTTCACTCCAATCGGTTATCAGACTAATACGATTGTCTACAGTATGGGGATTTATAAATTCAGACATTTCTTGATAGTTGGTGGAGCACTGTCATTAGTTTTATGGATAGCTACGAGCATACTCACGCCTATGATATTTCCATTTTAGGTCTTGAAGTAATATGGCAAATTTAATAACCAGCCGCTTGCCCATCTTTACGGGACTCGCTCGCACCAAAATATATCTTGCGAAGGTCATCCCACATGATGGCTTGATAGCCTCCAAAACCGCCAACAGTGTGCTTTATATTGTGGCCAAACTTCATCAAATTTCGAATAACTTCTCGGCTAAATCCAGACTCCAAAAACAAGGTCCCACCATCCTCCATTCGCACGCCCGTTGGCTGAGAGGAGCCTGTATGTAACATGCGTGGTGCGTCACCAGCTTCTTGTAAGTTCATATCAAAGTCTATCAAATTAATCACGATCTGCGCATGACCTTGTGGCTGCATCCCGCCACCCATGAGGCCAAAACTCACATATGGTTTACCCTCCTTGGTAATGAATGCGGGAATGATGGTATGGAATGGACGCTTGCCTGGTTCTAAAGCATTGTTATGGCTTTTGTCTAACGAAAACAACTGACCTCTATCCTGTAGTATAAAACCAAGTTTGGTTGGCGTCATTCCCGAACCCATACCTCGATAATTACTTTGGATAAGCGAAACCATATTGCCATCTTTGTCCGCAGTGGTCAAATAAATAGTATCACCGTCTTTGAGTTTAGGTTCATCTATGGTACGTGCGGAACGTTTTGGATTTATCTTTTTGGCATGTTCTTTAGCGTAAGATTTAGAAATTAGTTTTGTTACAGGAACCTTTGCAAAATCCATATCTGCATAATAAAAAGCCCGATCTTCAAAAACTAATTTTTTCGCTTCGGTAAAATTATGAATATACTCTGTAGATCCAAAACCCATCTTCCGAACATCAAAATTTTCCATAATATTGAGAATCTGTAAGGCAGCTATTCCCTGGCCATTGGGTGGAAGTTCCCAAACATCGTAGCCACGATAATTGGTAGAAACGGGTTCTATCCAAGTAGAAGTATGGCTCGCTAAATCTTCATAAGTCAAAAAACCACCCTGCGCTTTCATATAAGTAGCAATCGTCTTTGCAATATCACCTTTATAAAAAGCATCTCTACCTTTAGTTGCAATAGTACTTAGTGTATTTGCTAAATATGGATTCTTGAAAATATCTCCTTTTACCGGAGCCTTCCCATCTATGGTATATGTTTCTGTAAAGCCAGGGAATTTAGAAAGTATAGGTACACTCCTACCCCAATAATAAGCTATCAGTTCTGATACTGGAAATCCATCGTTGGCATAATCAATAGCAGGTTGGAGTACCTGCTGCATGGATAAAACCCCAAACTTATTATGCAATTCAAACCAGCCATCGACGGTACCTGGCACCGAAACTGGCAGCGGCCCGTGCGGAGGAATCATATCCAATCCGATACTTCTAAAATGTTCAATAGTCAGCGACTTGGGTGACCTGCCTGATCCATTGAGACCATACAACTTCTCTGTTTTTGCATCCCAGACAATAGCAAAAATATCTCCTCCGATACCATTACCTGTTGGCTCCATCAAGCCCAGGCAAGCATTAGTAGCGATCGCCGCATCTACTGCACTACCGCCTGCTTTGAGAATATCCAAACCTACTTGTGTGCATAAGGGCTGCGAACTTGCCACCATGCCATGCTGTGCAATAACCTCAGAACGGGTAGCGAATTGCTTACCAGTAAGTCGATCTTGTGCGGTGGATGAAATAGTACATTGGAGTGCTAATAAAAGTAGAATTAAACGATGCATAGATGTAGATTTATGTAGATTAAATCTACGAAATATAAAACAGAATCACGGGTATTAATTCAAAAAGGTTCCAAATCTAAAACCAGGGTAAAATGAATTTTCCTTTGACCAACCAAGTATGAAACTCATACTGAAGCTTCGGGTAAACGGGATAAGGTAAAAGCCTCCACCCAAGCTTGTATTAAATCTAGTTTGCTTAATCTCTCCGTGGTCAAAAACTTTTCCTGCATCGTAAAAAGCAATCAGGCCAAATTTTACGGGAATGGAAACAGCCTTTTTATTCAATAACTCTAACCGAAGATCTGTGTTAAAATATAACATATTTTGATCCGTAAATCTAAATCCAGTGTACCCCCGCAGACCGTTATTACCTCCCATGGTAGGTGTGTGAAAAAATGGGATTTCTCCAAATCCTAAATCCGCTCCGAGCTTAAAACCGAGGGTGATTCTCTTCTTAGTATTGTTAGAAATATAATATTCAAAAGTGCCACCTACAGATCCATAATTTTGCTCCAAGCCTTCAATCACCTTATAATATTTGTAAAATATATTTGACCTTATTCCCTTGTATGGAAAACGCTCATGATCTAGTAAATTCACCTCAAGCTGTAACTTACTAGGTATAGATGTGAATAAGCCATCCGCGCCGAGAATGTTATTTTCATTGAGATCTAGAATAGAATTTTTAACTGGATTACTATCAAACTGCCCTAAACCTATTTCTACTGAAATTGAACTTCGTTGCCAGAATGATTTTTGCAAACCAATACTCGCCGTGTAAGCACTGAAGTTCGCTACGTAGAAATCTTGTCGATCTAATTTTTCATCAATAACCGTATTATTTCCGATTCCATAAAAAGCGTTGTAATATTCTGGATTACTCAAGGATACGTTGGCAATTACGTCCATGTCTCTAATCACTTGATGCCACTGCGCTGTTAAATCTAAACCCCAATTCGTAGCAGTAGAAACACTGCCCACAGCTCTGTATTTTGCAGCAAAGTCCGTCTTATTCCATTTTTGAGTTGTCCAAGTGTTGCCAACACTTAGTATTCCGCCTTGGAAGCGGTTGAATGCAATTGATAAAACAGGAAAATAAGTGTTGAATTTTGTAGCATTTCTATCGTACTGATAAATAGTATGATTCCAATTGTCTATAAAAGATTTCTTATCGACAGCTTCATCTTTGAGGTTTCCTAAGTCATAGATTTTCCAATGCTTATTCGGTTTTTCATAGTAATATTCATCTTCTCCGTTTCCGCCTAACAGCACCAACTCAATAGTACTCTTATAGGGATTCACAAATTCATATATATCGTCTTTTGCTAATCCATATATTTTAATAAGTTCCGTTTCATCTGGATTAAAAATTCGATCAAAGTATTTTTCTCGACTTGCAATATTTTTTCCATTGTCGAATATTTGAATCCGAACTTTTCCATTCTCTAGAGACTCTATTAAGAACTTATCTCTACCCTTAGATCCTAGTAATTCAACCTCTTTATTGAGCCATTTGTAATATGATGAGGCGTATGTTAATAGATCCCTTTTGCGCTGAATCAACTTCTCTGATATTTCTATACCTGATAAATTATGGATGGGTTGAGGTAATTTATTTACCGCTTCTATTATATCTTGATCAGAAATATTGTCGATAATGAATTGCGCCTCCTTTGTGTAATCCTCCTTACTCAGACTTGTCAATAAAAACCTGTCCAAGTGTCTTGCGTAAAAAACCAAGCTTCTAAATCCTTTTACCTTATAATCAAAGCCTTCTACAACAGGAAAACCAAAGGACATGTCAGCAATGGTGGGCAAAATGCCATCCCATTTAGAAAAAGCAGCATCACGATCTCTCGGAATAGGAAGATACTCCGTGCGACCGTCACGCTCAAATGCAGCCCACTTCCAATTATCCTCTTGTCGACTCCAATCTCCAACGAGGACATCGAACAGTCTAGCACGTAGGTAATCGGTCTGCCTCACAGCGTTAGACTTATCCTCATACAATCTCCTGATGAGTTTATTAGTCTTTACAATATCATCCGCTTCGGCAAATAATTTACCCTCCATATTTCTCTTCCCTGGCAGTTCTTCTAGCATTCCAAGCAAGTCTCCATACTGCTTTTGGAACGGACCTAATGCTGGTATATTCGGCAAGACATACAATTTTGGTTCAACGTGTAAGACATCAATTTCCGAAAGTAAAGACGGTATAATCAGGGCACCGTATGGCTGCTGTGAACTTGTTTGATCCCGAAAAATTTTACTGATGATCGTTGCTCTTAAACTGTAGTTTAGTTTTCTATTTGGATCTTTATCCACAGATCTGAAAGTATAGACCGTTCCATCCTGGGTTTTAAATTTAAGCGATTTTGTTTCGCTACCACCACCTCTTTCTTTGACTATAAGTCCATCAGTTGCTGCATCTATATTGAGGTAATTTGTTTCTATTTCAGCAGCCCAATCGTCGCGATAGTGTTTACCAAACCAGAAAGCATTCCATTTACCCTTTTTATATCTTGTACTTGCCGATAAGCGCAACACATTTTTTATTTCTTTGTCCGTTGTCTCCTCTGTAGATCTATATGCGTTCTCAAAACTACAGGGTAAATAATTTAGATTCTCACTAGCATCCTTGCTATGAGCCTCAATATTACAGGCTGAATAAAATAAATCTAAGGCCGCATCTTCGCTAAGGCGTTTAGTGGTGGCATTAAACCTGAGCAAAGAAGACGTTACTTTACCATCCTTATAATACGTAATTTTAATGATGCCATTTGCTTTCTCACTTAGTAATGCATCCCTTGAAAAACCTGCATATCTTGGGTTTGAAAGCGCACCGCTATTAATGTAAATATTATCCTCGACTTTATATATCTGTTGGTTTGCCTCATGGCTCGTAGCATAAATAATATTGTTATTTGACAGAATGACGTTCTCCATAATCTCGCCGTATTCCTGTAAACGCGGATTAGAAATATCTTTATCACCGCCTACATTAGCCTTGTAGTAGTTCCTAATGGACCCCACTATTGGAAGAGGAAGAAGATGCTGACCAACAGAAAATCTGCCACCATAGTTTCCTAATGATTGAATAGGATGATGACCAGCAATCAGAATATTTTTATTTATATTTTCATCAATTATGTCAAACAGCTCTTCTCTTATATCTTTATCGGTAATAAAACGACAGGCAGCATCTTGAGGAATAGGTTTATCTTTTGTGTGATTCCACCATTGAGAGTTGACTCCTATCAGCTCCACATGCTCATCTAAACTAAGTGAGAATGGTCCAGGACATCCATTTTTTACAATCCAGTGAAAATTGGAAATGCCCTTTAATGCACAATATTTTTTAAGTGAAACTTCAATTTCTTTGATGCTCTTCAATCCCTGTTTCTTACCATTAGCCCAGTCTCTATCTCCTGGGACAAATACTAATTTTCCGTTTGAATATTTAGCTATCAGATCAATTAACGCAGTAAATTGGTTTAGCTGTACATCAGCAAAGGAGGAGTTATATTTTTTGTTAACAATATCTCCCGTGATAAGAATTGTAAAAGTAGAAGTATTTTTATCCAACTCCGTTCTTAACGAAGTCAAGAAAGAAGTTGGCTCTTTAAGGTCTATATAGTTACCAAAAGTATACACCTCATGAAGTGAGTAAGCATTAAAGTCTTCCTGCGCATGCATCGGGACAAAAAACGCACCCAGCAAAATACAAATTGCATACTTGATCAGAATACTTTCTTTCAATACCATATAATTATGATTGACCGTATTAAAGGTATCATAGCATTAAAACTGATGCCCCACTCTAAAAACAAACCTAAAATCTTCATCCGTAAAATATGCTCCAGCTGAAAATACGATTACATTTATTGGAGAAATCCAAATTCCACCGCCATAAGAGGTGTGCCATTTGTCAGATTTTATTTCTTTTTCCCAGACTCTACCGTAATCAAATCCTCCGTGAATCCCTAACGTGAATGGCGTAACTTTATTGATAGTATTCTTTATACAGTACCTCAAATCGATTGTATGACTAAATGCTTTATCGCCTCTAAATCTAAAATTCCTAAATCCACGTACACTCCCAATACCGCCTATAGTAGGCGCTTTAAAGAAATCATACCTACCATTGATAGTTTCATACATAAGTCTTGAGGCTAGCACAATTCTAGCGTCTTTGTCAAGTGGTATATAATTTGTCATCGCAACAGAGAACTTTCGGAGTGGTCTGGTAAAGTCATCTGTTCTTGCTTCGAGATTATACGCTACATTTAGCGTAAATCCACGATGTGGGTCTGTAGTTTCATCCAACCCTGAATAATCAAAACGAAATACTGCTCCAACATACTCTTTATCTTCATAAGCATCTGTTTCTAAATCCGCATCATTACTTACAATAAATCTTCCAGGTGTCTCGTCAATTTCTGATCGTTCATAAACTCCACCAAGTGCAAACGATCCAGTCGAAAAGGCAAAGGTTTTTCTAAGTAATACTTCTGTTAATAAGACGTCTTGCATTACTCTGTTAAAGTCTAAATCATCCATCTCCTGTAGGATTGTTTCATTCCCAGTCCCAAAATAGTTAAAGGCGAATCTATCACCCTGTTTTTGAACATTGGTAAGCAAATCAAAATTACCTACAACTCCTATAAACTCCCCTTCATATCTAGCTCTAAAAGCTTTAAAAGCGGTTGTATAATCCACTATCAGCCTGTGCTTTTCACCATAGGGTTTCTTCTTAAACTTATATTTGATAAAGGAGATATCAACTCCTATTTGCAATTTATCATCATTTGCATATTTTAGCACTGGTAAAGGAATAAAGTAATCTGGATCATAATAGTTGCTCTTGCGATTGTAGGTATTGAACAACACTTTATTGGAGGTTTTATCCCGTCCTTCTGAACCTAAGTTCAATTTATTTTTCATTTCGGAAGAGTCGTAAACCAGCGTCTTTTTTCCGCCCAATTTAACTTTCGAATTTTCATTAAACGTGTCTTTTCCTTCCCCTCCAATAATCCTAAGCTTGATACTTGTATTAACATCCCCTTCTACATCAAAAATATCAGTTTCTTCTAATCCGTATAAGTGAATTTCTTTGGTCAGTTTATTGTCGAATACTCTTTGATAAAGCAGTTCGTTCTTTTCTCCCTCCTTATTAGAGTCATATACCAACACCTCCGTTTCTTCATCACTGATCCGTCTTACTACAAAGTAATCCTCATCTTCTGTTCCAATTACATCTACCTTTTCTGAAAGATACTCGTATTGTCGGCGGGCAAATTCAACTATTTTATCTCTTCGAATTTTCGTAAACTCTATTAATTGTAGCCACTCTTCATCTCTAGCGCCTTCTGGCATTTCATTAAAGGCCGCTTCGATTACCTCGTCCGTTAAATTTGTCTTAATGTACTCCGCCTCTTTCTTCCAATCTTCCCAAGCAAGTTCATTAATAAAGTTTTGATCAAAGTATTTTGAGTTAAAACTTTCGTATTTAATGTTTTTGATATCACCAGATGGAGTTTTTAAGGACCTCATAAATGGATCAACTAGATGAATTACTTTCATAATAAACCCATCATATTTTGCAAATGCCTGATCTCTATCTCGTGGTATCGGTCTATAATAATAACCTTTATCTTCTTTAAATCGTGCCCAACGCCATTGATCCTCATGGCGATCCCAATCTTGAATTACAATATCGAATAATCTACTTCTCAGTGTCCATTCTTGGTCAATTCTATGCTTTTTACTTTTTTGTAATTTACCTAAGACATCTGAGGTGCTGATGATCTTTTTAGAATTTCCAAAACTATCTAATTCTTTCCAATTGTCATCGGGACGCTCTTCAAACAAGTAAATATCACTTCCAAATATATCATTATGAAAATCTAAGGCAGGCTGTTTTGGTACATAATACAATTTAGGATTTGTATGATATACATTAACTGCATCCGCCATTGGGGGTATAGCTAACGCAGCAAAAGGATGCGCAGCCATAAAGTTATCCAACAAGATATTTTGTACTCCCTGCATCTGATTCAGCGGATAAGGTAATATTCTGGTTGCGTCTTTAGTTAAGCTACGCAGCACATATTCACGTTCGTCCTTGGCTTCAAGGCGCAGTGAATTGGTCTGCATTCCACCACCTCTCTTTACTGTCTTTAGACCTCCTAAGTGGGTAGACAAATCTAATACTTCAAAATCAAACTTTGTGCGATAAAGTTTAGCGTAATGACCTCCTAGGAGAAATTTTCTTAAACCACCAATTTCTTTTGGTATAGCGTTATTTGGAGTTCTATTTATGGTAGTGAGTTCTTTTTCATACTCTGGGAATTCTTCTGGCACCTCATCAATGTCAGTTTCTAGAGGCCCTTTAATTTTAATTCTAAATACGAGTTCTGTTGATTTCTCATCATCTGTAAGCGCATAAAAACTTGACCATGCACTGCCATCTTTATAAAAATCGATTTTAGCATAGCCGATTCTTCCATATCCAAACATACCATGACCACCTGCTCTACAAGAATTTTGTTTAGATCCAGCTCCACTCACTATGAAGTGTTGATTTTTATCTTCTAAATATTGCAGCGTATGTTCGTGCCCTGAAACAAATATATTTTCTCCACTTTTTGCTGCGCCTGGCAATATTGCTCTTTTAAGATCCCGATATTTTGGATTCGCTATATCTTGTGGTACCCCAATCGCTCCTCTAAAAAAAGCAATTATAGAGCCTAATCCGGGCAGTGGCAACCATAGTTTTTTGTTCAATGAACGCAATGGAAAAAGATGTTCTTTCGCTCCAAAATATCCGCCATGAGGGCCATTAGAATATAGCGGATGATGCATAGCTATAACCACATTTTTTCTACGATTCTTACGTATTAACGACTCTAGATTATCAGACCAGATTTCTCTACTTTTTATATCACATCCCTCGTTGATAGATTGATCCGAATTCCAATTATGGATATACCATTCACTATCTATCAATATATAAACTAACTTTTCATTTATGTCTATAAGCTTTGGATCTCCGCAGCCATCACTCGGAAAAAAATAGTCCTCCCATGCATCATCATCATCATCGTCTGTGCCATTTCTAATGGTGTTCAGACGCTTCTCTATATATTTTTGTTGACGATTTAGCCCTTTTAATCCATGCACCATCCAGTCATGATTTCCTGGAATGAACATTATTTTCCCCTTGAAGTCTTTGACCATATCTATCTGCACATCCAACTTATGCTCTGCTCTTTTCCTACTTTTTTCATTAGCCTTTGTAGGCATACCATAAGGGTAGATATTGTCCCCCAAAAAAATTAAAGAACTCTGTTCCGAGGCCCTGTCCATATCTTTTTTAGCAATATCAAAGAGCGGAATTTCATTATCAATTTCCGAATTTCCACAATCCCCTATCAAGAATAAAGTATGTTCAACTTCTTCAGATGGATCAGGCTTTATATCCATCCAGTTTCTGACTGACTTATCATAGTTGAGTTTAAAATTTGCACAGGACTGAAGTGCAAATGCAAAAAGGAATAGATAAAATAGATTTCGTACAAGTACTGTTTTCATATAGTCGAATTCGTTTAGATCTTTAAGTTTTAACTATAGCCAAATAAGACTATTTTTAGTTATGTGATTTTTATTGCTTGGGGGAGTGTCGATTTTTGCTACTCTACCAGTCTTTGCGCATCGCCACCAGGCTATTCAGGGGTTCGCTTCGCTACCGTATAGTGGGTTTCGTACCTCTACCCACTACACCACCGATAAAAAAATCGGAGCCCTTACTATCCTTCTCCCTAAGAACAAATATGCCTCTTCATTTTTATGCTTAACGGACTTATAACAGCATATTGCACCATGGTGTTCAATAATAGAAGAACCTAAAATAACAAAGGGCTCTCTTCATTAGGTAAAGAAAGCCCTTCATACTCAGAGATGTCATTTAGGCTTAGCTTATGGCCAGATACCTAAAGACAAATAATCTGAACTAATTTTATTGATCGCACTTACGAACGCAGCAGTTCTAAGATCTGTAATCCCTTTCTTGCGCTTCATAATAGCTCTTATCTCTGTGTAAGAAGTGATCATCGTCTCTTCCAAACCAGATCTTACAAGATCGATTTCATCAGCACCACTCGTGATCAGTTTTCTTTCTTTGATACCTATAGTCTTTCCAGTCAATCTTTCAACTAGATTCACCATGTTACCATACTTGCTTTGATCAAAACGCTTTTCCATTCTACCAAAACGCATGTGAGAAAGATTTTTTAACCACTCAAAGTAAGATACGGTCACACCACCTGCATTACAATACATATCAGGTATAATCATTACTCCTTTCTTTAGCAAATGCTCACTCGCAGTAGCCGTAACAGGCCCGTTTGCTGCTTCAGCAATAATCTTTGCTTTCACTTTTTTCATATTCTCCTTTGTGATTTGATTTTCCAATGCCGATGGCACTAAAATATCACAATCCACAGTAAGAACATCTTTTCTAGATTTCATTTTCTTAGTTCCGGGAAAACCCATAATAGAACCGGTCTTCTTTCTGAACTTCATCAACTTCTCTACATTGATACCATCTTCGCTGAAGATAGCACCTTCATATTCAGCGACACAAATAATTTTCACACCACCTTCGTTCTGTGAAATAGTTGCCGCATAATATCCTACGTTACCCAACCCTTGGACAGCCATAGTTTTTCCTTCGATACCCTTAGTAAGGCCAAGTTTCTCCATATCATCCTCATAAGAACAGGCTTCTTTCAGAGAATAAAAAACACCTCTTCCCGTAGCTTCCGTTCTGCCTTGGATACCATATTGATGAACTGGCTTACCTGTAACACATGCAGCAGCATCTATATCGCCTCCTTTCATGGTAAGATAAGTATCTAAGATCCAAGCCATCTCCCTAGAGCCTGTTCCGTAATCTGGAGCTGGAACATCGACACCAGGCCCAATGAAATTCTTACGGATAAGCTCCATCGTATATCTTCTGGTAATATTCTCTAGTTCTTTTTCAGTGTAGTCTCTTGCACTAATAGTAACGCCACCCTTAGCACCTCCGAAAGGGACATCTACAATAGCACATTTGTAAGTCATCAACGTTGCTAGTGCAACTACTTCATCTTGATTTACCTTCTGGCTAAATCTAATTCCACCTTTAGTTGGTAGTCTGTGATGACTGTGTTGCGCACGATAAGCCTCAATTACTTGATACTCCTTTCCGACCTTTACAGGGAAACGCATTTGATAAACAGAGTTGCAAACTTTTATTTGTTCTAGCAAACCCTTGTTCAAGCCAGTGTGCTTTGCGGCCTTATCAAAATTTTGATTTACACTTTCTAAGAAGTTACTCATTATCCTTTATTTGATTTTCAATTTTAGTGAGATGCGAATCTATAGAAAATAAATAGATTATTATTCCTACAAAGATTATTGCTAGGGTACCTATTACGAGATAGATTTTTCCAGAGCTGTGTAGCGCTACCTCAATGGGGTCATTAGCCAGGAGCTGTCCCGAAAAGAGGAATAGGAAAAGTAAGCAGGAAAGAATATTTAATTTCATACCATTAATAAAATGGGTGATCTTTTGTCAAGGGTGAAGGTACAATTTACTTAGAGTTTTAATCAAACTTTTCTAATAAATAATCTTGCAAAAGTTCGGTTCTCCAACTTAATTGTGCTATCCAAAAACCAAGCAATGTCCAACCTATCACGGCTGGGTAAAAAACAGTCCTCAATGTACTGTCTAAATCCTCCCCTCCAAAGCCAGGATTGCCTCCATTGCCAGGATGTAAACTATCCGTTACTATTCTAGGAATTACAAACAAAAGCAATATTGTCGCTACAAAAGCAATGATGCTAAAAATAGAACTCACTTTTGCTCTAATCATCTCATCGTCAATGGCTGAGCGCAGCAAAAAATAGGCAAAATACAGTAAAAGTGCTGCTAGACTTACATTCAATTTGATTTCTTGAAATGTCCACCAAGTGCCCCAAGTACCTTTCGCCCAGATAGAACCAGTTGCGCATCCCAACACTCCATATAATACCGCTACTTTTGTTAAACATTTAGAATAAATGTCAAACTTCATTTCATTTTTTATTAGATAAAGTACCCCATACACTAAGCTCCCTATCAACATAAAGGTCATTCCAAACCACATGGGTACATGATAAAATAAGTTTCTTAGTGACTCGTAAAGTATAGCTCTAAAAGGAAAATTTTTCTTGGCCGCTTTTTTAAAGTCACCGAAGTTACTCTTTGGCCAGGCAGCTATTGCGCCTTCCAAATCAATAACTTTCTGTGTGATAAAAATGCCCCCTGGACGCACAAAGCTGCCAACACCAGATGCTGATATAATTAGGCTGTAAGCATCTCTATTAACTATATTCGGAAGTTTTGCAGGAATATCAAATGTGGCTTTGATAAAATTAAAATCAATCACTTCTACTTTACTGCTCTGAATACCAAACGTATCGTTAATTTTAATAAACGCATCAATATCATCACCAGATTGAAAATCAGTATTGTAAGTAGAAATATCTAAATCGTACGTCCCACCTGCTATGACATTATAGTTCGAAATCTTAAGAATCCCAGGATTTAACGGTCTATAAATACCTATGATGATAGCATATAATACAAGCAATGCGCCTAAATATTTCCACCAATTTTTTTTCATGCATTTATACTTTTACAGGTATATCTCAAAACTAAGGTAAAATGTTAGTCTTTCCATAATATTGGAAACAATATTAGAATCAATCCAATTAATATAGCATCTATCGCCAGTAATATTATTATATCGTTTAGTACAGGAATATCTTCTAGCATAAAACAAGCTGCTGTTAACTTTATTAAACTCAACAATATTGGCAATAAAACAGGAAAGCCTAAAATGGCTGTAAATACTGCACTGCTGTCCGTTTTATTAGCAATGGCCGATATCATAGTCAACACTATACCGAGTCCCATACTGCCAAGAGCCACCGTCAACACGAACAGCCCGATATGCACAATAGGAATAGCTAAAAAAAGAAGGAACGCTAACATGGAGAGGCTAAGCAAAACAAATATAAGCAACACATTATAAATCATTTTAGCTACAATGATATCTACCCCGCTAGCTAACTGGTATAGATGAATCTGTGTGCCATCCTGCCCCACAGCAAAGCTTTTAGCTGTAGCACTTACTGCTATAAAAAGTGCCACTAGCCAAAATAGCGCATTCCACGGCAATTCATCAAAGTCCGCTAAGGATGTGTACAAAACAAATACAGTCGACAATACATACAGCAAGGCACCTCCTAAGGCATACTTCCTGCGCAATTCCAGCGTGAACTCCATTTGTATCAATGCCCAAATTGATTTCATGCTCAAATGTAACTATAAGTCCGTAAATATTGACATAGTATACTTTTGCCTATTTCTGTCTAAACAATATATCGTAACCAGATATTCATATCAAAATGATTACTTTTGCAACGAATGCTAAGACGAAAATTATTGTGAATTATATAGTATTTGATTTGGAGGCCACTTGCTGGAATGGACATGCCCCGGTGGACATGCAAGAAATTATTGAAATCGGAGCCCTTTTTATCAATGATTATGGAGAGGTTGAAAAAGAATTTAGTCGCTTTGTAAAGCCTAAGCTAGCACCAACTTTATCTATGTACTGTAAAGAATTGACGAGTATATCGCAGAAAGATATAGATAGAGCTCAAAACTATGACGAGGTTATTGATGATTTCAAAAACTGGATTAACATCAATGAGGATTATCTTCTTTGTTCATGGGGCAAGTTTGACAAACGAATGCTCTACGAAAATGCTGCGCTACACGATCTCGATGAAGAGTGGATCAGCCCACATATAGATATGAAAAAGCAATATCAACGTATCCATAAGCTAAAAAAACAAATTGGTCTAAAGTGGGCTGTAGGCAGAGAAGAGTTTGAGTTTGAGGGTATTCCACATCGGGCTATCAGTGATGCTATAAATACTGCAAAAATATTCGTACGATACATTGAAGACTGGCAGCAATAATTACTAATTTTATCCCTATATGATCCAGAATCTTAAGCAATTTTTAATTACAACATTGATTGGGGGACTACTTGTCCTGCTTCCCATCGGCTTGTTTTATTTATTGATAAAGTTTCTACTCAACCAAGTATCGAAAGTCATACGGCCTATCGTGGACTTAATCAATATTGAAGGTGTCAGCAATGTTTACTTGCTGCAAATTATTGCATTTCTCATTGTGATCGCCTTCTGTTTTTTTGTCGGACTATTTGTGCGAACGAGATCTGGCAAACAGATATATTTATATTTTGAAGATACCACCCTAGCTAAACTGCCATTTTATACCACTATTAAGGAAACTGTTAGGCAGGTTTTTAGCTCGAAGGGTTCTAGTTTTTCACAGGTTGTTCTTGCTGATGTCATGAACACCAAAATGACTGGATTCGTAACACAAGAACATGAAAATGGATACTTCACTATTTTTGTTCCTACTGCACCGAACCCTACTAACGGCTATATTTTTCATCTAAAAAAAGATCAGCTAGTGTTTCTAGACATCAAGGCAGAGGATGCTATGCGTACTATTATTGGAGTAGGAACGGGTTCGCAGATTTTATTTGAAAAAAGTATAGAAGACGACAAGCTGTAAGCGACAAGCTGTTTTTATAAAAGCCAACTGCTAATAGCCATTTTCTTGCGAGAAGGATAGTAAGGGCTGCTCAATTTTCTGAGCAGGTGCGCAGCACGGAAACGAAGTGTACCCCTGAATAGCCTGGTATTATTTGTGGCTTTTTCAGCCACAAATAATACTCGCCCAAATAAAAAATCAATGAAAAATTTTTAATTATCAATGTACAATTTTCAATGAGAAATTTTCACAGATCAAATTTCAAAGGATGCTCCACATCAAACATATTTATCCAAACCATACCCCGTCAATCGATTGTGATAAAAATATAGAATCTTAAAATTCTGACTGACGATAAGATTGTAATTTTTATCTATCATTAGTGGTTGCATAGCATGAAACGAGCCTAGCTGTTGTATCCCATGCTTGAGCAACTCATCGACATCCAAAAGGATCTGAGGCGCCAGCTTTACTTTTCCTTTATCAGACAATTCAACTAACCTAGTTTTGAGGTTTTCAAGAATCTCGTGCATACTGTCCGCCTTAAAACTATAGTCCTCCGGTGGCAGTCGCAACAGCGCATAAAGATCCAGATTCGGGTGCTCCCGTTTGAGCAGATGAAAACCCGCAAACGCTACAATATGACTACTCATAACGATATTGTCTTTATGATAGCGCTCTACTACCCTGTCTGCCAGCATCTTGGTATACTCTCGTTCCCGCTGCAGATTTTCTACTACCTTCCCATCTGTACTAAAGTAATCTTTGATATCAAGGATATTTCCATGACGATCAATACTTTGTCCATCTTTATCAACAAAGTTACCTAGCACATCCATCGGCTTACCGAACGATAAAGTAATGTCCGATTTACGTGTAAATAAACGCCAGACAAATTTAGCCACTTTACTAAAAGAATAGGACTGATCATTCTTTTTGAGATAAAGTTCTCGACCCTCTCTGCGGAGATGTTCCTCGATTAAAAACTGCGCTTCCAGCACAAAATGATATCCCAAAACTATGGGTACAATAAATACTTTTCGATTTTTATTCTGCTCTAGTAAAGAGCGTTGTGCCTCGATAGTCGTGCCCAACAGACCCATCTTCAATTTACTTTCCAGCGCACCAGATCTCGAGCGAGTACCGCCTGGAAAAAATAGATTATTGACGCCCCATTCTATGGATAATTTACTTACCCCTTTTAGCGTTTCTAAGTAAACTAAATTCTTCTTTCTACGATCTACGCGATATGGTCCGAGGCGGTTCATAAAGTACGCCGCATAACCAGCATTGTATAAGTTGAGGCCTGCACCGTAGGTAAATGCGGGCAGCCCGACTACCGCGTCCATCGCATACCCAATCAGAATTGAGTCAAGGTTACTGAAATGTGTAGGCACAACGACTACCGTGCCCTTCTTCATCAACTCCCGCACCTCATCGACCGCGCCCAGACAGTTTAGCCGCTCATGGACACTCATTCCTTTTTTATAAATACTACGTCTAAAGTTTCTAATCGCAGCACCAGTATTAAGTAATTTATTAAAAAAGAAGGTCAGAAATTTTCTTGCAAATCTGAAAGTCTTCAATTTAAAAGTACTGACAATTTCTTCTGAGTATCGATCAATAATTTCTTTAAGTATATCTTGATAGGTGGTCAACTGTGCTTCCAGATCCTTATCATCTTTAGCATCGACCAATCTCCTTTCCAGTCGGCTCCACATCGCTTTCTCGTTGGGCGGATCCACTTTCCAAGGTTCCTCTTTCACTCTTATCCGTTCATCAAAGATAGTCTTGGCGAGCAGATCATATAGCTTCCCTTGATGCTCCTTGGTGAGCCTATCGTAGACAAACTTATTGAGGTGTAGGATAAACGAATCTCGCAACTCACTCACCTTGAATATAGGCCAGTCCTGTACATCTTCGAACACAGGTGGATAAGCATGATACCTTTCCTGCGCTTCTTTTTTTCTATTTAAGAGGCCTATCTTTTCTTCCATGCCTCAAATTTTTCATTTAGGTCTTCAATATATTCTACCAGCTCCTCGCGCCCTTCCCGCTTGTTGGCAGAGGTAGTAAACTGCTTTGGTAGTTCGTGCCAAGTCTCCAACAAAGTATTCTGGAAAGCAGAAATATTGGCTTCAATTTCCTCTGGCTTAGACTTATCTGCCTTGGTATATACGATGGCAAAAGGAATGCGACATTCTCCTAGCCAATTGATAAATTCGATGTCCAATTCTTGAGGAGAAAGATTGCTATCGATCAGCAGAAAAGTACATTGCAAAGTTGTTCTGCGCTGCAAATA
>ENA-ORXT01000335-ORXT01000335.1-marine-metagenome-genome-assembly--contig:-NODE-335-length-77679-cov-14.971831_pt1 | contig 77679 bp, 72 predicted proteins | sample MGYA00237868_ERZ511482 | MGnify/ENA metagenome assembly ERZ511482 | reverse complement strand
CAAACCGACAATACAGACGCGCGAATGACGGCCTCCTTAAAGCCTACTGCGTGCCGTTCATGCGGGTGCGAACGGGCGAGGTCTTTAGTCGCGGGCGAGTGAGAGAGCGGGGCGGTTTGGGGGTAGGGTGAGTGCTCCGCTAGCAAAAGCGGGTATTAAATGAGTGGCCATAAACGCCCAAAAACGGCCGCTCACCTACTATTGAATCTTTCTGCTTTTGAACATTTTGCGTAAAGATAGCTCTCGGGTAACAGCCAAGCAAAATATTGAGTTTGCCATCTGTCAACGGCGTTTCAACTCTATTTCAGGCAATTTTAGGGCAAATTCGCCTGAGGCGACATAAGAAGCCCCGAATTACATTTTACACGCTATAAATCCACGGCCGCAGACGACGTTTTTCCCGCGAAAAATTTATAGTCCTTTTTTTAAAGTCCTTGCCCCGTGCAAATTACCGTCTTAACACGTAAGAAGAGGAAGGAGATGCCGTGTCACATTGTGGAAAAGCCCAATTTAAGCTGCCCGGCGCGACTGATATTCCTCTGTGTTCGGGAGAGATCTTACTGATTGGCCGCCCGTCTGTTTTTGAATGCGAATTCCGCGAAATGATTGAACAAGATCGGCCGGGCTTCACCGAACGCGTTATTCGCAACATTCAATCCTACGCTTCTCACGGCGCAGGCCGGTTGCACGAAATTTTATGGGACGTCGATGGCGTGGGTAACGGCCCGCTCTCGACTCGCGGAATCTGTGAACGCATCGTCGGACTCGTGCGCCGCGGCACACTCCTCGCCTTTGTGATCCCCGCCGTCTCCCAGTGCGACATCGTCACCGAGAAGAGCCAACTTGAAGATATGAGCAGCGATTTACCGGATGCAAATCTGGTGAACGCAAACATCCGAATTGAAGGCGTATCTTTTGCGGAGTTGAAATCGTTCCAAGACAGACTCGTCTATGTGGTGCGCAAGAGCGGCGATTACTTCACGACGGAGAGTTTTAAGGAGGCGTTCAAAAACGCGATGACGGCCACGGTTGTCATCTCCACCGTGGTTGTGCTGGCGTTCTGGGCCGCCTCGCATTTTGTCGGCGGTGTCGGTTTTGCGATAGACGCCATTTTAATTGCGATTGGTTGGGCGATGATCGGCTGGGGCATATTCTCCGCTATGCGCAGCCTCCTGAATTGTTTGAAAAAAACAAAAAACGCCACCTCAATGGCAGAGCTGGACGAAGCCGCCAAAGAACTCGCCGACACCCTGACCCAAGTCGGCATAGACCTCCTCATAGGCCTCCTCACCAGAGGCGCAGGGAAGCTCCGCGTGAAGGTGAGCGCGAAGCCGGAGAGCGGCGGGGGTGCTGGCGGCGCGGGTAAGTCGAAGGCTGAGATTGAGGCGGGGAATAAGGCGAAGGCTGAACCGAAAAAGAAAAGCTTGAAAGACACGCCTGCTGATCAATTAGATTTCAAAACAGTGATGGACGGCATTGATGATCTGGATGTATCCACTAAGGCCGGAACATCGGTTTTCTATTCTGGAAGAGGTGCAAGGGAGGCCGCCGAAAAGGTTGCGATCGCCCAGAAGAAGACAACGTTGGAACAAACTCCTGGGGGAAAAATTCTGGACGACATGAAGCTATTTGAAGATACAGTGCCTGACATCAAAGGAGATGAAGCAATGCAAGCATGGATGAAGATATCCTCAAAATACGCCGAAGGTTCATCAGGAAAAGTGACGGCGATAATCAACAACCCGCGACCGAACAGCGTGTTCCTATCAAAGGAACTTCCGGCTCTTTTGAAAAATAAAAACGTTACGGAAGTTTTTGTACAGACCACATCAGGCGCAAGCGTTTCAATTCCGAGCGGCTCAAGCATGTCTAACGCGCTCAAGTTAATCGGGGGATTGTGATTTGACCCATTTTCAAAACTTTGAAATTAAGATGCCTCATCGGTATCAATTGACCTATGAACAAGACACCCAATTGCTGACCTTCGAGATTGAATTATTGTCGAATGGTGTTTTGCTTTATCCAACTTCTGCAAAACGGGTGATTGGTGAAAGTTTAGTGACAAGCGAAGAAATTGAGAAACGTCTTCAAAATTGGCTTGAAGCAAAGTTTAAATATGTCGAGATTGATCACAGTTAGCGTGAGAAGACTTCAAAAAAACGAGGCTTTTGATTAAGGACGAAGCCGCCAAGCAACTCGCCGACACCCTAACCTAAGCCGGCATAGACCTCCTCATAGGCCTGCTCACCAGAGGCGCAGGGAAGCTCCGCGCGAAGGTGAGCGCGAAACCTGAGGGTGGCGGCGGAAGTGGCGGCGCGGGTAAGTCGAAGGCTGAGATTGAGGCGAGTAACAACGCTAAGGCTGATCAGAAGAAAAAGACTGAAGAAGAGGAAAGCAGAAGAAATCCTGAAAAGCCACTAAAAGTCGGAGATAATTTACATGGCCGTAAAATTACTGCGGTCAAACAAGGGAATGATGATCCCATCGTTTTGATTGGCACCAAGATGGACGGTGATGACGGTGTAATAGCAGTTGCCGAGAAGCTTAGGGCTGAGGGTAAAAATGTTGAAATCTTGGAAGATGGATTCCTAGATGGTAAAAAATGGGATATCGATGGAGAAAAATGGGATGTAAATTCCGCATGGGATGACATGGTTAGAGGTGAAGATTGGGAAGATTTAAGGAACTTAAATCAAGGAAGAATACAAGATTACGCGCTTCCAGAAACGCCAATGTACAAGCTAAATGAGTCTTGGATAAAAGGACTTGATGACAGTGGCGCTACAATTATCGATATTGGGAACCCAACAAACTCGAGTAGTATTTTCTACAAGATGGAACAGGGGGCGGTAACATGGAAATAATAATAGAGGAAAAATTGAGGAAGCGTTTTGATGATACTCAAAAACGCTATCTTCAAGCCACAAAACGTTACGCGCCAGAATACGATTTTGAAATTGAATTTGTAGACTTAGCTGAGCGCAGAAAAAATCGTAAAGCTTTGAATCGCATCCAGAGCCATTTTCCGCCTAGCTTCAGTATGCATATTTCAATGTCGTCAGAAAAGTTTCGTAAGCGGCTGGAATTCAAAATAAGCGACGGAACTAACACAGATAATATATACTATCACTCACTCAAGTTCTCTGTAGAGCACGACAAACAATGGTTTAGCCTTAAAGATTACTTCACCCATAACGGTATAAAAGAAGAGATTGACGACTTTTTTAAAGCCAGCGACGATAACGAGACCACCGCAAAGATCACTAAGTTCATCGGGCAAATTGAGTTCTTACTCCAACAAGACGACATCGGGCATATTCTGTCTTCCAACGACTGGATTCACGTTCCCCATGATAAATCCATGTATTTCTAGGCAAACCTTTGTTTGATAAGACAGGATTGAAAAGGAGAGAATAAATACAAGACGATTATAAGTAGCCTGTCTATATAGTCCTAAAAACTGCGATTACTTTACGGCTGAGAGCTTTAAGGAGGCGTTCAAAAACGCGAAGCCGGTCACGGGACTGTCAGGTAATTCCATAATTTTTTGTAGCTTTTTCTCAGCGGCACGCATTTTGTTGAGAGAGTGATTTGCCTTCTTTACGTTTAGAGTTTCCGTCCCGGCGCAGAGCGGGGCTTCAGCTTTTCCTCCTCCACTCATTAAAACAACCGTTCGGTACTTGGGTCTATGTTCAGTGTAAATTCCAGAAAATGAGTCCGGATAGTTACTCTCTAAACACTCACGAAGTGTCTTTGTTTTAGTAAAGCGGTCAGGACTTGTGGCTGCTGCAATATCTTGCGGCGAAGCATCCGGAAATGCCGATTTATAGATGGCTGCAGAACGAGCAGACCAATCAACTTCTTGAGCTGCAGCATGTGAAGCAGACACCGTGAGCGACGCAGCTGAAACCAGCATCATTGAGAGGCTTCTTTTAAGTGCTGTTCGCGTCATAGTGATTCTCCGTCGAAGGTTAAGATTACTAGTTTTATAAATTCGTATTTTTCCAGATACTCGTAGTTTCCGTTTCTGAAACTCTCCAAATCGCTGGTGTTAGAGAACCTGATCTCAAGTCCTGTTTCAGTACGATTGCGAACATCGCCAAACGAACCGTATTCTCCTGTTTGACGAATGCTCTCAAGTTCTGATTGAGCTCGCAAAACCCTGTCGCGCAAATCCTCTGAAGATTGCACAATCTTAACTTCAGACACATTTTCTGTTTCGGTTTCCACGTTCGTGCTAGTGGCGCACCCCGTTAGCATTAAGGGCAATATGAGATATTTAAACATTCGCGCTCTCTTCGTTAAATTTATACGTGTAACCAAACTAACCACTACCTGAATTATAGTTCCATTTAAAATATATTAAATTTTGATAACCACAAAAAGTACAGGTCAGGAGTTGGGTGGCAGATCGCTATGGGACATGCGAAACTAATCAGGGATGTAAAATACACCCCTGAAATTCTTAGGTTTGGATTGTAAGTTCGCGCCATAAGCTCAAAAAAACGACAGACATAATATCAGCGTGAATTTCACTCAAATTTTCCTCTGTTAGTTCATCTGGGTGATCTGGCCTAGACCTTGCAAATTTTGTTAGTTGCTCGAGAGCCTTTTCGATTAACAATTATTATCTCTAACGGCCCCGTTAGGAGTTGGGATCGACCTGCTGCCGAACTCGGATCCTCGCCCCCACGATGGGCCTAGCTGTGGTAGAAAACGAAATCCGTGAACATGATACTAAAATTATACGCTGGGAAATGTAGACACGAAACATCTTTTTGTAAAAGCTTAATGCCTTAATGCCGCCAAAGCGGGCATCCCATGAGCGTCTTAAAATCGCTCCATAACAGCCGCTGGTAATGTTTGCGGTTTTGTCTGTTATTCGTTCGATCTAAGCCGCTGGGTGCAAGGCTGTTGTCGTCAATCAGGACTTGCCTCCAGTGCTTCCTCTTCCCAGTATTTCAAGAGCGGAGGGATTTGTGCGCGAATATGCGAGACTGTTGTTATTGATTTTCAAACGGGGACGCATCGCAAAGACAAACCATAAAACACGAGAAAGACGTGCAAAAATTGTGGGAGGCGGAAAATCTGAAACGAGGATGGCTTTGGCCTTTGGCAAATTCGGTCATGCGAACGACAAGGTGCAAGAATTCTTAGATGCCTAATGCACATAAAATAAAGGCGAGTGACAGTTGGGTGTCACTCGCTTTAAAATTTAGGGCCGAGGGTTGGGACCAGCGACCGGTATTGTGTGAGCCTTTGCGTGTTGGGACCGCCTTGGCTCTGGTTTTGAACGTCCGCACCTTGGGGCGTGGTTGGCTCGTACTAGGTTACGTGTGGGTATCTGTTAGTGCGTCCTCTAGTTTCTCTTTTATAGGGGAGATATCTTGAAAAAGTATTAACACGCAAGAAAAAACGTAATAAAAACAACAGCTTGCAGCCGCAATAAGTTAATTGAACTTTCAATCTAACTCTCTGAATTTTCAAATGATGTGCGTGCGGATGCAACAAAACTGATTTCTGTTGCAACAAATCTACGTGCGGATGCAATTAAAATCCGCAAGAAAATAAATAAAAATTGTTGAAAAACAGTACTTTAGTAAATTTCGGCAGAGACTTATCCGCGAAACAAGCGTTTCCCGCACAGTTCAGGTCTATTTTTTTTAAAGGATCCCACATGCCGCAAGATAATTTTCGCTCAAAAAACCTTAATCTTCCCTTTATTGCCCCCGCGCAGGCGATGAAGCATGTGACTGTGAACGAAGCGGTTCGCGCCCTTGATGCGCTGGTGCAGCTTAGCGTTATTGCGCGGGATGTGGCCGGGCCGCCCTTGGCCCCTGTTGAAGGCGCGCGCTTTCTTGTTCCGAGTGCCCCAACTGGAGACTGGGCCGGTCAAGGCGGAAACCTCGCTGCGTGGCAGGACGGAGCTTGGAGCTATTTCGTCCCGCAGCCCGGCTGGCGTGTCTGGTGCGAGGCAGAGGCGGTCTTGCTCGTCTTTAACACAACAGGCTGGGAGCTCATCGGCGGAGAGGGCGCGAGCCAGAACCTTTCCGGGCTTGGGATTGGGACGGCATCGGACACGGTCAATCGCCTGTCCGTTATATCCCCGGCGGCGCTGTTTTCCCATGCGGGAAGTGATCAGCGTATTATTCTGAACAAAGCGGTGAAGACCGACACAAGCTCTTTAATGTATCAAACAGGGTTTAGCGGCCGCGCGGAGATGGGCCTGATGGGAGGTGATGATTTTCACCTCAAAGTCAGCCCGGACGGCACAGCGTGGTCAGAGGCTTTCACAGTAGACGCCTCAACCGGGCTTTGCCGGACAGAGAAAGTCGCCTTCGATGCTAAATTGTCCACGAACCAGACCGGGGTTGCGGCGAATACAGAGACCCTATTGAACTTTGATAACGCTCTTTTGAATAAGGGCGGGTATTTCGATGTCACGACGGGTAGGTTCACCCCGCCCGCGGGTCTTTATAGCTTATCAGTGATGATGATTTATATTGGCGCTCAGGACAATGAGCGCGGCGCGGCTTTAATTCGGAAAAACGGCGTCCAGGTCAAATCTCACTACCGGGCCGCGGCGGGGACGCAGAATACGTCTTTAAGTGTGTCAGGTATTTTTGAGGCCAATGGGACGGATTACTTTGAAGCGGCGGTTCTTATTGCAGGGAGCGGCACAAAAACGATTTTCAATCTGGCCCAATATACGCATTTTCAAGGTCATGCCCTGTAAATCACGTATATTTTGAAAGATGCGTGAAAAAGACAAACAGGGTTAAAGTTGCATTAACCCTGTTTGGTCATTGTCCCGGCTCGCCTCTCGAGAAAAATAAGAAAGAGTGGCAATACGGGAGAGATTTATGGCTCAGCAAGATATCAAAAATGAATTAGATTTACGCCGTGACTTAAAAGAGGTGACGCGGGATCTTATTCTTCTCAATAGAGAGCTTGCCGCGCAGATGATATTACTCTCCTCACAGACGAGCGACCCGTCATCGCTCATTGACGCGGTGAATACGCTCCGGAATATGCAACATAACTACTCCGCGGAAAGCACGCCCCGCGAAAACGCTGAAGTCCAACAAGCCCTCGCCGGAGCCCTTTACGCTCTTGGTCGCAAGAATGATGATGTCATAGCTCTTGAGCACTCTGTCGCCGCTTACCGCTCCGCTATAACGCTCGCCTCTATGATTGGCGACGATCACTTGCGCATGGAACTCAAACGAAATTACGGCCTCGCCCGTAACCTACTCGGCATGCGCGGCACTAACGGCGAGCTGACAGGCGCGGCTTAGAACAAAATCCGCGAAACTGAAAATACACTCTCTATTAAAAACAACCACTTAGCGAAAAAATTCGGAGATACATCCGCAGAATAGATTTTGCCTGCATATTAATCCCATCGTTGAAATTGCGCCCGGTGCTCTCGAGCCCGGGTTTTTTCATGTCAAGAATTTGATGGGAACATTATGCCTTTTTGGAAATCTAAATCTGCGGAAGCCTCAGAGCAGAAGTCACAACTCTCGGACTGTCAGCCCTTGGTGTCGCTCAACTTTGGCGGGGCGGCGTCTTGGGGCGGGCGAGACTATGGCTCGCTGGCCCGTGCGGGCTATCAGAGCAATGCGGTGGTCTATCGCTGCGTGCGAATGATTGCCGAAGCCGCCGCATCTGTGCCGTTATGCGTGCGGCGCGGCGGAGAGTGCCAGCCGGGCGATCCTGCGGCGGCGTTACTCGCGAAGGGACATCCGGGGGCTACGCCGACGGAAATCCTCGAACGGTTTTATGGGTTTTTGCAGGTCTCGGGGAATGGCTACCTCGAAGCCGCTCTGGTGGACGGCAGTCCTGCTGCTCTTTACGCGCTGCGCCCCGACCGCGTCTCGCAACTCACGGGAAAAGATGGGTGGCCCGTCGGGTTTGAATATGCGGCGGAAGTCCGGGCCAAGCGATATGTGCGCGATCCCGCCTCCGGACGCTGCGCGGTTTATCATATGCGCCTGTTCAATCCGGCCTCAGACGTGTCGGGTTTCTCCCCGCTCGCCGCCGCCGCCAAAGCCGTCGATATTCACAATGAGGGCGGGCAGTGGACGAAGTCTTTGCTCGATAACTCCGCTAGGCCCTCAGGGGCGCTTATTCTGAACGGGAATGCCGGGACCATGACGGACAAGCAATATGCGAGGTTAAAAGGTCAGCTCGAGGACATGCATGCAGGCGCGGGGCAAGCGGGGAGGCCTATGCTGCTGGAAGGCGGGATGGAGTGGCGGGCCATGAGCTTTTCGCCGTCCGATATGGATTTCATCGCCGCCCGCCGCGAAGCCGCCCGCGAAATCGCGCTGGCATTCGGAATTCCGCCCATGCTGCTCGGTATTCCCGGCGACAATACCTATGCGAATTACAAAGAAGCCAATCTCGCCTTCTGGCGGCAGGCGGTCATCCCGCTCGTGACGAAGACGGCGAGGGGGCTGACCGATTGGCTGTCGCCGTATTTTGGCGAAGACCTGCAAATCTTGCCTGAGCTCGACAGCGTCCCGGCTCTATCAGAGGAACGCGCTGCGCTGTGGGCGCGGCTGACGGCGGCGACATTCCTTACCGATGATGAACGGCGGCAGATGGCTGGCCTAGAAATTAAGAATATGGAGGCCGTGAATGGCTGAGCGATCCATAACATTCGATAGGACAGTCACCTACGGCCTGATGGTCACGGTGATGATGCAAACGGCGAGCGCGCTTATCTGGGCGGGCGCGGCGGACGCGCGTCTCAAAACACTAGAGACACAAATGTCGATGGCGCCGGGCATCGCGCAAAGGCTCGCCCGCGTCGAAGGCCAGACCAGCGTTATGACCCAAAGTTTGGTTCGGATTGAGCGGAAGCTTGATGATGAAATTCAGAGGGGAAACAATGCCCAATAATGATCTCAAAATTTCTGGTTATGCGAGCCTGTTTGGCCTCCCGGATATGTCCGGCGATATCGTCAGGCGAGGGGCTTTTGCGGGGAGCTTGCTCTCGCAGTCCTCAAGCTTTCCCATGCTCTATGGCCATGAAACTCAAACGCCGATTGGTGTTTGGGACACTGTCTTCGAAGACCGCACAGGACTGTTTGTTTCGGGGCGCGTATTCCCGGATAGCAAGCGGGCGAAGCGCACCTCTCGACTCATAACGTCAGGGGCCGTGAGCGGTCTTTCGATCGGCTACCGTCCTCGCCGTTCCGTGCTGCGCGCGGACGGTGGCCGTAATTTATATGAACTCGATTTGTGGGAGGTCAGCGTCGTGGCTTTCCCCATGCTGCGCGCTGCGCGGATTACGCATATCGACGAACACTACTCTCCACTCCTCACACAACAAGGATAAACACTGTGAAACAAGTACATGAAAAACAACACAAAATGGTTACGCTTAATCCAGAGCTCAAAGCCGCACAAGACGGTTTCGCGCAAACCTTTGAGGCCTTTAAAACGGCCAATGATGAACGCCTCGGAGCGTTAGAACTAAAAACCAGCGGAGACACTTTAATCGATGAAAAAGTCGAACGCATCAATGCTGCGCTTGACCGTCAATCCAAAACAATTGAGCGCCTGTCTATCTCTGCAAGCCGTCCGGGTCTCAGTGAAGACGTGGCTGTGACCGAGGCAAAGTCCGCGTGGTCGGACTATATTAAAACGGGTTCACTGGCGGCGTTGAAATCGCTGGAAGGGAAATCTCTTACGTCCGGCGTGGACGCGGAAGGCGGTTATGTCGCCCCGGCGGAAACGGAAAGTTCCATCGAACGCGCGCTCACTTTGGCGTCCCCGTTTCGGCGGATTGCGAGCGTGCGAAAAACGGGCGGTGGGCAGTTTAAAAAACCTGTCTCCAAAGGCGGGGCGCAAGCGGGCTGGGCAGCGGAAACCGCGGCTCGGATTGAAACCACTGCGCCCTCGCTTGAGCTGCTCGAATTTCCAGCGGGAGAGCTCTACGCCATGCCCGCCGCGACGCAGACTTTGCTCGACGACGGGGTGACAGACGTGGACCAATGGCTCGCCGATGAAGTCCGCGATGTCTTCGCCGCGCAGGAGACAAGCGCCTTCATTTCCGGTGACGGCATGAATAAACCTTCAGGTCTCCTTAGCTACACTCAAGTCGATGAGGGCGCTCACACATGGGGCAATATCGGCACGGTCGCCACAGGGACGGACGGTGATTTTAATGCCGACGCCCCGATGGATGCTTTGCTCGATTTGATCTACGCTCCCAAGCCCCGTTTCCGCCCGGGTGCGAGCTTCATCATGAACCGCCGCACGGTGGGCAAGGTGCGCAAGTTCAAAGACGCGGACGGTAATTACATCTGGCAACCCGCGGCCGGGGCTGGGCAACCGTCCTCGCTTTTAGGATATCCGCTCACAGAAGTCGAAGACATGCCGGATATCGCCTCAGGCGCCACGCCGATTGCCTTTGGCGATTTCGCGCGGGGCTACCTCATCGTTGACCGCCAAGGCGTCCGCGTTCTTCGCGACCCGTATTCTGCCAAGCCTTATGTCCTGTTCTACACGACAAAGCGCGTCGGCGGCGGCGTACAAGACTTCGACGCAATCAAATTGCTGAAGATGAGCGCCTAGCTGCAACAAAATAGAAAATCCTCCACCGCGATAGCGGGGGAGGAAATTTGTAACTAAACTGGACCTATAAGATGACAATAACAGACATAAATCCGCCCCCGGCGGAACCTATAGACCTGCCTTACGCTAAGATGTTCCTACGCGTGGACCACGATGCGGACAATGCGTTGATTACGGACCTGATCCGCAGCGCCCGCGAACGTATTGAGGCGCTTATCCGCGGGACACTCATCACGCGGCGCAGACTTTATACGCGCAATCATGCGCGCTCGGCGCTTTTCATCAATCATAGTCCCGTCACGGCCATTCACCGTATCGGCGTAATTGATGATGACGGCGACATGGTGGATGTGCCCCTCGTGGACACAGCTATCAATCTGCGCTCTATCCCCGCCGCTATATGCCTAACAGGGGGTAAGGCGTGGACAGATTACGGCGAAAATCCTGCCGCTATCGAGGTCGAGATTGAGGCGGGCCACGGGCCTAGCGCTGCCGACATCCCTATGCCGCTGAGGCAAGCTTTGCTCCTCCTCATCGCGCAGAGTTACGAATATCGCGACGACAAAGATGTCCCCGGTGTGCCGATGATGGTCGATGCGCTGCTCATGCCCTACCGGGGGCTACGGCTATGATTGGGGCGCTTCGAACACCTATTAAAATATTCGGCGCTGTCCTCTCGCCGGATGGACGCGGGGGACAGCAAAAAACATACGTTTTGTGGGGCAGCCCTTATGCCGATATTCGTGCCTTGGCCCTAGCCCCAAGAGGCGAGGGGCGGGTCCAATCTGTCACCCGTTATAAGGCCGTTATTAGGTTCCAAAAAGGTTTCCCAAAAGATGCGCGGCTCGTCTGGGGCGAGCGCACATTTCAGATTGTTGCCGCTGACGATCCTGACAATCGGCACGAGCGTTTGCACCTGATTTGTGACGAAATTTTGGAAGGCGTGTCATGAGTTTGCAAGAGAATTTCACGCGCGCTGTCTTGGCTATGCTGATCGCCAACCCACATGTAAAATTGGCTTTCGGAAACGTGCCGCAAATCTATGCGGTAAAACCCGAAAATGCGAAGGTTCCTTTTGTGACATTTGACGTGCGGGAGACCTGCGTAGAAGGCGCGTATGATATGCGCGTCACAGTTTGGACGACCCACGAAACCCGTCTTGATATTTCGCGGCGCCTTGACGCCCTAGAAGCGGCTTTGCGCGGCGGCCAGATAACGCCTTCAGGTTTTGACATCACCTCACGGTGCATTCGTCTGAGAGATATTTTCACTGATGATAGCTGCAAAACCCGCAACGGTCTGTTGCAGGCACGGTTTCATATAAAAACAATGGAAACAATTAAGTGACGCAATTTCATAATGTAAATTTCCCGCGCCATTTGGCGCAAGGCGCAAGCGGCGGGCCCGTTCGAAGCACTGAGACTGTCAGTCTCGCATCTGGCGGAGAGCACCGCAATAATAGCCATGCAAATTCTCGCCGCCAGTATAATGCAGGCGCAAGGATTCAGAACGTGGGCGACACTCACAGCCTGATCGCTTTCTTTGAGGCGCGGCGGGGTAAGCTCCATAGTTTTCGCTTTCAAGACCCTATGGATTACATGTCTTGCGGGCCAAGCGAAATGCCGTCCGCGAGTGACCAGTTTATTGGCGAAGGTGACGGCGCTAGGACCGAATTTCAACTCGTCAAAACATATGCGGATAGCGCCGGGGCGTGGACGCGGCGTATAACAAAACCGAGGGCGGAAACTGTCCTCATATCCCTCAATGGAAACTCGGAGTCCGTTTCCGTAGATGAACTGACAGGCGTCATCGCTTTTGCCGTCCCGCCGCCGCTCGGCGTCATCATTCGCGCTGGATTTGAATTTGATGTTCCTGTGCGTTTCGACACAGACTTTCTGGATCTGTCGCCCGATAATTTCGGAGCGGGTAAAACTTTGAATGTGCCTCTGATGGAGGTGCTTCATGAGTAGGTCAACAACATATTGCTGGGCGTGGAAACTGACCCTGACAGACGACACGGTCTTTGGGTTTACCGACCATGACAGAGGGTTGACGATTGACGGCGTTGACTATGAGGCGGCGGCGGGCCTGAGCCCCAACACTGATAATGTGAAAGGCGTCCTGACGTCTGATCGCATCACCGCAGAGGATATTGCAGCGGGCCGTTTCGACAGCGCTGTGTTGCAGTCGTACCGTGTGAATTGGGAAGATGTTTCCGACCGGACCTTGGTGTCCACGGGAACACTCGGTGATATCCGAACCAACGGCGCTGCGTTCGAGGCCGCGTGGAACCCGTTATCCGCTGCGCTAGGCCGGTCAACGGGCCGGGTGTTCTCCCGCATCTGCGACGCCGCGTTAGGCGATGCGCGCTGCGGCCTGAAAGCGGACGAATTCCCCGACGGCACCACATGCCCGCGCACATTTGCAGCCTGTAAAACCTTTTCCAACACCGCGAACTACCGCGGCTTTCCTTATCTTTTGGGCGATGACGCCCTCACCAAAGCCCCGCATGCGGGCGAAAACTTCGATGGAGGCTCACGCTATGACACGAACTAAACTTATCAAAACCGCCAAAAGCTGGGTCGGAACGCCCTATAAGCACCAGGCGAGCGTCAAAGGCGTCGGCACAGATTGCCTCGGCTTGATCCGCGGGGTTTGGCGAGAACATTACGGAGATGAACCCGTGAAAGTCCCGCCTTACACCATGGATTGGGGCGAGCGCACAGGCTCGGAAACTCTATTGCGGGCTGCGCGCAAGTGCCTGAACCCTGTGGCTCTCAAAGACGCGCGCCCTGGCGATGTTATGCTCTTTCGTATGAATGCCAAAAGTCCGTGTAAGCACATTGGCATTATGAGCGGGGGCTCAAGCTTTATCCATGCTTATAGCGGGCAGGCGGTGACGGAGAGCTTCCTTGTGCCTTATTGGCAGCGGCGCTGGTCCTATAGCTTCGCGTTTCCGGATGTTGAAGCGACAGTCATCAAGCCGCATGTGACCAACCAAGTGTTCCCGATGGCTAAATTCGACGACAGCTACAAGCAGTTCGCAGCGAAGGCATATTAGCACGCTTACTTCACCGGTCCTTCGAGTCCACGTCGCGCGAGGCGCGTCGTCCTCATGACGAGGCACTGAACTAGACTCCTCATTCTGAGGCGGTGCGCAGCACCGGGACTCAAAGAGCGAGGAGACAGAAAGGAAATTTATGAGTACAGTTGTAGTCTCAGCCGCCCGCACGGCGGGGTCTTTGGCGATAAAGCAAATCGGGTCGCCATTATTGCGAACTGCGGCGCGCTATGCCTTGCCATATGCAACCCGCGCGCTGCGAAATGGACTGGATGACCGTGTGTTCGAAGGCCCGCGTCTAGAGAGTTTTCATGTGCAAACCTCCCGCGACGGGGCGCCTATGCCGCGTGTCTTCGGGCGGGCGCGCCTCGCGGGGCAGGTCATCTGGGCCTCGCGCTTAAAAGAAAATATCACAGAGGAACGCCAAGGGATTAAAGGCGGGCCGACGCAGCGGAGTTTTCAATATACGATTAGCTTCGCAATTGGGCTGTGTGAGGGCGAAATCCTCGGTGTGAATAGGCTTTGGGCGAATGGGGCGGTTCTCCCTGCAGGGCCGACCATAAGGGTGTATACGGGAAGCGAGACCCAGCTCCCTGACCCCATTATAACGGCGATTGAAGGAGCCAATGCGCCTGCGTTTCGGGGGACGGCTTACCTCGTGTTCGAGGACTTTCCGCTTGATGATTACGGCGCGCGCTTGCCGCAGATTAATGCCGAAGTCATCCGCGCTGTGGGGGATAAGCCCAAGCTTGAAACTTTGGTAACGGGCGTAAACCTCATCCCCGCCTCCGGTGAATTCGCCTATGCAACGGACATTATAGAAGAGGGCGGCGACCCCGGCGCAGCGCGGCCTATCAATATGAATAATCTGACGGGGCAGGCGGATATCACGGCGGCGCTCGATCAGCTCGAAACGCAGCTTCCGAACTGTAAGAATGTGTCGATTGTGGTGAGCTGGTTTGGGACGAGCGTCGATGCGGGGACTTGCGAGATTGTCCCCGGCGTGGAAACCCGAGACCGTATCACGCCGGATGTTCAGTGGTCTGTGGCTGAGCAGACGCGGGGGACCGCATATCTGGTGAGCCAATCGAACGGCCACGCAAATTACGGCGGGACGCCTTCGGATGCCAGCATATTGCAAACCATCGCAACCCTAAAAGCGCGGGGCATAGCCGTTACTATATATCCCTTTATCCTGATGGACGCGCCCGGATTTCCGTGGCGGGGCCGGATTGCGGCGGCAAGCGCGGCAAATGCGGACACATTTTTCACGCGCGCCAAAGGCTTTCGGCACTTTATTTTGCATTATGCAAACCTCGCCGCGCAGGCGGGTGGGGTAGACAGGTTTATCATTGGCTCTGAAATGAGGGACCTGACGACGAGCGTCTTTGACGGGGCTTATCCGGCTGTAAATCAGTTTGTGACTCTGGCGGCGGACGCCGCGCAAATCCTGCCAAATGCGGAGCTGTCTTACGCGGCTGATTGGTCGGAATATTTCGGCCACCAAGAGGGCGCAGATCTGACCTATCACCTCGACCCGCTCTGGGCGTCCCCGCATATCGACGGCGTTGCGATTGATGCTTATTTCCCGCTGTCCGATTGGCGGGACGGGGATCATTTGGACGCGGCGCTCGCGGACAGTCCTTACGATACGGCGTATCTGAAATCGCAGATGGAAGGCGGGGAGGGGTATGACTATTACTATGACAGCCAAGCCGATCGGGACGCGCAAGTGCGAACGCCCATCACCGATCCAGTTTATCGGTACAAAGATATTCGGAGTTGGCATGGGAGCCAACATTTTAACCGTGTGAACGGCATTGCGTCGCAAACGCCTACGGTTTGGACGCCCGCCAGCAAGCCGATTTGGTTTACGGAAATTGGCTGTCCCGCCATCGACAAAGGCGCGAACCAGCCGAATGTATTTTACGATCCTAAATCAGTCGAAAGCTTTTTCCCTTATCATTCACATGGATCGCGCGATGACCTCATTCAGCGCCGATACCTCGAAGCCTTTATTGAATACTGGGCGGAGGATGAGATGATAGACACGTCCGCCACGCATGTCTGGTGTTGGGACGCGCGGCCTTTCCCGGATTTCCCGGCGCGAATAAGCGTGTGGACAGACGGGCCGAACTGGAACCGGGGGCATTGGATATCCGGGCGCACGGGAGTGGTCCCGCTTGGGGATATTGTGCTCGAGATTTGCGAAGATACGGGCGTGGATGTGGATGTCTCAAAGCTCAACGGATTGGTTTCAGGTTATACCATTGATCGGCCCATGTCCGCGGCCGCAGCGCTGCTTCCATTAAGCCTTGTTTATGGATTTAACTGGAGAGACCATAAAGGTAAAATATCGTTTATTTCATATGAGTTAGAGGTAAAGAGTAATCTTATAGTTTCTGATTTATTAGGCGTGGTTGAACGTGTTAAATCTGATAGCGAGCCGCGTCTACGGGATGCGCGATTGCACTATATTGATGCCGCGCGGGACTACCAAATCGGAATGACAAGCGCGCGGAATTTAGACGCTGAGAGCGTCCGTCTGATCGACATCAATGCGCCGATATTAATGGATGAAAGTTTCGCCCGCCGCGCGGCCACGGCCATGCTTGAGCGCACCCTGGCTGCCGAACATGGCGTCGACTTTGAACTCTCCCCGGTGCGGTTGGATGTGAGCATTGGTGATGTTGTGACTCTCCCGAATGTAGACGGGGCGTGGCAGATAGAAACGCTCGACGGCCTGACCTCGCGAAAGGCAACGGCGAGATTAGTCACGCAAATAAAGCCCCTATCTTTGGCCTGTTTTGAACCTGTCGTCAGCAGCTCAATACCCTTTGTCCCAAAGCCGTTTTTGTTCATGGTCGACATGGCGGGCGAAACCGCTCCGCTCATCGGCGCGGTGATGTCGCCTTTTAATGCGGTGACGGTCGATGATGTGACGCTGAGCGTTCCCGCTGCGATGGGGGCTCTGATGACGAACCTCTCTGCCGGCCCCATTGGGCGATGGGATTACGGAAGTGAAATTGACATTAAAATCGCGCGGCTCGACTTGGCCTCAGTTGAGGCAAGCGCAATTTTAGACGGCCAAAACCGTTTCGCGATTGAGACGGATGAGGGCTGGGCCGTGATTGCCGCGCGGGACATAACCCTCATCGGGGAGAACACCTATCGTCTCAAAATACTCCTGCGAGACACCCCGGATATAATTGCCTCCGGCGCGAGGGTCATTTGGCTCGGTAGGGGGCTGGAGCCATACCCCATAGATCCCGCGCGCATCGGCGAAACCTTGTCTATTATGGGAAGTGCCGCCACCCGCGAAAGTGACCCTCTAAATTTCACCTACCAAGCCCGCCATCTCCGCCCCCTCCCGCCTGTCCACGGCAAATTGCGTATGACTGACACGCATCTTGAGGCGTCATGGATACGGCAAACCCGGCTCGGCGGCGATAACTGGGCGGCGATGGACGTGCCGCTGGGGGAGGAACGGGAGTTTTATCGGGCGGAGATTGTGCGAGGCGAAGACATAATAGCGGAATTTGAGGTGTATACGGCGAGTTTGTCGGTGGATTTGGCCGATATTCCGGCTTTGCAGGCGGGTGATAGTGTTAATCTTTCCCAAGGTAGTGTGGCTTACGGTTTTGGTGATGAACTGTTGATTGTGGTGTAATAAGAGTATAAAAAACAATAGTTTAATATTTATATTGATGCGGTTCGAATGTGCTAAATAAGCCACATACTGAGAATTTTCGTCTTTTTAGATGCAATTTAATGATTGAAATACTATATTTCATGTATAAGACGCCGTTAGGACTAGGAGATGTATTTATGCGTCAACCAAAAAACAGGGCAGACCTCAAATTCGAACCTTTGAATCTTCCTGAACCAGTTGAGTTGGATTACTCAAACGATATTACTGAAAAAGACCTTAGGGCTATGCGTGATGCTATGTCAGACGAGGCATTGGAGGACGGGATCCTTATCAGCGGTGATCGTTGGTAAAAGTACTCGGACTCGAGGCTTACGCCGTTGAGACCGCCCCTCAGGCGTATGACATAGCGAGCGTCGCTTTTCCCTACAAAGAGAATCCAGGCACACCTGGCCCAAAAACACGGCCTTGCCTAGTCCTTTCAGTATCTGTTCACGTCGAAACAAGAACCAGTAATCCATACGCAACAATGCAGGTAGCGTATGGCACATCTGCAACACAAAAAGGATTTCCATTGGATATCTTTAGAGTGCATAACTTTGAAGCTTTGCAACGTTCGGGGCTCTCGAAGGACACGTATTTCTGTTTAGATCGCATTCAAACCTTGATGTGGTGTGAGGAATTTTTCCCTATTATGGAATCTTTTGGAACGCCGATTATGGGCCGACTTCCTTATGATTACATCATCAGATTGAAGCAACAAAAAGAGATTCGAGATGAATTCGTAAGGCAAGGTGTCGATTGGAAAGATATTGAACTCTAACGCCGCTCATACTGTTGATTTCCCAACAATCCACCCTAAATACATCACATGGCAAAAGACCCCTACAAACTCCTCGGCGTTCCTAAAACGGCTTCGGAGAAAGAGATTAAGTCGGCTTATCGTAAACTGGCGAAAAAGCTGCATCCGGACGTCAACAAAGATAATCCAAAGGCAGAGGCGGAATTCAAAGAAATTTCGGCGGCTTACACGCTCCTGTCCGATGCAAAATTGCGCAATCAATTTGATACGGGGCAGGTGGACGGCTCAGGGCAAGCACAAAATCCATTTGGCGGGGGCGGAAACCCTTTCGCGGGAGGTCGCAATCCATTTGGTAGCGGGCCAAACCCGTTTGGCGGGCCGGGCGGCGCGGATGATTTGTCGTCTATGTTTTCCTCGCTTTTTGGAATGAATATGGGCGGGCAGACCGGCGGGCCGCAGCGGAGAGGCTACCAGCAAACCCGCGCGCGACCGCAAAAGGGCAGCGATATCCGGTACAAGCTGACGCTCGATTTCCTCGACGCATTGGGCGGCGGGTCGAAGCGAATCAAAATGAGTAATGGGCAGATGCTCGATCTGAAAATACCCAAAGGCACACAGTCCGGACAGACCTTACGGCTTAAGGGTAAGGGTCATCCCAGCCCAAACGGCGGCCCTGCCGGGGATGCCAAAGTCGATATTACGGTCAAAACACATAAATATTTCACCCTCGACGGAAAACATGTTCGGCTGACCCTGCCGATCACTTTGCAAGAGGCGGTTCTGGGTGGGAAAGTCAAAATTCCGATGCCCAGCGGGGCAGTCTCGCTCAACATCCCGGCGGGGACGAATAGCGGTAAAACATTGAGATTAAAGGGAAAAGGCGTCAATGGCGGTGACCTTCTCGTGACGCCTCAAATCATTTTGGACGATCCTAAATCCAAGACTTTGAAGGACTGGGCAGAGGCAAATCCGGCGAGTTCTGGCGTCGATCCGCGCAATGTGTTAACTTAGACCTAACGATGATGGCTTAAACATAACCATATATTCAGATTGCGTTCAGGGGGACGGTTGTACAACAGCAGCATGATACTCAAACGTCGACATATGATTTCCCTCGCAGCGCCGCTACTGGCCGCGGCTTTGATGGCAGCGCCTGCCCAGGCTAAGCCGGGAACAAATTATTCCAAGGTGGATATGGCTCCGGCTTATTATCAAACTTACTCGCCTTATAGTGTGGATGCTGTGCCGCTGTGGGCGCAAGCGAAGATTTCTGCGGGACAGGCCAAGTCCATTGCCCGTAAAAAACACAAAGGCGCTAAATTTGTTGATATTTCGCGCCAGGGCGACGTTTATGTGGTTCGCCTGATCAAGAAAGATGGCCGTGTTGTCGATGTTTTCGTTGACGCCATGACAGGACGTGTCAAACAATAACCTAACACTTTAGACCCTGCTATGAGGTTTCCATGCGTATTCTTGTTGTAGAAGACGATCCCGATCTGTCACGCCAACTTAAAACTGTTCTTGTCGATAACGGCTATGCCGTGGACGTTGCCCCTGACGGCGAAGAAGGGCATTTCCTAGGCGACACCGAACCCTATGATGCCATTATTCTGGATTTGGGTCTGCCGATTATTGACGGTGTCAGCGTCTTGCAAAAATGGCGCGCCGACGGGAAAGCTTTTCCTGTCTTGATTTTGACAGCGCGGGATCAGTGGTCTGAGAAAGTGGCCGGCTTTGATGCGGGCGCGGATGATTACCTGACTAAGCCGTTTCATACCGAAGAATTAATGGCGCGTTTGCGCGCGCTGCTGCGCCGCGCGGCGGGACATACGACCGACACGATTGAACTGGGTAATCTGGTTGTCGATAACCGGGCGGCCCGGGCCTATGTGGACGGCTCTCCGATTAAATTGACGTCACACGAATTTCGGCTTCTCTCCTATATGGCGATGCACAAAGGCCGCGTGATTTCACGCACCGAGTTGGTCGAGCATATCTATGATCAAGACTTTGACCGCGATTCCAACACAATCGAAGTTTTCGTCGGACGTCTGCGCAAGAAAATTGGCGTTGAGCGGATTGAGACTGTACGCGGCCTCGGCTATCGCCTGACAGACCCTGAGGCTGAAAACGCCGCAGAAGAATAATGCCGAATAGGGGGCCAGACGGAGCGCGTAATCAGTCCCTCGTCATACGTCTCGTTCGGAGTGCTGCGCTCTGGGCTTTTCCGATTTTGGCATTTTCTGCTTTTGCGCTGACCTGGTTTTACCGCGATAGTACCTACCGTCTCTTTGATGAACCCCTTGTCTCTACTGTGGACAGCTTGATTGCAAACGCGGCTGTGCCTGACAACCAAGACGGGACTTTTGTTGACCTGACCCGCCGCCCGATTAATCCTGATTATCAACGCGGCTTGTCCGGGCGTTACTGGTTAGTTGGCCTATTCACCGAAGACGGTACGCTGGCGGTATTGCAAGCCTCACGTTCGCTATCCGGCGAAACACTCAAACTTCCTCCTAAAGATGTGCTGCGTATTCGTCAGAATGTTGGTGAAGAGATCCGAACCAACGCCAATGGTCCTGACACCGACGAAACCCTGCGGGTTTTTGCGCGCTCTGTCATCTTGCCGGATATGGATACGCCCGTTGTCATGGTCGCCGCCGCGGATAGCCGCCCGGCTTCGCGCGCTGTGTGGCGGTTTGCGATGCTGGCAATTACCTTTATGTCGGTTCTATCGTTAGGGCTTGTGACCGCATTGTTTATGCAGGTGCGCGTGGGTTTGCGCCCGCTATTTGAACTGGGCGATAAGGTGGCGGATGTGCGCGAGGGCCGCGCTGCGCAGGTCGAGGGCGATTTCCCTCAAGAAATTCAACCACTTGCGAATGAGCTGAACTTTCTCATCGAACATAACCGCGGCGTTGTTGAGCGTGCCCGCACACATGTCGCGAATTTAGCCCATGCGCTCAAAACGCCGCTCGCTGTTTTGCTAAACGAGGCCAGCGCCGGGAAGCGCACATCGTCAGATATTGTTTTGCGCCAATCCGGTACGATGACAAAACAAGTCGAGCATCACTTGCACCGTGCGCGCGCCGCCGCGACGGGGGCGACCATTGGTTTGTCTATTCCCGTCAAAGAAATAGTTGAGCCTTTGGGCCGAACGCTACAGCGGATTTACCAAGGTAAAAAAGTTACTGTAAAATTGACGTTAGAGCCGGGCCTAAGCTTTCGCGGCGAAAAACGCGACCTTGATGAAATGGCCGGAAACCTCATGGATAATGCCTGCAAATGGTCAAAGGGGCAGGTGACCGTGCGCGCCAATATCGACCCGAAAGACCCATCTATGTTTTATCTCACCGTTGAAGATAACGGCAAAGGCCTGCCGCCCGAGCATTTTGCCGATGCCATCAAGCGTGGGAAACGTCTGGACGAAGCCACGCCCGGAACAGGGTTCGGCCTCGCGATTGTTGATGATCTCGCGCAGGCTTACAAAGGGACGTTAACTCTTGCGGTCTCTAACATGGGCGGACTAAAAACGATTTTGCACCTGCCAGGACGGCATGAGTCTGGAGCTGCTGCTAAAACATCATGACAAAACCTCCAATCCACCTCGAGAACCGAGAAAAGTCCGGTGCACGCTTATATTCGCCGACGGCAGGGCGAAACAAAGCGCCGATCGGCAACGCGCTTAGCCCTTATCTGCCGAAAGATGCGAGCGTTTTGGAAATCGCCTCCGGCACGGGGGAGCACGCCGCGCATATGTGCGGTATTCGCCCTGATATTTCTTGGCAGCCTACGGATATAGACCCTGAGTCCCGAGCTTCGCAAAATGCATGGCGGCTGGATGTGCCCGCTCAAATGCGCCCGTCTTTATCGATTGATACGGCGGCCCCGGAATGGCACGGCGGGCTGGATCGCTATGACGTGGTTTATTGCGCGAACATGATTCACATTGCGCCGTGGGAAGCCGCGCTTGGCCTCGCGCGAGGGGCTGGGCGTATTTTGCCTGTTGGCGGGACCATGGCGCTGTATGGCCCGTTCAAAGAAGGCGCGGACACATCCGAATCAAATTTGAATTTTGACGCCAATCTAAAACGCAGAAACCCGGCCTGGGGCGTAAGAAATTTATCATCTGTTAAGCATATATTTGCAGATGCCGGGCTAGACTTAACGGTACGCGCTGTGATGCCAGCCGAAAATCGGCTGCTTATTTTCACAAAACGCATGTAATGGCCCTTTCATGACAGGTTTGTCATGTTTTGGACAGAATTAGGATAAGTGCGAACCCTCAGGTTCGCCATTCAAAGGAGATGTGTGTGACCACACTACGGCCCTCAATTTTAAAGACGATTATGCTCGCAGGCACCACGCTTGCGACAGGCGCCGGCTTGTGCGTCTCGGCGTCGGCACAAAGCTCCGTGTCCGCCATAAATACTCAGCCTGCGAAGGACCGCACAGAGGCAGATCTTCCGCCGCGCGAAATTCCCTACAATCCAATTATTGAGCTCGATACAGCTGTTTCGGTCCCTGAGAGGGTCAACCCTTTGCCCACTATCGATCAGAGCTTTGGGTATGGAAACCGGGATTTGGTTCCAAATCTTGTTGACCGCGTCAGCATGGCGGTCGTCAATATTATTGTCACAACCGATGACGGCCAAACGACCTCTGAAGGGCAGGGCTCCGGCTTTATTATCGATCCGTCCGGTGTTGTTGTCACAAATTATCATGTGATTGAAGGCGGTGACCAAATTGAAATTCAGTTTAACAATGGCGAATCTTATCCGGCAAGCATTGTCGGCACTGACGAGGAAACCGATTTGGCCGTCGTTCAAATTGAAGCTGACCGCACCTTTAAATCCGTCAATTTTTATAAAGGCAAACCTATCCGTATCGGGCAGTGGGTCGTCGCCATCGGTAACCCGTTTGGCATTGGTCAATCCACAAGCGTCGGCGTGATTTCAGCGATTGGCCGAGAGCAAGTCGCCAGCGGCGCCTATGTCGATTACATCCAAACAGATGCCACGATTAACCGCGGGAATTCAGGCGGGCCTTTGTTTAATCTGGACGGGAATGTCATCGGCGTGAATTCAGCGATATATTCTCCGACAGGTGCAAGCGTAGGTATTGCTTTCGTCATTCCGCATTACACAGCCCGCAATATTGTTCAGGCAATACGCAACGATGGAAGGGTCCGCCGCGGCTGGCTGGGCGTCGGTTTGCGCACCGCAGAATATGATCGCGGCGAAGGCGTTTATCAAAGCGGCGCGACGATTAACAATGTGGTGCCCGGCAGTCCGGCACAAGTATACGGCTTGATGGTCGATGATGTTATTTTGAATATTAACGGTGAAGCTGTGCGCGATTCCATTGAAGCCACGCGGGTTATAGGAAAGCTGCGTCCCGGAGACGTGGCAACATTTACATACGAGCGCGGCGAAGAAACTTTTGCGCTGGATCTCTCCATTGCCGAACGTCCTGAAAAAGATGTCGTGGAAGAGGCGACAGCAGGGGCCGTATCCGGAGAAGCTCCAGCGCCTCGCCCGCAAGAATCTGTAGGCTCGGGCTTATCCTTGGTCGATTTATCGTCTTCATTCCGCAACTCTATTGGCATGCGCTCTGATCAAGTTGGCGTCTATGTCGAAAACGTCTCGCCGGGAAGTCCCGCTGAGCGTAAAGGGTTTAAGCCTAACATGGTCATCCTGGAAGCAGACAATGAGCCGATGGCGAGCGTTCAAGCCTTCAAATCCAAAATGGAGGAGGCCCAAAGAAACGGGCAAAGTAGCTTATATTTAAAAGTCAGACTACAAAACGGAAGTGAGAATTTCGTCTCGCTACCAGTATAAATAAACACTAACGGCACGGGGGTGTTGATATGAAGGGACCGCAAGAAATGCGTATTTTAGTCGTAGAAGACGACGAGGTTGCTGCGGAATATGTCCGTAAAGGCCTCATGGAAGCGGGGCACGTTGTTGACCTCGCACCGGACGGTGACCTCGGCCTCGAAATGGCCCGGGCCGCTGATTATGATGCTTTGATTCTTGACCGTATGCTCCCCAAGCTTGACGGCCTGGGCGTTCTGTCCGCGCTGCGCGAAGACGGCGATGCTGTCCCGGTTCTGATATTATCAGCGCTCGGCGAAGTGGACCACAAAGTTGAAGGCCTTCGGGCCGGCGGCGATGATTACCTGGCCAAGCCTTATTCTTTCACCGAGCTTTTAGCCCGCGTCGAAGCCATTGGCCGCCGAAGCGATCCAACGGCAGCTGTGACGAAACTTAAAGTCGGCGAGTTGGAAATGGATTTGCTGGCCCGCACAGTTAAACGCGAAGGCCAAAACATCCTGCTGCAGCCCCGCGAGTTTCGACTGTTAGAATGTTTGATGCGCAATTCAGGCCGGGTCGTGACTCGGACAATGCTGCTTGAAAAAGTCTGGGACTACCACTTTGACCCGCAAACAAATGTTATCGATGTTCATATTTCGCGCCTTCGCGGTAAGATCGACAAAGAATTTGCAGAGCCTTTGTTACATACTGTTAGGGGTGCAGGTTACCGCTTGCAGCCTTAGGCCGTTTGAGCATAGTTTCGCGCCATGTTCGCCGCGACGAAAAAATTATTTAGAAACACATTGTTTCGGTCCAGTCTCCTCGGGGCTGGACTTTTTGCCGTCTCGGTTTTCTTCAGCCTTTACTATGTCTATTGGGCGACAATTTCCTCGGAGATCAACCGCGTCGATAAAGCACTGTTAGCTGAGATAAGCGAATTACAGGCCTTAGCGGATACAACGGGGGTCGCTGCGGCTGACCGCGAAATTATCTTGCGTTCAGCCTCTGGCGAGGGGCTTTATTACCTTCTAACACCCAACAGCGCCTCCGGGAATCTTGCCTTCCAAGACGGCACAGCCTTTACACGGGAAATTGTCGGATTGATACCAGGTGATGACGGAGACCGTCTCACACGGATGAATTTTACTTATGGCAATAATACGGATGAAGACTCCGATTTTATAAACCGCCGTGTCCGGGGACTGTCCGGTCAGTTAAAAAAAGATGGCGCTCAAGTCGGCGTGATAATTGTGGCCCGTGATGTCGAGTCGACCATGCGCACAGCCGACAGGGTAAAGGACGCGATTTTCGTCTCGTCAGGGATTGCTTTAGTTCTTGGTATCCTCTCCAGCCTGTTTGTAGCGCGGCGGTTCTCGAACCGGATTGAAGGCTTTAACAGGGTGGCGACAGATATTCGCGCAGGGCACTTGGAACGCCGAGCCCCGCGCAATCACTCCGAAGATGAACTTGACCTTTTGGCAGAGCATTTGAATTCCATGCTCGATCATATTGACCGTTTGATGCAGGCTATGCGCTATGCCGGGGATAGCATCGCCCATGACTTGCGCTCCCCTCTTACAAGGCTGCGCACCCGGCTTGAAAGCGCGGCGACAGAGCTAGGGGACGATCCGGCTGGAGATGTATTATTCGCGGCGGCCGAAGATGCAAGCGAGCTGCTCACGACTTTTGACGGCGTTTTGCGGATTGCCCGCCTCGAGGCCGGGGAACGGCGGGAGCTCTTGGTTACGCTTGATCCGAAACCGCTGCTCGACGACCTTGCGGAGCTGTATGAACCCTCATGCGAAGACGTAGGCCTTATTCTTCAAACAAATATTGAGGAGGGGCATCAGCTGCTTGCTGACCGCGGGCTCCTGTCTCAAGCCGTGTCGAACCTTATGGAAAATGCCATTAAATATAATCCTGCAGGCCGAACAATTTCCCTGGAATTGAGGCGCAATAAAAGTGGCCGCACAATAATTGCTGTTTCAGATAATGGTCCCGGCATCCCCGAAGCAGACCGCGAACGGGTTAAAGAGCGGTTTGTGCGCCTCGAGAAAAGCCGGACGGCTCCGGGGTCCGGCCTTGGCCTTGCGCTCGTTGACGCTGTTGCGGAACTCCACAGCGCTAAATTTGAACTAGACGCAACAACTCCGAACTCAATTAATTATCCAGGCCTCGATGCCCGAATTGTGTTCCCGCGCTTTAGGCAGCCAAAATCTCCCTCACGGTCGGCTAAAAAAAATATGGCGGCGTCGGCATAAATGGACAAAGCGGAGGCCATTGAGCGGGCACGTAGACATGCTCCTTATTTGGCAGAGAGCTTGACGCTCTATCCGGAATTATCAGACGCCTTCTTAGAACGCGCCCCGGAAACTCTTGTCTCTGAATTAATAGACAGCTTACCTGCGCTGAGTGATCTCGAAACTGAAATGTCGATACTGCGGCAATTAAAACGCCGTATCCATTTGGTCACAGCCCTGTCCGACATCGCCAATATTTGGGACTGGGTACAGGTTACAGAGCAGCTTACAGTGCTAGCGGATATTTGCATGTCCCGCCTTATGCGCGCCGTAGCTTTCGATGCGGGCATTAAGGGGACGCCGGATAATCCTGCGCCCGGATTATTTATCTTGGCGGTGGGAAAATACGGCGCACGTGAATTAAATTACTCCAGCGATATAGACTTTAATGTCTTCTACGATCCGGCGCTGATTACCTTGCCGGACATGGCGCGCGCGGAACGTACGCTTATTAAATTTGTTCAAAAACTCATTCGCGGGTTTGAAAGCTACACGGAACATGGATATATTTTCCGCACTGATTTACGGCTTCGGCCGGATCCGCGCTCTAATTCCGTTGCTGTTTCGACGCTAACGGCAGAGCGCTATTATGAAAGCATTGGTCAGAACTGGGAACGCGCAGCGATGATAAAGGGCCGCGTTTGCGGCGGGGATATCGCGGCAGGTCAGACCTTTATCAAAGACGTACTGACGCCGTTTATTTGGCGGCGCAATCTTGATTACGCGGCAATTGAAGACATCCATTCTATTAAGCGTCAAATTCATGCGGGGAAGGGCGGTATGGATATTAACCCGGCGGGGCATCATCTTAAACTTGGGAAGGGCGGCATTCGCGAGATTGAATTTTACGCGCAGGTTCAGCAATTAATTCTTGGGGGGCGCCACAAAGACATGCGTACGCCTCGCAGCGTAGACGCGCTAAAAGCTTTAAGCGAAGCCGGGTTCAGTGCTGCCGAAGATACGGAGGCTTTGACCGCGCATTACGGGTGGCTGCGCAAGCTCGAACACGCAGCGCAAATGATGCGAGATGAGCAAACCCATATCGCCCCTGCTGATGAAGCTCTCCGCGCGGACCTGGCCGCACTTGCCGGTATGGATGATCTCTGTGCATTTGATAGCCGGCTTAAAACCGTTTTAGAAGATGTGAACCGCCGTTACATTGATCTTTTCCCTGATGCGGATAGTTTATCCTCACATCACGGTAGTTTGGTGTTTACTGGCGTAGAACCGGAACCGGCGACCTTGGCCACATTTGCATCTCTTGGGTTTGAACATGGACCTGAAATTTGGCGGGATATGGCGGGATGGCTGGGCGGCCGTGTTGCGGCGACCCGCACAGAACGCGCGCGCGAACTCTTGACGCGGCTTGCCCCGAAGCTGATTGATATCTGCGCGCAAACAGGTGAGCCTGACCGGGCCTTTACCGCCTTTAGCGGTTTTTTCACACAGCTTGTCGGCGGTGTATCTGTGTTGTCTATGTTTGTCCAAACACCGGACCGCTTGGCGCAAATCATTACAATGATGTTAAGCTCACCGCGCGTGGCCGATACGCTCGCTGCCAAGCCGGCTATTTTAGACGCGATGGTCGACCCAAATTTTCTTGGAATAACTCAAACGAATATTGCTTACGGCTTTTCGCGTGATGTTTTACCTGAGACTGATTTTGAAACAGCGATTAATGCCGCGCGCCGGCGTACACGCGAAGATCAATTCCGTGTATCGGCGGGGGTTCTCTTGGGGACGTTAGCTCTTAAAGACGCGCCTACATTGCTGACACAAATTGCGGAATCCGCGCTGCAAACTTTACTGCCCGTCGCGCAGCGCGAAGCCGAGCGGCGATACGGCGCGATAGAGGGCGCGTTCGCGGTCATTGGCATGGGGAAGCTGGGCGGGCGTGAGCTGTCCTTAAATTCCGATCTCGATATTATGTTGGTTTACAAAGCCCGCACCGATGAGCCGGAAACTCACCGTAAATTTGGGAAATTAACTCAGCGCCTCATCAGTGCATTATCTGTCACTACGGAGGAGGGCGAAATGTTCGAAGTCGATATGGCTCTACGCCCCTCCGGACGTGCAGGTCCCGTCGCTGTTAGCGTTGAGGCGTTCGAAAAATATTATGCCGAAAAAGCGTGGACCTGGGAATTTATGGCCCTGACACGGGCCCGCGTCGTGGCGGCGTCTTCGCCTGAATTTGCAACTGAACTTACACAGCTAATCCGCCGCAGCGTCCTCGAGTCCCGGCCTGATTTGAATATGCCTGCGGATATTAAAGACATGCTCGCCCGCGTGAAGGCAGAGAAACCGCCTAAGGGGGAATGGGATATTAAAGCCATTGAGGGTGGTCTGCGGGATTTGGAATTTGTTGTGCAATCGGCTTATTTGCGGGCACGTTATGAATTACCAACAGAGCCTTTGACAAGTACGCAAGGCATGATCTTTTTTGCCAAAGAGAAACAGATTGTAAAATCTAAATCTCATGAGGCACTTCTGGCGGTGAATGAGTTTTATCACGCGCTTAGGCAAGCCTTCGCACTGACGCAAGGACGGTCAAATGCGAGCCCTTCAAGTCAGCTCTTAGCGATAATTGCGCCGTTGGTAGGCGTAAAGACTGTGGGTGAGTTGCAGGCTAAATTAAAACGGCACTGTCAGGCTGTTACGGCAGAAGTGCATCGCCAGATAGATTAATTAATTAAGCTGCATTACCTGGTTTGTACTCAATCGGATAATGGGAGCTGTCTGCAGGCGGCGGGGGAGGCGCTTGCGTTTGAGTTTGAGTTTGAGCTTGAGTTTGATCTGGGCTTTGCCTTTTTGCTTGACCTTGGGGTATGGTCTGCGCGGGTAAAGGCGGCGGCGCTCCCGGAGCTGTCACATTTTGCGGATTCGCAGAACTTAAAGCGGGCGGAGCTTGCACCTGACGTGCGGTTTGCGTCGCGACTTTGTCTACATTATCATCAGTCAGGACATTTGCGATATCTGCTGCAAGGCGGGTAATTTCATTACCGACTTCCGTGCTTGGCGTCTCTTTCTTTTTAACCAACGGGCTATTGGGCAGTGTAAAGGTGACGGATGTGCCTTGGCCGACTGTGCTCTCAATTTTGAAGTTGCCGCCGTGAAGCTCCACCAGAGATTTTGTAAGGGCCAGTCCAAGCCCTGTGCCTTCGTGCTGGCGGGAATGCTGGCTATCAATTTGAATAAACGGTTCGGCGAGGCGTTCGATGTCCTCAGCAGAAATCCCGATGCCGCTATCTTTTACAGTAATGATAAGGCCGGCAGAATTTGGCACGATAGTAATCCGAACAGTTCCGCCCTCCGGTGTAAACTTTATGGCATTCGTGGCGAGATTTAATAGAATTTGTTTGACGGCCCGCGGGTCGGCTTCGATTTCGGGAACGTCGGTGGTGGGATAGATAAGTTTCAGTCGGCTGTCATCTGCGCGGCCTCTGATAATGCGCACGACTTGTCCAACCATGTCGTTCATTTGCATGACTTCAGTATTAAGTGTCATTTTACCGGCTTCAATTTTTGACATGTCGAGGATGTCATTAATCAAGGAAAGAAGGTGCTGACCGGAAAACAGGATGTCGGTGACGTATTCTTTGTAGCGAGGATCGCCAAGAGGGCCGAACATTTCTTTCTTCATAATATCTGAAAAGCCATTGATCGCATTCAGAGGCGTGCGAAGCTCATGGCTCATATTGGCAAGGAATTCACTCTTGGATTGATTGGCTTCTTCGGCGCGAATTTTTTCTTGCTCGTAATTTTCCGCGAGCTCAACGATACGAATTTGCGACTTACGCAGCACGTCCACAGTTTTTTGTAAGGCTTGCTCATTACTGCGAAGGTCGTCCTCACGGCTCCTGATTTCAGTAATGTCTGTGCCCACACTTACGCGGCCACCATCGGCTGTTTGAGACTCGACATAACGCAGCCAACGACCGTCTTCCAGTTGCATTTCATATCCGTATTCATCCGGGTCTTGGAATGTCTCTTGAACAGATTGGCTCGCATGATATTCGACTGTCGCATATTCAAGACCTTGTTGTAATTGCCCGGGCTTGAACTTGAAAAAGTTTTCGAAGCGGGAATTCCAGAGAACAAGACGGTTCATTGGATCCCAAATCACGAATGAATCCGTCATTGAGCCCAGGGCATCGTACAAGCGGGCTTCAGCGGCTTGCAAGCGGGATTGCGCGCCGCGCTGTTCTGTAACGTCCATTGCCATGCCAATTATGACTTTCGCATCGTCAGACCCGCGCACTGTAGGTTTGCCGCGGCAAGTAATTGTGAGCGGCAGGTGAGCCACACGCGCATCAAGCTCGAAAGGGCCTGTCATATGAGAGCGGCGGATGAGGGAGTAAAGACGTTCTCTGTCGCCTTCGTTAAACAGGCCTAAAAACTGCGGAACCGGGAGGGTGTGGTCTTTCGCAGGCAAGCCAAAAAGTTTTGACAAAGAGCCGGAAATATAGGCTTCGTTCTTGCCTTGATCGATTTCCCAAATACCGCCGCGGTTCTCGTCAATGGCCACGCGGTATCTTTGTTGGCTGACCTCTGCTGCGCGGTTATTATCCTTAACCGTTTGCATTTGGCGCCGTAGGTTGCTGAGCAGGGCCCATATGACGGCAAGAGTCAGGGCAAATAAAATAAGATATTGTGCAAGCTCGGATTTCCACTTCGAAGCTGCGGTCTTTGGCAGAGTTTTGATAAGGGTTAAAGATGAACCCGGAAGCCGCTGTGTGGCGATCCAGGCTTTAGTGCCCCCCATATTATGGTCTGCCAGGGAGTTACTGCTGGCCGATCCGGTAATGAAGTCGAGGCGTTTTCTCGAAATATCAAAATAGGCAAGGGTACCTTGCAGGCCAATCTTTTGATTGCCATCGATAACTTTGCCCGTGGAAAGAATGAGAGCCGTGTTGATATCGTCTACGGGTGTCAAGCTGCCATTATTAAGCGCTACAGTCAAATAAGCGTCTCTGTAGCGCTTAATAATTACGGGGTTTACGATCCCGTCTTGAGCGATAACAGACGTGATGCTGATACCTGATGACGGAAAGTTCTTGAGATTAACTGTGCTTAGAACAGCGCCTGCATTGGGCGAAGCCTGTATGACCATGTTGTTGCTGTCGATGATGGCCGCGCCGGCAATGCCGTTTCCTCGGCTGACGAAATTTACGATCTGCCGCGGACCGCCGCTTTGCGCGAGGGCTGTATCCATCCAAACAAGCTGCGCGTTCAGTGTTTGCGCCGCTTTTTCGGTTACAGCTTCAAGTTCGCTTGATATTGAAGCTTGGGCAATGCGGTGTTCTGCTTTGAGGGTTGAGTTGACCTTAAACGCGATAAATATCAGAAAAAATAAAATAAAAGCGATAGGAAGCGCCAAGGGAATCTTTGATCCTTGACCCAGTTTAGCTTTGCCTAAGGCCTCAAACATGCTGCTATTTTCGTCGCGAGGTCTTAAATGTTTAGGAAGGGTTCCTATTTCCGCATTGCCCTGACTTTTAGCAGGCTGAGCTGTAACGGGGCGCGGCGGCGCAACTCTAGAGGTGCGGGACGCCGAGTCTTTCATATTTTGGGCAGTTTGCACGCGGTCCCCTTACGAATCATCAACACAACTTAAACGGGGTTCGCCAAGCTTGTCGAACACTAACGCGTTGATAGTGTGAAAAGTCGTTTATTATGGTTAATAAATCCTTGTCTCTTCCTCAGGAATACCGATCGCGTAGCCTTGCGCGGCATCAAATTCGAGTTCAGAAACAAAATCCAGGATTTCAGGAGTTTCAACGCCTTCAGCAATCACTTTTACCGACAGTGCGTTCCGTAGAGATAAGATGGCTTTGAGTATTGCAAACTCCCGGGAGGAACTCATCGCTGCGACAACAAAAGCCCCGTCAATTTTAAGCCAATCCGCAGGGAGTGCTCTGAGGTAACGTATAGATGCCGCGCCGGCGCCGACATCATCCAGACATACAGGATGGCCTAGACGTTTGACATGCTCAAGAATGCGGATCGCATTATCGAGCGTGCGCATGTCCCAGGTTTCTGTCAGCTCAATGATGAGTTTTTCCGGCGGGGCGAGCAATTCATCGAGCAGCGGGAAAAGCTTGGTTTCTATGCTGGCTTCATCCAGCGAGGCTCCGGACAGGTTCACAGCAATACCTGTACTTTTCGGATGCTTATTGAGGGCGATAATGGCTTGCTTAAGCATTGAGAGGTCAAGATCCATGATCGCTCCGCTGATTTCAGCCGGGCGTAGAAGATCTTCGAGGTGTTCGTCATCGTCAAATCTGACAAGCCATTCATGGTGCCGAATTTTTTGAGTTGCGAGGTCCATAATGGGCTGGCGCACAACCGTGTAGCGCTGTTCTGAGACGTGCGTGCGAAAACCGTGGGCTGTTCTTGGGTCAGACATTTAACCTACGTAAAGTCAGTGTCTGAAAATTAGGTTACGAAAAGCGAATTATCCCAATGTTTTAGTCGCAATCTCCAGCACGTTTTTCGACGGTTTGGACGCAATAACCCGGCGAAGCTCGGACGCGATGAGGGCCTGCCGTTCATCATCAAGTTTCCGCCAGACCCCGTAAACGCCGAGCAAACGCGCGGCGACAGACGGATTGCGGCTGTCCATATCCAGAACCTGCCGGGTGAAGAAGTCATACCCTTGGCCGCTAATGTGATGGAACAATGTCGGGTTCGACATCGCAAATCCGCCAATGAGCGCGCGGGCCCGGTTCGGGTTCGTCCCGTCGTAAGCTTTGTGCGTTGTCAGGGCTTCAATATCCAAAACCCCGTCCGCGCCCACGCGGGAGGCCTGCACGGCAAACCATTTATCTATGACGAGCGGCGTGCTCTCCCATTTGTCAAAAAAGGCTTGCATGGATTGCTCAACCCGCTGCCCGCCAAGGCGGGTGAGAGTCATAAGCGCGGAGAGCTCGTCTGTCATATTTGTGGCGGTGTTAAACTGCGAAATTGCGAGAGGGGCTGCTTGTGGGTGTCCGCCAGCTCCAAGTAAAGCCAGTGCCCGATTCTTGAGCGCGCGGCGGCCCGCAGCTTCGGCATCGGGGCTGAATGCAGTGTCCCCGCTAAGCGCGTGATAGGTCTCCAGCAAAGTGTCTTTACAACCATCCGAAATGGCCCGGCGCAACCAATTTCCTGCGAGGTGCACGGCGACAGGATCGCTCTGTTCGAGGGATTGCGTGATTTCTGTATCCGACGGCGTGGTGAGGGCTAAGGCTTTGAAGGCGTTGTTGAATTCATTGCTTTTAAGCGTGTCATGAAGGGCGGAAACATAGCCTTTAAGAGCTGTATTCACTGCCGGAATACGGCCGTTTGATATTGCCTTCGCCAGTGTGCCGAGAAGGTCACGAGCAAGAGACTGCCCGGCTTCCCAGCGGTTAAAGGCATTGGGGTCATTGGCCATTAACCTGAGAGAATCTTCGCTGGAATTGTTTGCGTTCAAAATCACGGGCGCGGAGAAATCCTGCAGAACAGAGAGTGTATGCGGCTCTTCAAAACGCGCATAGGAGACGTTGTCTTTAGCCGTTGTCAGAACTGTCAGAACAGGCTCTGCCAAAGGGCCGTTATCGCCAATGGCTTGCCAGCGAATAGGCAGCACAAGCGGACCTTTTTTCGGTTGGCCCGGCGTTGGCGGCGTATTTTGTTTAAACGTCACAACATGGCTGTTGAGAGCTGTGTTCGGTGTGATTTGCCGCTCTGCCTTGAGGTGCGGCGTGCCGGCTTGGGTGTACCATGTTTTAAACTGCGTGAGATCTTGACCAGAGGTGTGCTCAAAACATTCGATAAATTGTTCGACGGTCGAGGCTGTGCCGTCGAGCGCGTCGAAATAATAATCGCAGCCCTTTCTAAATTCCTCCGCGCCGAGAATAGTTTTCAGCATGCGAATGACTTCCGCGCCTTTTTCGTAAATCGTCGCAGTGTAGAAATTATCGATCTTCATGTATTCGTTAGGACGCACCGGATGGGCGAGGGGACCGCCGTCTTCAGGGAACTGGCGTCCGCGAAGGGCGCGGACATCTTTGATGCGCTGTACCGCCGCGCCGCGTTGATCGGCGGAGAATTCTTGGTCGCGGAATACGGTAAAGCCTTCTTTCAGGCAGAGCTGAAACCAATCCCGGCAGGTAATGCGGTTACCCGTCCAGTTATGAAAATATTCATGGGCGACAACGCTCTCAATGCGCTCGTAATTCATATCCGTCGCGGTGGCTTGGTCGGCGAGAAGCAGCGAGCTATTGAAAATATTGAGGCCTTTATTCTCCATCGCGCCAAAGTTAAAGTCGCGCACGGCCACAATCATAAAGATATCGAGGTCATATTCGCGCCCAAAGACATCCTCGTCCCATTTCATGGAGCGTTTAAGCGCGTCCATAGCGTATTCCGCGCGGCCCGCATCGCCCGGGTCAACATAAATGGTCAGCGGGATTTTACGGCCTGACATGGTTTTGAAATTATCTTCGAGAAGGTCAAACTCGCCCGCAACAAGGGCGAACAGGTAACAGGGCTTGGGGAAGGGGTCGTGCCAGATGGCAAAATGTCGATCTTCGTCTATCTTGCCGCTCTCTGTCATGTTCCCGTTGGACAGGAGGTAAGGATAGGCGGCTTTGTCGGCTTCGATGCGAACTGTGAACACGGACAACACGTCCGGGCGGTCCATGAAATAGGTGATGCGCCGGAAACCTTCGGCCTCGCACTGCGTACAAAAGCGCCCGCCGGACACGTAAAGCCCCATCAGGGTTGAATTGGCGGACGGATCGCAGACGGTTTCAATCTCGAGCGCGCATTCATCCGGGAGGTTTTTCAAAATGAGTTGCGTTTGCGTGAGGCGGTAATCTTTACGCGTGAGCTCTTTGCCGTCAATTTTGACAGACTTGAGTTCTATATTTTCACCGTCCAGCGTGAGCGGACCCGGCGCGTTCCGCGTGACCTCGAGCATAGACCGTACTCGCGTCGCGCCGGGCTCGAGATTAAAGTCCAGATAGACACTATCAAAGGTAAAATTCGGCGGGGTGTAATCGGCAAGGCGTGTCGGCGTAGGGGCGGCGTCAGTGCGCATATCAGGCTCCGGTTGAGATTGATGCTAATGTGGTCATAGAGGCTGGGAATGCAAGTGAGAAATGGGATAGAGATGTTTGGGTATTTCCTCCATCGCGATAGCGGGGGAGGAAAAGAATGTTAATCCACGCACAACATCGGAGTCCCGGTTCCGTCTTCGATAGTCGCATAGCAACCGAACGGATTGTTGTCGGGCTCGCAGACGCCTGATGTGGCCGTTATAGTTTCTCCGCTGTCAAGCTTAGGATCGGCGAAACACCGTCCCGCACAATCACTAGCGTCTTGGCAGATCTTACCTGCGTCCCCGTAAGGGATGACGCAAAGCTCGTAACCGAGCATGCCTTGGCGACTAATACTGCCGCCTGCGGTATCGCAGGCCGCGCGTTCAGCCGTAGTGGCGACTTGGACTTCAATCTTTACAGATGTGATAGGCTGCGTGTCTTCAATAGTTGGCGACGCGCATGCAGCCAGAATAAGACATCCTGCTATGATACTGATTCGTTTCATTTTTTGTATTTAACGACTTTGTTTTCAATCCGGCCAAAAATGCTTTTGCCTTTTTTGTCTTTCATCTCAATGGCGACGGTATCACCGAAGCTCATGAAGGGGGTTTTGAAAGCGCCGTCTTGGATTTTCTCAATCATGCGGATTTCCGCGATACAGGCATAACCGTCCCCGCCGTCTTCGATTTTCTTACCCGGGCCGCCGTCTAGTTGGTTCGAGACAGTGCCGGAGCCCACTATAGTCCCCGCCGCGAGCTTCCGGGTCTTGGCCGCGTGGGCCACGAGCTGTGCCATGTTAAAGGTCATGTCCACACCCGCATTAGCTTTACCAAAGGGTTCCCCGTTATATTCGACGAGAAGAGGTAAGTGTATGGTATTGTTTTTCCAGGCTTTCCCAAGTTCATCCGGCGTGACCGCGACCGGGGAGAATGCGCTGGAGGCTTTGCCCTGCACAAAGCCAAACCCTTTGGCGAGTTCGCCGGGAATAAGACCGCGAAGGGAGACGTCATTAATCAGCATGATGAGTTTGATGTGCTTAGCCGCCTGCTTGGGCGTTACGGCCATGGGAACGTCATCCGTAATGACGGTGATCTCGGCTTCCATGTCGATGCCGTAGTCTTCGCTCTCCGCGATGATATCATCGCGCGGGCCGATGAATGTGTCCGAGCCGCCTTGGTACATGAGCGGGTCGGAGTAAAAGCTTTCCGGGACTTTGGCACCGCGGGCTTTACGCACGAGTTCTACGTGGTTGATATAAGCCGATCCGTCGAGCCATTGATAAGCGCGCGGGAGGGGCGAGGCGCAGGCGGATTGAACGAATTCAAAACTGTCGCCTTTGCCGGCGTTCAGGTCGTCATAAACTTTTTTCAGCTTTGGTTCGCACTCGGCCCAATTATCGAGGGCTTCTTGCATAGTCGCTGCAATCTCTCCCGCATCGATCGCGCGGGTGAGGTCTGTCGAGACCACAATGAGGTGGCCGTCACGGCCGTGTTTAAGGGAGGCTAGTTTCATTGATCTATCTTTCAATTTAAAGAGATGTCATTCCGACGCCGCGCGAAGCGAGGCCCGGAACCCATGTCTAGGCGTGTGAGTGTACTGTGAATTCAGTATTTATGTGACGTGTCAGGTCTGTGTACCAGGCGCTCTGTACCAGAGCGCGTCGGTATGACGGTATTTTTGTTTTAAAAATCACGACGTCTCGTCTGCAATTTTCTCATGCAGCCACGCGGCATGCCTTGGCGCTTTCTTTGTCTCCGACCACTCCTCAAGCATATCATCCGCAACAGACTTAAGCTGGCTCATCTGCTCAGGCGTGGCGATGTCCGCGACGAGCTCCAAACGGTGCCCGTTCGGATCAAAGAAGTAGATGGATTTGAAGATGCCGTGATGTGTCGGGCCAAGGACGTCGAGCCCTGCGTCTTCGAGATGTTTTTTCGCGGCGAGTAAAGCGTCCATGCTGTCCACGCGCATCGCGATATGCTGCACCCATATCGGGGTGTTTTGATCGCGGTCCATTTCGGGTTGCTCGGGGAGTTCGAAGAAGGCGAGCACATTGTCGTTCCCGGCATCAAGGAAAATATGCATGTACGGGTCATAAGCCCCCGTAGACGGCACGTGGTCTTCAGCAATCGCGAGCTGAAATTCCATACCGAGAATACCGTTGTAAAACTCCACAGTCTCTTTGGCGTCTTTGCAGCGATAGGCGACGTGGTGGAATCCTTTGGGAATTTGTTTCATGGAGCGTCCTCGGATGAGCGTTTGTGTGTCAGTAGCATAAGATAAACGCAAAGGAACATCCAGAGTTCCGTATTTTGGGGCATGTGATTGCGCGTAGGCCCAAAATGCACCTTTAGGGTGGACTTTCTAGTCTAATCCGCTATGCGGGCCGCGAATAGGAATAAGACCATGACCGACTCGATTAAATACCTCCGCAACGTCGCTATCGTAGCTCACGTTGACCACGGCAAAACCACCCTTGTGGACAAGCTTCTGCGGCAATCCGGAACGCTGGATGAACGCGGTGAGCGCGAAGAGCGTGTCATGGACTCGAATGACATTGAAAAAGAGCGCGGGATTACCATTCTTGCTAAGAACACGGCTATTCGCTGGACGGATCCCAAGGGCCAAGAGTGGCGTATCAATATCGTCGATACACCGGGCCATGCGGACTTTGGCGGCGAAGTGGAGCGCGTGCTCTCTATGGTCGACTCGGTAGTATTGCTTGTGGACGCCGTTGAAGGCCCGATGCCGCAGACAACATTCGTGACCAAAAAGGCGCTCGGCCAGGGCCTCAAGCCTATCGTAGTTGTTAATAAAGTTGACCGCCTCGGCGCGCGGCCGGATTGGGCCGTTGACCAGACATTTGATTTGTTTGACCGCCTCGGCGCCACCGAAGACCAGCTCGATTTCCCCGTTGTTTACGCCTCTGCCTTGAACGGCTGGGCCAATGACGTTGTTGAGGTCGAAGGCACAGACATGTCGCCGCTCTTCCAAGCCATCGTCACTCACGCGCCTGTTCCGGACGTCGATCCGGACGGACCCTTGCAGCTTCAAATCTCTGCGCTGGATTACAATAGCTATACCGGCGTTATCGGCGTGGGCCGTGTTGTGCGCGGGTCTATCAAAAAGAACATGCAAGTCATCGTGGCTAGTCCTGACGGCAAAGAGCGCAAAGCGAAAGTCTTACAGCCATACGGATTTATGGGTCTTGAGCGGGTTGAAATGGACGCGGTTCAAGCCGGCGATATTGTGGCCTTTACGGGTATCGACAAGCTCGGCATCTCCGACATGATTTGCGACCCTGCAAATGTGGATATTCTCCCGCCGCTATCTGTGGACGAGCCGACGATCTCCATGACCTTTCAGGTCAATGATAGCCCCTTTGCGGGCCGCGAGGGCAAATACGTCACGTCGCGTAATATCAATGACCGTCTTGAAAAAGAACTCATCCACAATGTGGCCTTGCGCGTTGAGCAACTTGACGAAGCTGATAAATTCCGGGTCTCCGGCCGCGGCGAGCTGCATCTCTCAATTTTGATCGAGAACATGCGCCGCGAAGGCTATGAGCTGGCGATTTCACGCCCGCAGGTGATTAACAAAGAAATCGACGGCGTAATGTGTGAGCCGTGGGAAATCATGACCGTTGACGTCGAAGAAGATCATCAAGGTAAAGTCATGGAGAAGCTCGGCGAACGTAAAGGCCAGCTTAAAGACATGGTCCCGGACGGAAAAGGCCGCGTGCGGCTCGATTACGAAATCCCGACGCGGGGCATTATTGGCTTCCGCTCCGAGTTTATGACACTGACATCAGGCTCTGGACTTTTGTATCACAATTTTGACCGTTACGCGCCGCGTACCAAAGCCGGCATTGGCCGCCGCCAAAAAGGCGTTCTTGTATCGAAAGAATCCGGCAAGGCGCTGGCTTTTGCGCTTTGGAACCTCCAAGGCCGTGGCCAGATGTTTATCGGCCATGCGACCGAAGTTTATGAAGGCATGATTATCGGGATTAACTCCCGCGAAAACGATCTCGTCGTGAACCCGCTTAAGGGGAAACAGCTAACGAACATGCGCGCCTCGGGCACGGACGAAGCGGTTGTATTGACCACGCCAATTCCTGTGACGCTGGAATACGCGCTTGAATTCATCAATGATGATGAGCTCGTCGAAGTCACGCCGGAGTCCATCCGCATCCGCAAGCGTTACCTGCTCGAGCACGAGCGTAAAAAAGAGAGCCGTAAAATCGAAGCCATGGACGCCGCCGCGAGTTAAAAATCGACTTCCCAATTTTGACCACCGTAGTAGATGCCTTCAATAAGAACTTTATCGGTCTCAACGATAAAGGCGATCGTTACGCGGTGTTCAAAGCCAATAATGCGAAGGCCCTCTATAATGTCATTGCGGCTTGTTCCTCTATCTGGAAATATTGATAGGGATTCACAATATTCGACAATGCCTACTCTATGAAATTGAAAAAAGTAAATGTTTGTAACCAGTAGGGGGTTATTTATAAGTTTAATACTTGCAGGAAGGCCTTACTCGTCTTCGAGTTTTCCGACACGGAAAGGCGGGCGTTGGTATCCCCAGATGGAGGCGGCTGACTTAATCAGCTCTGACTCCTGTTTGACATATTCTTTGTCACTGATGGAAATCGCGAGCATCGCCTCATATAGGTTTTCGACGTGATGATCTTCTTTAAAGCGGGTGAGGGTGCGGAGCACGAATGTGTTCTTGCGCGGGCCTGTGAGGCCGTCTTGAATGTTTTTCGCATTCGCCTCAAACCAGTCTAAAATTTGCTCTTTTGATTGCGGCTCCAATTCAAAAAGTTCGCAAAGCTCTTGTGCGCGCAAGCAAAATTCTTTCATCTCGGGTTCGCGGACTTTGGTGTCGATAACGACAGTCAAAGCTAGCGGCGTAAAAATTTCGTCATGAGAAAACATAGTGGCCCTTGATTGCACTGCCATTCGATCGAAACCCCATTAAACCTAAATTAAACGAATAACAAGTGGGCCTCTACACAGGGGCGACTGCACGCGGGGTTTTGCACGTAGGGCATATTCGGCTAAGATATGGTCTGAACGACGGAGTCTAATATGAAGTCTTTAATTTTTATGAGCCTTGCAGCGCTGTCTTTGGCCGCCTGCGCCAGCGGCCCTTCAGCTTACGGCCCCGCCTACGGGTCTGAGCTTGGGTATGAAAATACGAAAATTCAAAGCGATCGTTTTCGTGTGAGCTACACAGGCAAATCTCCTAATGAAGCCAAGGATTATGCCTTGTTGAGAGCGGCAGAAATCACGCTCGCGGAAGGGTATACCCACTTCAAAATTGTCCGCGAGGATATGTACGGAAACGGAGCCGGCGGATCGCCTATTTCAAGCTCTATCGGTGTTGGCCTTGGCAACGGCGGCTACCGCAGGGGGCCGCGTACCAATGTCGGCATAGGTTTGGGTGTTGGCGATTTGGGCCGGGCCCTCAAAGGCGAGCGCGTAACTAATACGCTTGAAATCATGCTGCAAAACACTGGCGGCACAGGCCCGGACACCTATGATGCTACGAGCGTCACAAAAAGCATCCGCCCGAGGACATTTACGCCTTAAACCCTATTCTCGAACCCATACGTATTTGAGAGTAGGGTCTTGTCGCCTATCTATTTAGACATAAATCTAATTAGTATTGACTCTAATTAGATTTATGTCTAAATAGATGTTATGAGATTAAATAAAGTTCTAAAAGCCCTCGGCCATCCCACGCGCAGAGATATTATTAAACGCCTCCGGAGCGGGGCGCTGTCCGCTGGAGACTTAGCGGATAATTACGGCGTGTCGAAGCCGACCATGTCGACGCACTTTGCGGCCTTAAAGGACGCCGACCTGATTTACGGGGAGCGGGACGGCAACACCATTCACTATCATCTAAACACCACAGTGGCCGACGAAGCGCTTGGCTTATTGATGGGGCTTTTAAAATCAGACACGCAAAGCGAAAGCGCGCCCGTCACAAAGGCTCATATGCCAAAACCTCAAGGAGACTCCTCATGAATAAAATTTACAAACAGACTCTCTTTTTAGTCATTCTCGCCTTAGTCGCGACGACCGCATTGTTAGGCATGATTGATACAAGTCTGTATCTGGGTTCTGACGCCCCGCAAAAATCAAGCGTGCTTGGCAAAATTGTTTATTCCGTCATTACGGGCGCATTTTCGTCAGTCGTTTTCGGTCTCTTGATTTGGGTGTCATCCAAAGTAGAGAGATATAAAGAGGGGTTTGAAAACTCGAAGCAGATTTTGCGCATGTGTTTATTTGTGTTTCCTCTCTATACAATTGCGGCGAGCTTAATCGGACTAGCTGTAAATAACACTGTTTTACCGAACTCTATTGGGCAAACTTTTATGGTCCTTGCGCCATATATAGTCGTTCTCGCTATTGGTAATTATTTGTCGACAGCCAGAAAAGCTTGGTTCACAGGACTGCCGACGCCGTGGACGCTAAGCAGTGATCTTTCATGGGCCAAGACGCACAGGTTTTTAAGCCGAGGAGTTGTGGGGCTTGCACTGATAGCCTTAGTTCTGCTGATGTTTTCTGTCGATCCTTCCAAGGTTTACATAGCCTTCCTCTGGAGCTTATTAGCGGTGAATGTCGCGGCAATTGTTTATTCTTATATCGTCTGGAAAGGCGATCCACACCGGACACAAAAGACGGCCCCGACGACCTAACAATCTTATTGCGAAACTTCGCTTGCCCTCTACACTCTGCGGCGGAGGAATCGCATGTTATCTATATTTGAAATTGCCGCGTCGCTATTGGTGCTCTCAGCTGTGCTGTCTTGGTTAAACCGGGCATATATCAAACTTCCCCATACGATTGGCCTTTTGGTCATGGCGTTGCTGGCCTCCTTTATCCTTATGGCGCTCCATGCCGTATTCCCCGCGCTGGGCCTGACAGAAACTATTCAAAGCGCGATTGGGCAAATTGATTTCAATGAGACCTTGATGAAGGGCATGCTTGGCTTTTTGCTATTCGCGGGCGCGCTGCATGTGGATTTCGGCAAGATGCGGGATGCGAAATGGGCCATTGGTACGATGGCGACGTTCGGCGTTATTCTCTCCACCTTCATCGTCGGAACCGGGTTTTTCTATCTCGCCAAAGTCTTCGGCATTAATATGCCATATGCGTGGGCCTTGGTGTTCGGAGCGTTGATTAGCCCGACAGACCCCGTGGCTGTGCTCTCCATTTTAAAAACCGTTAAAATGCCCCCGGCGCTTGAGGCCAAGATTGCCGGTGAGAGCCTGTTCAATGACGGCGTAGGCGTTGTGGTCTTTACAATTATTCTTGCGATAGCTGCGGGTAGTACGGGCGCAGACCATGCGTTTTTGGAAACGATTATGGTCGCAGGGCCCGCAGAGGCGGCGGCGGGTAGTCACGGCGGCGGCGTGAGTGTCCTAGATATTGCTGAGCTCTTCATCGTTGATGCTATTGGGGGGGCCGTCTTAGGCTTGATTGCGGGCTGGGTTGCTGTGCGTATGATGGCTAGGATTGACGAACACGCGATTGAAATCCTGATAACGCTCGCGCTCGTCGCCGGGACCTATGCCATCGCGCAGCGTATCAATATTCTTGGACACCACTTGTCGGGTCCGATTGCTGTCGTCGTTGCGGGGCTGATGATTGGCAATAAAGGTGCGAGCACAGCCATGAGCGATCACACCAAAGCGTCTCTCTTTGGGTTCTGGGAGATGATAGATGAGCTTTTGAATTCGGTTTTATTCTTACTTATTGGTCTTGAAATTCTTGTACTCGGCCTTGCGCCAAGTTATGCGTGGATCACGCTTCTGGCTATTCCGCTCGTCTTGTTTGCGCGTTTGAATGCGGTGTTTTTCCCTATGAAGATTATCGGCACGTTCAAGAACTTTACCAAAGGCGCCATCCCCGTGCTAACATGGGGCGGCGTACGGGGCGGTATCTCCGTGGCGCTCGCTTTGTCACTGCCCGAGAATGAGTACAAACCGCTCATCCTGACAGCCACCTACGGCGTGGTGATATTCTCGATCATCGTGCAGGGTCTGACAGTCAAAACAGTCGTCGCCAAATCAGTCGATATGGACGATCCGACCATTATGTCAGACAATCAAAAAGCCGCGCATTAGGCGATTAATGTCCCCAGCGGGCTTTGTAGCCCCGAGCGTCTATATGTACGAAGGGACCATGGGCCGAATTTGAGCCATAAACGCCGACGCCGCCAGCGGGCCAATTACGTCCGCCTTTAGCCGCGAGCGTATTGGCGAGTTTGGCAAGTTCGCGGGCGTCATCTTTATTGACCCGCCCGTCGCCATTAAGGTCGTCCATCTTGCCGTCCCCGTCGCCGTCGAGCCAGATGTCAGCCGCCCCGCCAAAAAGGTGACGTGAGGACGTGGTCTTGTTGCCAATAGAGGCATTGTACCAGGGCGTGCGGTAACCGCTCATCACGTGAAAACTGTCAGCGTTCCAACCTTTGGTATTGGCATTATCGAGGAGGTATTCGAGCTTTACTAACGTCTCGGGCTGAATGAGGAGATATGTCGGATTGTGTCCCGGCTGCTGTTTACAGATGAATTGTCCAAGGGTGAAGTGCGGGGAAATTTTCGTGTTCGACAAGTTTTCATCGAGTGCGATGAACCCGCGGGGAGCTTTGTAATTTTCAAGACCTTTGAACGGACGTTTGGCATACGTGCCAATCTTGTAACCGTTCAAGTTTTTCTGCACACCGTTTTCAAAGGGCGTCAGGATAAAGATGTTAAGAGTAATTGTTTCGCCGTTTTTCTCAAATGTAACACGAGAATGACCGGGCGTGCTTGGAGCTTGCCATGTCCAGGCATTTGTGTCCGGAGATAGGTTCTCACCCGCCGCATACCCTTCGGTTATAATGCGTAAGGTTTCGCCCGGCATGACAGTTGCGGAGAGAATGTTCAGGTCGCTCACAAGGCCGTCAAATTCTATTGTGAAGCCGGCGCGTTCAGGTGTGTAAGCGTAAGCTGCGGGGCAGGCGAATAGGGTCGCCAGTGTAATAACGGCGGCTTTAGACGTATGGAAATGCATCTTTATGAAACTCCAAAAGTGTCTATCACGAAGGACGAGGGGCCACGCGAAGTCCGGTCAGTACGGCATTATCGCGCTGATAAATGTCGTCGAGATAGCGCACATTGCCATCTGCCTCGCTGACCACTGTGAAATATAAAACATGCACGGGAATTTTGCTAGAAAGATTTGCGCGGGTTTCCTTGCCGCTGGCGAGGGCGGCGTCAATCTTTTCTGCGGTCCAATCAGGTGTATCTTCGAACAGCCACTTGGTGAGCCCAATGGGGTCTTGCGTGCGCAGACAACCCGACGAGAAAGCTCGCTGGCGCGCGGCGAAAAGATCTCGTGAAGGTGTGTCATGGAAATAAACATTATGCTTGTTAGGGAACATTATTTTGACTTGTCCCATCGCGTTCATCGGTCCCGGTCTTTGCCGGATACGCGGCATCGTGCTCGGCGTAACTGTTGACCAGTCGACATTTGTGATTTCTTTTCCGTCCGACCCTAAGATTTGAAAGCCTAATCTGTCAACTGTGCTCGCATCGCGTTTGAACTTGGACAGGTTGTCGGCGCGGGCCAGCGAGACCGGTGTCTCCCACCAGGGATTTAAAACGACATATGAAATTTCATCAGAAAAGACGGGCGTCTTGCGATATGTTTTCCCCACCATTGTCAGGTGCGTTCGCACGGGTGCATTGTTCGCCCATGTCGTCACATTAAACCCGGCGATATTTGCCCGGACATGGCGTTTCCCGAGGTCGTCTGGAAGCCAGCGCCAGCGTTCCAGATTAACACGGACTTGCGCAAGCTCTTCGTCCACGCCTCTGTTAAAGGCTGCGAGGCTAGCCGCTCCGACAACGCCGTCACTGTCGAGGCCTTGGCGGGTTTGGAAGGTTTTGATGGCGATATCTGTGGCCTCGTCCATGACGCCGCTGACGGCTTCAGGGGCGAGCAGCTCAAGCTGGATGAGCCGGGCTTGTAACGTGGCCACGCGCGGGCTTTTCATGTTCGGTTTAAGCGTTTCGCCCGACGGAATTTTCGTAACGGGAATAGCAGCTAAAGTTTTTAACCGCGCATATTCTGCCAGAAGAGATTTGTACCCGTTTTGTTTGGGGGCGAGGGCGTTCAGGCTCTGCTCAATTGTCCCGTCAGCGAGCATGGCCGTAAGAAGCTCAGGCAGGTTGCCTACTCGCTTTGCAGCTGTCCAATCAGGCTCCACGCTGACAGGGTCAAGCTTGCCGTGTAGCATGTGTGCGGCGGCTGAAAGCCATGCGTCGGTGGCAAGGCGTTCACGTTTCGCTGGGTCAGACCGCGCACTCATAAGTGCGGAGAGATGATAATGTTGAGGGGTGAGGCCGTGTGCGTCCAGTCCTGCAATGGCTATGATGAGACTTTCAAAGTCTGCATCTTTGGCCCATGCGTTTTTATCATTTCTTGCAATGTAAAAGTTATCGACAGCTTTTGGTGCTAAGCGGGGGGAGGCTTGGTTCGTTACAGGCGTATTGACGACGCTTGTTTGCGCTATGGCGGGCATCGCCATGGTGGTCAAAAGACAAGTGAGAAGAACAAATGGTTTACGCATAATATATCCCGTAAAATTGCGAGTGCGACGTGTTACAAAGCCAGTGTTGGGCCAAGGTGTTTACGCCGTATAAATGCAGATGGATGGGCAGACTATTAAAAACAATACCGCGAACATAAAATATACGTCATGTACTAAATTTATAACTGGTCAGATTCATTCGCAGTTCATAAACATATCCGTAACGAAATCAGGTCAAACATGATTTTCGAAGGATTGTTTATGACTGTAAATGCGAAAACTTGGTTCCACCGTCTTGCGCCTTACCGCGCCGCCAAAGATGGGCGGGCCATATTCGAGACCCTCGTCACCATCATTCCGCTGTTTGGGTTATGGGCCGGGATGTGGGCTTTGTTCAAGGCCGGGCATTGGTGGGGCCTTATCGGCGTTATCCCGGCGGGTGCGTTCATGGTTCGCCTGTTTATTGTGCAGCATGATTGCGGTCACATGTCCATGTTCACCTCCCGCAAAGCTAATGATTGGGTTGGACGCTTCATCGGGATATTCACTCTGACGCCTTACGATTACTGGAAGCGCTCACATGCACTTCACCACGCGAGCTCGGGTAATCTGGACCGGCGCGGTATTGGCGGCGATGTCCTTACGCTGACTGTGGCAGAATATGACGCGCTTACGAAATTTGGAAAATTGAAATACCGGCTTTACCGCCACCCCGCTATTATGTTCGGGATTGGCCCCGCCTATATGTTCCTGCTCGCGCACCGCTTACCGCTGGGCGCAATGAAGAACGGCGTAAAGCCTTGGGCAAGCGCGCTCTTGACCAATCTAGGAATTGCTTCGCTCTATGGTCTTTTGATCTGGGGCGTGGGCATCAAAGCCTTTCTTCTTATACAAGTGCCGACGGTCCTTATTAGCTCGTCCATTGGCGTGTGGATGTTCTATGTGCAGCATCAATTTGACGGCGCGCACTGGGAGCGCAATGAGGAGTGGAGCCGTGAGACGGCGGCGCTCCACGGCAGTTCTTATTATGACCTCCCGGCGCCCCTCATGTGGATGACAGGGCATATTGGTATTCACCATGTGCATCACCTGTCGAGCCGCATCCCGTTCTACCACCTCCCGCAAATCCTCAAAGACCACCCGGAACTGCGCGCGGTCAGCCGCTTGACGCTGTGGGAGAGTTTCAGATGCGTAAAGCTCGCCCTTTGGTGCGAAGCCTCCAAACGCATGGTCAGCTTTAGCGGGCGGACAGCAGTGGCATAATATGACATAAATAGAATTTTAGGCGTCCAATCTGGCCATGCGCCCGTAGATAAGTTATCACTGAGATTCATTGGGAGAATTCTATGCAATATGTCATCGCTTATATCGTCGCCATTCTCGTGTTTTGCGTTATTGATACGCTTTGGATTGGGACCTTCGCCCAAGATTTTTATAATGAGCAGATCGGGCATTTGCGCGGTAAAGTGAATTGGGGCGCGGCCGTCGTATTTTACCTCATGTACATTGCGGGGATTATCATCATAGCCGTTCACCCTGCGCTGGTTTCGGGCTCGGTAAAAACGGCAGCAATTTACGGCGCGCTATTTGGGTTCTTCTGCTACGCCACATATGACCTGACGAATTATGCGACGCTTAAAGGCTGGCCGCTAAAGATGGTCATTGTTGATATTACGTGGGGCGTTTTCCTGACGACATCAATCGCGACTGCCGCCGCTTGGGCCGCGCTAAAATTCGGGTAATTATCGCGCCCAGCTGAGGACATGCTCAGCGGCTGAGAGGCCGCTGAGATAAGCGCCTTCGACCCGTCCGCCCAGACACCAGTCCCCGCACGTAATGAGGCCCAGTGCTTTATCTGTCAGGCAATCTTGCTCAGCGCCTTGCGAGACCGCCGCATAAAGCCAGCGATGTATGGTCATGTAAGCTGCGTCTTTAAAATCAATTCCAAGTTCAGCGGTGACATCGGCCAAGATTTCAGCCTGTAAGTCCGGCTTGTCTCTGTCCACATTCGCCGCTGACCAGTTTGAGCCCGAATGTATCATCAATGTCGTGCCGCTTTCTGGGCGTCCGGGCTTGGCGGAGTTTACGGCTATCCAGCTCGCGGGGCCGTCTGCGCGGCGCAAGGTCTGCCATGGTAAATCGAGGGTCTTATTAAACCCTACCATGACCGCAAAACACGCTTCCATGCGCGTGTCTTTGATGGGTTGGATTTGGCTAAAGCCTGTCGGCGTTAAGAGCGCTTGGGCTTGCGGGGCAGGGATAGCAGCGATGACATAATCAAACCCGTCTTGCTGCGTGCCGTCTTCGAAAGATAGGCGCCACTTTTTGTCAGTGGATTTTGAGAGTGCGCCAACACGCGCGCTTGTCGTGATGTTAAAGCCCTCTGCCATTGCTTTAATCCAGCTATTCATACGGGGCAAGGAGACAAAGCGGTCACCGCCTTTATCGTCTTCAAGGGTGCCGTTTTTGAGGTATTTCGCTGTGCCGTTCCAAGGGGCGACATGGCCGTCTTTGATGGCTTGCTCGACAGCTGTTTGGAACCGCGCATCTTTCGCCGTGAAATATTGCGCGCCGTGGTCAAATTCGAACTCTTCCGTGCGCCGCGTCGACATCCGCCCGCCGGCCCCGCGGGACTTTTCAAAGATAGATATATCGGCTTTATCCCCGAGTTCAGATTGCAACGTCTTCGCCGCCGTAATGCCCGATAATCCAGCGCCAATAATTGCAATTTTCATGGGGTATCCATAATTTACTTAAAGAGTCCCAATGGGTTTTAGCTCTCTTCGTCTGAAGGGTCGATGATCATTTTACTGGTGTGATCGCCTTTGGCGCGTTTTGTTTCAGGCCAATCACCGGTAATCATATAAATAGTTTCGCGAGCAACATCTGCCACATGGTCGCCCATCCGTTCGAGATTTTTCGCGATGAGGAGGAGGTGAGTTGCGCCGCCAATATTTTCTGCGTCTTCCATCATGTAAGTTAGAAGTTCTTTGAAAAGCGTGTTGTGCATTTCATCGACGGAGGCATCATCAGCGCGCACGCTGTTTGCGGCGTCAACATCTCGGCGGCTGTAAGCGTTTAAAACATCGCGGATCATCGCTTGAACCATTTCGCTCATGCGCACGAGCGTATCAACGGATCCCGTAAAGGCGTCAGCCTTTGTTATCGTGCGCGTGCGGCGTGCCATGTTCTTGGCGTAATCCCCGACACGTTCCAAATGACGGGCCATTTTAAGGCTCATTACGACTGTCCGTAAATCAATTGCGACGGGTTGACGTAGGGCAAGAATTTTCAGGGCGCTGTCGTTTAAAGCCGCTTCAAGCGCGTTAATTCTGTCATCGCCCTTAAGGACTTTTTTAGCGAGATCCCGGTCTTCTTTACGCAGAGCTTTTGTGGCATTTTTTAATTGTTCTTCGACCAAGCCGCCCATTTCGATGAGTATGCTTTCGAGGCCGTTCATGTCATCATTAAATGAGGTTACAATGTGTTCAGCAGTCATGTCTTTCCCCTAACCGATGCGGCCTGAAATATAATTTTGCGTCAGCGTATTTTCTGGATTTGTAAAAATACCGCCGGTCTCGCCAAACTCAATTAATTTGCCCAAATGAAAGAACGCCGTTTTTTGAGATATCCGCGCCGCCTGTGCCATCGAGTGAGTGACGATGACGATGGTATAATGCTCTTTCATTGATTCCATTAATTCTTCGACAACGGCTGTTGCAATCGGGTCAAGCGCAGAGCAAGGCTCATCCATCAAGATGACTTGCGGGTCTACCGCGATGGCGCGGGCGATACACAGGCGTTGCTGTTGACCGCCGGAGAGGCTTGTACCAGAGTCGTCAAGGCGATCGGATACTTCATCGTAAAGCCCAGCGCGTTTTAGCGACGTAATCACAATCTCTTGAAGATGGTCTTTGGACTCGGCCAGGTCGTGAATGCGGGGGCCATAAGCGACATTATCAAAAATAGATTTTGGAAACGGGTTCGCCTTTTGGAAGACCATGCCGATACGTTTTCGTAGGGCCACGACGTCGACTTTGGTATTGTAAATATCTTGATCTGAAAAGCGGATATCACCTGTGACCTTACAAGAGTCAATGGTGTCATTCATCCGGTTGAAGCAGCGAAGGAACGTCGATTTACCACAGCCGGACGGGCCGATAAACGCCGTGATTTCGTTCTCTTGAATGTTGAGACTGACATCATCAATGGCCTGCTTTTTGCCATAAAAAACATCGACATTTTTGGCCGTCATAATCGGGGCTTTGTTAGCCGTTGTCATCTGCGTTTCAAGTTCCATGATTTGTCCCATTTGTATATCCTTAACAGGCGGTTTTACCAGCGCCGTTCTAGCTTTCTGCGCAGATAAACTGCCGTAAGATTCATGATAATCAAGAAAGCCAAGAGCACGATGATAGCCGCAGATGTACGTTCAACAAATCCTTTTTCAGGGCTATCGGCCCATAGGAAAATTTGAACGGGCAGAGCTGTCGCCACATCTGTCACGCCTTGCGGGACGTCTACGATAAAGGCGACCATGCCAATCATCAAAAGCGGCGCGGTTTCGCCCAGTGCGCGGGCCATGCCCAGTATTGTGCCCGTTAGCATGCCCGGCATTGCGAGGGGAACAACATGATGGAATGTGGTTTGGGTTTTACTGGCGCCGAGCCCTAGTGCAGCGTCGCGAATACTATTGGGGATAGACCGCAGGATAGACCGTGACGCGATGATGATAGTCGGCATCGCCATGAGTGCAAGTACCATTCCGCCGACAAGAGGTGTGGAGCGGGGGAGTTCGAAAAAATTCAAGAAGATGGCCAGCCCTAGCAAACCGAAGACAATGGACGGGACCGCCGCAAGATTGTTAATATTGACTTCAATCAGATCCGTCCAACGGTTCTTAGCCGCATATTCTTCGAGGTAGACAGCTGTCAAAATACCCAAGGGGAAGGCAATCGCAAAGCAAATTAAGAGACTGAAAAGAGACCCCATGGCCGCGCCTAAAATACCGGCCATGACAGGCTCGCGCGAATCGCCATTCGTAAAGAAATTCGTGTTGAATGATTTTTTGACAGAGCCTTGTGCCTTGAGCGTTTCGACCCAAGCGATGTCTTGGTTTTTCAACCGCCGAAGTTCTTCAGGGACGTCTTCATCAATCTTATTTTTCATATAGAGATCAACTTCAGACGAGGCCGGGAGCCAGATTTTTTGTGTTGTGCCGATAAGTGACGGGTCTTTGGCAACACGGTCTCCAAGTTCAAAGACGCTCGCCGTGCTGAGCAGGCGGTAGAGACTTGCCTTCTCGCGGCGTTCTGAAACTTGCGGAAAAATCTGCGCAAGAGCATCTGTAATCAAGGGCTTATAATTCGCACGGGAAAGCTCGCCCGGATCTCGCGTCCCTTGCGGGTCAATCGTCTGTTCATTGAAGGTAACCTCCAGCTGAATATTGGATTGCTGGAACGCGCCGGCGCCGCGAAAGATAATCGCAGCAAACATGAAGACAAGGAACGAGAGGGAGAGTCCAATCGCGAGACGGCCATACCACTGAAAGCGTTTTTCTGCCGCGTGGCGGCGCTTCATCTGCGGCGACGTTGTGAGCGCATAAGTGTATGTGTTTTGATCAGGCATATTTGGCCTTGTAACGATCTACAATTTTCAGCGCGACAATGTTGAGGCCCAACGTCAAGACCAGCAAGAATAACGCGATGGCAAAGGCCGCTAGTGTTTTGGCCGAGTCAAATTCTTGGTCACCCGTCAGGAGCGTCACGATTTGCACTGTCATAGTGGTCACCGCTTCGAAAGGGTTGGCAGTCAAGTTGGCGGCAAGTCCAGCCGCCATCACCACAATCATCGTCTCGCCAATAGCCCGGGAGATAGCCAGCAGTAAGCTTCCCATAATTCCGGGCGTGGCGGCGGGTAGAACAACCTGTTTAATGGTCTCGGCTTTGGTGGCTCCAAGACCGTAGGACGCATCACGCACAGCTTGCGGGACGGCATTAATAACGTCATCCGACAATGATGAAATAAATGGTATAAGCATGATGCCCATAACAGACCCTGCCGCGAGTGCACTCTCTGAAGAAATATTGAACCCGGCCCCTGATCCGGTGGCGCGAATGATGGGCGCGACGACAAGAGCGGCAAAGAAACCGTAAACAACAGTCGGAATACCTGCGAGTAATTCGAGTAAGGGCTTGACCGTATTCCGGGTTTTTTTACTGGCATATTCCGAGAGATAGACCGCAGAATAGAGGCCGAGCGGAGTGGCGATGGACATAGCAATGGCACTAATTAGAAGCGTACCCGTCAAAAGCGGGATAACCCCAAATTTACCACTTGCGCCCACCTGGTCAGCACGAATAGCGGTCTGCGGGCTCCATTCGAGGCCAAAGACAAAGTCCGTAATCGGTATTTTGGTAAAGAAGCGGTAGGCCTCAAACCCTAAGGAGAGAACAATGCCAATGGTGGTTAAAATCGCCACCAGAGAACTCGCCATCAAAACCGTTTTGATGGCTTGCTCTTTAATCTGGCTGCTGCGCTTGGACTCGCGAAGACTCAAGTCTACGGGTTTGGCCGCCGCATGGGTCTTCGCTGCCGGTGTCATTAATTAAGTGTGAGCGTTTCTAGGTTGCCGACCTTGGACTTCCACTCAGCCTGTTCAGCGGTGTTCATCGGTATCAAGCCTTTCTCTGCAAGATAGCCGTCCGCCCCACTCGCCCGCGGGCTCATGAACTCTTCGAGATATTCTTTTATACCCGGAACAATGCCAACATTCGCCTTCTTGGCGTACAAATAAAGCGAGCGGGAGACGGGGTAGTCGCCGCTGGATATATTGTCAAACGAAGGCGTTTTGCCGTCAATCAAACTGCCCTGAACACTCTCGGCATTTTGCTCGAGGAAGCTAAACCCAAAAATACCAAAGGCGTCTGGATTAGCGTTGAGTTTTTGTACAATTAGATTGTCATTTTCACCGGCTTCAACGAAAGCATCGTCTTCGCGAATTGTATGACAGAGGGATTTGTAAGCGTCTTTATTGGATGTCTTCATATCTTTGATAAAGTCGAATTTTTTACAGCCGCCTTCCATGGCAAGCTCAACAAAGGCGTCGCGAGTTCCGGATGTCGGAGGCGGGCCCATGACTTCAATTCTGAGATTCGGCAAAGCGGGATTTATTTCATTCCACGTTCTGTAAGGGTTTGGCTTTATGCCGCCTTTGCCGTCGGGCACGTCTTTAGCTAAGGCCATAAAGACATCTTTGAGCGTCAGTTCCATGCGGTCTGATTTACGTGAATTGGCCAATACAATGCCGTCATAGCCGACTTTGACTTCAACAATTTCGGTAATCCCGTTTTTGGCGCAGTTCTCAACTTCGGAAGATTTGATGCGGCGAGACGCATTCGTAATATCGGGATGGTTTGCACCGACACCAGAGCAAAACAGTTTCAACCCGCCGCCGGAGCCTGTGCTTTCAACAATAGGTGTTTTGAATTTTGTCGTGCGGCCGAAATTTTCTGCAACAGTTGTCGCAAATGGGTAAACGGTGGAGGAACCGACAATTTTAATCTGGTCACGGTCAGAATTTGCAGGCGCTGCAGCTTTTGCGCTATCGCTCTGTTTTGGCGTGGTATCACCGCCGCCGCAAGCCGCAAGGCTAATCGCCATCAAGCTGGCCGCTATAGACTTATAAAACATTACATTCTCCATCATTCACTAAGGGCATTATTGTCAGAGCTTAAGCCCTTTTTTGATAGGGTCTTCAGACAGTTATGTGAAGAATGAATGATAGTTTTATGAAGGCTTTGTGACAATGCTTCGGCACGTTTAGGCAGGCCGAGATTAGTGCTCCTGATAAAGTTGGTGTAGCCTAATCAACTACCGCAATCTTCAATGTATCCGTTGTACCGGGCCTACCAAATGGTATGCCTGCCGAAATCATAATTATGTCGCCTTTTTTCAGGCCGACTTTGTCTTTGGCCACTGTCTGAGCGCGGCCTAGCATGTCGTCGAAATTTGCCGGGTCATCGGTCACAACAGGGAGGATGCCCCAGGACAGAGCAAGGCGGGAGGCGGTTCTGGGGACTGTGGTCATGCCAGCGATAAGGCAGGGGGGGCGCTCGCGGGAGATACGCTGCGCGGTGGAACCTGTTTTCGTATACCCAAGCACAGCTTTGCAATCGAGGGTCTCAGCAATGCCGCCAACCGCTTGGCTGATGGCGTCTTCTGTGGTGCGCTGTCTTTCGAGCGGGTTAGATTTAAAGTATTTCCAATATTCCGGATCGCCTTCGGCAGCTTTGATAATGCGGTCCATAATGGCGACAGCCGTAGCTGGGTGACGGCCAACGGCGGTCTCGGCAGAGAGCATGACAGCGTCCGTGCCTTGGTATATGGCGGTGGCCACATCAGAAGCTTCGGCGCGGGTCGGTGTCGGCGCGTCGATCATGCTCTCGAGCATGTGCGTGGCGACGATCACGGGCTTGCCCATAGAGCGGGCCTTACGGATTATACGGCGCTGGACAACAGGGACTTGTTCGAGGGGAAGCTCAACACCCAAATCCCCGCGGGCGACCATGCACGCATCGGAAAGCTCGAGTATTTCTTCGAGATGCTCGAGCGCGGACGGTTTTTCAAGTTTGACAATGATAGCTGCTTTGTCGCCTATTATCTCTTTGGCTTCGCGCACATCTTCGGGTTTTTGCACAAATGAGAGCGCGATAAAATCGACCTTTTTGGACAACGCAAACGCCATGTCCACACGGTCTTTCTCGGTGAGGGCTGAGACAGGCAGAACCGCGCCGATGACGTTTACACCTTTGCGGTTTTTCAACGGGCCGGGCACGTCCACGCGGGCTGTTATCTCTTTGCCGTCATTGGCCTTAATGGTGACCTGCAGCTTGCCGTCGTCAAATTTTAAGCGGTCGCCGGGGGAGAGGGCTTCGAGCAGTTCAGGGTGAGGCATGGTCACCCGTCCGGGTTCGCCTTCGGCATCGCTAATCTCAATGACAATCTCTTCCCCGTAGCGCAGCTCAATACCGCCGCCCGCAAAAGTCCCGACCCGGTGCTTGGGGCCTTGCATATCTGCGATGATGGCCAGCGGCGTTCCCGTATCGGCTTCGATTTTACGGAGCTCGTCTACGACGCGGGCGTGATCTTTATGCTCGCCATGAGAAAAATTCAGACGAAAGGCATCGACGCCGACATCATGCAGGAGCCTAAGATTGTCCGGAGCCGCTGTGGCGGGGCCGACTGTGGCGACGATTTTAGCAAAACGATTACGCATAGCAGCCTCATATGGTTCGTATCCGAATAAAAATCTATTCGGGCACGAATGATTGTAACGAAAAGACATAAAAAAACCGCGCCATTTCTGGCACGGTCATAACATAATCTTTTGAAAGGTCTAGCAGCGAGAGGCCGGAAGGCGGATTGTATCGCCAAGGCGTATATAATTATCAGCCTTAATGCTGTTCATGGATCTAAACTCTTCAATAGAGACGCAGCTCGCGCGGGACATGGAGTAGACCGTGTCGCCTTTGGACACCGTGTGCAATGTGCCTGTGCCGCTTATGTAGGAGTTTTCAAAGATAGGACTTGTTTGTGCTGTGGCTGCGCTCACAACCCGCGACTGTGAATGCGGCGCGGGCTCTTCGACGCGCGTAAAGGTATATGAGTCGACATCCGGCAGCACATCCACGTAAGTCGGCTCGGCATATTGGGCGGTGACAGCCGGGGCTGAAGTTGGCGCTGAGACATATGAATTTGAGACAGGTGGGCCGCCGTTGACAGCATAAAAGCCGGGTGTTCCGCCGACCGTATCTGAATACAGTGTATCGTTAGGCGTTTGAACGGGCGCGCTGTAGCTGTTCGCTACAATCGTCTGCGATTCGGTGTAATAAGGCTGCGAAATTGTTGCGCTGGATTGAGCAATAGGTTTTTCGACCGGGAAACATGGCACAACCGCGCCGGCTTGGACGCATTCGCTTTCAACTTGGGTGAGGCGTCCGGAGGACTGCGCCGTAGACGCAGCTGTCAGATATGAGCCTTGCGGATATGTGCTTGGCGCCGATGACGTTTGCAGAGCGCTAACCGGAACTTCGACGAGCTGGCAGGTCTCAACACCGCCGGAAATCGCGCATTTTTTAAGGGTGCGGGTCGGCTCAGAGGCGGCCGGGATCATGTAGCCTGAGTTTTCGCTTGCGGAATTTGCGTAGGTCACAACATTCTGCGTTTGCGGGGCATTTTGCATGATCTGAGAGGCTGATGTGTAGTCTGAAGTGGGGTAAGCTGCGCCTTGAGCGCTGGCGAAGGGGTCGGACACCACTTGGCCTGCCGTCTGATAAGCGCCTGCTGTAGCTGTGCTGCCAGCATTATTGGCAACCGTTGAATATGGGGTGCTGGTGTTATATTTCGAGCTGTATTTGTAAATCGGATTTTGCTGTTTGGTCGCGCAAGCGGTGAGAACCGCGGCGGAGGCACACAGGGTAAGAATTAGGCGGGTGGACATGGTCAGGTCTCCATTTTAGGTAAACAGAACGTTATCAAACCGAAATATGGATAATATTCTCTTAACGCGCTGCTCAAATGTGCAGGAGATCCGTGATCTTAGCTGAAACATGGTAAGAATTTATGCGGCCAATTGGGTGTCTTATTGTTCGAAATCAGCCCTCGAAGGCCAGATATTCACGGGCATTAGAAAATATGTCCGGAAATTGCATTGATATTGAGTATGTCATAACCCATCTGTCAGGACGACGCAGAGGACGACGGTGGAAAAAGCTTGCACCAAGTCTAGATGTTAGCGAAGTAATGGCGAAAATCGAAGCAGATGTCGTTTACGAATAATTGGAGACCCTCATGAATATTGTTACCAAGCCTGTCGAATATATGGACGGAAAGCAAAAATGTATTGGCTACTTTGCCTATGACGAAACTGTTGCCAGCGCGCGGCCGTGCGTCTTGGTCTCTCATGCGTGGGGCGGAAGGGATGAATTTGCCGAAGACAAAGCCATTCAAATGGCGGCGATGGGGTATGTCGGATTTGCTTTGGATAATTACGGCGACGGGGCTTTGCCGGAAACTGTGGAAGAGAAGCAGGGCATGATGATGCCGCTGAAGAATGATCGCAAGGCGCTCTTGAAACGCCTCAAAGCCGGCATGAAAGCCGCCGCCGCGCTTGACGAAGTTGACCCTGACGCCATGGCTATGATGGGCTTTTGTTTTGGCGGTCTGTGTACGCTCGATATGGCGCGCTCCGGGGCGAACCTGAAAGCGGCGATCAGTTTCCATGGCTTGCTCGACGCGCCAGACCTGCCCAAGAAAAAGATTAAATCCAAAGTCCTCGTCTGCCATGGCTGGGATGACCCAATGGCCCCGCCGGAACATGTGAGCGCGCTGGGCGAAGAGTTGACGAAAGCAAAATGCGATTGGCAAATTCAGGCTTACGGCCAAACCACACATGCCTTCATGGTTCCCGGCGCGGACAGCGGCGACGGGACGCTTAAGCACAATGCGGACAGTGAACGCCGCGCGTGGAATTCAACGCTGGAACTTCTTGAAGAAGTTTTCGCGATGCATGGCGTCAATGCTTAGTGACGTCCACCCCGTAAATTTTACCGAGTCGGGCTTCAACGGCTGCCGGGATTAATTTTCCGGCGGCAAATTTCGCGCCTCTTAGGGTACGTCCGAAACCCGGCCCTTGGTGATAAAGGGCGGCGTTATCCCGCGAGATTTTTTGTAACTGAGTTGTCCGGGGCTTGCGTGCGCGCTCATAGCTCACAAGCGAATGTCCCTTCGAAATCGTGTCCGCCAATACCCACGCATCTTCTATCGCCATAGCTGCGCCTTGGGCCATAAACGGCAACATAGGATGGGCTGCATCCCCCATTAAAACCGCGCGGCCTTGGTGCCAAGTGGGCAGGGGCGGGCGATCAAACAATCCCCAGAGGTAGCACGTTTCACACGCCTCTAGCAGCGCCGTAAGGCGCGGATCCCATCCAGTGAACGCGGCGCGCAGTTCAGCCATATCCCCTTGCGCGCTCCAGCTTTCCTCTTGCCATGTCTCCCGTTCTTCGACGGCGATGAAATTGATAAGTTTTCCGCCGCGCACATAATAGCTCACGAAGTGCCGATCCGGGCCAAGCCAATTATTTGCGGCAAGCGGAATTGTATTAACCGGGAGCTTATCAGCAGGGATCATGCCCCGCCACGCGACTTGCCCGCGAAATTCAGGAGTGCTCTCGCCCTGGATGGCCTGAACAATGACGGAGTGAATGCCGTCTGCGCCAATTAAATAATCGCCTGAGTGCGTTCCGTCTTGAGTATTTAAATGTATGCTGATTTCGTCTTGTCTAAAATTTACCGCGGCGACGCCCATGTGAAATTTCACGCCAAGGCTCCGCGCCGCCCCTTCCAAAATACTTAACAAGTCTGCCCGGTGAATATGCAGATATTTTTGGCCATAACGCTTTGTGTAGGCGTCTTTCATCGGGGTGGTTAGGAGTGCTTTGCCCGTCTTGTAATCGCGAAGCACGCCAGCCTCTGGCTCAAAAGCGAGGGCCTCAATGGCGGGGGCGAGGCCAAGTGCGTCCAAGACGTTCAGGGCGTTCGGGCTAAGCTGTATCCCCGCGCCTATTTCGCCAAGTTCCGAGGCTTTCTCAAATATATTTACGCTCGCGCCGCGCTGAGCGAGGGCGATGGCAGTCGTTAGTCCGCCAATCCCTGCGCCCGCAATCAACACATGTCGGGCAGAGCTCACGCGGTTAAGCTGTCTTTGGCCCGGAGACGACACCATCATCTATAAGAGACTCGATTTGGGCTTCGCTCATGCCGATGCCGCTTAGGATGTTGTGATTATCGCTGCCTTTGGCGGGCAGATCAAAGGCCGGGTCCTCCAAACCGCGTGTTTCAAACACAGGGGCAGTGCGGGGGTGGATAAGACCGTCTTGCGCCCGAAGGCCGCCGCGCGCTTTGTTTTGTTTATGCTCGGCCGCTTCGAGGTAAGTCAGGACAGGGGTCACGCAGGCATCGCTGCCGTCAAAAATGTGTGTCCAGTCGTCCCGCGTTTTAGAGGCAAATACGTCTTCGAGTAATTTATTCTGCCTTGGCCAATCTCCGATATTTAATTGATGGCCGTAATCCTCAGGTTTAATCTCAAGGAGCTCTAGCATCAGCGCGAAGAATTGCGGCTCGATACAGCCAATCGCCATGAACTCGCCGTCCTTTGCCGTGTAACAGCGGTAGAAAGGCGCGCCGCCGTCGAGCATGTTCGCGCCGCGTTTGGGTTGCCAAAATTTCTTGGCGTGCATGCCGTATAATATCTGCGCCATAGACGAAACGCCGTCGATAATCGCGGCGTCGACAACGTCGCCTTTGCCTGTGCGTTCGGCTTGCAGGAGCGCAGCCAAAATACCGTTGGTCAGAAACAATGACCCGCCGCCGTAATCGCCGACAAAGTTAATCGGGATAGGGGGCGGCGTGCCGTCTTTACCCATAGCGTGCAGCGCGCCTGTGATGGAAATGTAGTTAATATCATGCCCGGCCATGCTCGCCCAAGGCCCGGTCTGTCCCCAGCCCGTCATACGGCCGTAGACGAGTTTCGGGTTGACCGCATGGCAATCTTTGGGGCCCACCCCAAGGCGTTCCGTCACGCCAGGACGGTTGCCCTCAATCAGGACATCAGCAGTGTTGATGAGGTCTAGAATTATCTGCGATGCGCCCGGTTTGCGCAGATTCAGGACTAAAGATTTTTTGCCGCGTTCATTTATTCCGGCTTCATCCGCGCCGGGTATGAGGCCAGCGCCAGGGCGGGTTACAGAAATAACCTCCGCACCCATATCCGCGAGTAACTGCCCCGCATAAGGGCCGGGGCCGATGCCGCCAAGTTCAATGACTTTGATACCTGTAAGTGGTCCCATATTGTTTTCCTCTTCGCGTTGCTCCTGCCTATCCGAGCCTGCGGTTAAAGCAAAGGTACAATTCTGGCTTAACAGTCCGAAGCTTCAGAACAAGCGTCCTGCCGCCGCGAGTTGTTGGGGCACGGATGCGGTATAAATTTAACTAACCGATGATAAATTCCGCTTTAATGCATAAGAGAACGGGGCCTTGAGCCCCGTTTTTTTGTAAAAATTTTAAGCTCAGATATGTAACGCGCGGCTCTTATTAAAATCCGTCAGGTCTGAGTTGCGCGTCGGTGCCCCCGTCTACGTATAGGACGCTGCCTTGGATATAATCTGCAGCATCTGACAGGAGGAAGTCGATGACTCCGGCTATTTCATCGGGTGTGGCTGTGCGGCCTTGCGGGATGGGGATGCGTTTGACGCTTTCGCCAATGACCGGGTGATCCGCTGCGCCTCTGAACATAGGGGTTTCGGTCTGTCCGGGCGCAACGGCGTTAAGCCGAATGCCGGCGCGGCCCCACTCGGGCGCGCGGCGGCGCATGGCCCGGGCCACGGCATGTTTTGAACTGGCATATGTGAGCGCGCCGTGGGCGTCGCCGATGACTTTCAAGGCTTCGTCTTCCGTGCCGTCTAAGAAGGCTGTAATGAGCTCTCCTTGCGGGTCTACGCCCATAAAAGCGGAATTAGAACTGACGGTGACAACGCGCCCGCCGGCGGCTTCTACGGCGGCTTTTAAGCCGTCAAGCACGACAACGAGGCCGTAATAATTGACTTTAGCCACTAAAGCTCCGTCTTCCAGATGTCCACCCAGCCCTGCGGCGAGCACAAGCCGGTCAATGGATCCGCCTGAGAGCTCCAAGACTTTTTTTAAGGCTGCCTCGCGGCCCCCAGCTGTCGACAAATCCGCGGAGACGGCTTCGCCTTTTAGGTCAACGCCGATAATGCGAAAGCCTTGCGCTTGGAGGCGGGCTTTGACGCAGGCGCCTATGCCTGAGGCAGATCCGGTAATGACGGCTGTTTTCATGAAAGACCCCTATTCATCGTTATTTTTCTCGCTAACATATAATGCGTAGGTATTGTACTAAAAATATACGCAAAATAACACATTTAACAGTGATGTGAGCTCATATGCGTAAAATACGTGTGCGCTATTGCTGTTTTCTCCATAAACTCCCTTAAGATGACCGGCTGAGAGCCATCCATGGGCCACCTAGGGGTACAATTTCGCACTTTACAAAAATTTGAATAGGCAGTGAGAGCCTTGAGGGTTAAACCTGCAAGGATATAAAGCGCCGGATTTATGATGACTGCGCGAAGGTTGGGGTTAGATAAAAGAATATGCCGCTTTTTTTGGATTACTTTAAAGGCATTAGCTTTAAGAAAAAGCGTATCCATATCGCGACAACGGGGGCGAGTGTTGATCTCGATAAAACCTTCTGGGCAGGCCTCGCGGCCGTTGTCAAAATTTACGCTTATTTTACAGGCCGGAGAGTGAGGCACATGGTTGCACGCCCCGATCCGCTGACCCCTATAAGAACAATCGCTTTTTATCCACAAACACCAGGCCCTTGGTATAATATTTGGCAGGTCATTCGCCTCGCGGGACTGAAACCAGTGCCGGATTTTTCAAAAGCGGATTGCGTATTTGTATTCGAGGACAAAACGTATTCCGAATATGATCAAGACTTTGCAGGCGGGTCTGACGCCGTGCAAATTAATGGGCGCATTCATGATATTTCCAAAGAGCATGTCGCTGATATTTTCGAAGAGGTTTTTGGATACGCGCTTCGCATAGATCCGTTGACATATGAGGGACAGGCTATTCAAAAATCAAATGAAAACGGGACCCATGACGGTGTTGTTATCACCTGTCCCCTGACGGCGTCAGAGCTATCAGAGACATGCGCTTACCAACGGCTTGTCGACAGCACATTTAGAGAGGACGTCAGTGAAGACCTGCGTCTCGCTTATGTACTGGGCGAAATCGCGCTTGTGTACCACAAGTATAAGCCGCTCGATGACCGCTTTGGGACCCATTATCTGAGCGTGGATGTGAAAGTGGCTGTTGATATTTTTAGCGAGGACGAGATCAGGCTCATAACTGAATTTTGCAAAACAATGAACTTGGATTTCGGATCCATAGACGTTATGCGCGATAAGCATGATGGCCGGATTTATATTGTTGATGTCAATAAAACCTGCATGCCGGTTTTGTGCCTAACGCTGAAAACGCAGATAGCCTCGCAGCAAAAAATTGCTGACGCTTTAACCCGGGGGTTATTGCGCGCCTAAGACGGCTTTTTGGTTGTCTCCCAATAGACCTTCAAATCCTGCTTCACCTCAGGGGCCATGATGTAAAGACCGATAAGGTTGGGAATTGCCATCACAAAAATCAACGCATCGGCAAAACCAAGAATGGCTTTAAGCTCTACAGCCGCGCCGATGACGATAAAAACACAAAAGATAAAGCTAAAGGCATGTTCTTTGATTTTGCTTTCCCCGAATATGTATGTCCACGCTTTCGTCCCGTAATAAGCCCAAGCGAGCATCGTCGAGAACGCAAACATCAGGGCGGCGATAGAGAGCGGGATTGGGGACCAACTTATCTTACTTTCAAAGGCGGAGGTGGTCATTTCAATCCCTTTCAGGCCGCTCCCCATGAGGTGCTCTGTTGGGAATGTTGTCACCAAGACCAAGCCTGTGAGTGTGCAGATAAGAACCGTATCAATAAAGGGCTCGAGTAGCGCGACAAAACCTTCGGTCAAAGGCTCGTCCGTTGAGACTGCGGAATGCGCGATAGCGGCAGAGCCAATGCCGGCTTCGTTGGAAAAGGCTGCGCGCTGAAATCCAATAATCATAATTCCGATAACCCCGCCTGTAACGCCTTTCATGGTGAACGCGCCGACAAAAATTGCGCTTATGGCGCGGGGTAATTCGGCGGCGTTCAATAGAATAACGGCCAGGGCGCCAACGATATAAATAAGGACCATAAAAGGGATTAATTTCGAGGTGACACGGGCGATGGATTTAATGCCGCCAATGATGATTGCGGCCACCATGACGGCCATCACAAGCCCAACAAGCCAGCCTTTATCGGCCAGCAAACCTGTCTCGCCGCCCGTGACTTGCACGAGCTGCACATAGGCCTGATTAGACTGAAACATGTTCCCGATACCCAGGCAGCCGATCACGATACTGACGGCATAGAACAGGCCTAGGAATTTGCCGAGGCCAGTCATGCCGCGTTTGGCGAGCCCTTCGCGCAGGTAATACATAGGTCCGCCGGACACGGAGCCGTCCGCATTCACTTGGCGATATTTTACGCCGAGGGTGCATTCCACAAATTTAGTCGTCATACCGACAAGGCCCGCTACCATCAGCCAAAATATAGCTCCGGGACCGCCGAGGGACACTGTAATGGCGACGCCTGCAATATTACCAATGCCGACTGTGCCGGATACAGCGGCCGTTAAAGCTTGGAAGTGACTGATCTCGCCTTCGTGATCCGGGTCCGCGAATTTTCCGCTAACGATATCAATAGCGTGTTTGAACCCGCGAAGATTTATAAACCCCAGATAAGCGGTAAAAAATACTGCGCCGAATATTAACCAGCACACTATCAGCGGAACATCGGCGTCTCCGACTTTCACAGAGTAGAATATAAACGCTGAGACCGCGTCGGTGACAGGCTGTACGAACCGGTCGATTGTTTCATCAATTCCCGCCGCATGAGCGGTTTCAGAAAGCCCAAAAAACGCCAGAAGGCCCATAAGAACGCACCACACTCGCTGGGGGCTAAGCCGTAAATTATGTATCATGAGAATCCTTTGCCGTAGCTAGAGCACTCCTCGGTGATAAATACCAGCTTAAAGCCAAGTTGAAGTCTTTAATTCCATGTGAGATTGTAAATTTTGATTGAGGAAGAGTGGAGTGATTTTATCCGGGTGTCTGCGACTTACGCAGGTGAATTGCACATGAGTCACAGCCGAATTGGGCAATATGTATTTATACCGTGCCTTATTTGCTAACGGTTCTAAAGCCAATATGATTTGTTGTGAGGTCAGCATCCTGTGGCTGTAGAGCTGACGCGCGGTAGCGGCGGCAATAGTTCTCTGCACACAAAAATGATCCGCCTTTTATAATGTATTGCGTCGTGGCTAAAGGGCCCGAATAGGGGGTGTCCGTCCACTCCCAAACATTTCCGATCATGTCATAGATGCCGTAAGCGTTTTTATCGAAACATCCCACTGGCGCGCGCCGGGCATAGCCGTCAGCATCGGAGTTGGTGACCGGAAACACCCCTTGCCATGTATTGGCTTTTTGTTTTCCATCCGGATTTAACTCTATACCCCAAACATAATGACTGTCACTGCCGCCGCGCGCCGCATATTCCCATTCTGCATCACTTGGAAGCCGGCGGTCTTTCCACGCAGCATAGGCCTTCGCATCGGCGAGGCTAACTTGCACCACAGGGTCAAAGTCCCGGTCTATAATTGTGCTCTCTGGCCCTTCCGGATGTCGCCAACTTGCCCCTTCCATGAATTGCCACCAACTAGGGTTGCTGGGCGAGGGCGCTGTAAATACGGCGCCGCCAGGAACATTAAACCCCGCCTGTGTTTTTTCCGCATCAGTGACATAACTTGTGTCTTTGACAAAGGCGCGAAATTGCCCGTTCGTGACTTCGGTAGAATCAATATTGAATTCTTCAAATGTAATTTTGCGCTGCGGAGCTTCTTCTGGGTAAGCGCGGTCGTTACCGATTAAGGATGTCCCTGATGGAACCTGAACTGCAATGGGCAACTCTGAAAGGCAAGTGGAAGCTTTAGGCGCTGTAAGATTCGGACTTTCTGCAGCCTGGCAGGCGCACAGAAATCCAGCTAATATAAGTCCTGCTATATATAAGGATGCTGGTCTCATAGTTTAAGCGCTATGACTCATTTTAAAAAGCTGTCTGAGCCCTGTTAATGAGGCCTCTTGTTCACCATAAATAGTCGTCTTACCTCCCATCATGCGAATGGCTTCTGCATAAAGTCGTAATCCTGAGACGCCCTTAAACAGAAAAAGAATATCCGGATTTTGACAGCGGTAGATCGTAAATACGCTCGCCTGTTGCATTGAAAATGGCATCGCAAATGGCCGGCGCGATAGGCGGCAAAGCGGGCTCGCCAAGACCCGTAGGTCGCTTGGCGGTTTTCTGAAGAAAACTAACTTCGATATTGGGTACATTAGGCAGGCGCATAATTGGATAGGTATCAAAATTAGCTGTCTGCGCTGCGCCGTTCTTAAAATTAGTTTCAAGCCCCATAGCTGTGCTAAGACCGTCAATAACAGAGCCTACGCATTGATGCTCGGCGCCGCTCATATTCATAATCGGGCCTGCATCTGCGCTGATCCAAACATTATGTACTTTGATAGATTTATCAGCGAACACTTCAACGTCCGCCACTTCGGCCACATAGCTGGCATGGCTGTAACAATACGCTAACCCCAGAGCGCGTCCTTTGGGCATGTCGTCTCCCCAACCGGCGAGTTTCGTGACATCTTTGACCACGTCAATCACGCGTCCCGTATTCATATTGCCGCCAAACCCTTTGGGGAGCGTGCGGCGTTCACCGAGCAGTTCAATCAGGTAGTCACGGTAGTCGACACCTGCCACGTGGGCGGCTTCACTGAGCATGCCGTTGACGACAAAAGCAATGGCATTTGAAATCGGCGCGCGCCACCAGCCCAAGGGCACTTTAAGCGTGGTCAGGGTCTGCTCGACCGAATAATTTTTTACCAGATGCCGCGGCATGAATTGATTGGGATAAGAGGCCTGGATAATGGCCTTATCGCCGCCGCCGGAGAATGTGAAAAAATGGTCTTTATACCCGATAAGCTTACCCGCATCATCGAGATTTGCTTCGCAAACATGGACAGCGCCGGGGCGGTAATAATCGTCAGCGAAATCATCTTCGCGTGTCCACTGAACTTTGATGGGGAGGCCTGTTTGTTTGGCAATCGCGACAGCCTCGGCGACGTAATCATTTTCAAGGCGACGCCCAAATCCGCCCCCGCAGCGTGTCTGGTGCAGCACGACCTGATCAAGATCCACGCCAAATATATCCGATATGGCTTTGCGGCCTTGCGATGGCGTTTGTGTTGGCGCCCAAATTTCGATTTTACCACCAGTGATACGGGCGGTGCAATTCATGGGCTCGAGCGCAGCATGCGGCAAGAAGGGATAAGTGTAGACGCTCTTGATGGTTTTAGCGGCAGCCTTAGACGCAGCCCTAACATCGCCGTCCGAAAACAGCGGCGTGCCCGGCTTAGAAGCGGCCTTTTTCGACTCCTCAACGAAGCCGTCCCAATCTAGAGTGGCTGCGCCTGAAGTGTCCCAGGCGACCTCTAATAAGCGCCGCGCTTTAATAACGGCCCATGTGGACGTGCCGACAATCGCAACGCCCGCTTTTAAGGATTTAGGCGCGCCAATGGCCTTGACGATGAAGGCGTCGACGATGCCGTCCAGAGATTTGATGTCGTCGAGGTTAGCCGACTTGGGCGTGCCGCCTGCGCTCGGACATTTTGTATAGGTGGCGTAATGCATATTCGGAAGTGTCTGATCGATTCCGAAGAGCGGTTTGCCCGTGACAATGCTTGGATTGTCCACACCACCAATTCGGCGGCCAAGGAGTTTGAAGTCATCCATGGTTTTGAGTTTAAGCGACTTTTCATTCGGTTCGGGCAGGGCGGACGCCGCCTTGACGAGATCGCCAAAGGCGAGTTTTTTGTTGCCAAAAATAACATAACCATCTTCGACTTTGGCCTCAGCTGGGTCGAGCTCTAGTTCATTTGCGGCGGCTTGGACAAGGAGAGTTCGGGCTTTCGCGCCGGCTATTCGAAGCGGTTTGAACAGGCGGTTGATTGACATAGACCCGCCAGCAGATTGGTTGCCATATTTTGCGTCAATCGCGGATTGTTCAACCCGCACATTTTCCCACGCAATGCCGAGCTCTTCTGCCACAATCATAGGTAGGGAGGTTTTAACGCCCTGACCGATTTCTGGGTTCTGCGCAAAGATTGTGGCAATGCCGTTCGTATCGATAGATAAAAATGCGTTCATCGCTACGGCTTCCGCGGCGGCTTTCGGCGTGTTTGGTCCGGCGCTGCTGTCGGCACATGCGCTGAGTACATTGACGGATATGACTAGGGCGCCGGCGCTTTTCAGGAGGTCGCGGCGGGATAGGTTAGGTTTGTTTAAGCGCGTTTTAGTCATGACCTAAGCTCCCTTCGCGGCTTTGTGGATGGCGGCGCGAATGCGCGGGTAAGTCCCGCAGCGGCATAAATTACCCTGCATGGCAGTATCAATGTCTTCGTCCGTCGGCGACGGGTTCTCGGCGAGTAGGGCGGCCGCGTTCATAATCTGTCCCGCTTGGCAGTAGCCGCATTGCGGGACGTCCAAATCTATCCAGGCTTGTTGCAGAGCGTGCAGTTTGTCCCCGTCAGCCAAGCTTTCAATCGTTGAGATATTTGTGCCTTCAGCATCTTCGATTGTCGTGATGCAAGATCGCATGGCGACGCCGTCGACGTGTATGGTACAGGCCCCGCACTGCGCAATACCGCAGCCGAATTTCGTGCCTACAAGACCCATTTCGTCGCGGATAAACCACAAGAGAGGCGTTTCCGGATCATTTTCCGTTGTGGTTTTTTTACCATTTATATTGAGAGTTATTGCCATCAATCTACTCGCTGTTAGCATTGTTATGTTTAATCACGTTGCGCTGGTTTTCTTTATGTGTCCATGCGCGTAATGTCGTAGTCTTCCCACTTACGGTCAAGCTGCCAGAGGGGTTGGGCTAGGTCTTTCTCCCAACTATATACCTTTTTATACGATTTTTGCACTTTTTCCGGATGTTCGTCGGCGAGCTAACCTTCTCGGTTATGCTTTTGAGAGGTCGTAGAGTTTGGCCGGGCGGTCGGGGAAGCGGATAAGCTTCCAGTCGCCATCACATACTGCGGCCCGCGCGGTCTTTTTTTCCCAAAATAGAGTTTGGCGAGGACGGCTTCTATACTCTCGGGTAATATGCGCGATTGAAGACATTGGGGCGCTTTGTTTTCCTGTAGAATTATCAAACTCTCTCGCCCTCACAAAGAGGCAATCCTCAGTTTAGCCATGAAATTTGGTATCAAGCTTAAGGCTTAGATTGCGCGCTAAGTTATAAAATTCACACATGCGAAAAATATTTTGCGTGATTAAGCATCTGTTGATTCATCTCAAACGCATACCGCTCTTAACAATTACCGATATCTAAGGCTTAATTCGCAATTGCGGCAGCTCTACAGATTTCTATGGAGGGGGACAGAAATTACAATCAATTCAAAGCATATAAATACGGCATATCAGGCATCGCGGTACGTACTGTAGTGGCGCCCGCCGCCCAAACTCAAAACAGAGAGGAGATTATCTTCACGACCGCAAGCAATCCAGACCCTTTTAGAGGTCCCTGTTGTTGTAACGGCATTTAGCGAAGCAGATACCGGAAACCTCAACTTGAATGACATCAATAATCTCGCAAGTTTCACGCCGGGATTTCACTAAGAGCCATTCGCCAAAACTATTGGACGGTTGCAATGTATCCTCTATTAAGGACAGCGAGATAACGCTATTCTTCGATATGAAGCGCTCCGGGATGAATTAGATGACCTTGACCTTATGTCGGTTATTGCAAGTTCCAGTTTTCAGGCCCATATTGATTGATGACTTTCCATCGGATTTCCTCGAGTTTAGAATGAAAATATTCAGGATAATAAAAAAGCCTATTTAATTATATACAAGACAAACTCCGTCAGAATGAAGGACTTAACATGTTTAAAAACTCTACTTTCACGAAAACTTTGTTGATAGGCGCCGCTCTGTGCGCCCCGGTTTTTCTAAGCGCTTGTGATGCAGGCCCATCAGTTTCCAAGGCGAAGACACTTACATCTCTTGAAATGGCTGACTCTATCATGGATATGTGGACTGGTAATTATAACAATGACGCTCAAATAGCAGCCCTTCGTGAAGACGGCGTGCCTATTTGGATAAACGGGCAAAAGGAAAACGAGACGGGTACGACATTTGGCGGATATCTGCCTGTGACGTCTTATTACAGAGCCGTTGATATACCGGCCTTTGGAGATCGCGTGCTTTATCTGGAAGAATTTACTTTTGGGGAAAACCCATATAGGCAGCGCATTTACACCGTTATTCATGACAAAGAGGCCGACACGACGCGCGTAAAACTGTGGTACTTCAAGGATAAAACAACTTATAAAGATGCTTGGAAGGATCTCTCAGCGGTTAAAAAATTGAAACCTGAAGACTTGAGTCCGTTGCCTGATAATTGCGATTTATATGTGAGCCAAGCCGATGACGGCCGGTTGCACATGAAAATGCCAAAAGATCAGTGTAAATTTGGCGAGAGTATTTTTGATTATCAAGTCAGCCTTGGGCCCGATAGCTTTTGGTTCCGGGATCGTATTGTCGACGCAGAGACTATGCTTGTGAAAGTGACAGCCGGTAGCTTTGCCTATCATAAACTCGATAAGGTCGGCCCTTAAGGCAAAACATGAGTAACAAAACACCCGATATAAATATATCGCGCCGCGCGGCGCTGACCTTGGCGGCGGCCGGGACGGCGGGCGTTGTTGCGGCCTGTCAGTCAAAATCAAACAACCCGGCTAAAAATGTAAAGTCTCAGACAAGTCCGGCAACACCTAGAATGATCAAGACCAAAGATTCTGATGTCATTGTGATTGGCGCAGGTCTAGCAGGGCTAAATGCCACGCTTCTTCTGGAAGAAATGGGATATTCTGTTACCTTGATAGAAGGCCGGGACAGGGTTGGCGGGCGGCTCTATACTTTGGATGATGTACCCGGGCACCCTGAAGCCGGCGGGAGCGGTATAGGCGCAAGTTATGGACGGCTTCTAAATGCCGCTGAAAAATACAACATTACTCTGACCGGGGAGCGTGAACGGACGGTTCCCGTCCCCGAAATTTCTATGTTGAATATTAGGGGGCAACATATTCGCTTTGACGAATGGGCCACTCATCCCTTGAACCCTATGCCCGAAGGCTACCGAGATCAGCTACCGTGGTGGATCCAATACAGGCTTTATGCGAAAGATAACCCGCTCACCAGCGCTGAACAATTTGTCGACCCTAAGTTCGCAAAATTTGATATTTCGACGTACCAGTATTTCAAGGATAAAGGCTTTAACGAACGCGCCATCGAGCTCGCAGCTGGCACGAATATGAGTTACGGCGACGTCAATGGCCCGCACGGACTGTCGGCCTTGATGATGTATAATATCATTTCATTCGGACAATCCAGTTCCGCCATCAAACGTGAAGGATCTCCCTTTGCCAGTGAGGGCGGCAATCAACGCATTCCCGAAGGCATGGCCACAGGCGTTAAGACAGACATTCACTTGAACACTAAAGTTGTTGGCATTCGCCATGAGAAAGACCACGCAGAAGTGCATCTTGAGAGTGGTCAAAAGCTAATGGCCAAACGGGTCATTGTAACGGCTCCATTCTCGGCCCTCCGCCTGATTGATATGGACGCGCCTGTCCACCCTGACCAAGCCCGGGCCATTCGCACGCTGGGCTATACGAATGTGACCCATCTTCATTATGTGCCCACACGCAAGTTCTGGGAAGAAGATGAGATGCCGCCGTCCATGTGGACAGATGGGCCGTCGGCGCGGTTCATGGCGCTTCGAAATGACCCCGCCAACCCCAAAGACATCACAAGCTTTATAGCGTTTGCAAATGACAAAGTTGCCGATCATCTGGACCGCCTAGGCGAACAGGGCGCGAATAATTTTATCTTGAACTATCTCGAGACTATTCGGCCTAGCACGAAAGGCGCGCTGAAATTCGTCAAATTCTGGTCTTGGCAATTAGATCCTTTTGCGGGGGGCGCTTATGCCGCCTGGAAGCCGGGACAGCTTTCCTCATTTGGTAAAGACATGGCCAAGCCTGCGGGCCGCATTCATTTTGCGGGCGAGCACACAGCCATTGTCGCGCGCGGCATGGAAGGCGCAATGGAGTCAGGTGAGCGCGCAGCGTTTGAGGTTGCCGATGCCCTATAAGCTCAAACCGCTGATCACGGTTGCCATGCTGTCTTGTCTGTCTCTACAGGCTTGCAAACCCAATACTGTATCGAAGACAGCTGAGGCCGTATGCTCACAAGACAGCGTAACCCCTGCGTGCATTGCAGAAAACGCCCAGCAAGTTTTGGCCGCGATAGAAGACCCTTTTAGTTACGCGACTAGCGCGGCAGAGCTCGCCATAGCCTATGACGCGCTCGGTGACGCCAAAGCTGCCACTGTTCTGTTCGAGGCTGCTTTAGCGAAGGCCGATGGGATTGATGACTCCAACAAACAGGCCGGCGCTTACGGCGATATTGCGTTAGCCCTGTCTAAGGTAAAGGCCGCGCCCCAGATTGTGCCGCTTATTGAACAGCTTATTATGCGCGCGGATAAAATCGGCAGTGATGATAAGAAATGGGATGTGCTCGGCAAGTTAATGACGGCGCGCGCTGTGCATGGCGATAAAAACGCCGCCCGGAGCATGGCGCTGTCCATGCCTTCATCTACCTATTCGCAAGATGCTTTCAAGGGACGTACACAGCGGGAGATCGCCGAAAAATTTGCCAAATATGGTGACTTTGATATGGCTATTGCGGTTATAAACGAAATTGAAGCGGATTTTACATATTACAGTGCCATTGCCCGAACCGACGTAACCGCTATGGCTATCGAGGCCGGGAAAAACTCTCTTGTGGAGCCCCTTTTTAAAGAGGCGGTGTCTATCGCGAACACGCAAGACAATGGATATTTCAGCGGCGCAATTCTGAGAGATATTGGATACTCACTCGTTAAATTGGGAGAGGCGGAAAAAGCAGATGCGATGTTCGCCCGCGCCGCGGAGAAAGCCAGAAACGCAAAATCGGATCAAGAAAAAGCCCGCGCGCTCAGCCGCATCGCCACAAGCTTTTCCGATTGCGGACTAGATAATAAGTCGGCTCCGATTTTAACCGAAGCACTATCCATAGCGCGCACGATTGAGTCTGAAGCCTTTACCAATTACGCCTTATATGAAATTGCGGGTTCGGCTGCATTCTCAGGCGAGTTTACGATGGCAAGAGACCTCTTAACGGAAATTCCCGTTATACCCTTCGGATCTGCCGTGTCATTAAAGGCCGCATCTGAGCGTGATTTAGCGTGGGGACTTGCGCGGTATGGTCAGATAAATGAAGCTCTAAGCGTGGCTAATGCCATCGATTCACCCCGTGAAAAGGTGCACACGCTAAGCCGGCTTGTACGGCTTCTCAAAGACCCGGAAATGAACGCACTACCAAGGTATCTATAATGACTATAAACCTCAAAAACTTAGCCTCGACAGTCTGTTTGACATTGACGGGTGTTGTCTTCGCGTCTTGCGGGCCTAAAGCCTCAGATAGCCTTCCCGAGAATCCAGTCGTTCAAAACAATGAGCAGGCGGCGTCTAACATCTCTGAAAGCGCGGAGCTCACTGACCCTGTATTAAAACGTGGAAAACGCATGTTTTTGCGCTGTAAGAGTTGCCATACCGTAGAGGTCGGAGGCCGCAGTGGAACCGGACCAAATTTACACGGTATCTTCGGCGCTAAGGCTGCCAAGAAAGAAGGTTTCAACTATTCGAAAGCCATGATTGCGTCAGAGCTCGTCTGGGACGACGCGACTATGGACGCTTGGATAGAGAAGCCCAACAGGGTGGTGCCAAAAACAAGTATGGCTTTCATCGGACTTAAAAAAGCCGAGGACCGAGAGGCTTTGATCGCATACCTAAAATCGGTCACGGAATAAAGTTCGTCTATGCCATTCGCTTATCGCTAGTTTGTCACGACTGAATATAGTCAAATGCCTCTCAGAATTGCGGAGGCTTCACAGCCTTAAGAGCTCCCGCTTATGTGCTTGCATATGAGTTCTCTTTCGGGCGGGGGCTACGTTCAAGACATTTATGGAGGCCGCACGCGCGAGTGAAGCCTATAACCGGGGAGATAATGCCCCGTCCCTGATCTGTTCGACGGTCTGCTTCAAAGGACCAAGAGAGTGCATCAGATTTGTTTGAAAAGGTTTTTGACGCGTACTGACTCCCTATACTATATGGGCGGTCTAATCTGTACGCGGTAGTTACCTGAGTTGAGTTTGACTATAGTTGCCATATCAGTGGCAATTATCTTAGGACAAATACCACGGTGTGCAGTACCACAGATAATCGGGGTGATTTCCGGTGAATTCGAGTGCAGATGCGTCCTTTCTAACGGTTTGAAGTATAACAAAAAATGCCAAAAAATAAGAGTGCAAATCAAGAGTTTATAGTCAGCGTTGCGCCCATGATGGATTGGAAAGACTATTTAATTATTTCAATGGGTTAGAGGCTCGCGTGTGCAATTTGTGTGCAGTGCGAAAAAGTTTTGAGGGCCATAATTAGCAATATTTGGGGTATTTTGAGTGATGTCAGATGACCTCAAATGAGGCCCAATTATAGAATGATTTTGAAGACTTCGCCGCTTGTTTCATCTCTATACATATCAATGAATTCACCATTAAAGTGATAGGCAAAGTGACGAGTTTGAATTGGAATTCCGATCACATCGGGCCAAAAGGCTGCAATGCATAATCCACCCTCATGCCTGACGCTTGGATAAAGAATACCATCTGAACCCTGTTGTCGTAAGTCACGTGCGAGGGATTGAGAGGCAACGTAGTTATCCGGTGCTAAGCAGTCCGTGTAGTCTTCACGCTCGGTCAGGTCGTGAAAGCTATGATCTACTTTTCCAATTAGCTCACGATATTGAGAGAACCATCCGGGCACTTCCTTGCTTGCACGATAGATGGCTGAACGATGGTGCATTGTTTCTGCAAGGGCGGTCTCGGCTTTATTCGTGGCATAGTAAGCACCAAAGGTACCGTCATGAAACCTACCCGCCCAATTTGGACTGACGTGGGTGAAGGGGGCCATGACATATGTCGCGCCCGGACCTGAGACACGGCTTTCGGGCGGCACTAACGAGAGTTGCCCAATCACCTCTACGATTCGAGGATTGCTCTTGGCTTCCAGTGAGGCCAATAACTCCCAGTCTTCCGGGTCGGATGTGTCCTCAAACAGGTCAATGGGCGGAAAGATAGATGAGATAATACGATAGGCTTTCGTCCATTTCACGCGTTTTGTGTTTAAGGGAACCTTAGCCACGAATTGCGTAGAGGTAGTCTCTTATCGCCATGAGGTCCGTCATACGGCCATTCAGGAGAATGTCTAAAGGGCGGGCGCTGTCGAAATGAGCATTCGGCTTTTTGATCCAGTCATAGCCACGTTGCTTCTCTGTAAAGAGATATTTCAGGCCCTTGTGTATACCCGCTAATATGGAAAGGCGCATCTTTCTATCCATATCCATCGGGCCGATATGACCTTTCTTCCAGCGCGCATATGTACGAGTGCCAAGGCCGCCTAAAAGAACACAGCTCTCTGTGTCATTTAGCTTCCATAGCTCAAAAACTTTGACCACAAAGCGTGCGCCGGCCTCCGCTTCAGCATCTGTAATCTGAAACGTCCCTTGGGGCAGGGCGGCTGCTCGCTTTCCGCTATGGACTTGTTGAAACTGCATTACAGGCTCCTTAAGGGCTCATATACGCTTGATTTGCCAAAATGTCAACATTTATACATTTAACGACAATTGGCATTCAAGGGGTATGAGTGCTTATAGCAAATTTAACTTCTGCAAAGGGGGCAGAGCGGACCTCAGCGAGTATCTTCAAGTGAGCTATTTTCAGCCGTTTTCTCAAACATTACCAGCGGCTGTTATGGAACGATTTTAGGACGCTCAAAAGTGAAATTATTAGGTATCCATACACTTAAACAGTTAAGGCTGTTTAATCACAGTCTGGCCCAGACGTCATAACCATTGTTATGGTTCCGGAGGGCTCGCGGTAAGGGAAATAGACTGTCTGGCCCGCCTTACTCCGAATCTTTGGGCCTTCTCCGGCGTCGCGGATACGTAGTCGTTCCTCTTCTGAGAGTGTTATGCCCTGTGCTTCAATCTGATTATCAATGAGACCCCAGAAATCATGAGGGGAGACGGTAAGATATTCTTCAGCCTTCAACCATTCGCGACCGTCTTTATCTTTGATGATCGCTTTCACATCATATCCAGCATATAAAAAACCGCCATAATGTGTCGCGAGCTTACCCCCTTCAATATGGTTTGGATCAAAGACGCCATAGGTTTTCAGTATTTTGAAAATTTCATGACTGAAAAAATCGAGCGGAATTGTATAATCAATCCAGCTGTCGGTCAGATAACCGAACTGCTGTCCATTATATTGTGCGGGTTTATCTAAACGAGGTTCACTGTAAACCCCACTTTGGGTCGGGCTTGAATCATAAACAGAAGCCGGAGCATCATCGGATATATAATGATAAGGGATGTGATTATTCGGGAAGCTAGGTGTTTTCTTTATCCATTTTTTCTCTCCAGTCTTTTGTGAAATTTCTAGCCAAAGCTCGTCAGCGTCAAAAATCATGAGGCGGTAATACTCTGATGTGACGGGTAAATTTGTCTCAAATTTTGACGGCACATTTATAAAATCCGTGCAGGGCTCAATGGTGGCTTCAGCAGTTTCAGATGGCGCTTCATATGCGGTTAGGGTGCATAGGGCTGTCTCATAGTCATATTCATGATTATCGAGTGATGTCGGAGAAATGTAACCAATTGCTTTTGTACCTATCAGCGCTTCATCGAAGCTACAAAAGGAATCTGCAAATGCCGTTGAGCAGAGATTCAAATTCACAGCTATGAAAACGGGGATTGTAAATAATTTCATATAAGCCTCTTCGACATACTCCAAGTTATTATATGAAAAGAATGATGTTCAAATTATGAATTTTGATCAGGTTTCTAGGTGGCCTATTTTGGGCGTTTATTGCCACTGGGCTAATGTCTGCAATGAGGATTATCGTGACTTCAGCTCGGGGGGCAAACCGGACATCGGAAATAACCAGAACAAGAAGAAAAATAGAATTGAGATCAATGAATTGAACTTAGTCTTAAGTTGTGGATAATGCTGGCTACAGTCTAGTATAAATAGCGAATCTCTCCTATATTCCACATTTGTTCTCTAAGGGCCGGGATTTTATTCTTGATCGACGTTTTCTTATCATATCAACGCGAAGATAGGCCGTTAGCCGTAAAGTTATCCAAAGCACTTTTAGATATGGGGTATTCGGTATGGTGGGATGTAGACCTTTTGCCAGGAGATGATTTTCAATCAGAGATAAAGTCGGTTATAGAAAATGCAAAAACTGTTATCGTTTTATGGACATCAAAAGCAGTTGATAGTCATTTTGTAAGAGATGAGGCTACACTTGCGTTGCAACTAAAAAAGCTGATCTCAACATCATATGATATTGAAATTGATTCCATTCCCCTCGGTTTCAAACAAATTCAGACATTAGATATCAAGCCAGCGTTCGACGCACCTAAATTTGCGCTTCCGAGTGAAATTGTACACGCAATTAAAAAGAAAGTTGATAATGCTAAACTAGCTCAGAATGAAGAAGTTGACGCCGAAAATTTGCAATTGGAAGCTGGCCCGTCCGAACAGATTGTCGCGTGGAAACTGATAGAAAGCAAAAAGTACGATAAGTCTGCGTACAAGAATTTCTTGGAGGATTATGGCTATAACACGCCTCTATCTGTCGTTGCACAAAATAGAATTTCCGAAAATAAATCAAATTGGCGTGCTAATATACAAGGGCTCTTATTTTTATTTGTTATTCTGCCTGGGGCATTAATCGGACTGTATGTTAATGTGCCAAAGTTTTTTAATGAACCAAACATTCCAGCCCAAATTCAATCTGTCCCTGAGAAAAAAGAAAAAGAAAAAACCAACGAAAAAAGCACTGAGAAGCTAAACACAATTCCAAAAAGTCTTACTCCACCAAAGTTAGTTCAAAGCACGAATGCCAAAGACCGATATAAAGGCTGGATAGTTGAGAAAGATAATTGGTTTGGTAAAATTTTAGGTATAGACCAGCGCTCAAAAAATAAATGGCGAATTTCAGCTTGGTCAGAACCAGGAAAAACGTTCATCATTATTTACACCTCAAACCTACCAGCAGATGTTAACGAAGGCGACTACACTGAAATTTCTGGGTCTATAAATGATGTAGACGACTATATAGTTTTGGAAAATGGACACCTGTCGAAAATGACTCGAACCTCGGTTATGCGTAAGACCAGACCCAACTATAATAATATTTATTGCGTACAAAAAAAGATGGAAGAGTATGGATACTGGGTGGGAATTGTAGATGGAATTGAGGGCGATTTAACAAACAACGCAATCAAGAAGTTTTTATCTCAATCTTCAATATTACCCGAGCTTGGGCTCAACAAAAATGCCAATTTTGTAGAGTTATGTTCCGCTTTGAAAGATATTTCACGAGAAGAATATACAAAAATGGTGTCTGTTAAAAGAGACAAAAGGGAAGAAGAAATTAGAAAAAATCGTGAGTTAAAAATAGCTAATAACAACAAAGAACAATTTCAAAACTTAGTTGAAAAGGACTTATCCGCATTCAAAATAGCGACAGATAAAAATAACCCCAAACTAATAGTTGATTATTTGAACGGTAAGCATCTCAAATATGCGTCTGGAGACATTTCAATGCTGAAGCTTTCGGAGGGTTATCAGCAAAGAAAAACTGCGGCAATAAATAGTCTTGGCCTGACATTTGATCCAACCAAAGATATAGGGCTCTCGTCATTTATAAATGATGATAAAGAGCATGGCACAACCTACAAAATAAAAATTGAATTAGGCAAAGACGATGGGTTCAAATT